>WNFX01004830.1_pt1 | contig 13127 bp, 14 predicted proteins | sample 5400111 | NCBI WGS metagenome assembly WNFX01 (sample SAMN13153363, study PRJNA577476) | soil metagenome | isolation source: 40 cm soil or saprolite under grassland replicate 1 | place: USA:California | collected 2016-06-15
CGTCGGATCAGGTCAGTCTCGCGATCGTGCTGATCATCGGCTTCGGGCTGCACAACGCAACGGAAGGGCTCGGGATCTGCGCGCCGCTCGCCGGCGACAAGGAACGGCCGAGCTGGGGCTTCCTCGGCCTGCTCGGCCTCATCGGCGGTGCCCCGACCTTCTTCGGCACTCTCGTCGGCCAGGTCTGGGTCAGCGAGAGCGTGTCGATCCTCTTTTTTGCGCTCGCAGCGGGATCGATCCTCTACGTCGTGATGGAGCTCCTGAACGTCGGCCGCGTCCTCGCGTCGAAGACGCTCGTCACGTGGGGCGTCCTGTTCGGGCTCGTCCTCGGCTTCGGTACAGACTTCATTCTCGTAGCCGCCGGGGTCTAGGCGCCGACTGGGCGGCGCCGTTTGGAGGCAGTACGGGCTTTGCCCGTGCTGCCGTTCATCCACCGTCGAAAGCCACAGGCCTTCGGCTTACGGCGCGGCCGTGGGTAGCGTCGCACCCCGGCTCTAGGCTGGGCGGGTGACCAGGTATGCCTCGGTCTATCCGCTCGTAACCGCACGCGCGCTCGCGCGCGAGTTCACGTACGAGGTCGCCGACGACGTCCGGCTCGGCGCGGTCGTCGAGGTGCGCTTCGGCAATGCGAAGCGACGCGGTGTCGTCACGCAGGTCGATGTCGCGCGGCCGAAGGGCATCGAGACCTCACAGATCGAGCGTGTCGTCGAAGAGCTACCGAGGCCGCTCGTCGAGCTGGCGCTCTGGATCGCGGAGTACTACGGCTCGACGCCGGGGCGTGCGTTCGCGCTCGTCGCGCCGGTGCAGCGGAAGGCCCGCGGCGAGCGGCCGAAACCGGCAGAGCGCGACGGGCTGCCAGGTGAGGCCGAGCCGGCCGAGCTGAGCGCGACACAGCGTGCGGCCCTCGATCGCATCGTCGGTGCGCTCGACGCGGAGGAGAGCGCGAACTTCCTCCTCTTCGGAGCGACCGGGAGCGGGAAGACAGAGGTCTATCTACAGGCCTGCGCCGTCGCACTCGAGCGCGGTCGCGGCGCGATCGTGCTCGTTCCCGAGATCGCCCTCACGCCGCAGACCGTCGGGCGCTTTCGCGCGCGCTTCGGCGAGCGGATCGCGATCCTGCATTCGTCACTGACCGAAGCGGAACGCCGCGACGAGCGCGCGCGCATCGCGAGCGGTGAGGCGCCGATCGTCGTCGGCGCGCGATCCGCAGTGTTCGCCCCGGTGCCGCGTCTCGGCGTCATCTGCGTGGACGAGGAGCACGACTCGTCCTACAAGCAAGAGTCGGATCCGCGTTACGACGCGCGCACCGTGGCGGCGAAGCGCGCTGCGCTCGAGAACGCCGTCGCGGTCTTCGGCAGCGCCACTCCGCGCCCCGAGAGCTGGGGGACGCTCGAGCGGCTCGACCTAGGTGGGCGACTCTCGGGCCCGCTGCCCCCGGTGCGCGTCGTCGATCTGCGTCGTGAAGCGGGCTACCCGCTCTCAGCGCCGCTGCTCGCCGAGCTCGGAGCCATCGAGGCGCACGGCGGCAAAGCGATCCTGCTGCTCAACCGCCGCGGTGTCGCGCCCGCGCTGCATTGCCGAGCCTGCGGCGTGACGTTGCGCTGCGTCAACTGCGACGTCGCGCTCGTCCTGCACGGCGACGGCCTTCTGCGCTGCCACCACTGCGGCCACACGGAGCCGAAGCCGGAGACCTGTCCCGCCTGCAGTTCCACCGAGCTTGCACGGCTCGGCGCGGGCACGCAGAAGCTGGAGCGCGAGCTCGAGGCGAAGCTGCCCGAGTTGGAACGCATCCGCCTCGACGCCGATGCGGTGGAGAAGCCGGGCGCACTCGCGGCCGCGCTCAGACGTTTCGCCGCCGCCGACCGCGTCGTCCTTGTCGGCACGCAGATGGTCGCGAAGGGCCACCACTTCTCCGGTGTGGCGCTTGCTGCGGTCGTCGACGCGGACACGGGTCTCGGCATGCCCGACTTTCGCGCCGAGGAGAGAACCTTCCAGTTGCTGACGCAGCTCGCCGGGCGCAGCGGCCGCGACGCCCCCGGCCGCGTGCTGGTGCAGACGTTCCAGCCGGACTCGCGCGCGATCGAGTTCGCAGCGCGGCACGACGTGACGCGCTTCCTCGACAGCGAGCTCGAGCGCCGGCGCGCACTCGGCTACCCGCCCTTCACCCATCTCGTGCGCATCGTCGTCGCGGGCCCGGACCCCGACGCTCCTTTGCAGGCCTTGCTCGAGCTGAAGGAAGGACTGACCGGCAACCTGCTCGGGCCCGCGCCGCTCCTCCGGCTACGTGGCCGCTACCGCGCGCAGCTCGTTGCGAAGATCGAACAACCGCGCCGCCTCGCCGCGCAGGCGAGCAGGCTGCTGAGCGCGGGCGCACCGGCGATGCGCCGCGCCGGCCTCACGGCCGTCGTCGACGTCGACCCGCAGAGCCTTTAGTACCTCTAGTACGTCTAGTTCATCGAGGGATCGAGCGGCATGCGGGCGACCAGCTCGTAACGCCCGCCCTTGCGGCGCAGGACCTCGCTCCAGAGCCGGTCCGGATCGTCGGTGAAGATCGCGTCGGCGTCGGCAGGCTCGATGATCCAGTCGTCACGCTCGAGCTCGTCCTCGAGCTGTTCGGGGCCCCAACCGGCCACGCCCGCGAAGACGCGCGTGCGCTGTAGGTCGGGTGCATGCACTTCGAGTGCCTCTTCGAGGGCGACGAAGCCGACGTCGTCGAGCACCACGATGCCCGCTTCTTCCGGGTCCTCGAACTCGGCGAGCACCGCGACGCCCTCGGGATTGACGGGGCCTCCGACGAAGACCGGCTCGTCGACGTCGATGACCGGCGCGAGCTGCGGCACCGCCTCGCCGACCGTCGCCGCCGAGCAACGATTGAGGATCACGCCGACTGCGCCCTCATCCGTGTGGGCCGTGATCAACACGACGGCGCGCTCGAAGTTCGGGTCCATGATCGCCGGCGAGGCGATCAGGAAGTGTCCGGCGAGTGAGTCCATGTCCCTAAGTCTGCCTTGCCCGGGGTCGGCAGGCGAGAATCAGGCCCAGGGCGCGCTCACGCCGCTAATGTGCGGGCCGTGACGGCCTCGTGATGAGTTCGATTGTGTCGACTGGTCAGTTCAGACGGGCGGGCGAGCAGAGCTCCTCCGCCCTGACAGCGGCGCCGCAAGCGGTGCCTCAGTGACCGAGGTCGAAGGACAGGTTCGAAACGAGGAGCTCGACGCCGAGCGCGAAGCGCGACGCCAGCTTGCGCTCGCGCAGATTCGCCAGTATCCCGACCCCGTCCTGCGCATGCAGGCGCCGCCCGTGGAGCAGTTCGACGACGACCTGAAGCGCCTTGTCGCGCGCATGGGGGAGCTGATGAAGGACGCGAACGGTGTCGGCCTCGCCGCCACACAGGTCGGCGTGCTTCGCCGCGTCTTCGTCTTCGCGCCCGAGGAGGACACCGTGGCCGTGCTCGTCAATCCGGAGATCGTCCGCCGCGGCGACGAGGCCGAAACGGACGACGAGGGATGCCTCTCAATCCAGGGGGTGACGATGCCGGTCGAGCGGTCCACCTCGGTGCGAATCGAAGGACGCGACGAGAACGGGGAGAAGGTCGCGTACGACCTCGAGGGGACTCCGGCACGCATCGTGCAACACGAGCTCGACCACCTTGACGGCAAGTTGATCCTGAACCGCACGACGCCGGAGGCCCGCCGCGAAGCGCTCGCGGCGCTGCGGCCCCGGCTCGTCATCCGTTAGATGCGACTCGCCGTCGCAGCGACGGCGCCTTTCGGAGCGGACGTGCTCGAGCGCCTCGCCGCCCGTCACGAGATCACGGGGGTGCTGACGCGGCCCGATGCCCCGCGTGGCCGAGGACAGAAGACCGGCGCCCCTCCTGCGAAGCAGACTGCCGAGCGGCTCGGCCTTCGTGTGCTGCAGCCCGCACGGCCCGAACCGGGCCTCGACCTCGGCGCGGACACGATCGTCGTGGCGGCGTATGGACTGCTGATCCCCGAGGACGTGCTCGAGGAAGGGCTCTGGCTCAACGTGCACCCGTCCCTGCTGCCGCGCTGGCGCGGCGCGGCGCCGGTGGAGCGCATGATCATGGCGGGCGACACCGAAACGGGCGTGACGATCCACCGCACCGTCAAGGAACTGGACGCGGGGCCGATCGCGGCGCAGCGCGCATTCCCGATCGGCGAGCAGGACGATGCGGGCAGCGTCTACGAGAAGTCGGCCGCGATCGCGGTAGAGCTCCTCGATGCCGTGTTGCCCGAACCGGATTTCACGCCACAGGACGAGGAGGGCGTGACGTACGCGGAGAAGATCACCGCCGCCGACCGCGAGCTCGACTGGGGCGAGCCGGCCGAGGAGCTGCTGAATCGCGTCCGCGCGCTGTCGCCGCACATCGGGGCCCGGGCCGAGCTGCATGGTCGTCCCGTGACGATCTGGAAGGCGCGGGTCGCCGGCCGCAGACTCGAGCCGCTCGAGGTGCAGCCGGATGGAAAGCGGCGCATGACGTACGACGAGTTCCTGCGCGGCCTGCGGTGACCGCACGACAGGCGGCGTACCAGGTCGTCCTGCGCGTGTTCGAGGAGGACGCCTACGCGGACCGCGTGCTGCGCAGCGCGGCGAAGGATCTCGATAGCCGCGACTACGCGCTCGCACAGCGGCTCGCGTTCGGGACCGTGCAGCGTGCGCGCACGCTCGATCACGCGATCGACAAGCTCGGGAAGCGGCCGGTGCGCAAGCTCGACCCGCCGGTGCGCGCAGCGTTGCGACTCGGTGCCTATCAACTCGGCTACACCGACGTTCCGCCGCACGCAGCGGTGAACGAGACGGTCGAGCTCGTTCGCTCCGCACGCCTCGAGCGCGCGGTGCCCTTCACGAACGCGGTCATGCGCAGGCTCTCCGAAGGCATCGCGCCTCTGCTCGCCGCGCTCCCCGAGGACAATCCGCGTGCTGCGGGGCTCAGGCACTCTTATCCCGACTGGGTCGCCGAGCTGTGGTGGGAGGAGCTCGGCCCAGAAGGGGCGCTCGCCCTCATGGGCGCGCAGAACGAGCCGCCCGAGCGCGTCGTCCGCCTGAACCGCCGGAAGCCCGCGCAGGTCGAAGGGCGGCCCGATCCGGATCTGCCGGATGCGCTGCACGTCGACCGCATCGACGAGGACGCCCTGCGCGCGGGCCTGATCTGGCCGCAGAGCCGTGGCTCCCAGCTTGCCGGAGTCGTTGTCGGATCGCAGCCTGGGGAGCGGACGCTCGACCTCTGCGCCGCGCCCGGTGGCAAGGCCACGCAGCTGGAGGGCGAGGTGGTCGCCGTCGAGCTCCATGCGGGCCGCGCCCGAGAGCTCGAGGAGAACTGCAGGCTGCTGGGCGCGGACAACGTCACGGTCGTGAACACCGACGCGACGAAGCTCCCGGCGGAGCTCACGGGCTTCGACCGCGCGCTCGTCGATGCGCCGTGCTCCGGCCTCGGCGTGCTCGCCGCTCGGCCCGACCTGCGCTGGCGCTCGCGACCGCTGCCGGAGCTCCAGGCGGAGCTCCTGCGGGTGGCGGCGGAGCGCGTCAAGCCGGGCGGGACGATCGTCTACTCCGTCTGCACGCTGAACCCTGAGGAGAACGAAGCGATCGTCGACGCGTCCGGGCTGGCGATCGAGCCGCTCGGGGAGGAGTGGCCGCAGTTCCGGCACCCGCGCCGCCCCGAGTTCCTGCTCACTCAACCGCACCTGCACGGAACCGCGGGCTTCTTCATCGCCCGCCTCAGAACCTAGACTCGCGAGATGAGCTGGAGCGACTGGGTCAGGACGGTGGAGGTCGAGCCGTCGCTCTACGCGGCCGACTTCTCACGCCTGGGCGAGCAGATCGACATCCTCCTGCGCACCGGCGTGCATGTCTTCCACTTCGACGTCGGCGACGGCCACTTCGTCGAGCCGATCACGATGGGCCCGATCGTCCTGCAGTCGATCGCGCCGATCATCCACGCAGGGGGCGGATTCGTCGACTGTCACCTGATGACGGAGACGCCCGAAAAGCACTTCGCGGCGATCAAGAAAGCCGGCGGTGACAGCGTCACGGTGCACTACGAGGCTTGTCCGGATCTGAACTCAGTCGTGCTCGCGGCGCGTGCGCACGACCTCCAGATCGGGCTCGCGTTCAAGCCGGAGACGAGCGCGGCCTACGCAGCGCACGCGGCGATCTCGTCGCGTGTGGACATCGTCCTCTGCATGAGCATCGAACCGGGGTACTCGGGTCAGGAGTTCATGCCCGAGGCGCTCGACCGGATCCGCGTGCTGCGCTCGGTTCTGCCGCGCGAGGTACACGTCCAGGTCGACGGCGGCATCGGCCCGGAGAACATCAAGGCGGTGCGGGACTCGGGCGCGACCCTGTTCGTCGCCGGGACGTCGATCTTCGCCCGCGAGGATCTACCGCGCGCCTACCGCCGCCTGCTTCAAGAGCTCGCGTGAATCTCGAGCGGGCGCTGGAGCTCGCGGAGCGCGGCCGCGGCAGCACTTACCCGAATCCGATCGTGGGCGCGGTCCTCGTTCGCGACGGCGAGGTGCTGGGTGAGGGCTGGCATCAGCGCAAGGGCGAAGCGCATGCAGAAGTGATTGCTCTCGACGCGGCCGGCGAGCGCGCACGGGGGGCGACGCTCTTCGTGACGATGGAGCCCTGCACGCACCACGGCTCGACGCCGCCTTGCACTGAAGCGGTGCTCGCCGCTGGAGTGGCAAAGGTAGTCGCCGGATCGCTTGACCCGAACCCGGCAGCTCAGGGAGGCCTCGAGGTGTTGCGCCAGGCCGGCGTTGAGGTTGAGCACGCGAACTCGTTTGCGGCGCGGGCACAGAACGAAGCCTGGCGCACCTGGGTCGCGGGCAAGAGACCATTCGTCATTCTCAAGCTCGCGCTGACACTGGACGGACGTGTCGCCACGCCTGGAGCACGGTGGATCTCGGGCGAGGAAGCGCGTCGACGCGTTCACGAGTTGCGCGCACAGGTTGATGCGGTCGCCGTCGGGATGGGAACCGTGCGTGCCGACGAGCCGCAGCTGACGGCGCGCGAGGTCGGCGCCGAGCGGCAGCCGCGCCGGCTCGCGTTCGGGCGCGGGCCGCTCGCTGCGGGCTCGGAGCTCGAATTACGCAGCGGCTCGCTGACGGACGAGCTCGCGACGATCGCGGCGGAAGGAGTGCAGTCGCTGCTCCTCGAGGGCGGCCCGACTCTTGCCGCGTCGTTCCTGCGCGCGGATCTCGTCGACAAGGTTCTGCTCTTCGTCGCTCCGAGGATCGCCGGCAGCGGTCCGTCCTTTGCGCCCGAGCTGTCCGCACCCGTCGGGCTGAAGCGCTTGCAGGCCGAGCAAGTCGGTGATGACCTCTTGCTGAGTGGCTATGTCCACGAGCCCTGAGTACTAGAGCCGTACGGTCCGCGTGGCGTGGCGCTCGAGCTCGTCCAGGCGTGCCGTCTCCGGTCGTCCGAGCGCCACGACGAGCGCCGACATCTCAGGGAGCTCAGTCGCCACGAACTCGAGCAGCAGGATCGAAGCCTCGTCAGCTGCCTGGAGGTCGTCGAGCACAAGGAGGAGTGGTTGCGCGGCGGTTTGGTCGCGGAGCGCCTGGGTCACCGCTTCGAAGAAGCGGAACTGCCCTTCCGGCTCGTCCGAGCTCGCGGTCGGCAACGCGTCGCGCAGCGCCTGCGTCCACGGCCAGTACGGAGGAGCACCGCCGCCGGCCCAGCCACGGCCCCAGAGGATCCGTGCGCCGCGCTGCTTCGCGCTGCTCGCGAGCTCGTCGGCGAGCCGGGTCTTGCCCGTGCCCGCGTCGCCGACCACGACGAACAGCCGGCCCCGGCCGGCGAGTGCATCGTCGAGGCCGGCCTCGAGCAGGCTGAGCTCCTCCACGCGTCCTTCGAGGGGCGACGCCGCCGCTCGGCCCGGGCGCAGGACAGGCCGCGCCTGCCGCGGCGCGACGTCGAGCGCCGGAACCTGCGCGAGGATCGCATGCTCGAGCTCGCGCAACGCACGTCCCGGCTCGATCCCGAGTTCCGCCAGGAGCGTTCGGCGCGCGGCCCGATACGCCTCGAGCGCCTCGGCCTGCCGGCCCGCCCGGTAGAGCGCGAGCATGAGCTGGCCGCGCAGGCGTTCCCGCAACGGGTGCCTCGAGATGAGCGCCTCCAGCTCCGGCACGAGCTCGTCTTGGTGGCCGAGGGCGAGCTCTGACTCGATCCTGTCTTCCAGTGCGGCTACGTGAACCTCCTCGAGTCGCTTGATCTCGTCTTGTGCGAAGGGCTCGTACGAGAGGTCGGAGAGCGGTGCTCCTCGCCACAGCGCGAGCGCGCGGCGGAATTGGCCCGATGCTTCCTCGTGGTCTCCGGTTTCGAGGGCGGCCCGGCCCTCCGCCAACAACCTTTCGAAGCGGTCGCGGTCGAGCTCGTCCGGCTCGAGCGTGATCCCGTACGCCCCGGCGACCGTCCGGATGGTGTCGGCCGGCAGTTCCTTACGCAATGCCGACACGCAGTTCTGGAGCACCTTCGCGGCGGTCGGTGGAGCGTCCTCGCCCCAGAGCTCGTCGACGATCACGTCCCGCGTGAGCGTCTCGTTGCCGTGCAGGAGCAGGATGGCGAGCACGGCGCGCTGCCTCGCGCCGCCGAGCGGGAGCTGTCGCTCCCCGTCGTGCGCCTCGAGCGGCCCGAGGATGCGGTAGTCCATCGCGACTCTGCGTGAAATTACACCGTTACCCGGCGATGGGCGACTGTGGGTCCCCAGTGAGGCTCTCGTTACCGCGAGGAGCGATCGTTGCGCCATCGGACGAGCTAAGTGGGGAAGGGAGAAACACCATGATCCGCAAGCATTTCAGGCTCAAGAAGATCGCTCTCGGTCTCGCCTTCGCAGCAGTCGTGGTTCCCACCGCGCAGGCAAGGGTGGTCATCGACTCCGCGCCGGTTTCGCAGGGCACTGCGATCAAGCTGACCGGCGCCGCGCTCGTGAACGCGCCCGCACCGGTCTCCCAGGCCGTCAAGCTGACCGGCGCCGCGCTCGTGAACGCGCCCGCACCGGTCTCCCAGGCGGTTCAGGCGCCGCTCTCTCGGCTGCAGGTCGAGGGGATGCGCTGGGAGGCAATGGCCAGGCAGTACGAGAGTCGGCCCGGCATCACCGCCGCGGGAGCCGCGTTGAGCAACGCCAAGCACACCGCTTACCCGGTGCCGGTGACTCAGACCCAGACCGCGACATCTGACGGCTTCAACTGGAGCGACGCAGGCATCGGTGCCCTGGTCGCCTTCGGCGCCGCGTTGATGCTGCTGACGGCCTTCGTCCTGACCCGCCGCAACCGCTCTGGCCCGACGGGGCTGGCAAGCACCTAGACACTCCGCGCAAGACGTCGAGAAGCGGGCCCGGAGACGGGCCCGTTTCTTTGCGTGCCCAGTAGCCTTTACGGCATGTTCACCGGGATTGTCCAGGAGCGCGGCCGCGTGGCTTCCTTCGACGGAGGCCGCCTTGTCGTCGAGAGCAGGATCGAGGCGGAGGTCGGAGACTCGGTCGCCGTCGACGGCGTCTGTCTCACAGTCACCGAAGCGCGGAACGGCACCCTCGCATTCGACGTGATGGTCGAGACCCTGAGCCGGGCGAAGCTCTTCGGCGCGCAGGTGAACCTCGAGCCCGCGCTGCGGGCGGGCGACCCGCTCGGCGGCCACTACGTCCAGGGCCACGTCGACGGCGTCGGGACCGTGCGCTCTGTCGATCCGGAGGGTGATGGCAAGCGTGTCTGGATCGACGCCGAGCCCGAGCTTCTGCGTTACCTGGTCGAAAAGGGATCGATTACCGTCGAGGGAGTCTCCCTGACGGTTGCAGAGTTGGACGCGGACGCGTTCGCGGTCGCGCTCGTGCAGCACACGCTCGCGGCGACGACGCTCGGCGGCCTGGGGCCCGGCGACAAGCTCAACCTGGAGACCGACGTCCTGGCGAAGTATGTGGAGCGGCTCCTCCCGGGGCTACCATCCTCGGAATGAAAGTCGAGGAAAAGAGCGCCTTCGCCACCATCGAGGACGCGATCGAGGACATCCGCCAGGGCAAGTTCGTCGTCGTCGTCGACGCGGCCGACCGCGAGAACGAGGGTGACCTGACGATCGCGGCCCAGTTCGCCACGCCCGAAGCCGTGAACTTCATGACGAAGGAGGCGCGTGGGCTCATCTGCCTCTGCCTAACCGAGGACCGCTGCGACGCCCTCGGCCTCCGCCAGATGACGGAGCGGAACGAGACGCCGTACGGCACCGCTTTCACCGTTTCCGTCGAGGCGCGCGAGGGAGTGACGACCGGGATCTCAGCGCCGGATCGTTCGCGCACCATCCAGGTCGCAGTCGATCCCGACGCGAAGCCCGAAGATCTCGTGCAGCCCGGTCACGTCTTCCCGTTGCGCGCCCGCGAAGGCGGCGTACTCGCCCGCGCAGGCCAGACGGAGGCGGCGGTCGACCTCGCGCGGCTTGCCGGCTTGATTCCCGCAGGGGTCGTCTGCGAGATCATGAACGAGGACGGAACGATGGCCCGCGTCCCGGATCTGATCCCGTATTGCGCGCGCCACGGGTTGAAGCTGATCACCACCGCGGACCTGATCGAATACAGGCGACGGCACGAGCGGCTCGTCGAGCGCATGACGACGGTCGCGATGCCGACCGCGTACGGCGGCTTCACGGTTGTCGCGTTCCGCGAGACGCTGACCGGCAAGCACCACGTCGCGCTCGTGAAGGGCGACGTCGAGGGCGCCGAGAACGTGCTCGTGCGCGTGCACTCCGAGTGTCTGACGGGCGACGTCTTCCATTCGTTGCGCTGCGACTGCGGCGAGCAGCTCGAGCAGGCACTCGAGCGGATCGCCGCCGAGGAGCGCGGCGTGCTGCTCTACATGGCGCAGGAAGGTCGCGGCATTGGTCTCCTCAACAAGCTGCGCGCCTACGAGCTCCAGGAGAACGGCTACGACACGGTGGAAGCGAACCTCGAGCTCGGGTTCCAGCCGGACATGCGCGACTACGGGATCGGCAACCAGATCCTCGCCGAGCTCGGCCTGACCACGATCCGCATCCTCACGAACAACCCGAAGAAGATCACCGGCATCGAGGGCTTCGGGCTGGAGGTGGTCGAGCAGGTGCCGATCGAGACCGCGCCGACCGCGCAGAACGCGCAGTACCTCGCCACGAAACGTGACAAGCTCGGCCACAAGCTTCATCACCAGGACCTGAAGTACGAGCCCCTGGAGGGCGAATGAGCGAGCGCTGGCCGGGTCAACCGACGAAGGTGGACGAACCGGAGGAGGACGAGGTCGACGAGAAGGAGCTTCCGGCCGCCGAGGTCGTAGAGGAAGAAGAGCTGCCGCAGTTGCGCGCGCCGGACGAGCAGCATGCGTACGGCGAGCTGGACATCCCGGATGACGTGAACGTCATCGAAGGTGAGCCGGACGGGACGCGACGCGGTGTCGCGATCGTCGCCGCGCGGTTCAACGGCGAGATCACGAACAAGCTGCTCGAGGCGGCGCTCGGGGAGCTCGACGAGGCGGGCGTGCGTCGTGACGCGATCACGGTCATGCCGGTTCCCGGCGCCTTCGAGCTACCGCTCGCGGCGATGGCCCTCGCGAAGACGCGCCGGTTCGCGTGCGTGGTGGCGCTGGGCTGCATCGTCCGCGGCGAAACCCCACATTTCGAGTTCATCGCCTCGGAAGCGGCGAGCGGCCTCCAGCTGGCCGCACTGGAGACCGGCGTCCCCGTCGCGTTCGGCGTCCTGACGGTGGACATGATCGAGCAGGCGGAAGCCCGAGTCTCGAAAGGCGCGGAAGCAGTGCGGACCGCGCTCGAGATGGCTGACGCTTTCTCGCAACTGCGGGCCTCGGCCTCCCGCTAGCGTCGTCCTCAGAGTCACGTCTCGAACTACAAGCGTCTGACCCCTGCTTTTGGGAGCACGTTCCGTTAGAGACACGTCTCGAACTGCAAGGGTCTGACCCCAGCCTTTTGGGGCTTGTCGGCTACACTGGCCGGCCGATGTCCAAGGTCTGCGCAGTCTGTGGGAAGAAGCCGGGCTTCGGTAACAACCGGAGCCACTCGATGGTGGCCACCAAGCGCCGGTTCAATCCCAACCTCCAGCACGTCCGCGTGCTCCTCAAGGGCAAGGCGACCCGGGCATACGTCTGCACCCGCTGCCTCAAGGGCGGCAAGGTGCAAAAGGCCATCTGAGCAGCAACTTCCAGTCGCTCGTCGTGGTCTAATCCACCCGTGGAGGCAGCTCCTTCGCTGTCGTCTCCGCTGGGGCGGATCTCGATCTCCAACGAGGCGGTGGCTCACATCGTCGGCCGCGTCGCGGCCGAGGCCTACGGGGTGGTCGGCATGGCCGCGCGCAATCCGCGCGAGAAGTTGCTGACGCGCGACCGGCTGCGCCAAGGGATCACCGTCGGCGGCAGCGCCGACGAGGGCGTAACCATCGAGCTCCATATCGTCGTCGAGTACGGCCTGAACCTCGCCGAGGTGGCGTCGACGCTGCGAAACCGAGTGCAGTACGAGGTGGAGCGTCTCACGGGGCTGCCTGTGGCCGAGGTGGACGTGCGCATCCAGGATGTGAAGAGGTCCGCATGAGCGTCGCTCACCCACGGTTCGCTCCCGTGAGGGAAACCATGTTTCCCTCACGAGCTCCCTTCTTCAGGTGTCGCCTCAGCCCCCGCGCCGCTGAGATCGCCGCGCGGGCTGAGGAGAAAGAAGGGGGAAACCTCCCGGTTTCCCCCTTCGCCCCTTCCCCTGCTCACCGGCCGGAGATCGGCCAGTGAGCGATCGCGAGCGGGTGCAGGAGCTCGCGCACGGCGCGCTCACCTCACTCGAGCGGAACCGGCAGCGCGTCGACGACCTCAACGTCTATCCCGTACCCGACGGCGACACCGGGACGAATCTCACGATGACGGCGCGCGCCGTGGTCGAAGAGCTCGACCGCACCACGACGGAGGATCGCGCGGGCCTCGTCAAGGAGGTGACGCGCGCCGCGCTGATGGGCGCGCGCGGCAACTCCGGTGTCATCCTCTCGCAGATCATCCGCGGCGCCGCCGAGACGCTCCGCACGAACGGCGAGGTCGACACGCATACGGTCGCGGCCGCCTTTCGTTCGGCGAGCGATGCTGCGTATCGCGCGGTGCGCC
>WNFX01004835.1_pt1 | contig 13123 bp, 11 predicted proteins | sample 5400111 | NCBI WGS metagenome assembly WNFX01 (sample SAMN13153363, study PRJNA577476) | soil metagenome | isolation source: 40 cm soil or saprolite under grassland replicate 1 | place: USA:California | collected 2016-06-15
CATGGCCTATTTTGTGGAATACAGTATCGCTATGTTCATGACTTTCTGCTTAAGCTTTAAAGTCTTGATCCGTCATGGCTTTGATTTTATTCATACTGCAAATCCTCCAGATCTGTTCTTTGTAGTTGGCTTGTTCTACCGGCTTTTCGGTAAAAAATTTATATTTGATCAGCATGATCTGTCACCAGAACTATTTCAGGTTAAATTCAAGGGGTCTTTCAGGTTACTTAAAAAATTTCTTCTCATCCTGGAAAAATGCTCTTATCGGTCTGCCCATTTAGTCATCGCATCAAACGCTTCACAGAAACGGTTCGCTATGGAACGCGGTCATATTCGACCAGAAAAGATATTTATCGTTCGTAATGGGCCTGATCTGAAACACTTCGGCCTGGTTCCAGCCGAACAGGACTTAAAAGGAGGACGTATCTTTTTGCTAGCCTATGTGGGTGTGATGGAGGTTCAAGATAGTGTCGAGAATTGCCTGTATGCGCTCCATCACCTGATCTATGAGCGTGGGCGTCAAGACATTGCTCTTGTCTTGCTGGGAGGAGGTGACCTTGTCCCTGCATTGCAAACGCTTGCTCACGAACTCCAGCTTGGTGAGTATGTCACCTTTACTGGCTGGACGACACCGAAAGATATCATGCGTTATCTAACGGTGGCAGATGTCGGACTCGTGCCTGACCTACAGAACGGGCTGAATGAATATTGCACGATGATCAAAACTATGGAATATATGGCAATGGGAAAGCCAATTGTAGCTTTTGATCTTGCTGAAACTCGCTATTCTGCACAGGATGCTGCAATCTACGCCACCCCCAATATTGTAGAAGACTTCTCGAGTAAAATTGAGACATTGCTCAACGACGAGGAACTTCGCCTCAGAATGGGAGCCTTTGGGCGTAAACGCGTCGAAGAAACGTTAAATTGGGCTGAAAGTCAAAGAAACCTTTTGCTCGCATATGGGATGCTTTTACCCCCGGGTCAGTAATTGTCGATATAGACTCCTTTTCTCCAATGTTTGATATCGTGTATATTGGTACATGGATGGAAACTGTAGCGCTGGGAGTTGTTACTGGAATATGGATGGTGATCTCAGCACTTACGGCCTGGTTATTATTGGGACATTGAAGAGGTCAAGGAAAATCTGATGCTTGTAGCATATGGGCCTGAAGGGCAACCTGTAATCGCCAGAGGAATCTATTTAGCGCAATTGAAAAACTGGTCACAAAGAGACCTGTTATATTGTCCAAATTGCCGTGGAGTTGTGCATGTAAGAGGTGGACCTGAAAAACGTACTCAAATACACTTTGCTCATCAGAAAGGTGAGTGTACCTGGAGCACTGAATCAGAGACTGTACGTCACTTACGAGGGAAGATTTTGCTCGCAGAGTGGCTACAAAAGCAATTCCCACAGGCAAGTATCTCTCTTGAGAAACGGTTACCCGAACCAAATCGTATCGCGGATATTTTTGTAACTTTAGCTGATGGGCGACAATGGGCTTTTGAATTTCAATGTGCGCCTCTTAATATTGATGAATGGCATCTGCGGCATACAGCCTATCTGAAAGCGAGCATTCAAGATACCTGGATTATCGGCAGCAATCGACGTGAGAAACAAGAAACTTTCATCGAAGCAATAATTGCTTCTGCGAGTGAGGTGATGTTTGTTGATCCACTTCTAACGCCACCGCTTATTTGGCTGCGCTGGGCAGTTACTCGGGACACCATGCGGGAGTGGCAGGATGTGACAGGATGGACTCCCTCACTAGAGGGGTGGATTGGCCGTTCTCGTTCGAAATATGGCGCGTCTATGAGTGGCCTATTGCAAGATGTATCTCTTGGGGTAGATGGTCGGCTCGTTCATCCCAATCGCTCTGAACTTGATGCACGAATCAGCTTACTGCGGACCATGAGAACGGCGCAAGCCATTGATGAAGCCTCTTTGAATGCATATCTCAAACCGATAGTTGGCGCAGAGCCGTTGAATGTGGTACTATTTCCTATGTTCCATGCCTATCTGCTCGACCCGGATTTGTTCATACGCTATAACTATGGACGCGGTTCTGGAGATAATAACGTTAGTGATACGGATAGACGTCGAGTGCAGCAGGCCCGTATTTGGCTTGAAAGGTTAGCACAACGCGGATTTACTGCTTACTGGTTAGAGAAACTGGCAAAAGAGATTCCACTAGTGGGCCCATATACGGCTTTTGCGAACTATGTGGAAATGCTAGCGTTTCTCTCTAGAGGTGCAACCAACAAGCAAAGTTAAACGTATGATGAAAAGTGGCAGTCAGCGATTTCGCTGAATTTGTGTATTTGCTTTACTGATGTGAAGATGCACTGGCAAAGAAAGGAAGGAAATTGAAAAGATGAACAAATTTATTACAGGCCTACTCCTCGGACTCGGTATCGGCTTGCTTGTAGCGCCGATGAAAGGTGAGGAAACTCGCAGACAATTGGCTGAGCGCTTTGCAGAAATGCGCGGGTACCTGCCGGAAAACGAGCAATTCAATGAATACGTACACCAGGTTTCTGGCCACGTCTCTCAAGCTGGTAGCAATCTGAAAGACTATGCCCAGCAGGCTGTATCAACGGTCAAGGATACTGGGAGTTCTTTGGGTGAATTGGGCCAGAAAGCTGGTACTGATGTGAAGCAGGCAGGTCAGAATGTAGTCGATACGACAAAGCAGACTGTAAAATCAGCAAGGCAGAGTGCGCAGACGGATAAAATCGATGCTGCTGGTAGCAACAATAATTAAAAGTAGGTAGATAGCGCCCGCGAGGGCGCTATTAATATTTGTAGAAATGCTGTCGAGCCTCTTCTTCCGGAGTTTTCTCCTTGAAGTAAGCCGTTTCATTGCGCTTAACTGCAATATATGATGTAGCCAGTAGAGGACCGAGAGCTTCTTTCAATACTTCATCGTGTTCAAGTTCATCCAGGGCTTCATCGAGTGAGGTTGGAAGACGACGTATGCCTCGCTTGAAACGTTCTTCATCGCTATAATTTCCAGGGTCAATCTCTTGAGGTTCACCAGGGTCGATTTTGTGCTCAATGCCATCCAGGCCTGCCGCAAGTAATGCTCCAATTGCCAGATATGGGTTGCCACTGTGATCGGCTGGTTTGAACTCCAGGTTGATCGATTCGGATTCACGACCCCAGAACATCGATGGGATGCGGATGGCACCCTCGCGGTTGTCGAAGCCATAAGCTCCATAGGCTGAACTCCAATAGTGCGGAAGCAGACGGCGGTAAGAGTTGGGGCTGCCACAGGTGATGGCAACCAGGGCGCGAATATGATGCAATACACCGCCAATGAAATAACGGGCAGACTGGCTAAGCCCACCACGCTGTGTAGCATCGTAGAAGAGATTATTGCCCGCGTGTTCACTGCCACCAGTACCCCATAAGCTCACATGGATATGCGCGCCACTACCGGCTTGATCCAGGAATGGCTTGGGAGCAAAAGAGGCCAGTAAATCAAAGGTACGTGCGACACTACGTATGGTCTCACGAATCAAGCACACGTTATCTGCAGCTCTTAGGACATCGGAATGGTGAATTGATAATTCTTGCTGCGCTGGCCCAAGTTCAGTGTGGAAGAGTTCGACAGAAATACCTTGCGCTTCAAGGGTTTCCAGGATAGCATCGATGACTTCAGCCTGGTCGTCCAGGCCGATACTGCTGTAACAAAGACTATTGTCCGCTGGAATGTAGCGTCCCTGCTCTTCACGTGCAAGATAAAACTCATGCTCGATTGCCGCTTCAGCATGCATACCAAGGTCAGAAAGGCGCGTTATCAAGCGTTTGAGGAAAGTGCGAGGGCAGGCCTGCCAGGGGGTGCCATCAAACAGAATCATGTCGCACATCATACTTCCACTGCTTGGGGCATAGGGTAGGATAACAAATGTATTAGGATCGGGGATCAAGCGAAACTCACCGATCGGTCCCATGCCTTCGACAGCAGCAAGGGTTTCGACTCCAGTAAAGGCTTGCATAGCTAGTGTCTGGCCGATCCCCTCATGAATACGTGTGTGAAGTTTACTGGCATGAGTAGCCTTCCCACGGATAATACCGCCATTATCACAATACAAAAATCGGACGAGTCGCAGATTGGCCTCGCGTGCCTGGCGTAAAACATCCTGTGTATTCATGGGCGTTTCCTTCTCCTATACTTTATGTATGGCCTGTATTATGATCTTGAGTATAAATTATCTGTGCATGTATTTCAAGAACTGTATAAAGTTTGCCTCGCTAGAGGAGGATTTGTGAATGTAAAAAACTCTAAGGCAGAGCATTTTCGTGTGACTTTCTTCCTTTTGCAAACGTAATATATTGTAGAAGTAATTATCTCCCAAGTGAGTGGTTATTGTCGTTATTTCCTAGCTTCAAATTGATGGGTTTGATACACCTCTGCGCGGGATACCAGGGTGGACTATTTCGTAAGGAGTCGTTCAGTGCTCTGCAAAGATCGGGTATTTGAAACATTTCGATCATTGTATACACAACGACCAACACAAAGTAGTGTATTGCGTCGTAATTTAGACTTCAACGCTGAAGTAGCGGAATATGCCCGTATAAGTCGCATCGCCAGCCGTGGCCACAATATGCTGGCTCAAGTAGGGATCGTCGAACGCATCCCTGGGCTTTCTGCGCAATTTGTAATCAAATCACCTTCAACAGATCCAGACTGCTTGTATTACAATTACAGGGGGAGAAGTTTTTATACTTTTCCGATCTCGCTGTTTATGCTCTTTTCTACTCTTTTTTCAAGACGTAGGAGCGTGTTTTCGTAGTGCGGAAGGATGTCGTTGTATAATCAACGGTAGAAGCTCACATGTGAATATCGAAGGGTATTCACATAGGCTCATCATTGAATGACTGTTCTGGAGTTTAGGAAGGAGGCTTTTTACCTGATAATCACACTAAAAGATATTGCTCTAAGTCGACTACAGCGTAGTATTGTCTGTAGGTAAGTTCAAGAAATGCTCACCTATCGTGTGACGGTCTAGAAAACCGGAAGAGGTGAAGCGTGAAAGGAAAAATCACGATGAAATTATTTGGTCAAAGACGCGGAATGTTTACCATGATGGCAGGCATTCTCGTATTTTCCCTGCTCCTCGCAGCTTGCGGTAGCTCCAATACGGGTAGTAGTAGTGGTACTACTCCTACTACTGCTGCTGTAACTAATGGCAAAAATTGCATGAAGGTGGGCGTACTCTTGCCTGAGACCGCCACTTCCGCTCGTTGGGATACCAATGACAGACCAGCTCTGCAGGCTGATATACCCGCGCAGCTCCCTGGCGCGACCGTACTCTATAACAATGCCCAGGGTAGCGCCGATACCCAGCAGACTCAGGCCCAGGCAGATCTAACAAACGGTGCTTGTATTCTGGTGCTTGCCCCTGTTGATTCTGTCAAAGCGGCTGCGATCGTGTCTGCGGCAAAAGCCAAAGGCGTGCCTGTGATTTCCTATGATCGCCTGATATGGAGCAACGACACTAACTACTATGTCTCCTTTGACGGTGTAGCAGTGGGTAAGTTACAGGGTCAATATGTTGCCGATCACTACCAGAGCTATGTCACTAAAAATGGCACGAAGAACACAGTAATGATCAGCGGTTCCCAGACGGACAATAATGCATTGCTGTTCTCCAAGGGTGCTCATCAGGCGCTTGACCCATTGTTCGCCAGTGGTGCTCTCAAGAAGGTCTATGAAAAATTCACACCTGGCTGGGACAATGCGACCGCCCAAACCGAGATGCAAGCAGCACTGACCGCAAATGGAAATAAAGTGGCGGTCGCGTATGTTGCCAACGATGGTATGGCAAATAATGTGATTGCCGCGCTCAAGGCGGTGCAACTCAATGGGAAAGTGCTTGTCACAGGCCAGGATGCGACGGTGGCGGGTCTCCAGAACATCCTCAAGGGCGACCAGGCTATGACCGTCTACAAGGCCGTACCCAAAGAGGCCATGGCGACTGCTCAGCTCGTTTCTGCACTTAGCAAAGGGACTGATACCACCACGTTGATAAACGGTACGACCGTCACGGTTCCTATTACTGGTGGTGCCAATATCCCGTCGGTCCTTGAAACACCGGTGGCTGTGGACATATCAAACATTAAATCGACAGTCATTGCGGATAATTATGTGACAGCCGCTCAAATTTGCGCAGGTCTTCCATCAGGTACTGGGGGTATCTGTCCGTAAACTGTAGTGATTTTAGTATAACCTGGCCTGGTAAGGTGCTTTACTTAATCTTCTTCTCTTAAGAATTTATGAAGGGCACCCCAATGGTGTCAGGTGTTTGAACCTGCAATTACTGATACCGTATGGCATTCCTCTTGGAAGCTATGCGGTATCAGTCCTGTATTGTATTTTAATTTACAGTAGAGGGTGGTATACTTTACATATATCACCACATCTGCTGTCTATAGCCATCTTTGATTTGATTGGAGGGCCAGATGGCCGAAAATACTACACCTGCGGTCGGTGAAACCACGTCTCCTCCACCGGAGCGACCACCGGGCGGCGAACCTCGGCTGCGCTTACGCGGCATCAGTAAATCTTTTGGCGCGGTTCGCGCGCTTTATCAAGTGGATTTTGAAGTCAATGCTGGAGAGGTCGTTGGCCTCGTTGGGGACAATGGCGCCGGTAAATCAACGCTGATCAAAGTTATTTCCGGCGTCGGGCCTGCTGACGAGGGCGAAATATTCCTGGAGGGCAAACAGGTCCATATCCCCAATCCACAGTCTGCAAACAACTTAGGTATCGAGACAGTCTACCAGGACCTTGCGCTGTGCGATAACCTTGATGTTGTCGCCAATCTATTTTTAGGCCGTGAGGAGCGCTCATTTCTACGATCTTTAAACGAGATCGATATGGAGAAGCAAACGCTGAATGTGCTGCGTACCCTTGATGTAAAACTTCCCTCGACACGCACGGCTGTTGCTTCGCTCTCCGGTGGTCAGCGTCAGTCAGTTGCTGTCGCTAAATCCATCTTACGTAAAGCAAAGGTGGTTCTGCTTGATGAGCCAACTGCTGCATTGGGTGTAGCTCAGACTCGACAGGTGCTGAACTTGATACGCCGACTACGCGACCAGGGATTAGCGGTGGTTGTTATTTCGCATAACCTGGCTGATGTATTTGAGGTCGTTGATCAAGTGATCGTCCTGCGCCTTGGTAGGAGGGTAGGCACATTTGATATCAAAACCTCCACACCTGAACAAATTGTAGCAGCGATCACGGGAGCAGAATTTGGCCAGTTGTTGACGACAAATGGCGCAACCGAGGATAACGACCAGGTAGGAGGGAAATGATCCATGAGCGACATAATCGAGAAAAATGATACTCCTGAGCCGTCAGAATCTTCCGAGGTGGCTGCTTTTGGTGGCCCTGAAGCTCAGGCCTCCGCTGTAGAAGTACCATCATATATGCCTCGCCGCACAGTGGGCCAATTGCTACGCGGTGACCTTGGTTTTGTGCCTGTTTTGTTTACGCTGATTGTCGTTGTGATCTACTTCACAATCGTCACTAATGGAGTTTTTCTGCACCCGGAGAATCTCTCAAACCTGGTGGGACAGATTGTCACCTTCGGCATACTTGGGCTGGGTGTCACTATGGTACTGCTGCTAGGTGAGATTGATCTTTCGATAGCCTCTGTCAGCGTATTCTGTGCAGTGGTTATGGCGGTGCTTTCTGAGCGTCATGCAGTGCCTGCCCTGGTGGCTATACTGGCTGGTCTGCTGGTAGGCGCTGTGGTTGGTCTCATCAATGGTTTCTTTGTTGCCATTGTGCGCGTTCCTTCATTTATCGTGACACTTGCTGCATCTATCTTTTATTCGGGACTTCTGCTCAATCTGCTTGCAGGACAGAGTACGCTCATCATCAGCAATAGTTTCATCGTTGCTATTGCGGGTAGTTCTCAAAGTTTTCTGCCTGACTACCTGGGTGTCGGTTTGCCACTCTTAGCTGTCTTGCTGTATGCTATAAGCCTGATTGTGAGCTATGTGAGACGAAAGAGAGCCGGCCTCAGGACAGCGTCGCTACTGCAGGTTGTTGCGAAGATTGTGATAACGGCACTACTCGTTGGAGGCGCTATTGTGGTTTTTGAGAGCTACCATGGAGTGCCTTATAACGCCGCAATCCTCTTTGGTTTGATCGCGTTGTTCTGGCTCATCATGACGAAGACTTCATTCGGCCGTCACGTCTATGCTGTTGGTGGCAGCGCAGAGGGGGCCCGCCGTGCAGGTATTAATGTCGTTGGTATACGCATTGTGTGCTTTACTTTATGCTCTTTACTTGCTGCTGTAGGTGGTATTGTTTTTGCTTCCTATGGTACTGCTGTTGCGAGCCAGGTCGACCCGGTGTTGCTGCTTAATGCGATCGCAGCGGCTGTAATCGGTGGTGTCAGTCTCTTTGGAGGTCGGGGATCGGTCTGGGCGGTTGTACTAGGAGCCCTCATCATCGGTAGCTTGGTAAATGGACTGGCTCTCTTGAGTCAGGGGACAGACGTGTCAGAAATGGTTGAAGGTGCTGTCTTGTTGATTGCTGTAAGTGTTGATGCCCTTGTACGAAGGGCTCAACAGCGTACCGGTCGTTAAACTCTCATTTGTGACAAAAACATACACGGTCTGGCTGCGCAGCCAGGCCGTTTTTTAAGCCAGATTGGTAATGCGAGGTGTTTATTGGAGGGGAAGTACTGTATGCATTTCATCTGGAAACATCGACGATTTTCTCCGCAATTCATTCGACTCACTTCTGGTTCTCTTGACTTCAACACGTGCGGACCAGCAACATGCAGTATGTACGCCAGAAAGTAATAGTTGGGCTTAGAAATACCGCTCATTTTGAGCGGTATTTGAGCGGTATTTTTGATAATGAAGAGAAAATCAGCGAGCAATAGTTTTAAGTGGGAGAGTATAATATATTCATAGGAAAAGAACATAGATTGGTGGAAAATATTATTGCTCAAACAAGCCCTTTACCAGGTATTGGGGAAATCAGTTGGTTTTTCCTTTAACTGTCTGAATGTTTGTCTGTTTGGAAACTTACCCCCGCAAGGGTGTATCAGTGTGATTGTCGAAGACCAGGGTAGATTTTTACTCCTAAAGCGGCCAAATGGTACTCTAGTTTTTCCAGGTGGCTTTATGCGCTGGCGAGAGCATCCAACGCAGACAGCTTTGCGTGAATTTAAAGAAGAAACGGGATTGCAACTAAAGTTACACCATGTAGTCGTCTGCTATTCAAACACCAGTAAGAGCTTTGGAAGAATGAGCACTTTGATGCTTGTCTTTTGTGCGGAAGTGAATGGCGGAGAAATGCGTGGGAGCGTTGAGGGGCAGCCTTTCTGGATCGAAGAATCGGATTTACTTGAGATGCCTGATTTCCGCTATAAATACATGCTCAATGATTATCGCGAGCATCGTAAGCGACACGATAGCCAGGAATTTTGTGGCACCTTTGTGCGAGAAATGGCTGAGAAGAACCTTTAGTTTGCCTTGTGAATGAGGCAGTGAGAATAAGGGTCGCTACTGAGTTTCTCTGTTTAGTTTGAGAATTGACTCAGGAAATTCCATATGACGACACTGGCGTCAATGGTGTACGAGTTATAGCCTATACCAAGAGTTGGGTTTGAGCCTGGCCATACGTGGCCGCCATCACTGATACGGTAATGTTGGATGACAGTGCCGTGAGCGCATTGAGACCATTCCAGAGCTGTAACATCTGCCTTCTGGAAGATGACCTTGCTGGCTGGTTTACACTGGTCATGAGTAAGCCAGAAGTTTAAATACGTCTGGACGGCTGTCATACCCACATAGGCATTCCCATCATATGGCGCAAATTGATCAGCCTGGCCGTGAATTTCCAACACTGGAATGGGCTGCGATGGATTGCAGCCGCCCGGTATGCGATAGAAAGCGCCTGCTACCGTAGCAAATGCGGCGATTTGAGTGCTGAGCGTGCAGGCGATACGATACGCCATGCCACCGCCTAGCGAATAGCCAGTGATATAAACACGGTGCGCATCAACGCAATAATTGTGCTCGAAATAGCTGATAAGATCGCTTGTGAACTGTACATCGTTGGCATCACCTGTCGGGCCGTATGCCCCTACTCCGGCATTCCAGGAGGGTGGGTTGCCGACACCCTGTGGGAAAACCAAAATAAATCCAGCTCTGTCTGCTACAACGCCCATATGTGTACGCTGAGCTGTACGCAGCGCTGTATTTTGATAGCCGTGATAATTCATCACCAGAGCTTGCGGTTGATAACCGTAGGATGGTGCAAGGTGAACGATGAAGGTACGACTGAGTCCGCCAGAGTGAATTGATAGTGTTTCATCACCGATTTTATGAGATGGAGTGTGGCACACGTTATGTATAGGGGTGAGGTTAATAGCAGACTTGACTGAATTCGTTGAAGACAGTCTCATTCCAGGAATGGCGCCTGCGCGAGCGTTAAAAACAATTATGCCCAGGATTATAATGAGAGAAGCGCCAATACCTGTTAAAGCTACAAACCGACGATTTATATGTGAAAACATGCTATACTCCTACAAATATCTCTTCATTACACTTAGCTATTGAAAAGCTGGGAAGCATTTAAAGCATATGGACTATATACGTACGGAAATCATTGAGGTTAATGCTAAATACCCTGAGCCAACGATGATTGAGCATGCTGCTAAATTATTACACGATGGTGAGCTTGTCGTTTTTCCTACTGAGACTGTATACGGCCTTGGCGCTGATGCTTTTCAACCGGCAGCATTGGAGCGTATTTTTGCAGCCAAGGGGCGACCCTTTAGTGATCCGCTGATCGTGCATATAGCTGAAGAACATGAACTTGAACTTTTAACAACAACTATTTCCACAGAAGCAAAGCGACTGGCTCAGGAATTCTGGCCAGGACCTCTCACTTTAATTCTGCCAAGAGGGCCGCGCGTGCCACTTCTGGTGACAGCAGGATTAGAGACAGTTGCCATTCGTATGCCTCGACACCCTGTTGCACTGGCATTGATCAGCGCACTAGGTTCTCCGATAGCCGCACCTAGCGCTAATCGTTTTATGCATATCAGTCCAACAACAGCCGATCACGTCTATTCTGATCTATCTGGTAAAGTTCCATTAATCCTGGATTCTGGACCTTGCGAGATAGGTGTAGAGTCAACAGTCCTTGATCTTTGTTCCGATGAGCCGAGGATTCTACGCCCTGGAGGAATCAGCCTGGAAGCCTTACGCACCATATTACCTGATTTACAGCCACCGATACAGCGGATTAGAGTAGATGAAGTTGAGGAAATCCTGGCAAAGAAAGCTCCAGGCCAATTGCTTACCCATTATGCTCCTGGCGTTCCGTTGTTGCTATTTGATGGCACAATTGAAGAAATGCATACCTCAATGTTGGCTGAGATAGAGCGACGATACGCAAGGGGTGAACATGTTGGCATTCTTGTAGCAGAGGAAGATATTCCCACGTTTCAGGATTCTAATGCACTCGTTTATGCTCCTGGCAGCGAGGACAATTTAGTACAAGTAGCTGCTAATTTGTTTGCAGGTCTGCGCTCTCTTGAGGAGGCACATGTACAGGTGATCCTTTGTCGCAATTTTGGAGAGCAAGGCCTGGGGCTTGCCATTCGTGATCGCCTGCTAAAGGCAGCAGGTGGCAAATTCAGAAAATGATTCTGAATGGTTGCCCTTTGGTTATCACTGTACCCGGTGTTATGCACAGAAATCTTCCGCCACGGCTGATAGAATCTCAGCACAGTGTTCAACGTGCTCAAGGTTGGACCACTCAACCACCGCGTGCGCGCCCTCTCCACCAGGGCCAAAAATAACTGTGGGGATACCCGCAGCAGAAAGCAGGGCCGAGTCCATCCAACCTGTCTGGCCGATTTCTACTGGCTCGTGTCCAAGTATCGTAGTGGTTTTACGGAGTAACGTCCTCACAATAGGTTCGTCCGGGGATATTTCGAATGGTTCGCGTACCATACTGGTCTTGATTGATGCTTTAAAGGTTGGATCAGATACAGCTATCTGTTCGAAGATCCCAGGTATTTCGGATTCAACTTTTTGCAAAGTTTCGCCTGGAACGGTCCTTCTCTCGACGCTCAAAAAACAGTGTTTGGGGTAGCTGGATAGTTCCTGCCCGCCCTGGATCAAAGAAGCGTGGACTGAACCACTACCTAGTAGAGGATGGGTCGGTGCAGAGCGCAGCGAGCGATCCAATTCCTCCAGGCCAATCAGAACTTTACCCATCTTCACAATGGCATCGACACCGAGATCGGGGCGAGAACCATGGGCAGCAACTCCTTCCGTCTCGATATCTAGCCAGACAAAGCCTTTGTGAGCAGTGCAAAAATCGAGCTCGGTTGGTTCGGTTACGATGGCTGCATCCGCATGCCAGTTTTTGACGATAGAAGCTGTGCCAATGCTGGCAAACTCTTCATCTGCGACCGCAGTGATGATCACGTCTCCACGTAAGGCACGTTTTTTCGCGGCAGCTCCTGCGGCCATGATTGCTGCAAGTCCACCTTTCATATCGTATGCCCCACGTCCGTATAAACGGCTGTCTTGAATAAATGGATCATGAGGCCGTTCCATTCCTACGACACCAACTGTATCCATGTGAGCATTAAGCAGGAGTGAACGACCGCCGCCTGTGCCCCGCGCGATTCCAATGACGTTTGGGCGCCCAGGCGCCGGTTTGTCCCATACGACTTCTAAGCCTGCTCGTTCAAACCAATCTGCGATGAAACGTGCAATTTGTTCTTCACCTACTCCTCCTGGTACCAGGTCAGGATTGATGGAGTCGATTGTAACCAATTGTCGTAGAAGCTCGATGATTTCGCTCATACTGGTGTCTCCTTCCTGTTTAACGCTCTCCCCATAAAGGCATCTGAAGTTCCTCTACTTAGCTTTTCAGCATGTGCCGTATCTTTAGCGCGATTTGTAATGAGAGTCTCAACTCCGCATCCTCCAAAGATCTGCCTAGTAATTCCTCAATACGTCCCAACCGATACAGTAATGAATTTCGATGCAAATGCATTGTTCGTGCTGTCTCGCTTAAGTTCCCGTTGCAGTTAAAGAAGCATTCTAAGGTCTCTAGTAATGCGC
>WNFX01009528.1_pt1 | contig 13120 bp, 11 predicted proteins | sample 5400111 | NCBI WGS metagenome assembly WNFX01 (sample SAMN13153363, study PRJNA577476) | soil metagenome | isolation source: 40 cm soil or saprolite under grassland replicate 1 | place: USA:California | collected 2016-06-15
GGCATTCTCACGCTGTCCTATCCGGAAATGGTCGAATATGGCTCCGCCGCCGTGGCGGCCGGTTCCGCGGAGCCGTGGGTGAGCGGGTTCGCCTGGTTCGCCAAGACGGTGGGGATGACGCTGGCCGGCGACGGCGCGGCCGCGCTCGCCCTGCTGGCCGACGTCGCCGAGCCCGGTGACGAGTCCGGCCTGGAGGGGCTGGTCGCCCGGGGCCTGATCCGGCTGTGGACCGACGACCTCGATGGCGCCGCCCTGGACCTGCGTGCCGCGGTGCACCGGGCCACCCGCGGCGAGGCGCTGCGCGTCAGCCAGGCGCTGGGTTTCCTCGGCGAGGTCGAATACCGGCGCGGCATGCTCGGCGAGGCCGTCCTGTTCACCGACCTGGCCGCGGGCAACGCCGAGGACAACGACCGCTTCTGGGACTTCTCCGTGCTGCACGCGCTGGCCACGTTCCCGCACGCCGCCCGCGGGGAATGGGCCGAGGCCGAGCACCACGCCGCCCAGTCCGCGACCTGGGCGCGCGCCTTCGGCGCCCCGGCCGGCCTCGCCTTCGCCGCGGGTGCCAAGGCCGCGATCGCCCAGGCCAGGGGGGACGCGCAGCGGCTCCTCGCGGCGGCCGTCCAGCTCGAGGCGCACTACGACTCGCTGGAGCCGGGCACCCACCTGTTCGGCCCGGTCCGGGCGGACGCCCTGGCACAGCTCGGCCGGGCCGACGAGGCGGCCGAAGGCCTGGACCGGTTCCTCGCCACCACGGCGCGCACCGGCCGCAGGTCCGCCCTGATGAGCGCGGCCCGGGTCGCGGCGCAGATCGCGATGGCCCGCGGCGACTACGACCGCGCCCAGGCCGACTGCGAACGGGCGAGCAGCCTGGCCCTGGTGATCGGCCTGCCGCTGGAGGCGGGGCGGATCGGCCTGGTGGCCGCCCGCTGCCACCACCTGGCCGGGCGGCGGGCCGCGGCGGAACGCGCGCTCCGCGCCGCCCGCAAGCGGTTCATGATGACCGGCGCGAACGCCTACCGCCAGCTCGCCGACCAGTGCGCCACGGAACTCGGGATCATGGTGGAGGACCGCCCGGACCCGTTCAAGGGACTGACCCAGCGGGAGCAGGACATCGCGCTGCTGGTCTGCCAGGGGCTGTCGAACAGGCAGATCGCCGAGCGGCTGTACCTGTCCCCCAAGACGGTGGAGACCCACCTCACCCGCGTGTTCGCCAAACTCAATGTCTCCGCGCGCGGCGACCTGAAAGGGCTCCTCGACGCCGCGGAATAGCGCCGCCGCGGGATGCATGTGCACCGTATCAGGGGTAGCGGGGTGAAATTTAGGGGGTCTGCCCTGACGCGCGACCGTAACGGCGCGGCATACGCTTAGTGAGGTTGGCCAGAAGACCTCAATAAGGAGCACGCGTATTGCGCATCGTCCTCGACGTGCGGCAAACCGCCGATGGGCGCCTGGCGGGGGACCTCCGGATGGCGGGTTCGCGTGCGAGCAGGCCGTTCGAGGGTATTATCGAGCTCGTCGGACTAATTGAGGTCTTTCTGGCCAGCCCGCCGTCTCCGACCGGAATAGCCAGTGTCGGCACCATGAATCCGCACAGCCAATCCGGCGTAAACATTCACCCCGTTTGACGCGCGCCGGTTGTGATCAGGTGGGTGCCGGGGCCGGCGGGTGCCACGGCGCGCCAGTCATGACGCTGCGCAGGACGGTCATGACGTTGTGGCCGTGCTTGCGGGCGGTGTCGATGTAGCTGCGGATGTCCAGGCGGTCCTGGGTGGCTTCCTCGCTGGTGAGCCGCCCGGAGATTTTCTGCTGGGTCTTGGTGGGCCGCAGGCCGCGCTCGGAGATGTTGTTGGTGGGCCAGATTCTGGTGTTGTAGCAGAACCGGGTCACGTCAGCCGGGCGGTCCCGGCAGAATTCCAGCAGGTCCCGGCCGGGGTGCTGGGCGGTGGTGTGCTTGGGGCCCGGGGTGCGGGGGACATCGGACAGCCCGGCGAGCACGGCGTGGCGGAACTCGCTCAGCAGCGGGTCCCGGATGTGCGGGGGGATCTCAGCCTGGCCGGCGGAGCGGGCGGCGTGCCAGGCGCGGATCAGCCCGCGCAGCGCCCGCTGCGCCTGGACCGGCCAGACCGTGGCAGGCCAGCATTCGGCCGCGTCCTCATAGTCCCTGACGAGATGAGCCAGGCATGCCTGGTTGCCGGCGATGTGTTCCCAGCCGGGGTGGAAGTAGTTCGCATACCGGTCGGAGACCACGACGCCGGTGAACGCGGGCAGTATCCCGAACTCGCGGAACGACTCCAGGGTGCGCCGGCCCAGGAAGAACAGCGAGTACAGCTCGGTGACGGCAGCCAGCACGTACTTCTTGGTCCCGGCGGGCCCGCACCGCAGCGTGGTCTCATCGAACCCGGCCACCGCCGCGGCGGTGATCAGCGTCTTGATCAGCTTCACCACGTCGGCGATCACCCCGGCCGCCTTGGCCAGGCAGGAGTGGATGAAACCCACCGAGACCCGCGCGCCGGTCACGTCCGCGATCAGCTGCGCGCACCGCTCGACGGGCACGTGCTGGAACACCATGAGATACACGGCCAGGGCGCGCAGGTTCGGGCCGATGCTCACCGCCGAGCCCGGCACCCCCTCCGGGCGGGCCGCCACATGCACCGTGCCGCAGCGGCACCGGGCCTGATGCAGGTCATGCTGGACGCGGCGCGCTGTTATCAGCGGCACCTCCAGCTGCTGACACGACCGGGCCACGCCCAGGTCAGCCGCGCCGGCCAAGTCCGCCCCGCACCCGCACACGCCGGCCGGGCGGTGATCGATCACCTCATCGGGTTCCGCCCACGCCATCGACGTTCCCGGCGCCCCCGGCTGCTTCCCACGCCCGCGGTTGCTGCCCTTGCCGCGTCGTTCCCGCTTCGGCGGCAGCCTCCCCGGCAGGTCATCAGCAGAGGGTGGCATCGAGGAGTTGCGGCTGTTACGCCCCAGCCGGCGTCTCAGCTCCGCGACCTCGGCCCGCAGCTCCTCAATCGCCCGCCCCTGCTCACCCAGCACCCGCCCCTGCTCCGCGATCACCGAATCCCGGGCAGCACACGCCACGCACCCGGCAGCAGGCGGCGGCAGCTCGGTCACAGGCCACCATGATCAGGACAATCCAGCCGTGATCAAGCCGGCACGCTGGGCCGGCGCGTCACAGATCAATGAATGACGGCCGGGCTGCCGGCCGCCCGATGGGATCCCTGTCCTGAACGACCCGATGCTCGCCGCCCGGCAGTGGTCCCCGCGCCTGCCCGCTCGTTGCGTACATCGGCGGCGAGGGCCGGGCGCATACCGGTGGATGACCTTGCTGGTGTATCCCTCCTGCCGCGTGACTCGTCTGTTGTGGCGAGTGCATCACGAGAAGACGGAGGGCAGTAGAGATGACTGAAAGTGAGAGCAGCGGCGGCCTGAGCCGGCAGGCGCGTGAGTTCGTCGGCGTTGGCGCGAGCGTGGGCGCCGGGTGTCACCCGTGCGTCACGCACCACCTCAAGGCGGGTACCGAAGCGGGCCTGGGCGCGGAGGCGCTGCTCGCCGCCATCGCGGCGGCGGAGCGGGTGAGCGCGGACGCGTCGGCGCGTATGACGCAGCATGGCCGCCGGCAGCTGACTGCGCTGGCGACAGGCGCAGGAGCGGGCGGCACGGTCCGCGATGCGACGCTGGCGGCACTGGGCGCGGCGATCGCCGCCAATTCGATGCCGAACATCGAGCGATACCTCACCGAGGCGGCGGAACTCGGCGTGTCCCACGGCGAGCTGGCCGAGGCCGTGAACCTCGCGCATGAGGTCCAGGGCAATGCGGCGCGCATCCACGCCCGGCTCACCGCCAAGCTGCTGGATGCGCCGCTGCCGGCGACGCAGGCGTCGGCCGCTCAGGAATCGGCGGCTGAGGAGCAAGCCGGCGGGTGCGAAGAGACCTGTCCGTGCCACGGCGAAGAAGCCAGCACCGGCCTTGGCTCAGTGCCAGCACCGGGCGCGACGCCCGCCGGCGCGGCAACACCCGCAACGGGCGGATGCGGCGACGCGGCCGCCGCGCAGGACGAGCCGCCCGCGGCCACCGACGGCCGGCCACCACAGGCTGCCGGCCGGGGGGACGCGGCGCGAACGCCCCTGGCCGCGTGCGCACCAACGCCGGCGATGCTTTCAGCCTGCTGCGAAGGCGTGTCGGCGTGACCCACGCTGCCACGACACGGTGCCGGGTCCGGCGGGCCCAAGGTCCGCCGGACAAGGCCCGTTGGACCCATGCACAGGGGTTGCCGCAGTGTCAGGCTCGGGTTGAGGTGGCGAAACAGATGACAGACCTGCTGGACACTCATGACCGCGCCACGCAGCTGGTGGAATACCGGCCGCGCGTCTACCGGCACCTGCTGGCGATGACCCGTGACCCTGCCCTCGCCGATGACCTGACGCAGGAAACATTCCTGCGGGCGGTGTCGCACATCGGCCAGCTGCGTCACGGCGACGCCGCGCTGGGCTGGCTGTACCGGATCGCTACAAACGTGGTGGTCGATCACGCGCGCCGAGCGCGCGGCGCCGACACGCCAGCCGACCCCGGACGACTCGCGGAAAAGGGTGCCGGTCCGCGGCGGCAGTCTCCGGCACCGTCGCCACAGGCGGCTGCCGAGCGTTCCGAGATGAGCGCCTGCGTCGATCAGCATCTCGCGTCGATGCCCGACGACTACCGGGTGGTCCTGTTGCTGCACGACGGGCACGGGCTGACCAACCCGGAGATTGCAGCGCAGCTGCAATGCTCCTTGGCCACCGTGAAGATCCGGGTCCACCGGGCTCGCTCGCGACTGCGCGCCACCCTCGTGGATGCCTGCGACTTCGGTGCCGACGACCGCGGCGAGCTGGTCTGCGAGCAGCGCTGACACTCACCCGTTACGTGGTGGCTGACGCCAGTTCGGCAACAGCTGCGCAAGCAGCGGCGCGGCTACATCGACACCGGGCGCAAGCACGGCCACAAATGTCATGACCGCCCTGCGACCTCATGACGGCAACCCGTGGAGCCTCAACCGCCTGCACCAGCCTGACGCCGCCATCCCCGCCATCAGGAAACCGTGGACCATCCCATATCCTTCAGCGCGCCCGACGTGAATGTTTACAATCCGGCCCGTCCCCAGCGTAGGGGCTTTACCGCTGCTTTACGATGGCCCGGGCTAACGGCCAGCCTCGGCCGATCGGGCTCCGCGGCCATCCCTTGGCAGGTATGGCACCACCCCGTAGGGTCGTTAGGAAGCATCGGACTGCTTCTGAACGCAAGGCGGCGCCGAGGAGGTCTCGGATGAAGCTGGTGAGATGGGCGCTCGTTGCCGTGGCCATCATCGTCGTTGTGGCGCTGCTGGCAGGCAAGAGCGATCTTCGCCGTTTCCTGCGCATGCGCCGGATGTGAGGAAGCGACTCCGAGACGCAGAAGCAGCGGCAATGCCCACTTGGTAGCGGCCGTGAACCGGGGCACCAGGGTAGGCGGCGGCGAGGGGATCGTGGACTGAAGTTCGCGCGCTTGGACCGGCCGCAACCGGGGCGCGGTTCGCCGGCGCTGCCCAGAAGTCGCGTTCCTGGTATACCAGGTCAACGGTGTCCCTCCGGTGCGGGCCAGTGACTCGAGTGCAAGTTCCCGCCGCAGCCGTGGCTGCTGCCGTATGACCTGGATGTGACGCTGCCATCGTTCCTGGTCGTCGGCCAATGCCTTGAGGTAGTCCACGCAGAGTTCCGGGGTAATACGGGCGAGGCGGCCCAGGGCAGCGTTCAGCGCCTCGGCTCTCCGTGCCCGTTCCGCTGGCTGCATGGCGGTCTGGCATTCGAGCATGCTGAGGACCCGCCCGATGAACTTCTTCCGTTTGGTCAGGAATTCCCGCCAATGCGCCAGGTCACCATCCGAGGCAGACCTGTCCTGGTCGAGCAGCCAGAACGTGCCTTCGGCGAGCACATCGCCGAGTTCCTCCGCCCGTGCCCGCTCGGGACGGTAGGGGTCGTAGGGATCCTGGAGGACTCGCCCCACGGTCGCGACCGGCTGCAGCCGCTTTCCCGCATCCAGCACGAAGAACCAGTCCTCGTTGTAGACGTTCGGAAAAAAGGAGCGGTTGCGTCTGACGTTGACGGCGAGAGCCCCGCCGCCAATGAACGTGGCCTGCCTGCCCCCGGCATCGCGGAAGGCGTGGCACACCGTCGAGTTGTCGGGGAAGCCCCCGATGTGAAGCCCCACGGCGGTGTGGGTGTCCAGCAGGCTGACGGCCCGGCTCAGGTCGGCCGGGTCGGGCACGCGTATGTCGTCATCCAGGAAGACCACGCGCTTCCAGCGGAGCATGTGGCCGAGCAGCAGCGCAAGGTTGCGCTTGCTGCTCACATCGGTCCGCCGCTCGAAGATGGTGCCGGCCAGCAGCCGGGAGGTCTCCAGCGCGGGAAGCCGGAGCTGGGCCGGCTCGGGCACGTCAATCGCGATCAGGTCTGGCGACCGGCCAAAGTGGGCATCGGCCTGACTGGCGCTTGTCCTATCCCCGCTATGCAAGGTAACCAGCGGGCAGCCCAGGAAACGTGCGGCGCGGGCCGCTTCCGCCAGGCAAGACACCGGGCGGACGGTGGGCACGATGATGGCGTCGACCTTTGCCTGCGGCGTTGCCTCATCCGCCTGCCAGAGCAGGCGCCGGTGATCTCCATGATGATCCAGCGTCGCGGTGCCGGCCATCACGGGGACCTGGACCATTCGAAGAGCCGCGTCTGCGGCAGGGTCCAGTCGGGCGTCAGCGCCCGACCGTTCTCCACGGTCACCCGGCTAAGTATGCAGAAGGCGTCGCTGTCGCCGAAGGTTTCCTGAAGATATTCAGCGTTCCGGTCACGGAAGCGCTCGTCGGTCAGGGCCCGGACAGCACCATAGGTGCCTCGCCCATACATCCCATTGCAGATCGTCACGGACCGCTTCCGGTTCCAGGGATTGACGGCCCGGGCGAAGAGCGCGACGTCCTCTCGCAGGACCATCGGGCCGCCCGATTCGTCGAGCACGGGCAGATGTGCGATTTTACGGTTATCCGCCTCCGTCACCTCAAAGTAAGCACCGCCCGGCTCATTCCAGTTAGCGACCTGCGTCACCGGGAGGTCCAGGCGGGCGAGGACCGAGCTCGTCGCCTGATTCCACTCCACGCCACCCAGGGAGACCAGATGGCCGGTGTAATCATCGGACGAAAGCCGGTCCGCAGCCTTGAACCGCACACGACTGGTGGGATTGGCAGCCCGCAGGTGGCCGAACAACTCCAGCAGCGAGTCAAGGTCGGAGTACCTGTACAACGCTATGAAGTCAGGGTCCGACGGGTCTGTGTACGGCATCCGTTGCAACATGTGCTGCGGCAACTGAGCGCAGACGATGGTGATGCGATGCTCAGGCTGGATGCGGTAGAGCCCTGCGCTGAGCGACCGGGTGATCTCCTGCGTGGTGCCCGGGGTGTCCGCCCGGGGCTGAGGCATACCCAGCGCGGCGAGCGCGGCGCTGCGCAAGCGAGTGAGTTCCTCCAGGAGTTTCTCCCTGGCCGCCTGCTCTTGCACGTCCATCTCGTCGGGGCCCAGCAGGCGGCCGACGCGCCCATCGAACGACCGGGGGCTGGCGAAGAACGTGGCGATGTCTTCAATCCTGGATTGAGGAGGCACCTTCGGATTGGTCCGCGACTCCCAGGATGAGATGAGTGGCACGCTGACGGACCGGTTCCCATCCCCGCTGAGAGCGGCCGCAAGCTGGGCTTGCTGCACTCTCGTTCCTGGCCAGCGCTCTTCCCTGAGGGCGCGAAGACGGCACGCGAGGGCCTGGCGCGGATCCTGATCGCTCACGGCAGCCTCGGGTTCACCTGAAGTTCAGCACTGTGATTGCAGGCAAACGTACCACAGCCTGGTATCGGCCAGATACCCCCATCAACCCAGGTCATCGCGATGACTCCCACAGCCGTCATCGGGGTGTCCACACTTCCATGTCCTTGAGGTGCTTGACGCTTCACTGAAACCAGATCCACACTGTGAACTGTACCTACTTGACAGTGTAGTACAACTTAACCCCTGAAGTTCAGCCAGGAGTGCGGATGAAGTGTAGCGCACCAAGCGTGTTCCCGCCGGCCGGCTCACCGGACGAGTCAGCCAGTGCGGGCATCCCCGTTCGCTCCGGAGATGCCCGCGACAGAAACCCCAGCCCTCTCACGGACAGAGATCTCCATGGCCACCATAGCTGTTTACCTGCGAAAAGGCACCAAACAGGCCCCGGCGTGCCGTCGGCCGATCGCGGGGGCCACCGCCGTCACGGCCGTCCTCACGCTGTCCGGCCTGCTGGCCGGATGCGGGCCCCCGCCCGGTAGACCGGACATCATCGTGGTCGCGGCCAGCGCCACGATGAACGAGCCAGAACCCATGCTGGCGGCCCCTGACCGCAACATCCTGCGTGACGCGGGCGACACCGGGCGCGCGACCGCGTTCATCGTGAACCCGAACACGGGCCAGGCCCGTGAGCAATCCCTGACGCCGGTCCGGGCCGACGGCCAGGTGGACTACGGCCCGGGCAGGGACAGCGAGCTGACCGCGAACGTGAACCGGGTTCAGCAGCTCCTGACCCGGGAGGCGGCCAGCAGGCCGTTCGACCTGGTGTCCATGATCACTCGGGCGGTCCGGGTGACGTCGCGCCCCGGCACCTTGCTGGTCCTGTCGTCGGGGCTGTCCACGGCGGGCGGGTTTGACCTGAGGCAGGTCGGCTGGGGTGCTGGCCCGCGCGCCACCGCGGTCAAACTGCGCAGCCGGGGGCTGCTTCCCAGCCTGACCGGCTGGCATGTGGTGTTCTCCGGGCTCGGTGACACCGCCGGGCGGCAGCCCGCGCTGCCGCTGACGTCCGTCCACGGCCCGCGTGGCCGGTCGCGCACCACCGTGCCTGCCGACGAGTTCTTCGCGTTCAACTCGGCCCGGCTGCTGCCGGGCGCGGACGCCGTCCTCGGGCCGCTGGCCGCCAGGGCCCGCGGGCAGCACCTCAAGGTCACCATCATCGGTTACGCCTCACCCGATGGCGGGACGTCCGCCTACAACCTCGCGCTGTCCGCGGCGCGGGCCCGGGCGGTCCAGGCCCGCCTCGTCGCGCTCGGGGTCCCGGCCAGCCTGATCGTCAAGGCCATGGGCCTGGGCACCGCCGGCAAGCCCCGCACCGCCTGCTACCGCGCTGGCCATCTGGACGAAGCCGTCTGCGCACGGTTGCGCCGCGTCGTGATCAAACTCAGCCCTGCTCCGGCGGTCGCCTCGTGACCGCCCATCCCGAAGGAGTTCCCGTGACCACTGAAGGCACCGGCCAGCCGATGACGGCCCCCAACCTCCCCGCGCCCCCCGGCCCGGGCCCGCTCCCCACGCCCCAGCGGCCCGTGCCGGACACCGGCGCGCCCGCGCCGGATGCTGCCGCGCCTGCGCCCGGTATCCCAGGGCAGCCAGATCTTGCCGAGCACGACCGGCGCAGGCGCTGGAACCGGCGGGTGCGCGGTCTGCTCGTCGAGGCCGAGCACCGGATGCAGACCCGGGTCAGGCACCCCGACGGCGGCGAGCGCACGGTGGCGCAGACGCTGGCCGACGAGGAAGCGCAGCGGGCCCAGATCAGCCACGAGACGGCCATGGGGTCCCGCAAGCACCGCCGCCTGCATCGGTGGCAGCGCTGGATCCCAAAGCTCGTGCTGTTCTTCGACTCCGCACTGCTGCTGTACTTCTTCGCCGGGATCACCAACGTGTACTGGCAAAGCCCGTTGTCGATGAACCTGGCCTTCGCGGCCGCCCTGGCCGCCATGGTGACCGTGCTGGCCTACGGGTTCCTGGCCGTCACCGGGCACCGGATGCGCGCCTACAAGAACCACATAGGCACGGTGCATCTCGACGAACTGGACGGTTTCACCAGGGCCGCGTTCTGGACCGCCATGACGGTCATCACCGTGGTGGCCGCGCTGATGTTCCTGCGCATCCGCAGCGAAGTCCTCGGCGCCCTCGGCTCCCGGGCCGGGGTGACCGCCCTGGTGATCCCGCTGGCCGTGGCGGTGGTGAGCGCGGTCGCGAACTACCTGGTCGTGCTCATCCACGCACTCGATGGTTCCGACGAGGTCCACCGGCTGGAAAAGCTCGCCGCCGCCACCCGCCGGCCGGCCCGTAAGGCGCACCGGCTCCGTAAGCAGGCCGCCCAGCGGGCCAGTTGGTGACCGGCTGTGCGACCACGAGCGGCCCCAGACGGCTGGAGGCCAGGCGACAGGCTTCCGGCCCCGCGCCGCCGGGCTGGACGGGGCCCGGCCCGGCGGCGCGCGGGGGTTCTCGCGGCAGTAGGCGTGGCGGCATTGCTCCTCGCCACCTCGGGCTGCACCCGCGGCCGGATACCCGGCATGGGCCCGGACTTCCAGGGCGGCCCGCCGCAGGGGCCGCTCACCGCAGGCCTGCCAGCCCCGGCCACGGGACAGCAGGCCACCCCAGGTCACCGGGCAATCACGGGAGCGTGCCCGGCGATCGCGCGGGGTTTCTCCTGCCTGATGCGGCGACGGATCCGCGCCGCACAGCGCTACCTTGCCCGGCATCCGGGCCCGATTGGCCTGGTGCTGCATGACCGGCTGACCGGAGCTACCTGGCGCAACGCATATGCCACCACCGCTCTCCCGGCCGCCTCGACGATCAAGCTGGCCGTGGCCACCGACCTGCTGATCCGTGCCAGCGCCGACCGGATCACACTGCGGGCACAAGACCGGGCACTGCTCTACGAGGCCCTGCACGAGAGTTCCGACACCGCCGCGGACAAGCTCTGGGCAGCCTTCGAGAACGGGCGGTTCCTGCGCCGCATCACCCGCTTCGGCATGCGGAGCTGCTCGTTCTCGGCAAACCGGCCCTACTGGGGGTACATGTACTGTTCGCCCCTGGACCTCGACAGCCTGATGAACTATGTGCTCGGCAGGCTCCCCCGCGCCGACCGCGATTACCTCGTCTGCCAGCTCCGGCACGTCGGCCGGATCCAGCAGTGGGGTGTCTGGGGCGCCGGGCATGCCCGGCGCCCTGGAAACAAGGACGGATGGGAGGACGACAACGGGACCTGGGTTACCGACACGGTGGGCTTCGCCGGGCCCCATGCCCGGTACACCCTGTCGATCATGGACGAACAGCGGGCACCTGCTGACTTCCACCGGGGCGCGAACACGCTCACGCAGGTATCGGCGCTGCTGTTTCGGGGCGGCCACGTGCCACGGCCGACGGCCGAGGCTACGCCGTGAGGACGGCAATTGGACGCAAGCGGAGCGTACTGTCACAATCCGAATGGCGTTAGCTATCAGCGCCCGGAAGCGAGGGGCATCGGTTCCGTGACCGGCTCACCGACCAGCTTCTGGGTGGAAGTGCTCACCGAGAAGGACTGGCCTAGGTTGCGGGACATCCGCCTTTCCGCACTGCGGGGTTTCCCCGAAGGCTTCTTGGCCAGCCATGACCGCGAGGCGGCCTACGGCGAAGAGCACTGGCGCGGGGAGTTCTCGCGCGGCGAATGGAACATCATGCTCGCTGACGACCTGGACGTCGGGCTTCTCGGTGGTCCCCGGATCCTTAAAAAAAAAACCCAGGAGTGCTACCTGGAGTACCTGTGGGTCGCCCCCTGGGTCCGGCGGCGTGGTGTGGCCTCGATGCTGCTCAGGCGGGTCCTGGACCGTCTTCGGGACGCCGGCGTGCACACTGTCTGGCTGTACATCCTGGATGGCAACGACCCCGCCAGGCGCCTGTACCAGAGATTCGGCTTTCAGAGCACCAACGAGCGGCAGCCGCTTCCCGGCCACCCCGCAGGCAACGAAGAGAAGATGCGGCTACGCCTTTCTAGCCCTCAGTCCCTGTGCTGAGACCACAGACTGGCCGGGACCTCGGCGGAGTCGGCCAGCCGCAGCTTGCGCCGGGCCCGTTCGTAGAACGTGGTGCGGCCCAGCCGGACGACGTGGGCGGCGCCCGGGCGCGGCCGCAGTTCCACCCGGTCCCCCGGTTCCACGTGCGCGGCGACCTGCCCGTCCACCTCCACGGCCAGCCGCCCGCTGGCGGGCAGGATGTCCAGCGCCAGGCTGTCGTCGATGGACAGCACCAGGCCGCGGTTGTACGCCGAGTGCGGCGCGGCCGGGGTGACCAGCAGGGCCTCGACCGCGGGGCTGACGATCGGGCCGCCCGCGGAGAAGCTGTACGCGGTGGACCCGGTGGGAGTGGCCACGACGACCGCGTCGGCGGCGTAGCTGACGAACGGGTGCCCGGCGGCGCGCACCGCGACCGCCGCCGTCGCCTGGCCGGGGAACCGGACCAGGGCGACGTCGTTGAACGCGGTGACCACCTGGCCGCCGATGACGGCGTCCACCGCGAGCCGCGGCTCGACGGTGAACGCGTGGCCGTCGATGGCGGACAGCGCGGCGGCCAGGTCGGGCACGTCCACCTCGGCGAGGAAGCCGAGCTTGCCCAGGTTCACCCCGAGCACCGGGGCGTGCTGCCGGTCGGCCAGCCGCAGCGCCCGCAGCATCGTGCCGTCCCCGCCGAGGCTCACCACCAGGTCCGAGCGCTGGCCGAGTTCCGCGGCGGTGACCCCGATCGCGGCGCAGTTCAGCCGGCTGATCTCGGTGTCGATGCCCAGGACCTGGGCGCCGTTGCGTTCCGCCCAGCCCAGGACGGCACCCACCGCCTCGGCGGAGTCCCGGGCCGGGTGCAACACCATGCCCACAACGTGCATCTGCGCGGCACCCCTCATCCCTCGCCGACCAATGACCGCCGGGCGCCGCGCCCGGCCGCTGCCCGGGGGCGCGCCGGGCTCGCCGTGCCCGCCGCGGGAACTGTCATGCCCTCAGCGGAGAATACGCCCATGCCGCTGCAGAACCGGGTGACGCCGTCCGGCGAGATCGTCACGGACCCCAGCCGTGGGCTGATGATGGGCAACCGCGGCTGCCTGCACGGGCAGGGCCGCAGCCTCGGGGTCAGCCGGTGGCGCTCGAAGCTGTGGATCTGCTGCCTGCTGGAGTTCAACGGCGTCCAGCGCGATCCGATGCCGCCGGGCCGCTGGACGGCGCTGTTCTTCCTCGACGAGGCGACGGCGCTGTCCGCCGGGCACCGGCCGTGCGGGT
>WNFX01012802.1_pt1 | contig 13117 bp, 8 predicted proteins | sample 5400111 | NCBI WGS metagenome assembly WNFX01 (sample SAMN13153363, study PRJNA577476) | soil metagenome | isolation source: 40 cm soil or saprolite under grassland replicate 1 | place: USA:California | collected 2016-06-15
GATCCGGCGCGCTCAAAGCGATTCGTGGAGCGCGGGAAGACTTCCGATCGCGCGGCCTTCAACGCTTACATCGACAAGTTGCGCGCGCAGCTCGCGGCCAAGGGCGGTGATGGCCTTGCCTTTTTGGTCGAAGAAACACACTCGCCCACGCGCGAACGTTTGCGCGCAGAGTTGGGAAAGATTTTTCCGAAAATGCGCTGGTGTGTTTACGAGCCGCTCCTGAGCGATGCGGAAAACTATGCCACCGAGGTCGGCTTTGGCGCGAATGCACGTCTCGTTCCGCGTTTTGAGCGCGCTGACGTTGTTCTTGCGCTGGATAGCGATTTTCTCGATTGCGGACAGGGAGATCTCGCATCGGTCCGCGCATTCAGTTCGCGCCGCCGGGTCAGCACCGCGAACGACACGATGAACCGCCTTTACGTGGTGGAGAATCGTTTCACGCTGACGGGGGCAATGGCGGACCACCGTCTCCGTTGTCCGGCAAGCCAAGTCGCGGTGTTTGCGCACGCGCTCGCGGGAAAAATTCTGGCTGCGACAAAAGATGCTGGTTTGGGCTCGTTGATTGGGTCGCTTAATGTGCCCGCGGGCACGGCGACGTTCGACGACCAGTGGTTGAGTGAAGCGGCCAATGATCTAATGGCAAAGCCGGGAGCAAGTCTGGTCGTGGCCGGTCCCCGCCAGCCGGTCGTTGTCCAACTACTCGTTTACGCCATCAACTCTGCGCTGAAAAACCTGGGCGCGACCCTGGTTGTTCGGGAATTTCCGCGCTATCCGAAGACGAGCAGTATTCTGCAACTGGCTACAGACATAAACGAAGGGCGCGTCGGACAACTGTTTATCCTCGGTGGGGACCCGGTTTATAACGCGCACCGCGGTTTGGTTTCCGATCGAGCGACCAAATTGCCACTGGATTGGATCGATCTGCAGAAAAAAGTTCCGGAGATTGTGCGGCTCGGTTACTACGAGGACGCGACATCGGCATTGAGTCACTGGCACGTGCCGGCCGCGCATTATCTTGAATCCTGGGGTGACGCGCTTGCCAGCAACGGCGCCTATTTGTCGATTCAGCCGATGATTCTGCCGCTTTTGGGCGGACTTTCCGAAATCGAGTTGATAAACATGCTCCTTGGCGCGGTGAAAGTCGAAGGTCCTGAGCTTGTGCAGGAAACTTTTCGCGCGACAGCGCCGCCGGGCGATTTTCAAACGGCCTGGTCGCGTTTTCTTCGGGATGGATTTGCGGTGCACGTTCCGTTACGAGATCGAACTGCCGGTTTAAACACATCCGCCGCGACAGCTCTTGCGCAGACGCCGGAGCATTGGGCGCCAACGCCCGCGCCGGCGGCGGGTTCGCCTGAGATCGTGTTGGTTGGCAGTTATGCGATGGACGATGGCCGTTACATTAACAATGGCTGGCTCCAGGAAATGCCCGACCCGATCACGAAGCTGACCTGGGACAATGGCGCGCTGATAAGCCCGATGTTTGCCAGAAGTTTGAAGGTGGAGACCGGCGATCTCGTTCAAATCACGATCACCGAGGGATCGGGCGATGCCAACAATCAGCCGATCAAACGCGAGCTCGTGATCGCAGCCGTCGTCTCGCCTGGACACGCGGAAAATTCAATCACGATTCCGCTCGGTTATGGGCGCAAGAAGACCGGGCCGATCGGTGAAGAGGCCGGCTTTAATGCTTATCTTTTGCGCACGGCTTCCCATCCGCACTTCATCGTGGCCGACGGCAAAGGAATCGAGAGCGTAAAAATCGCGAAAATCGGCAAAAGATATCCACTCTCGATTACGCAGGAACACTTCAGCATCGAAGGACGCGGTCTGGTGAGGGAAGCCACGGTCGAGCGCTATCGCGAAGACAATGGGTTCGTGAAAAAAATTGCGGGCGACGAAGAGCTGCCGCATCGACTGCCGTCCATTTACAGTCATCCGCCGATGGACGCGGCGCAGCAATGGGGCATGACTGTCGATCTTAACGTGTGCACCGGTTGCAGCGCCTGTGTCATTGCCTGCCAAAGCGAGAACAACATTCCCATCGTCGGCAAGTTACAAGCGGGACATGGCCGCACCATGCTCTGGATTCGGATCGATCGTTACTATGCGAGTGAGAAAAAATTCAACCAGGACAATGGCGATTGGCCGGAAAACCCGGAGATCGTGCACGAACCGATGATGTGCCAGCATTGCGAGAACGCGCCGTGCGAAACGGTCTGTCCCGTCAACGCTACCGTTCACAGCGAAGACGGCCTCAACGTCATGGCTTACAACCGCTGCATCGGCACCCGGTATTGCGCAAACAACTGCCCGTTCAAAGTGCGCCGTTTTAATTTCTTCGACTACAACCAGCGGCCGGTCGGCAAAAAGAAAATCGCGGGCGAGTTCGGCATTTACAAAGAATACTTCGCGCCATTTACCAATAAGGGCGCGCCCGATATCGTGAAACTCCAGAAAAATCCAAACGTGACCGTGCGCATGCGCGGGGTAATGGAGAAATGCACCTTCTGCGTGCAGCGGATTGAGGAAGCGAAAATCGCGGCCCACGTCCGCGCCGGCGCGTCGAGCAACACGCTCATCCCGCGCGATTCGTTCACTACCGCGTGCGCGCAGGCTTGTCCGAGCGAGGCGATCGTTTTCGGCGACATCAAAGATCCGGAAAGTCGCGTCTCAAAAATGAAACAGCAGGACCGCAATTATCGGTTGCTCGAATATTTGAACGTGAACACGCGCACCAGTTATCTCGCGCGCATCCGCAATCCGAATCCGAAGATGCCGGACGCGGCAAATATCGGCGTCGCCAGCCCAGAGGAGAAAGCGTGAAGGAGAATTTGCGACTACCGACTGCCGACTGCCGATTTGCAGTGGCAAGATCGACAATCATTCATTTCCAATCGGCAATTGGCAATTGGCAATTGGCAATCTGAACATGGACGCAGCACCGGAAGTGATTAAAGGCGAAGCGGCCACGGGCGTAGAGCGCGCGCCGTTGATTTTAAACAAGCGCAACTTCAGCTGGCTGACGGAGCGGATTTCCGGCGTTGTGGAAAACCCGGCGCCGCGCTGGTGGTGGGTTACTTTTACGATCACCGCCACCGTGGCCACGTTCGGTCTTTTCTGTCTCGGTTACCAGATTTCCACTGGCGTCGGTACCTGGGGACTGAATCATCCCGTGGGCTGGGCGTGGGACATCACGAATTTCGTTTTTTGGATCGGTATCGGGCATGCGGGCACCCTCATTTCAGCCATTTTGTATTTGCTGCACCAAAAATGGCGCACGTCGATCAATCGTTCTGCCGAAGCCATGACGCTTTTTGCTGTTATCTGCGCCGCGATCTTCCCGGGGGTGCACGTCGGCCGTGTCTGGATGGCGTGGTATCTCGCGCCGTTGCCGGACAATTACGGCATCTGGCCAAATTTCCGCAGCCCGCTGGTTTGGGATGTGTTTGCAGTCTCGACCTACTTTACCGTTTCGGTTTTGTTTTGGTACACGGGATTAGTTCCCGATCTGGCCACTCTGCGCGATCGCGCGACGACCAAGATCAAAAAATTTCTCTTCGGTATTTTCGCGCTCGGTTGGCGTGGTTCCAACCGCCACTGGCGTCATTATGAAATGGCATACCTGCTTCTGGCCGGTCTTTCCACGCCGCTCGTTCTTTCGGTGCACAGTGTCGTCTCATTCGACTTCGCCACCTCGATCCTGCCGACGTGGCACACGACGATTTTCCCGCCCTATTTTGTGGCGGGGGCGATCTTTGGCGGTTTTGCCATGGTCCTGACTCTGATGTTGCCGGCGCGGGCCATGTTCAAACTACACGATATCATTACCCCGCAGCACATCGACAAGATGGCGAAGATCATTTTGTTGACCGGATCTTTCGTCGCCTACGCCTACACGATGGAATTTTTCACGGCGTGGTACAGCGGCAATTCCTACGAGCGCTTTGCTTTTTGGAATCGCATCTTCGGCCCCTACTGGTGGTACTGGTGGGTGGGCATGCTTTTCTGCAATTGCCTCTCACCGCAACTGTTCTGGTTCCGATGGTGCCGCCGGAATATTTACGTCGTTTACTTCGTCTGCATGTGCGTGAACGCCGGAATGTGGTTTGAGCGATTCATCATCATCGTGGGCGGATTGCACCGCGACTTTCTGCCTTCATCCTGGGGAATGTTTTACCCGACCTGGGTCGATCTCTGGACGTTCATCGGCACGCTCGGCATTTTCACGTCTCTCTTTCTACTTTTCATTCGTTTTCTGCCGATGATCGCGATGTCGGAGGTAAAGATCGTCTTGCCCGAGGCGGATCCTCATTACGGAACTTCCACCGGTCATCATCCGGCTGCGCCTGGTGGAAAGGAGCGCACATGAAAACGCCATCCGGTCATAATGTTTACGCCATGGCGGCGGAATATCCGAGCGCAGCCGCGGTGTATGAAGCGGCCAAACAGGTGCGTGATGCCGGCTTTAAACGTTGGGATGTGCATTCCCCTTATCCGATCCACGGCATGGACGAAGCGATGGGACTGAAAAAATCCTGGCTGAGCGGATGGGTCCTTTTCGGCGGGGTTTCAGGCTTACTCACCGCCGCGATCATGGAATTCGGTCCCTCTTCGTTTCTCTATCCGCTCACCGTCCACGGCAAACCGACGAATTTTTTCACGGTGCCGGCGTTTTTCCCGATCATGTTCGAGTTGACGGTGCTTTTCGCTGCGTTTGCTTCGTTCTTCGCGTGGCAGTTAATGAATGGATTGCCGAGATGGAACCACCCGATCTTTAATTGGGAACGGTTCAGCCGCGTGACTAACGACGGGTTTTTTATCGTCATCGAAGCGCGTGATCCGCGCTTCACGGAAATGGCAGCGCGCGATCTGCTCGAGAAAACCGGCGGGCAACACATCACCATCGTTCACGACGAGTAATTATGTTGCGCGGATTTCTTCTCATTTTTTTGTTGTCTGGAATTGCGCTCATCGCGGTCTTTGGTTTTCGCGGACAGAAAAGCACGGGCTCGCCGCTCGAGATTTTTCCGGACATGGTGCGCCAGCAGAAAGTGCGGGCGCAGGCGCCCCTCAATTTTTTTGCGGATGGGCGCGGCCCCCGCGCGCCGGTCGTTGGAACGGTTCCGATCGGATATGAGATGCCGAAGCCGCAAACAATCGGGACGCCTGCGGCCGCGGAGCCGATGCCGGAAGTTCATCCGCGACTCGGCTTCAGTGTTGGCACTGACTACTACGATACGGGCAAGATGGGCGATCGCTGGGGGACGGGCATGCCGATCGAAGTCACGCGGGAGTTGATGGAACGCGGCCAGCAGCGCTTCAACATCACTTGCGCGATGTGTCATGGGGCGACGGCTTCCGGCAATGGCATTACAAAACAGTATGGCTTGACCACGGTGGTCAGCCTTCAGGACGAACGGATTCGCAAAATGGCCGACGGGGAGATTTTCAACACGATCACAAACGGCAAGAGCACGATGTTGGCTTACGGGCCAAGTATTATGGTAGCCGATCGCTGGGCGATCATTGCCTACCTGCGTGCCCTGCAGCGCAGCCAGAACGCGGCGGTTGTCGATGTTCCGCCGGAACATCGCGCTGAATTGGAGAAACCGGCGGAGACAAAACCCGAACCCAAGCCGGAGGCGCCAAAGAAATGAGCGATCGTTCCCAAGCGTTGCCGACGCCCGAAGGCGAATACTTCGAGAGTGAACGCTTTACCGGGCTTTCCGTGTTGCTTGGTTTGATCGGCTTGGTTGCGCTCGGTCTCAGCTTCGTTGGCGCGATGATCGATCCGCATCAATTCAGTTTTTCCTGGCTCTTTGCTTTCGCCTTCTTCTTCACCCTTTGCGCGGGCTGTTTGTTCTGGACGATTGTTCATCACGCCACCGACGCGGAGTGGTCGGTCGTGGTCAGGCGACAACTCGAGAACATCGCTTTGCTCGCTGTGGTCCTGGCGGTCTTTTTCGTGCCCATTCTTGTCCTTCGTCATCATCTTTACGAATGGATGAATATTCTGCCCGGACACGACCCGGCGCTCGACTCTAAGCGCCCGTATCTGAACTGGAATTTCTTTCTTGCCCGCACGATTTTTTATTTCGGCTTTTTTATTCTGGCCTCGTTCTTCCTGCGACGACTGTCGATCCGTCAGGACAAGGATGGAAACCCGCGTTGCACGCTGCTGATGCGCAAAGTCGCGTTTATCGCGTTGCCGCTTTTCGCGTTGTCACTCAGCTTCGGCGCTTTCGATTGGTTGATGGGCCTGAACTACCGCTGGTTCTCCACCATGTGGGGCGTTTACATTTTCGCGGGCGCTGCCGGCAGCTCGATGTCGCTGCTCGTTCTCGTGATCACCGCCTTGCGCCGCGCCGGTTATTTGCAAGAGGTCGTCACCCTCGAGCATTACCACATCATGGGGAAATGGATGTTAGCCTTCTGCATTTTTTGGGCCTACATCGGTTTCGGCCAATACATGCTCATCTGGTATGCGAACATGCCGGAGGAGACGCAATATTTCCTCACTCGAAACACCGAGTCGTGGTGGACCTTGAGCATGCTTCTCGTGATCGGGCGGTTCTTCGGGACCTTTGCCATTTTGCTTTTGCGCTCGATAAAAAAACAGCCGCACCGGCTCTGCTATGTCGCCGGCTGGATCGTGTTCATGCAAATGCTCGACATGTACATTGTCGTTTTGCCCTCGTTGCACGGAGCAGGCGTGCGTCTGAGCATTTGGGATTTTGTTTCCCTGATCGCGATCGGCGCGACCCTCGGATTCGTTTATCTGCGGATCGTTGCGAGAGCTTCACTTTTCCCGGTGCGCGATCCGCGCCTGATCGAATCGCTTAAATTGACCAACTAAAATGGCTGACGCCGAATCAATTCGCCAGCTTGCGCAATCGCGTGCGCCCTTCTCCACCTGGCTTGGCATGGTCCTTTTGTTCGCGCTTTTCGGGGTAATTGTGTTCGCCGTCATCGGTCCAATGCCGCGCGGTGATACCTACGAACAAAAGCGCGCGAAGGCACGAGAAGAAAAACTTAAGACGGCGCGCGAGGAAGACGCGAAAGCCCTTGGCTCGTACGGCTGGATCGACAAGAACAAAGGCGTGACGCGGGTTCCAATCGCGCGCGCGATGGAATTGACGGTTGCAGATTTGGCGAAGAGAAAGCCGGCTCCAGCTGGTCCGATTGCTGCGCCTGAAGCGCAACCTTCCGCTGTTCCTGCAGGCTCGCCCGTGCCATCCGCTAGTCCCGCCGCATCGCCGACGCCGAGTGGAACTCCTAAAGCTACCTCAGTCGCGGGACCTGAGTCGGAAAGCCGCGGGCAGCCAGCCGCAGCGGTGAATCCGCCGCCTGCGCCGCCCGGCACCCAACCTGGTGGAGCCGTGTCACCAGCTCCAAACCAACAGCGTCCGGCTGCATCCCCGGTTCCGCCGGCAAATCCAAGTCCTGTCGTCCCCCGGCACAAACGCCATGACCATCTTAATTTCGCCGCCAATGCAACTGTCGATCTTTTCAGCACAACATGGACGCAACTGAAATTCCGCTGAAAGCGCCGTCGGTTCCCACAGATGTTCCCACGACCAACGTCGAGCAAATCGAGCGCGCCTTAATCGATGCCTCGACCCGCGTACCGGTCCTGATGTTTTACACTTCGGCGATCGTCTGGCTGCTCCTCGGCACGTTGCTCGCCGGTTTCGTTTCATTCAAGCTGCATTCGCCCGATTGGTTTTCGAACGTCAGTTTTCTCACCTGGGGCCGGGTGCGACCCGCGCACATGAATGTGATGGTTTACGGCTGGGCGTCGATGGCCGGGATGGGCACTGCGATTTGGTTGATGGCAAGATTGTGCCGCACGGTTTTACGACATCCACTTTTGCTCGTTGCCGGGGCAGGGTTCTGGAATTTCGGCGTGCTCCTTGGTGTGGGCGGAATTCTCATGGGTGACAGCACCGGTTATCAATGGCTGGAGTTTCCGCCCTACGCCGCGATCGTTCTTTTTGTTGCTTACTCGCTCATCATTTCGTGGGCCGTGCTCATGTTCCGTTTTCGGCGCGGCGATCAGATTTATATCACTCAATGGTATTTGCTTGGCGCGTTCCTCTGGTTCCCATGGCTCTACGCGGCCGCGCATTTGATGCTCTTTGTTGTGCCGGTGCAGGGCGTAATGCAAGCCGCCGTTGGCTGGTGGTTCGCGAACAATCTGCTTTTTCTCTGGTTTGGCGCGATCGGACTCGGCACCGCTTACTATATGATCCCGAAAGTAATCGGGCGCCCGGTTTACAGTTATCACCTGGCGACGATCGGTTTCTGGACCTACGCGCTGTTTTCAAGCTGGACGGGAATGCAACGTCTGGTCGATGGGCCGTTTCCGGCGTGGATGATCACGGCCAGTATCGCGGCGACAATCCTTACGATTATTCCGGTCGCCACGGTCGGCCTGAATCATCACATGACGATGCAGGGATATTTTCCCCTCCTTCGCTACAGTCCCACCCTGCGCTTCACCGTCTTCGGCGCAATTTCCTACACCGTCTTTAGCGCGCTCGGTGTCCTCATCTCGCTCCGCTCCGTCGCGCGCTACGTCAATTTCACCCAAGCGAGCATCGCTTATTCACATCTCGGTCTTTACGCGTTCTTCACCATGGTCATTTTCGGTTCGATGTACTACATCGTGCCGCGATTGGTTGGCCGCGAATGGCGTTACGCGTCGCTAATCAAACTGCATTTTTGGGCGTCGGTCTACGGCATCGGTCTCATGACCCTCATGCTCCTCGCCGGCGGTTTTCTCCAAGGCGCAAACGTCGACAATCCCTCGCTTGCTTTCAGTGAAAGCACACAAACCATCCTCCCGTATCTGCGCGGACGCAGTCTTTCCGGAGTTTTGCTTACGGTCTCGCATTTTGTCTTTGCTTTTCACTTCGGCCTTATGCTCTTCGGTTTGGGCCGAACATCGAGCGTACCGACGTTTTTGAATCCGGTGGAAGTGGAGGGTTCCGAAGCGCACGTATGAAAGGACTAATTCCTCTCGTTCTTGGCATTTTCGGAACGTTCACCTTCTCGTGGGTGGGATTGACCGTGATCCCGAATCTGCAAATCGGACATCTCGATCCGCAAATGGACGAAGAAGGCACCGATGTTTATCCGGCGCCGCAGTCGGGAATGGCCCAGCGCGGCCGCCGCATTTACGCCGCGAACGGCTGTATCTATTGTCACAGTCAACAGGTCCGCGCCGATTACGCCGCCTCCGATATCGAGCGCAAATGGGGCGGGCGCCGGAGCGCCCCGCGTGATTATATCTTCGATCGACCGGTCTTGCTCGGCAAAATGCGCATGGGGCCGGATCTTTCCAATATCGGCAAGCGCGCGCCCACCGAAGAAGAAAACGCGTCGCCTGCTCCGAGTGCGAGTCCCGCAGGCCCTCCCGCCGGACCGGCCTCTCCTCCTGCCGGAAAATCGCCCGCGGCTTCGCCTGCGAGTCCGCCTTCTGCTCCCGCGCCTGCGACTTCTCCCTCTCCTAAGCCAACGAATTCTTCTGCTCCGTCGACATCTCCCGCGGCTGTTGAAGCAAAGCTTGGAGAGCCAGCGCGGTATTCAGCCGCCTGGCATCATCTACATCTTTATTCTCCACGCACGATCTCACCCGAGAACCGGGACTCGGATATGCCGGCCTATCGCTTTCTTTATGAGAAACGCCGTATTGCGGGCGAGCGTTCCGCGGACGCGCTAGAGCTGACCGGCTCTGACGCACCGCCGGCTGGTTGGGAAATTGTTCCCAGCTACGATGCGAATTGTCTCGTCGCCTATTTGATGTCGCTCGATCAATCGCATCCGCTGAAGGAAGTGAAAAGCGCCGCACCAGCTGCGCCGGCGGCTTCACCAGCTCCGCCCGCCGCGCCGTCGCCAGCGGCCGCATCCCCTGCGGCTTCACCAGCGAAAGGAGGACAATGAACGAACAAACTCCGCCTCCTGAGCAGCGCGTCCGACAGGGAATGGATTACGGCGAATTCGAAGAGGTGCAGGAAGTGCACGCCGCCATCCAACGCGAGAAACGGGAGCCGCGCGTGGGATTAGAACCGCTTTCGGTCTGGCTGATTGCGGTTTACGGCCTGGCGGTATTTTTCGGCGGCGCTTATCTCGGGCGTTACTCCGGAAATTTTGGCGGTGACGGCCTTGATCCGCTCGGTGGACCGCCGCCAACAAAGAAAACCGCCGCCGGACCGGGCGGCGCCGAACAAACCGCGGAACTATCGCCGGTTGAGCGCGGCAAAAAAGTTTTTCTCGCGAACTGCGCGGTTTGCCATCAAGCCACCGGTGTCGGCTCGCCCAGCCAAAGCTATCCGCCACTTGCCGGCTCCGAATACGCCAACGGCGGTTCACGACGCAACGCCATGATCGTGATGAAAGGTTTGCAGGGGCCCATTACGGTTAAGGGACAACAATTCGGCAGCGCCGTCATGCAACCATGGGAAACTCTCGGCGATCAAAAAGTCGCCGATGTTCTCACGTATATTAGGCAGGAGTGGGGGAACAAAGGCGGCCCGGTTGCGAAAGAACAAATCGCAGCCTTGCGTAAAGAGCTCGCAAGTCATCCGGCTTCATTTACCGAACCCGATCTCCAATCTGTTCCGCCCGACGCCAATCTTCCCGGCGGCGAAGCCGCACCGCAGCAACCGGGTCAGGCGCCGGCGCCAAAGCCCGGTGAACCATCGAAACCGGGCTCGAGTCCTGCGGCAAGCCCTGCCCCATCGAAGGCATAAGCGCCTAAAACCGCGCGTCCCTTCGATGTTGTAAGTGAGTCAGGTATAGCCATCTCTTTAGCGTTCATGAGATTGCCTCTGCCATGAGCTCGGCCATGTGCTTCGGGTGCGCCGCGGTCAGATCGACAATTTGATGCCGGCAACTTGTCCCTGACGCGACAACGATGTCGGGATGTTGTTTGTCGATCTTGCCAAGCAAGTCGGCTGCGACCTGAACTGATAACTCGTACTTCTCGGCGAGCGCGCCAAACGCGCCCGCCATTCCGCAGCAACCGGTGTCGAGCATCTGCGCTCTGCGGCCGGGCAATCGTTCAACGAGACGCTTCATGAACGCCAAATCCATCAGCGACCGCGCATGGCAATGGGCATGAATCGCCACCTTGACTTGTCGGTCTTGCCCGTCTGAGGTGGGTCGATTTTTGAATTGCAGCGCGTCTGGTTCTCGATCAAGCAAATCGTCGATGAATTTCTCGAATAGAAAACAACGCGCGCCGACGCGCTCTGCATTGTCGATCTTTAATTCGCGGTAATCATCGACGAACATCGACCAGCACGATGGTTCGAGGAATAAGATTGGAGTGGTGGAGGTCCGAGCCGGACTGGCATGATGGAGCGATGAAAGAAGATCGACATTGTGTTTTCCAAGCTTCGCTGCCGCATCCAGATTTCCCTGGCTAAACGCGGGCCGTCCGCAACACTCGCGATTTTTCAGCAGCGAAACTTCAAACCGGAGCGCTTCGAGCACTTTGACCGCCGCAATGCCGATATGCGGCTCGTGATAGCGCACAAATGTATCGTCCCACAGAATGACGCGCCCTCGATTATCGGAGGGACGCGCTTCCGCGCGTCCTGGCCCTGCGGAAGCAGGGCCCTTCGTTGTATGCCTCGCGAACCAGCGATCGAATCGCTGGCTGGCGTAATGTGGCAAAGAACGTTTCGCTGAAATTCCGAGGGTCTTTTCCAGGAGCGCGCGCATCGGGGCAAGATCGGCAATTGCATTTGCCAACCTCGGTGTCGCGCATCCGATTCTGCCTAACAAATCCACATTGCTGAAGAACCGTTCGCGCAATGGCAAACCATCGCGTTGATGCCGTGCATAAAGCATTTCCGCCTTGAGCAAAGCCAGGTTGACGTTGGACGGACATTCCGGCGTACAACCTTTGCAGGAGAGACAATTGCTCAGCGCCGCGTCGAGTTCGTCCGAGCGCAGCGGATCATGACCGTTCGCGCGCAGCTCGAGCGCGGCGCGAATGATATTGGCGCGGCCGCGGGTCGACATGATCTCCTCACCAGTGGCGATGAAGGTCGGGCACATGATCGGCGCATCTTTGCGGCAACCGCCGCAGCCGTTGCATTGTTCGAGATTGCCGATGAAGGAATGGTCCTTGAACGCAAACGCGAGTCGCGAGTTGAACGGCAGCTCGAGCGGGCGCGTAAAATTCTCGCGCAGATGATTGTCGATCTTGTGCCGGCCGTCATCGAAGATTTTTCCGGGATTGAAAATATTTTTCGGATCGAACGCGTGTTTGATTTCGCGCATCACGCCGAGCAGCTCATCGCCGAGTTGCTCCCGCATGTATTCCGTGCGGGCGATGCCGACGCCGTGCTCGGCGGAAAGCGAACCTTTAAATTGCCTGACGAGTGCCGAAGTCTCATTTGCGACTTGCCGAAATTTTTTCAAGTCAGACGCGCTGTGGAGGTCGAGCACTGGCCGCACGTGTAGCAATCCGCTGGCAGCGTGACCGTAGTAACTAGCTTCGAGCCCGAGCGGTTTCATGATCGATTGCAAACCGCGTACGTAGGCCGGCAATTGCGCCGGACGCACTGCTGCGTCTTCGATGAATGCGACCGGTTTGGCCGCGCCGACGCAGCCGGTCAGAAGCGAGAGGCCCGCTTTTCGGACCGACCAGACCAGATTCATCTCGACCGTGTCGGTGAGAATTTTTGTGCATAAACCGAGCTTTCGCGACTGCAAGATCGACAATCGCTCGGCGACGTCGTCGTAAAACTCGACTAGCAAAATCGCTTCGCACGGTTTGGCATCGAGCTCGAGCAAATCGCGCGCGGCCTGGAAATGAAGCTGTCCTTTCGTTTGATCGAGTAGCGGACGGTCGATGTGTTCGATCGCGGCCGGTTTTAGATCGAGAAGCTCCACCGTCGCTTGCATCGCATCAGCCACCGACGCGAAGAAAAGCAAGCCAAGTCCTTTCTCGCGCGGCAACGGCGAAATTTTCAGTTCGGCCGAAGAAATTGCGGCGAGTGTCCCTTCGCTGCCAGCGAGAATTTCGTTAAGGTTGTTCGGTGCGCGCAGAAAACGTTCGAGGCCGTAGCCGGGCCACCGTTTCAATAAACCCGACGGCATG
>WNFX01016859.1_pt1 | contig 13110 bp, 14 predicted proteins | sample 5400111 | NCBI WGS metagenome assembly WNFX01 (sample SAMN13153363, study PRJNA577476) | soil metagenome | isolation source: 40 cm soil or saprolite under grassland replicate 1 | place: USA:California | collected 2016-06-15
TGCTGCGAAGTACCAATTGAAGTCTCGTCAGAAGCATTGCGCTACCGGCGCGGCGATACGCGCCTGCTTAATCCACTCTGTCAAGAACTCGGTTTTATTCGCGTGCTGGACGATATCCCGCTGGCCCAGCCGATGTTGTTTTAGCCACAAAAATGCACAAAAAACACGAAAGGAAAGGCTATGTGAATTTTGTGCCTTTTTGTGGCTACGGCTTCTTTATGGGGCTGAGCCTGGCCTTCCCAAGCTCACTGATCAGGCGTTGATGCGCGCGATCGAGATAGCTGGCATCCTTGGATTCGAGAGTCAGTTTGATCGAATAGACCGGATTGTCAAAATATGGATAGGACCCCAGCATCAAATCCGGAAAATCCGCCAGAACGTGATGAAGGATAGCCGCGATCTGTCCCTCGTCGGCGCGCAGGTAAATTTCGCGAAGATGAAATGGTGCCTCTCGAAACATCTCCTTGATGCGTTCAAACTTGCGCCGCAAAATCTCGGGAACTCCCGGAAAGATATAAACATTCTCGACGGCAATAACGGGGAACCACATTCCTTTGCCACCGACGAGCCGGGCGCCGTCCGGCACATCGGCCATTCTCAAATTACCGTCGAGCAAATCCCGGGAGTAATACTGGCGGAGCGTCGACTCCAGCTCCGGGTGGCGTTGAGTGCGGCGCCCGAAAGCCGCCGCAATCCCGTCCATGGTCAAATCGTCGTGGGTGGGGCCAACCCCACCTGTGGTAAAAACGTAATCATAGGAACTCGAGAACTGCTTGACCTCATCTGAGATGAGGTTCAGTTCATCGGGGATCACAGAAATCTTGCGGACATCGACTCCAAGATCCCGTAACTCGCGGGTGAGGTACGGCGAATTTTCATCCTTCGTTTTTCCCGAAAGGATTTCATTGCCGATAACGATAATCCCTGCTCTTTTGGACACGGCCAAACTATAGCATGCCTAAACCGACACGAATTGACGCACAACTTATCTACAGCGCAAGTGAAACGGACGCCAATATGCTTTGGGCCACCCGCTTCTTTGCTCCTGATCCATTCATCTTCATCAAGAAGGGTAGGAAGACGTATCTGGTCATGAATGACCTGGAAATCGATCGCGCCAAAAGCCAGGCAAGCGTAAACAACGTGCTGTCTTACTCCGAATACGCCAGGCGATGGCAGCAGCGCGGAATCCAGTTTCCGCCCGCAGCAGAAGTGCTGGTCGAGGTATTCAAGGATCTGCAGATCCAAGCCGTAGAAGTTCCATCAACTTTTCCGCTTGGCCTCGCCGATCGTCTCCGGAATTTGGGCATCAAGGTCAATGCCAAGGCGGATCCATTCTGGCCGCAACGAGAGATTAAAACTGAACAAGAAGTCGGCTCGAGTCACACCATTGTTTCTTCTGGCAATCAATGTGTGGACCCCCACAATCAAGGCACTGGACCCATTCGCGCAAACACTTCCATTATTATGGATATTTTTCCTCGCTCACAAAAGACGGGCTACTTCGGCGATATCACACGTACGGTCGTTCGCGGACGGGCGTCTGACCGATTAAGACACGCCTACCACTGCGTCGAGAAAGGACAGCAGATCGCATTCCGGCGCATCCGGCATGGCGCCAATGCCTACGATATTCATAACGAAATCCTGAATTACTTCAAAGCCGAAGGCTTTGAAACAGGTGCGATGAAGGGACGAATGCAAGGCTTTTTCCACGGCACCGGCCACGGTCTTGGCCTGGACATTCACGAGGCGCCATCGTTTGGGTTGCGCAGCAAGAATGCCCTGCGCCGCGGAAACGTCGTCACCGTGGAGCCGGGACTCTATTATGAAGAAATGGGGGGCGTCCGCTTAGAAGACGTGGTCATTGTGACCAAGGCTGGATGCAAGAACCTCGTCGGAATTCCCAAGGTTCTTGAAGTTTAGTTGGGCACGTATTTATACTGCCGAGTTCTTGGGAGGAGCGCCTGATGCGCGTGCGGTTTTGGGGAGTTCGCGGCTCCACTCCGACACCACAAAAAGAAAATATGGGGTATGGTGGAAATACCTCGTGCATTGAAATCCGAACCGACACAAATCAAATTTTGATTTTCGACGGCGGAACCGGCATCCGCAACCTGGGCAATGATCTTCAGCAAGAACACGGCGACAAGCCGATCAACGCACACATCTTCTTCAGCCATTTCCATCTCGACCACATTCAAGGAGTTCCATTTTTTCGCCCGCTCTACAATCCGCGAAACCATTTCACGTTTTATTTCGCGGGCCGCCGCGACGCCAACCTCGTGATGGACGCCTTGGCGGGGATGATGGCAAATCCGTATTTCCCTGTCGACATGTCGAAGCTTCCGTGTTCTCGCGAATATGTCGATCTGGTGGAGGGAACATTTACCGTCGCCGATACCAGGATTCTCGTCCTACCGTTAAATCATCCGCAGGGTTGTGTCGGCTACCGGATCATGCAGAACGGCAAGGTGATTTCATATTGTACTGATGTGGAGCACGGCGTTGGGTGGAGCGACCGGAATATCTTGATGCTGGCAAAAGATTCCGATTTCTTCATCGTCGATGCTCAGTACACGCCTGAAGAATTGCCCGATCACATCGGGTGGGGCCACGGCAGTTGGCAACAGGCCATCGAGATCGGAATCGAAGCCAAAGTGAAGCGTATTGCTCTCTACCATCATGATCCATACCACGAAGATTCCGATGTCGAAAAGATATTGGATGCCGCGAGCAAACTCTATCCGAACGTGATTGCTGCGCGCGAAGGTCTCGAGGTCAGTGTGTAGTAAACTGGCGTGGGGAAAATTCGGCGTCCGACGCTAAAAAGATGGCAGTAAAATTCCGCGATTATTACGAGAGCCTTGGCGTCCCGCGTTCCGCGAAGGAAGGAGAAATCAAAAAGGCATACCGGAAGCTCGCTCGCAAATACCACCCGGATTTGAACCCTCACAACAAACAGGCCGAAGAAAAGTTCAAGGAGATTCAGGAGGCCTACGAAGTTCTAAGCGACGCCGATAAGCGCCGAAAATACGACCAACTCGGAGCGAATTGGAAGAACGGCGCTGATTTCACGCCCCCCCAAAATTGGGGCGGATTTCAAGGCACCATCAACATGGATGATCTCTTCAGCCGTGCCGGACAACAACGCAGCAGCGCGTTCAGCGATTTCTTTGAAATGTTCTTTGGCGGTATGGGAGGCATGGGCGGATTCGGTGGTACTAGCGGCGGGCCGGGCACGGGAACACGCTCACGTTGGGGCACACGCGTGCCGAAAGGTGAGGCTGAAACCGAACTCGTTCTTCCTCTAGAAGACATGCATCGCGGAAGCTTGCGCAAATTAACGGTTCGACTCGGAAACGCCGAAAAGACGATCGATGTCCGCATCCCTCCCGGGGCACGCAACGACAGCAAGATTCGAATTCCGGGCGGCGGCCCAACTGGTGGCGATCTCTACGTACGCTTGCGCCAGCAACCGCACTCGCAGTTCACGGTGAATGGCGATGACACAGAAGCTGAGATCGCGATAACACCTTGGGAAGCCGCTTTGGGGAGCACCATTCAAGTTCCAACACTCGACGGAAAGACCGATATTCGCGTTCCGCCCGGCGTGGCATCGGGCCAACGGCTCCGGCTGAGGGGCCAAGGTTTAAATTTGCGCGGCGGCGGACGCGGCGATCACTACGTACGTTTGAAGATTGTGGTGCCAAAAGAACTCACGGATGCGGAGAAGAAATTGTTCCAGGAACTGTCGCGCGTGTCGGATTTCAAGCCCCGGAACGGCAACTTCTAAAGTCTGAATGGCAAATCCACAATCACTGCCGGCAAGGCTTTCTCGTTGCTGACTACTTCAACCTCGCTGCCGGAACCATATGCCGTTCTGGTAACGAATCCGAGGGCGATCGGCTTGTTGAGTCCGGGCGAGAACAACGTGGTCGTTAAATAACCCACTTCGCGTCCCGCTTTGCGGATGGGACTCTTCAGCTTAGGCAACTCGCCTCCTGATAGTGTTAATCCGACGAACCGCCGGTTGACATGGCCGATGTATTTCACTTTAGCCACAACTTCTTGACCAATGTAGCAGCCTTTTTCATAGCTGATTCCAGCATCGCCGATTTCAGGCATCATTGTGGTCTCATCGATATCAACGCCATAAACAGGAATGCCCGCTTCGGTCCGCAACACGTCCCAGGTACCATGATCAATCGCGGTTGCGCCACTCTGGGCAAGAAATCGCAGGACTTTGTCCGCTCTCCCGCGAGGGACCCAAACGTCATATCCGAGATCGGACCCTACAATCCGCGAGTCATCAATTTTCCGATGAGCGTATTTTCCGGCGATTTTCAGAGGTTCATCGATCCATGATTCCAGCGCGGCGGCAGCCTTCGGCCCGATGACCGCAAGAATAGAATACTCGTCCGAGACGTCGAACATTTGCACATCTTCCATGATGAGCAGCTTGTCGAAAGCGGCAAGCAGCTTCGGAACCACTGCACGCTCCAGGCACAACCAAACCGCATCATCGTCCACGAGCACTTGCATGTGGGCCACAATCTTTCCTTGAGGCGTCAGATGCGCGGCATAGCAGCCGGACCCGGACGGAAGTTTTTCGACATCGTTGGTCAGCATCCCTTGCAGCCACGGCACACGCTCGGTACCCGTAAGCTTCACGATGCCGAACCAATCCTTCTCAGCGAGGGCCGCCGCCCGTGTGGCGGCTTGATAATATTCGGATAGCATTATTCTCTATTATATAGGGATGAAAATCGCAGCTCTTGTCGACGACTTGTTCTTTTCGTCCAAGATTTCCGCGACAGCCAAACAGTTGGGTTCGCAAATTGTGTTTTGCCGCTCCGCTCAAGACGTACCGCAGGAGGTCGCACGGATTTGCGTGGATCTCAACTCAACTGCATTCGACTCCGTCAGTGAAATCCAAAAACTGAAAAGAACACATCCGGCTCCGATAGTGGCCTTTGTATCGCACGTTCAGGTAGACCTGAAACGCAGAGCGGAAGAGGCCGGTGCCACTGAGGTGATTCCGCGTTCCAAGTTTGTAGAAAGGCTCCCGGAGTTACTTTCCTGAGCTGGCCTGCGATACGGATTGCACGAACTTGCGGGCTGGCTCGGGAATCGGCAAATCGCCCTTTTCCACAAGTTCTCGAACGTCCACCTGCCGGCTGTAAAGGTTCTGATTCGCGTCCTTATCGGGGCGCAGGACCGCGCCCTGCAAAGAAATGCCGGCAAAGGCACCGCGGGCTCGCGAATAAACAAGAATCTCCGACCGCATGGTGGCAGTCGTATCGGCGGATGCATCCCTGCCTTTCGGCCCGGCAGCAGCGGAAGCGTCAACCCCTAGCGTGACCTTGTCTCGCAGAAGGTGCTTCAGACTATCGGGCGTCATGAACAGCATCACGACATCGGTCTCTTGACCGCCGATCTGAAATCCGAAACTGCCGCCCGTTATGGAAATCATGGCCGGAGGTCCGAATGGGCCGTTGCCCGCATTCTTCTTACACGAGACGGCTCCACGGCCAAGCTGCCCGCCGAAGCCGAAGGCCGCCTTCTTTAGACCCGGAATCACGGCCACGCACTCGGCTCGTTTGAGAAGAGGTTTGGGAATCTCGGAATCGGGAGCCTGGATCAGCTCGTCGACGACTTTTGAAGACTCCCAAAGACGATCGGCAATTTTGTCATCGATCGCCACCGCGGGAACAATAAAGATCAGAATGAACACAACCGCCACGAGAAGGCGCATGGACACCTCTTATTTCAGAATCGGGATCACTTCGGATTGTATCGGTGGACCCGTCACAATGGCTTCTTTGTCGGACAAGTACATATCCACCTCGCTGCGCACGCCAAAGGTCCCTTTCAAATACACACCTGGCTCGATGGAGAAGCAGGTTCGCGCCATTAAGCGCCGGTTGTCCTGAGTTTCGAGATTGTCGATATTAGCTCCATTGCCGTGGACTTCCTCGTGAATGGAATGGCCCGTGCGATGCAGAAAATACTCGCCATACCCGGCCTTCGTGATCGACTGTCGAGCCTCCTCGTCAATTTGCCACCCGTAGAGAACTTCGCCCGACGAATACCGGGACAGTACGGCTTTTATTGCTGCGTCGCGGCCATCACGGACGACATTGAATATCTTCTGATGTTCCGCAGGAACCGTCTCACCAATGAAGAACGTCCATGTGATGTCGTCATAGACGGCATGCGGCGTCCGCCGCTTTGACCACATGTCTACCAGCAAAAAATCGCCTTTTTTCATTGGAAGATTGTCACCAGCATTCGGTGCGTAGTGCGGATCCGCGCTGTGGGCGTTAATCGCCACAATCGGAGGATGTCCGGCGGTCAGGTCGCGGCGATCAAACTGCTTGAGTATGAAATCCTGAATCTCGAGTTCATTGATGGCGGCGTTGTCCCGAACGCGTCTGCGCACCTCTTTCGTGATTTCGTCGACGATCTCGCGCATGTGTTTGGCGGCATACAGATGGCTTTCCAACTGCTCGTCGCTCCACACGGCTTCGAAGACCTGAACGAGATCCGCGGAGGAAACGACCTCGATACCAAAACTCCGGACCAATTCGATTGTTCCAGCATCAACACGCGAGATGTAAGGGATCGTGTTTAGCGGCGAATACTGCATCGCAACTTTTTTGGCGCTGCCAAGCGTCTCACGCAAATGTTGATGCAGTTGCTGCCAAGGCAGATAGACGCGTTTGTCGCCCGGCAAACTGTCGAGCGTACCGGTCTCTATGGCATGGACAATCTTCCCGGGTGTGCCCCTTGCTGGAACAAAGTAAAACCAGCGGCGCGTCGTGAACTTTGCATGATCCAACCGCAAGATGTTTTCTGCGATCGGATCGCTTCCCCTGAAGCTGTAGAACAACCACCCGTCGAGTTTGTCCTGTTGCAGTGCCTCTTGTATTGACGCTATATGTCCTTCGTTTGCCATCGCCACATTATATGCAGGTAAAATGTAGTCGGGATGAAGAATAAAAGCCGGTTCCTGCGTGGCCAGCCTATTGAACCCCCTGCCATCGACGCGAATATTTCGATAGTCGACTTGATCGACAAAACCTTCAACGCATATAACGCCGCGCGTTTTCGCGAAGCATGCCAGCTTTTCGCCGAACGGATGCTGGCCGACGATGTGACAGTCGCTATGAGTCTTTCAGGCGCAATGACGCCGGCCGGAATCGGAATGGCAGCCATCATACCTCTCATGCGGGCGGGGTTTGTCGATTGGATCGTTTCCACCGGCGCCAATCTTTATCACGATACGCATTTCGGGATAGGGCTTCAGATGCGGCGCGGGTTGCACGATTTGGACGACCGCCTTTTACGTGAAGAAGGCGTCGTCCGGATTTACGATATTTTCTTTCAATATGACGTCCTTCTTAAAACCGACGAGTTCTTTCGCGAGATGGTCAGCGCTCCCGAATTTCAACGAACGATGAGCACCGCGGAGTTCCATTACCTGGCAGGCAAATACGTTCTGGAACGCAGCCGCCTGCTAGGTCTGAAGAACATGAATGCCGATGTGAACGAAACCGCCGCGATCGTCTACGGCGCAAAGAAGAGCGGTCAAAAAAGCGCGATTCTCATCATCGGCGGCGGCTCACCGAAAAATTTCGTTCTTCAAACCGAGCCGCAGATCCAGGAAGTGCTTGGGCTTGATGAGAAAGGTCATGATTACTATCTGCAGTTTACGGACGCGCGCGTGGACACGGGGGGACTCTCCGGAGCAGCCCCCGCAGAGGCCGTCACATGGGGTAAAGTGGATCCTGAGCGGTTGCCCGACGCCGTCGTCTGTTACGTGGACTCGACGATCGGCTTGCCTCTACTGACGGCGTACGCGATTGCGAAACGAAAACCGAGACATGTAAAGGCACTTTATCATCGGCGAGGCGAGTTGCTCGGTTCGATGAAGAAAGCCGTTGCTGAAAAGTCCCGCACTTAAAAATTGGAAAGCTGAAAAATGTCTAACCAGATCATTCGATCCGTTTGCCCTCACGATTGCCCCGATACGTGCGCCATGCTGGTGGAACTAGACGCCAGTGGACGCGCCGTTCGTGTCAAAGGAGATCCGGAAAATCCTTACACGCATGGCGGGTTATGCGTGAAGGTCGCCCACTACGAGAAGCGTACCTATCACAAAGACCGTCTGCTTTATCCAATGAAACGCGCCGGCCGCAAAGGCAAAGGAAAATTCGAGCGCATCTCATGGGACGAAGCGCTCGAAACGATCACCGCCAGGCTGAAGGCGATTACGGAGCAAAATCCTCAGTCCATTCTTCCCTACAGCTACGCAGGCACCATGGGCCTCCTGCAGGGCGGAAGTATGGATCGGCGATTCTTTCATCGGCTTGGAGCATCGTTGCTGGATCGAACGATATGCTCGACAGCAGGCATGTTCGGCATGCGATACACCGTGGGCGCTTCGGTGGGGACCAACCCGGAAACCGTCGATCAGGCGAAGTACATCCTGATCTGGGGATCGAACATCATCACTTCGAATATTCACCTGTGGCGTTACATGCTGAAAGCGCGCTCGCGCGGGGCGAAGATTGTCACGATTGATCCGCTGCGCACCAGAACGGGTGACCAGTCTGATGAACACATTCCGATCATGCCCGGTACTGATGGCGCCTTAGCGCTAGGGATGATGCACGTCATCATTCGCGACGGCCTTCAGGATCAGGATTACATCGACCGCCACACCATCGGCTTCGATGCTTTGAAACAGCGGGTCGAGGAATATCCTCCTTCACGCGTCAGCGAGATCACCGGAGTTTCCGAAACCACCATCGAACGCATCACACGCGAATATGCCACGCATTCGCCGGGGTTCATTCGTGTGAACTACGGCCTGCAACGGCATGCCGGCGGCGGTATGGCGGTTCGAAATATTTTCTGCTTACCGGCCTTGATCGGAGCGTGGCGCTATCCGGGTGGCGGCGCAGTTTTGAGTACGAGCGGGTTTTTCAAATACAACTATGCGGCTCTCGAACGTCCGGATTTGATCCAGGGCCGTCCCAGAACAATCAACATGAGCCGATTGGGCGAGGCACTCACGAATGCAAATCCGCCGGTGCGGGCCATTGTTGTTTACAACACCAATCCGGGAGCCATAGCACCGAATCAGCAACGCGTACTCGAGGGCTTCAAACGCGACGACTTGTTCACAGTTGTTCTCGAGCATTTTCAGACGGACAGCGCGGATTACGCGGACGTTCTTTTGCCGGCGACGACACAGCTCGAGCATCTCGACATTCACCGTGCCTATGGACACACGTACGCTATGCTGAACACCCCTGCCATCCGGCCTCTTGGCGAAAGCAAGCCCAATACGGAGATTTTCCGTCTTCTCGCGAAACACATGGGCTTTGACGATCGATGTTTCCAGGATTCCGATGAAGATCTAGTGCGTCAGGCTTTGACAGGAGTGAGTGGGGTTACTCTTGATGAATTGAGACGGAAGGGCTGGGTCTCGCTTCGGATAGGCGATGCGCCCTTCGCCGAAGGCAACTTTCCAACACCATCAGGCAAGTGCGAATTCTATTCCGAACGCCTCAAGGATCTTGATCCGCTGCCCACTTACATCCCTCCCCGGGAGGACCGGCTCTCCAATCCCGCGCTCGCCCAGGAATTTCCCCTGGTATTGATTTCGCCTCCCGCGCATCACTTCCTTAATTCGACGTTCGTGAATCTCTTTCAGGAAAAGGAATTGGGACCGACGCTCGAGATTCATGCGACGGATGCTGCGGCCCGGCATATCGCCGATGGCTCTTCGGTACAAATCTTCAATAACCGCGGCAGTTTCCTCGCGCGAGCCGTCGTGACGGATCGCACAAGATCCGGCGTCGTGTGCGCACCATCCATCTGGTGGAACAAACTGGTCCCGGGCGGACGTAATGCCAACAGCACAACATCTGAAGAAGTCACCGACCTTGGCGGGGGAGCCACGTTCTACGACAACCTGGTGGACGTCCGTTTAGCGGACTGACCCTCTCCCTTTGGGAGAAGGTTAATCCAGAGCATACATTGTCAGACCGGACAGCAGCTTCGGGTAAAAGTCGGTTGATTTTTGCGGCATGACACTGCCTTCCAGTGCAATATCACGTAACTGATCGAGACGGGTCGGATTGAGCAAAAAAGCGACCTGAGCTCTTCGATCTCGCACTGCGCTGATGGCCTCCTGGCGCCCACGCACATACGTGATGTAGCTTTCCTGCTTCACGGCTTCTTCTCTAATCCCGAGGCATTTCTCCAAGAGCAAACGGTGCAAAATAAATACGTCGAGCGTGCGCTGTTTCTCCGATAGATCAGGCATCAATGAACGCAGATCCACGGGGGATCGAAGCTGCAGGTAGGACAATCGATCATCCACGAAAACGCCGACGGTACCAGGTTCCGGTTTTGACGATTCGGTCCTGTAAAAAAATTCTCCTGCCCGGTTAAAGAAAACGGCGGGCTCGAATCCCGGTAGGTTCGCAAGCACGCGATGGGTGGCCAAAATGGTCAATCCCGGACTACTCATATTGAAAAACGCCATAGGCAGCCGATCGCTTCCCTTTTCTCCGCGCATCTCGTCTCGATAAGCCAATGCCGTTTCATACCGATGATGCCCGTCGGCGATGATCAATTTCTTGTTCTCCATCTGTCCTTGAATAAACCGGATCCTCTCGTGATCGGTGACTATCCACATCGAGTGTTCCACACCGTACTCATCTTTCAAACGAATGTCTGGAGTTCGCCGGGCGACCTCTTCCAAGACGTGATCGATTCGCTGCTCCGGATCTTCGTAAAGCATGAAGATCTGTTCGAACTGAGTCCGTGTGTAGCGCAACAGCTCGAGGCGGTCTTTTTTGGGCCCCGTCAACGTCCGCTCATGGGGAAACACGACCTTATTCGCGTAATCCTCCAACTGGCCCAATCCGACAAACCCCTTTCGAACGCGAATTTCATGTTGATCCGGGACCTGGAATCCTTGGAAGTAAACGAACAAGGCCGACTCCGGAAGCTGCTGCAGGATTCCGCCGGACCGCCATTCTTTCAAGCAAGCTGCGGCGCGTGTGTAAACATTGTCCTCAGGTGAATCTGACGGATCTGTTTTGCCAAAGACAATGCGCACAATGTTGTTCGGATGCGCTGCATAATAACGCGCCTGCATTTCCCTCGAGATCTTGTCGTATGGCTGCGTAACAACTTTTTCTATCGGAACCTTGTCCGGTGCATATCGCAGACTGCGAAATGGATAAATCTTTGCCATATTGCGATAGAATACTGCGCCTCTATGAAATTGGAATGGATTTCTCGGTTGGAACAGTTCCTGGAACGTAATGATTTCGGCAAAAATTGGGACGGCGCTTACCAGGATGCTGTACCTACCCTCCGTCAGTTTTTTCATCGGGAAGGTTTCCGCACGCATATCACGAGCGAATGGGAATCGCCTTCCCGGCATTCGGAATTGGTCGCGACAAAGCAATTCCTGGTTGTCCGGATCCCCTGGGCTGAAGACTACAACGGCAAATCGTTGGTTGATCTCAACACACTCGAAGTCCAATCACAACGCCGTCACGCAGCCGAATGATCGGCCGGAAATTTCGCGCCGTGCTGTTCGATGCGGCCGAGACATTGTTTACGACACGCGGTACTGTTGGCCAAATCTATGGCAGCATCGCGCGCCGGTACGGGTCGACGGCTCCAGTTGAGGCGATCCAGGCGGCATTCGCGCGGCAATTTCGCGGTGCCGGTCCACTGTCGATCGAAGATCAGAAAGGATGGTGGAAGGACGTCGTGCATCGCGTCTTCAGGGAGGTCGGCATGGTTGATAACTTCGACCAATTCTTCGATGAAGTGTACGAGCGGTTTCGGAGTTCCGAAGGTTGGGTCCTCTTCCCAGATACCATCGAAGCATTGACAGACCTGAAACGGTCCGGACTCAAGCTTGGTGTCATTTCAAATTTTGACAACCGAATATATTCCGTGATGAAGAGCCTGAACATTCTGCACTTTTTCGACACTGTCACGCTCTCGAGCGAAACGGGTTACTGCAAGCCGGACCGCGAAATTTTCGACGCAGCCGTCCAGGCACTCGGTGTGCCGGCATCCGAGGTCCTCTTGGTAGGTGACAGCCTTCGCGACGATGTCGAAGCGGGAATGAGAGCTGGTTTGCATGCTGCATTGCTTGATCGGGATAATCGACATCCCGGAGTTAAACATGTGCCGCGAATCTCTTCATTGACGGAGGCCCTTTCCTTAGTGAACTGACGCAGCGGTCATTGAAGATGTGAATGAACTTCCCTCTCCCTCTGGGAGAGGGTGGATCTTACGCTTTGCGCAGAGCGCCGCTGCAGTTAAACAAGATCACGCTTGATTTTTGCGCCGCGAGTGCTTACATTTATAAGTCCGACTAAAATGGTCGGACTTAGTCAGAAAAGGCGGTACTTGATGTTTCGGCTATCGAAGAAGTCCGATTACGGCCTGATCGCTTTGAAACATTTAGCTCAACACAATGAAGAATCTATTAGTGCACGAGAGATAGCTGCTCATTATCACATTCCCGCCGAGTTGCTGGCTAAGGTGTTGCAAAGATTAGTGCAAAAAGGATTGCTGGCATCGCAACAAGGGATCAACGGAGGATACATATTGGCGAGGGATCCAGCGACCATCTCCATTGTGGATGTGGTCGAGGCCCTGGAGGGACCGATTTCCATTACGCCCTGTGAGCGCGGTGATGATTGCCAGCAATTGCAGATGTGCTCGGTAAGAGATCCGTTGTTGAAAATCAAAGCAAAGGTCGTGAGGGTGTTGGGAGACACTTCGATTTACGAACTTGCGACCAACTAGAGGTAGCGCACAGCCTCAAGAATAGCGCGCAGCCGAAAATAGAAGCCCACGACGCGAAAAGAGGAAACCAAAATGGTTAAGTTGCCTATTTACATGGACAATCACGCGACAACGCCGCTCGATCCGCGGGTGCTCGAGGCAATGATGCCTTATCTGACGGACCAGTTTGGGAATGCCGCCAGCCGCAACCACAAATTCGGCTGGGAAGCCGAAGAAGCGGTCGAAGAGGCTCGGAGGCAGATAGCGGCG
>WNFX01004852.1_pt1 | contig 13108 bp, 21 predicted proteins | sample 5400111 | NCBI WGS metagenome assembly WNFX01 (sample SAMN13153363, study PRJNA577476) | soil metagenome | isolation source: 40 cm soil or saprolite under grassland replicate 1 | place: USA:California | collected 2016-06-15
TCACCTCGTTTCTTGTACTGCCTATCGCTATGACTAGTATAAGGTATAGCAGCCATTTTGTCAATGAGTATCGAATAGTGCTTGACATTCTATAGTACTTGTGCTATAATAGCAGCATAGACAAACGAACGGCGCCGGCAGGCTTGACCCCTACCGACGCCCATAGCACCCAAAGGAGTTAGCCACATGGATGCCAGGACACATGGTAGCACGGAACGCGAGATCCGCTACAACCGCGCGTGTCACGACTTCGACGCCTATCTCGGCGGGCAGTACGTCGGCAGCTTCCCGACGCATCACGATGCCGAGGTCGAATTGAACCGGCTGGCGCTGGAGCTGCTCAACTACGCACAGGGATGGGACGCCGCACTAGCGCTGGTGAACTGGAATAGCTGATGAGCCTCGCCGACAACGCTTCCCACCGCGCTCGCTTTCAGCAGCGCATCCAGACGGTCATTCTGGAGATCGAAGACATCCGAGACGAGATTATGGTCAGCCAGCAGCACAAGCCGGGTCCGCCCACCTCGACCCATCTGGAATGGGCTGACTTTCATCTGGCGGAGGCGATCGAAGAGATCCGCCGCGCCAGCGCCCGCATCGGGCAGATTTGAGGAGACACCCATGAGAGCCGTCAACCTACCCCAGATAACCGCCGAACAGGCCGAGAATGAGCCGGCCGCCGACCGCATCCAATTCCCGCCCACTCGCGCCTATCCGCAGAACCGCGCGACGATCACCGCCGTGTACGATGGCTTCCACGTCCAATTCGAGCTGTTCGATACCGGCGTCGGCAAGGTCGAGCAGTTCATTGGCACACTTCAGGAGCGGGGATACACACCCGCCCCCGTAGCCGCCCCCGCTCGCCAGCAGAACGGCACACCAGCCGCGGCGACCAACGGCCACGCGCACTGCCCCGACCATCCCGACCGCACCCTGAAGCCGATGAAGTTCGCCGACAAGGCCGGGCACACGCTGATGTGTACTGCCCGGCGTGACGATGGCGAGTACTGCCTATTCCGCGCCTGAGAACGAATCTAATCAGCCGTCGCCGGCGTTTTCGTCGGTGTAGCGGCCACTACAACCCATAAGGAGTATCACCATGAGCGACCCACGAACACCCGCCGAGAAGCGCTACGATGCCGAGAGAAACGGCAGTCTGTACACCACCGACGCGACGGCCGATGAGATCCTGATCCTCGACTGGATTGACAAACAGGCCGCATTACGCCTCGGTAGCCTGATCGTCACGGAGAGCGCGCACTACTGCGTGAGCAGTGACGCCGAGACGCCGAATATCCGAGCGGCGGCTGTCCGAGGCGCCCCAAAGCCCCTCACCATCGGCTACGACGGCGATCCCGATGGCCCCGCAACCATCACGGAAGTCTGGCACTCCGCCACCGCGCCGATCGTGGTGGTGCTGACCAACGATAATGAGCTGTGGGTACTGCATCCCGATGAGTGGGGCAGCCAGGTCTAAGTAGCCCGTCGTCACGCGCCCCGGTTGCTTGTGAGAGCCGGGGCGTTATAATAGAACCAGGAGGATTGAACCGATGGAAGACCCGCAATTCACATGGCAAGAGATTGAGATACCGGCAACCGTCAAGCTGCCCGCAGAGATATGCGGCGGTCTGGCGTTTCATCAGGCGATTACCAGGGACGGCACATGGACTGTGACCCATATTGCCAGCGCGCAGGCCGTCGCCGACCACCTTGACGACCAGGCTACCGCGCGGCGTGTTATCACCGCACTGCTGGAGCTTGATATCGACTGGTCACAGGGCGGCGAGCAGCTCAAGCCGATCGTAGAGTCGCGCCGCGAGCAGCTCACGCAGGTGAGAGATGCGGCCATCTCCCCGCCCAGAAAGAGGAGGAAATAGAGCCGATGATCTACTCGCCTGAATACGAAACGCTATTCGAGGACGGCAGCTACTACCGGCTCCCCGATGGCACGGAAGCACAGGCCATCTGGCAAGCGCCTACCGATGGGGATACCTTTTTGCCGTACTGGACACTGGTTCCTGACGACAACCCATCCGATGACAACGCCCTGCACATTCAATATGATGTCCAGCGCGACGGCCAGGTTGTCACACAACGCTGGTCTGGAATGATCGAACCTGACCGCATCGGCGATCTGCCAAAAGTCGCAGAGCACGAGGCGTGGCGCAGCGACCTAACCGCCGACGACATCCGCCCCGCCTAGCCCGCCCCCGCCCGCAACAATCCCCACTTGTAACTTTTTTACAAGTGGGGAGTTCCTTTGTGTGTCAAAGCAACGACGCCACAGGAGCCATTCTCAGCATCGCGGCGTACTAGGACAGCGCTACCTACTGCACAAGCCGGCCCTGAAGACCCCTGACCGCGCCAGATACCTCTCTGGTGTCTTTCTCGACCGCGCCGACGATCGCGCCCTTGACCGCATCTAAGGCGGGTTGCAGCGCATTTATCGCGTTGACGACCGCCCCCAGATCGAGCGTACCAGGAGCAGCCCCGCTCGTCTCGGCAGGCGGCGCCTGAGCCGCACTACTCGGTGTGCCAGCTCGCGCGCCGATGCGATCGAGCAAGGTCGCTTGCCGCTCCAGCTTCAGGTTCTCCTCATCGATCTTCTTCCCGCTGCGCTCGGCCGCCGCGATCTTAGCCGCACTCGCGCGCTCAGCGGCCGTCGTGATCTTGCCGGTCTGCTCGTCATATGCCTTGTTCTCATCCGCGAGCTGCTTGTCGCGTTCACTCGCGGCGTCACTCCCCGCCTTGCGGAGACTATCGAGCCGCGCCTGGTCCGCCTGCTGCTGGAGCTTCAAGACGCCAGTCAAGAACTCGGCCTTGCCCTTATCGCCTTCCTTCTTGGCCTTGTCGATCTCCTCTTGCAGCTTGCCCTCGTGCTCAATAGCGCTTCGGGCGGCTTCCATGAATTTCTGTGCGGCGTCGGCGCCTTGCGTTTTCGCTATCTCGTTTGCCTCTTTCGCGGCGGCCTCGAACTTCTGGCTCATCGCGACTTGCAGCCCGTGACTTTCGACGCTGCCCAACTGTTCATAGAACCCGGCGCGACTGTCGAGCTTATCCTGATCGAAGGCCTTCTGTGCTTCCTGGCGCTTCTTCTGAAACTCCTCTTCGATGTCAAGCAGTTTCTTTTGATGTTTGGCGTCGGCGTCCTCTTCCTGATTGGCGAAGTGGGTATCCTGCGCGAGAAGCGAGTTATTGAGTTTGGCGGCATCACTGAGATGCGCCGCGCCTGCCGCGCGCGCACCACTGGTCGTCTTTTGCGTCTCTAGGCGCAGCTTCGTCTCAGCATCGATCGCCTGCGCGCTCGTGGCGCCGTATTGCTTGGCAAGTCGCTCATATTCGGCGCGTAGCAGCGCGACCTTTTGCGCGTGCGTGCCAAGCGCAAGGATCTGCCGTTGTCGCGCGGCCTCTTCCGCTGCTGCGGACACGGCGATCGTGTCGGTTACGGTCGGAGCGCCCCGCGCTCCGACCCCCGCCGCCGCGCCAGTGGAGCCAAGCGCGGCAAGTTCGGCACGCGCGCCCTGTAACTGGAGGATAAGTTCTGCGAGCCGCCCGATCAACGGCGAAATCGCGCCCGCCGTTACCTGTGCCTTGATGCCCGCCGCGTCGATATTCGGGTTGAGCGACAAGAAGGCGTTGGCCGCATCCTGATTTCGGGCGGCGAGAAGCTGTGTTTGGGTAGCTTCAAGTTCTTTTTGGGTCGCGGCGGTCTGACTGGCGATCGCGCCGTCCTGGGTGGCCTCAGACAGCAAGATACTCTCGCGGCGGGTATCCGCCTGGATAGCGGCCCACTGCTCATCCGCGCGTGCGGCGGCCGTCGTTGCGGAAATCCCCCCCGCCGCCGCTTCCCGCGCCTGATCGATAGCGGAGTTCAGGTTTTTAATCGCCGCCTGCGCCTCGCGCGCCGCTGCCGTCTGCTGGGATACGGCCCGCGCCCATCCGCCTGCCGCGCCCGCGCCCTGACTGCCACTCGCGCGAAATCGATCGCCCTCCTGCTGCGCCGCGACGAAGGCCGGCGCGAGATCGCCCGACAGCACACGCGACAACCCGGTATAGACGCGCGATTCGTTCTCGACAAAGTTGATCCCGACGCGAGAGGTCGCAAGCGCGCCTTCCGCGATCTTTAGGTCTTCCGCCGCTTGCGCGAGGCGCCGCTCGGCCCCCGCCGCGCCTTGCATCCGCCCAAGTGCGACTTCTAGCGTTACGCCGTGCTGGTCTAGCACCGCATTCAGCGCGGTAAAGGCATCCGCGCCGCTCGCAACCTCGTGTTTTAGCCGCGCCTGCTCATCAGCATTCAGCCCCAACTCTTTTGACAACTCACGAAAACGACCGACCTTGATACCCTCGATCGCGCCGGTCAGCGCCTGCACCGGCGCCTCTGGATGCAGCACGGCCATCCGCGCTAAGGCATCCGTTTGCTCCTGCGTTGAGGATGTCGAGGTACGGATGATCGGCCCAAGTTCCTTGAACGCCTTGGTAATCTCCTCTTGTGTAAAGCCAAACGCCTTCCCGCGTGCATTCGCCTCGGTAATGATGGTATTACCGCGCTCGAAGTCACCGAGGATGCCGCCGAACGCCTCGCGCGATTCGTTCAGTTCTGCGGCGAAATGAAAGGCCTCCTTGAAGGACTCGCCGATCTTCTCCACTGCCCCGATCGCCGCTCCCGCCAGCGCGACCGGGCCGATCATGCTTATAAACTCTTCTCGCACGGTCGCGCCGAACGTACGAAAGGCGGTTGTGCCAAATTCGAGGTGTGCTACTTGCGTCTGGACCGCGGCTGATACCTTTTCCGTCGCGCCGACGTTCTCATGAAGTGCGGTCGTGAGGATGTGCACAGCCTTTTCCGGCTCGCCCATCGCGACGGCTAGCCGTGCCTGGGCCTGTGCCGCACGCAAGGCGCCATCGGCGGTCTGTTGCATCGGGCCGGCCATCCGGGGGCCGAGCGTTTGCCCGAGGCGCAGCCCGGTCTCGTCGGTCTTGCGCATCTCGACTTGCAAGCGCGCAAGGAGGGCGGAGACGCCGACATCCTTTCCCGACACCTCTACAAAAAGCTCTGCTGCTGCGGGCATTTACGTATCCCCTTCGTTCGTCTTCAGCAGGCCATCCCCATAGCGGACGCGAATGATCGTCCCGCGCGGATAGTCGTAGGCGAACTCTGAGGGCGAGAGGAGCGCGCCGTTCACATGTACCACGTCGGGGTTGTCTTCATAGAGTATCCCGATCGCGTCCCCGCCGCCACGGGCCTCCAATGCGGCGAGTCGCCGCTCAAATGTTTGGTTCATTGTCGTCTCCAAGTGCCCACTGTAGCACGGCGAGTACATCATCCTTGCTTTCGAGCGGGGCAATACGGGCGCTCTGCTGCTGCTGATAACTCAATTCATCCAGCGCGTGAACCAGCCGACGAAGCGCCGGTCCATTGATCATCCAATCGGAGGCGCGCGCGTGGCGGATCGTGCTACAGTGGCTGCGCGAGCTTGTACTCATCCCTGGATTGGTCGTTGACCAGGGAATCACGTCGAAGATGCCCCGCTCGATCAGGTCGATGGATTCGTGTATCTCTTCGACCGATAGCGGAAATAGACAGGTACCGCGCTCCCGGCACAGCGCCCCCGCGCGCTCACCAACGCGTCCCCAATACTCTCGCCAGCCAGGCCAGCGTATCATTGTCCTGAATGCGCCACCGTGGGCCGTAAGGCAGTTCATGGACGATTCATCGCGCCGCAGCCCATAGGCTGCCTCAGAGAGCACCTCGTCATCGTCCAGATCGTCGGCGTCGGTTTCGGTCAGCGGGCGATCGTCCTCGACCTGCTGCGCGGCGGCCTCTAGTCGCTCCAATTCGAGGAGCCGGTCAGCAAAGGACTTGAGACTAGCCATCCATCCGCTCCTCAAGTGCCTGAATGCGAAGCATCAAATCCTCCAGCGTTACCGACTCGATCGCTGTATCGATGATCTTCGATGCCGCCCCGAGTTTCACCGCTTCGCTGCGAGCGTTTACCATCAAACGCAACAGCACGCCGACGGCCGCACCCGACGCCGATTGCAGCCGCGCGATCGCCTGCGTGACGGCTTCACGACGCGCCGCGCGATATTCACCGACAAACGGTTTGTCTTTCAGCCATTTGTACATGGTGCGCTCGGGCGTGTGACTGACTTCACACGCCTTGCGTACCGTCGGCTCAGTCATCAATGCGCTGATTGCGTTGTATTGCCGCGCGGTCAACAAGCCGTTTTGTTCGGAATCTGCCATTATGCGCCACTTTCTGTCTCACCACCGTCTGTCTCTGAGCAGCTCGCGCCGCAACTCATCCGCCATAGCGCGGATCGCCTCGCGCTGTGCGTCCCGCTTCACGCCGCGGAGCAGCCGGTCGAGCTGAGCCGGCGTGATATGGACACCGGCGCCGGCGTTGTCCTGCTGCGCATCCTGGAGACGGTCGAGTAGCTTCATCGCTCGCGCATCTTTTTGGGCATCGCTTTGTGCAGCGTGGCATTGCACATCTCGCCGGGATGGCTCGCGCTGTTACCCGCCGTTTGCCGCGGGTGCGGCCGATGATGATCCACAAGCGCGGGCGTCGCGCCGAGCGGCCGGAACTGATGAACGTTTTGTTGCATTACTACCTCGTCGGTGCCATGTTGATGTAGCTCACATCCACCGCGATATCACGCTGGGCGGCCTGGGACGCGCTCGAAGTCAGGCGGATGTACCGCCAATCGCGGGTCACATCGGGCGGCAACAGGATCACCGTGTTGGCGACCACCGCGGCCTGGGTATAGGCGCCGCGAAAGTCGCCGAGCGTGACAAAGGTCACGTTGTCGTCCGAGCCTTCGATGCCGAGCGTAGTCGAGGTGAAGGCGGCCGGCATGGTCAGCTTGGAGATGTACGGGTACAGCCCAGTCTGCTGCGCCTGCGCGCTCAGGTACCCTCGTAAGCTAAAGACGTTCGACGGGCTGGTGCTGATCAGAAAGCGAATTGTTGCTTGACTGTCTACGGGCATGTCTCTTGTCTCCTATTCATACAAAGGGCTGTAGCGCCGTGGGAAGCCTCATCACCGATGGCCCTCGGCGAGGCCGCCCACGGACTCGGCCCATCACGACGGTTAAAGCGCGAGCGGGGCCGGCTCACTCAAATTAAATGTACTGACCACTCGCGAGCTTCCGCGCGACGGCTTCCGCGGCTGGGTCGGACTGATCGCGCAGCGCCAGCTCAATCTCAATCTGCGGCCATGCCGCTTCGAACCGATCCGGGTCAAGCCCACGCGCGACCCACACCACTTTCTGGTACTGCTTTGTCTCAGCAGCGTTGCGCTTCGCCGCCGCCGCGCCCTGCTCGGCCTTGAGACGAGCGGCCTCTCGCGCCTCTGCTTCACGCTCTCTCTTCCGTAGCGCGGTATAAGCGTCGGCGTCGGCCTTCATCGCATCGGCCTGAGCAACGACCTGGCGCATCGCTTCAATGGTCATGTTGCTCGTGTTCGCCGCGGCGACGCGAGCGGCGAGTGCCTGGTGTTCGGCGTAGGCCCGCTTCTGGTCTTCGAGCGCCTGGGCCTGCTTCAGTTCGGCGGTTACTTCGGTCATGTCACTCATAACAATACCTCCTGTTGTCGCTTCAATCGTAAACACCGCCGGCATACTCGCCGGTTCGTGACCGTCGCCGGCTGCCACAGTTCATCATTCAATCGACAGCCGCAGAGTGGGCTACTTCCGTCACGAGCGATAAGGTGACAGACCAGCCGGCCCCGCCCGTACTTCTTGAGCAGGAATGGGTAGGACAATGGCCGGGCGATGTCCACTAGTGCGCCTCTATAGCTCGGATGCTTGCGAACAGCTTAGCCCGCGCCACCGCGCCAGAGTCAACGGCTGACGTAGGATGCTCATAGCGAACGGGCTGACAGGCTCGCAGGCGCTGTTTCGGCGGCGTGGCTCTCTTGCGTGCCTGCTCGGCGCGTTCGGCATCATCACGTGCCTGCTGCTCAATTCGCGTCTTGCGGGTGGGCATCGTCAACCCGCGCCATTCAAGCTGTTGGCGGGCGCACTTCAGCCGCGTCTGGTAGAGATGCTGGTCAAAGGCCACACCCTCGCGTGCCCTCTCGTGTACCTCGGTGCGACATCGGCCGGCGATATAGGCGATCAGCTCATCATCTGGCATGTGCCTGAGCCGCGCAAAATAGCACTGCCATTCTGCATGAGCTTCGTCCTTCCGGTGCTGCTGCTCGGCTCGGTACGCATCAAGCGCTTCATCCTCGGTGTAGGGATATTCGGCGGCGACGAGCAGGGCAAAATGCTTCGCCGTCCGGCGGTAGTAAATACTGCCTTCCCGATGGCTCACCTTTACCTCGCCAGTCTGCCGATCCACAATCTCGCAATCCTTCCGACGCACAATCCGTTCGCCAATATCCGGCGCCGGCAAGTCGAGATAGTTCTTTGCGAGGTCGGCCAGCGTCGGCAGCACTAAGGGCGGATGCCAAACCGTATCGGCCGGCAGCGTCGGCAAGCTGTGATCGGCCCGCGTGATCTGAGAAGAAACACTGTTTGTTTTTTTTGTCTCTTCTATCGCGTTCGGCGTCGGCTCGATTTCAGGCGCTGGAGTGGGGCAACCCGCTTCTTGCGTCTCGGAATAGATCACATCTAAAAACGTGATGACCAAGCCGCCGTGACGAGGAAGCCGGCGCGTCGAGATGCGTCCGTCGGTGACCAGTTCTTTGATAATGCGGGCGACGGTCTCGCGCGCACAATAGATCACACCTGCAATCTGCCGGGCGGTCACGATCGCCTGTGCACCTGTGCGGTGGTCGAGCAGCTGTTGGTAAATGTCCTCTACAAGGACATTATGGCTGCCCGCCCGCCCGCGCTTGACTCTGGGTGTGGGTGCTGGCCTCGCCCGGTGTCCGTAGCGCGGCGCGGGTGCCTTATGCCAGAGGCTGGCCAGCTCGGCCCGCCACGCATCTTTGGTTCCCCACTTCGCCAGCGCGTCGGCGGCATAGAGCGCCGACATAATGGCGCAGTATTCAGGGAACGTGAAGTTGCGCGGCTTGATGCCGTTGGCGGCGACGGCGCGGACTTGCGAGGCATCCAGCGTGCCATCGGCGCGGTAGAGCCCCACGAACGGCCAGCGGTGATGAAACTCGGCATAGTCGCCGCGCAGTAGCAAAGCCAACTGTGTCTCTTCTCCGGCTGCGGCTCTCGCCCGTCCGATCAGGTTCTGGCGCTGGGTGCGCAGTAGCAGCCGCCCGGCTTCCCATGTTGATTCGGGGATGGCGCGGGCGAGTTCGGCCCGGCTACCATTGCCGGTGCCGGATTGTGTCTTAACGTGTTGAGACACGTTGTTGCCCAGCGATGCGGCGAAGGCTTCCACCGCTTCCTGGCAGTCGGTGATGGCCTCGTGACCGGGTAGGACGTTGCCGGTGATCGTGAAGAATCGCGAGTGGCTATACAGCTCGCCGCGCGCCGTTTTGCGCCCATAGGTGCCGGTCGCGCGGGCGATGAACTTGATGCCCGTTCCGCTCGGGCTGATCTCGGCATAGGTCGGTGGGAGGCGGCCTTCGTCGAGGCTGTGATCAATGTCACCGCCGACGAAGGGGTCATTCGCCGCGAACACGTAGCCGATGCCGTCGTAATAGGTGCTGCGCGAGTGGTAGAACGCGAGAGCCGCATCGTAGCTGCGCCATGTCGCTGGGTTGGTGGTGCTGGCGGGATCGCCGATGCCGGGGATGTAGGGTACTTTCTGCGGCTTCTTGCCGTTGCCCTTGTAGCGCCAGACGACCCATTGATCGCGTGCCCTCAGTTCGGCGGGGATCTGTGCGGTGTTGTTCATGGCTAGACGGCCCTCGCACGCTCAGCACGAACTTCGTCTTCGAGCTCTTGTATTAACGCCCTTACTTCAGGGTCGCTGGAAAACCCTTTGGATCCCCTGGCAATCGAGCGCTTCATTGCGTCGCGTCCCTCACCCCGCATCCAACTGAGTGGGTCTTTGCCTACCGGCCGGCCGGCGGCGTGCCATAACGCATCCAGGTTGATCATGCCGGGATGGTCCGGTGATGTTAGCGGCGGTGCTGGTGGTACTCGTCTTCCTTTCATCTCGCCACCTCGCAATCCACGACGAAGGCGATCAAAGAGGCCACGGTCAAGCGGTATTGCGCGCCGACCAGTGCGAGCAAATCGTACTCGCGGATGGTAAGGCCGTCTCTGAGCAGTGCGTGAAGATCAGCGGTGGTGACGATGTGCGTTTCGCCGGCGGTGACGATCTCGGCGAGTTCAAGGGACTGTTGGGGTTGCATTGTGCCGTCCATTCTTGTGTGTGAGAACGGCGGGGAACGGTGTGGTATAATACCCTCGTGCCGTTCCGTCGCCGTCGCTCCTGGTTCGTGGCCAGGGGCTTCGGTCATTTTTATGGGTAAAACAGAAGCCCATCCCTGGCGCAGCGACACACCGGAATGGGCTTCTGTGCAGATATGTGGGGACTAATGCCCCAGGCGTAAATCTGCTATACTATCTATGAAGGCCCCGCGTCGGTTTCGCTCGACGTAAGGGCTATGTTCGTACGGTAGAGGCGCTTCGATGTGAGAGTCGGGGGCGCCTCTATTGTTATGCCTCTAGTTCTGGCTTATTCGCAGAGAACAAAAAAGCGCCTGATGTACCGCCTCGACGTGAGGCAATGCATCGGACGCGATCCCGACATTTCCGGCTCCGCCGGACTGGCCACCTTGTACCTACCGATGACGTAGGCTGGTATGATAGTAACTCTTTTTTCGAGTCTTGTCAACGGGCGGCCTGCTGTCGGTCGTCGTCCGCTTCCGCGCGACGGATTGTCCGCCAGCGCTCGAAGCGCTCATCACCGACTTGTCGCGCCGGCGCCACTTCATCCAGGTCGTCAAGTGCGGTATCCAGCTCGTCGCCGCCATACATCAGCAGCTCCACCAGGCGCTGCACGTCGGCCTGAGACGCGGCCGAGAGGCGTTTCCCGCTCTGGCGGGCGAGTGCGTTCAACAGACGCGTCAGCAAGGCGCTGGCTTCGTCGGCGGGTGTTAGAATAGTCACTGTCGATGCCTCCAATCAGGTGTCGGCCAGCCGCCGGGGTGTTGCTAGCACCGCCGGCGGCATCTGGTGTAAAGGGTTCGGTTTTGAGATCAATTGATCTCATTATGGCAAGTCGAGCGGTTTGTGTGTACACACAAACCTACCCTGGCTTTACACTCACGCCTATTTTGCGGGTTTTGCGGCGTTCAAAGCAACATTATTATGCATAATGTAAGACCAGGACTTACACGTTATCCCCGTTGCAGCGACCTGCATCCGATCGATAGGGTTGCTACTTCCGGCATGCCGGAAAACCAGCCAATTCCTACCCGGCGTTGCAGCGACCTGCATCCGATCGATAGGGTTGCTACTTGCGCCAATGGCGCAAATTGGTGTAATCCCTGAGCCGTTGCAGCGACCTGCATCCGATCGATAGGGTTGCTACCCTACTCGTGTCCGTTCGGCGCCGCCAAGTAGATCTTCTCTTCGTCGGTGTAGGCTCGATAGCGGGTCGATGGAAGCGTCGCCGCGTCGAATAAATCACTGGCGCGTTTCCATGCTGGTGACCCGCCCTTCTTGACTCCGAATGCCCGCTCGATCGCTTCCTGCTTCGTCTTGCCGCTGCGCTTATGTTCAGTTGCGGCGATGAGCTGCTGCAATTCTTCTCGTGAGGTCGGCAGTATTTCACCCTGAACGCCGCTGAACGCTGAACGCTCTTGAACGCTTGAACGCGCGTCCTGTTGCGTTGAACGCTGTTGAACGGGCGCCTCAGCGTTCGTACGTTCCGTTCCGAGCAGCCGAGCAAGTAGCACGTCGGCTAGGCTTGTCGTCGCCGGCGTGAGCGGGCGCGAGATGACCGATGGCCGGCGACGGATCTGCGGCGCGCGTGTAGCCTCCCGGTTCGGCGCCGCCCCGCTTTTACGCTCCGCACGCCGCCCCCACCAGACGACGAACCCCAGGAAGAGCGACACGAGGGCGGCGACACCCAGGAAGGCGATCAGATTTTCACTCACGATGTCTCCTCCGTCGCTTGCCAAAGATCAAGTGTTCCCCGAAGTAGGCGACGGCGATAGCCGCCCCCCACGTCACGAGGATCGCGAGTGCGTCTTTGGTAAGCGGGCTTGCGCTCATATGGGCGTGGATAAGGTCACCGATCCACGCGCTCCACCGCGCCGTGTACCAGGCGTCAACTGCCAGGATGGGCAGGAACCAGACGAGGGAACTTTCCGCCAGCAGCACTTCGCCGATGAAGATAGCAACGGCCAGGCCGATACCGATGGCGGCGCCGATAGTGAGCGGCCCCATGAGTGCGGCGGTACTCCACGCCAGCGGCGACAGGTCGGATCGGACGCCAACGACTGTCGAGATGGCACTATAGGCAATGAAGATCACGCCAAAGAAGATCCGCATTGGCGATCGGGCGGCGTCGAGATATGTGCGGCTGATTGGCGCGCCGCTCGTCCTGGCGGGCTTCTCATCAGTGCGGGGGCTGGATTGAACGCTCATTTTCGCAGCTCCTTTAACTATGCTATTCTATCACCGCCGGGGGTCTTGCTTCGCAGCTCCGCCCCCGGTAGCCCGGTCGCTCACAACGATCGGGCTTTTGTCTCCCATGGGAGACATTCTACACAGCCAACAGAGCCCCGTACGGGCCGCTGTGCGCCGTTCTGCGGGCGTGTACTGGTCGGACGCGCGGATTATTCCGCCACAGCTCGCGCAGCGGCCTTCCTGGCGTGCCTGGCGCTTCACGGCTGGGCCTGGCTTTCGTCGCGCGTGATCAACATCCCCGGTTCGATCTTCAGTGCGCGCGAGAGCTTATCGATCGTGTCGAGGTCAGCGCGCCGCGTTCGGTTCGTCCAGATCCCCCACACGGTGGTATACGCCAGTCCGGACGCATCCGCAAGGTTGTGCGGGTTCCAGCGCTCGGGCTCAGCTATTTCTTTGAGTCGCCAGCGCACCATGTCACCTCGTTTCTTGTACTGCCTATCGCTATGACTAGTATAAGGTATAGCAGCCATTTTGTCAATGAGTATCGAATAGTGCTTGACATTCTATAGTACTTGTGCTATAATAGCAGCATAGACAAACGAACGGCGCCGGC
>WNFX01004853.1_pt1 | contig 13107 bp, 1 predicted proteins | sample 5400111 | NCBI WGS metagenome assembly WNFX01 (sample SAMN13153363, study PRJNA577476) | soil metagenome | isolation source: 40 cm soil or saprolite under grassland replicate 1 | place: USA:California | collected 2016-06-15
TGTGGGTCCGGGATCGCTTCTTTCCTTCTCCCTACGCACAGGCCACATGGCAGCGCCTCCTGCCGTTTTTTCGCTTACCTGGTCGCGTCCAGTGGGCCATGATGCCGTCCATATCGATCTGCGTCATGCGCAACAATCGGCAACTGACCCGTGATCTGCTCGCCGTCTGTCAACGGGTCAATGAGATTCAACCTCGGCTCCCAGACGGTAGACTTCTCATTCTACATGCGCCCTCTCCGCCCTTTGGCTGAAACCCTGCTGATTGCGATGATTTACAGGATTGTGCGTCATATTTTCCCGATTCACTTCCCAGAAGGGCCATTCCCTCTAGTCATTTCATCATAACTCTAGTATACTCTACAAGAGAGTGCACAACAAGGATGTGCAGAGCCTCTGATCGCGAGAAGAGGATGCTCAGCGCGTCTGTCCCTAGTACTTCTGGTGGTGTGACGGATTTCACAGACTTTTCCTTGCTCTCCCTGTAGCATAGGGAGGGATGTACAGAAGAGATGCAGACAGACAGCAGCAACGAAATGAGGCTATCCGGCAAAGTGCGTGGAACTTCTCCAAGAGGTTCACACACGCAATTGGTCTTCGATCAGCCCATAGAGTTCGCTCATCTACACCTACCCGCGTGAAGATCTTGTGTAGTTTTCAGCGCACTTTGCCAGATAGCCCGAAATGAGTAACTATGACCGATCGTGGACGTCATGCAGGCCAGCAGTTTGGCAACTATCTTCTTCTCCACCTTATGGGAAGCGGCGGCTTTGCTGAGGTCTATCTCGCAGCGCACCTACATTTGGAAACCCAGGCAGCGGTGAAAGTCCTCCAGGTACACATGCGAAGCCAGAGCCTGGAGCAGTTCCGCCAGGAGGCACGCACGATTGCGCACTTGCAGCATCCGCATATCGTACGTGTGCTCGAGTTTGGGTTCGAGGACACAACACCCTTTCTGGTGATGGACTACGCGCCAGGTGGTACCCTGCGGATGCTGCATCCCAAGGGAACGCGCCTTCCCCTGCAACAGGTTGTCAGCTATGTCAAGCAAGTGGCAGCGGCCTTAGCGTATGCCCACGAGCAGCACATCGTCCATCGGGATATCAAACCAGAGAATATGCTACTGAGCGCGCGTCACGAGGTCCTGCTCAGTGATTTCGGCATCGCCGTGGTCCAACGCGTCACTTCCTCCCTCTCCACTCAGAAGCCAGCGGGCACGCCCCTGTACATGGCGCCTGAGCAGATCATGGGCAGGCCACATGCGGCCAGTGATCAGTACGCGCTCGCTGCCGTGGCCTATGAATGGCTCTGTGGGGAGCCGCCCTTTCACGGCTCGGTCTATGAAGTGTGGAGTCAGCATCTGCATCGTCCTCCTCCACCCTTGCGTGAGAAGGCTCCGAATTTATCCCCGGCCGTCGAGGACGCTATCTTAGGGGCGCTGGCCAAAGATCCCCGGCAGCGTTTTGTCAGCGTGCAGGAATTTGCCGAGGTCTTGGAGAACACCAGCCTTCCCACACCCCCATCGTCTCGTGCTCTTCCCGCTGCCATGCTGCTCCCACAGTCATCCCCCCAACACCTTGACGAAGCTTCTTTGCGCACGCGCCTCCCGATGCAGCCGGGTGTGACCCCTCCATCACACGCCGAGTCGCGTTCCCCTCGCCATGAGGCAATCAGGAAGTATTTGGAGTTCATGCAGGCCAGATATTCGTCCATTCCCCTCCCGCTGGGTCCCGCTGAGGGCTTTTCACTCCAGGCAGTCTTTCAACCCTTAACGCTGTGCAAGGACCCGATAGCCGCTGAGGATCGCCCACGTGAGGAGCGCCGTCATCTCCTCGGCGAGCCAGTCCACGACGAGGACAGACCACGCGTAATTGCTACCAATGGTGAGGATGCCCTTGCGAAAAGCCTGCAGAGGCGCATGGTTGTTCTTGGTGGTCCTGGTACAGGCAAGACGACCCTGCTTCAATCGCTCATCAGTGAACGCATAGCGCAAGCGCAGCGAGATCTGACTTCCCCTCTCTCCATCTTGCTTTCGTTACCAGACCTCGCGTGCTCCGGCAAGACGTTCCAGGAGTACCTCATACGGCTTGCCAAAGAAGCGGGACTACCTGATCGCTCGGCCGACATCCTGTGGATGGCGATTGAAGACGGGCGCGCTTTTATCTGTCTGGATAGTCTGGATGAGGTGAGACCCAGGCAGCGACCAGAGATGATCCGGCTCGTCAATGAACTCGCCTCTCGCCCTGGCAATACCTGGGTCGTTGGGTCACGCTTTAGCGAATACAAGGGAGGGCAGTTCAAGCGAGGGCAGTTTGCCGAGTGGGAATTGCAACCGCTGGATCACGACCTGCGGTTGCAGCTCGCCCAGCGCTTGCTGCCAGAGCTGCATCGCCTGCTGTCCGGAAGGGATGCACCGAGCGAAGATGAGCCTGCTGTCTTTGTCCGTACCTTGGAGTTCCATCAACGTGCGGCTGCTTGGGGGGAGAACCCCCTGCTCTTCAGCTTGGCTGCCGTCGTCTTCGCACGCACCGGAGCCTTACCATCCAGTCGTGCCGCCCTGTATCAGCAGGTCACGGACGCGATCTTCGAGACACGTGAGCAGGATCCGACGCGGCGGAAGATGCAATGCCATGTCGCAGCGGACCTGGCATTGGACCTCTATCGAACGAAAGGGCGCACCTTTACCCGCGACGATTTAGTGCTGCTCTTGCCGGAGCTTCGTCAGAGACAGCGCGAGAACTGGGCAACCGAAGAGATGGTCAACCACGTTGTCACTTCAGGGATACTGGATGTGGTGGCACAGGAGACGTACGGCTTCCGACACCAGACCTTCCAGGAGTACCTGACGGCGGTGGCGCTGGCACAGCGGCTGGTGAGCCAGGACCAGGCAACTCGCGAGGAGGGATGGTCCCTCGCCTGGAGCAAGCGCGGCTATAGCCGTTGGACAGGAGTCCTCCGGCTGATGGTCGGAGTCCTCGTACAGGGGTATCGGCGAGAGGGGGCGCGGCAGGCACAGCACTGGTTACGCGCACTCGTCGGACAACGCACAGCACCCGAGGGCGATATAGCGAACCTAGGATTGGCGCTCGCATTGGAATCACTGCCGGAAGTGTCAGAAACGAAGACAGGAAACTGGCGAGCGGAGCGGGGAGAGCAGGTAGAGGCGGAGATCGTCACATCCTGGGTAGCAGCAGCGTTCAGTGATATAGGAGCCCTTCACGACTTAAGGCAGGGCCACCTCATTCAGCAACTGCGAGACCCTCTCCAATTCCCGACAGATACAGTGGGTCATTTCAGCGAGCATGCGGCGAAGATGGCGGTGGAGCAGCTGAGCACGAAGCTCAGTGCGGAAAATTGGCAGGCGCGTCTGGCTGCTGTACAAGCCTTACAGAGGGTGAGAGAGTGGGTCCCTGTAGAGTCCGTGCTGGCTTTCTCACACGACAAAAAGAGTGAGGTGCGTCGCGCCATCGTGGAACTGCTCGGAAGCCTTGGAGAGCGGGTTCCTGTGGATGCTCTTCTCAGCGCGCTCGGTGATGAAGATTCTTGGGTGCGCTGGAGTGCAGAGGCGATGCTCCTACAGAACCGAGGGCGGATTCCTGCGACACGGCTCATACCGTTGTTGCATGCTGAGGATTGGCCGACTCGTACCTCAGCAGCAAAGGTGCTTGCACAGCTGGGTGTGCATATCCCTGTGGAACCGTTTCTGGCTGATCTCAACGAGCGGAACTGGGAAAGACGGTGGGCAGCGGTTCAGGTGCTAGGAAAATTAGGCGCAGATGCGCCCATCGAGCCCTTGTTCGCAGCACTAGGTGACCAGGAAATCAATGTGCAATGGGCAGCGGCAGAAGCGCTGGGAGAATTACATGCCTATGTCCCGCTAGAGCGATTGGTCGACGCATTGCATGATAGCGATCCGACAGTACGCAAGGCTGCGGTAAAGGTTTTGGGATACCGTGGAACCCCCCCGGTGATGCCCCCTGGGTCAACAACGATACCTGTCCATCCTGGCGATACTTCTGTTAACACTGAAGGTATGCACACCTCCAGAGAATCTGACCTGCACACACTGGTGGACCTACTATTGCGAATGCTGCGGGACGCCGACCCATTTGTACGCACCGAGGCGGCGCGAGCGTTAGTGGGTCTAAGCGAAGCTGTTCCGGTTCTGGTCAAGCCGCTTGCCGCGGCACTAGAGGATGAGTACTGGTTCGTACGCGTTTCTGCAGCAGAATCCCTGGGGAATATACGGGTAGGGGTGCCAGTCGAGCCGTTGTTGAAAGCCCTCGCTGATGAGGACAAGTCTGTACGTAAGGCAGCAGCACAGGCACTGGGAAAAATGGGAAGACGCCCTCCCGAGGAGTTTCTCTTAGGAGGCATAGGTCGCCGACTGGCCTGGATGCAGGCCACTGCTGTACAGGCGCTCTGCAACATGCCTGAACATGTCCCGATAAAGGTATTTGAGGACATGCTCTCTCACGAAAATGCACAACTGCGAGCGAGAGCAGCCAAAGCACTGGGACAATGCGGTGACCGAGCTCCTATCGAACCACTGCTGATCGCGTTACAGGACGAGGATGTGCGGGTACGTGTGGCAGCAGCCGAAGCGCTCGGGAAATTCGGTGAGCGTACTCCGCTGGAGCCTCTGGTGAGCATGCTGAACGACGAAGCGCTCCAAGTCCGTGAAGAGGTGGCAAGAACACTGGGCACCTTGGGCGAGCGCGTTCCGTTAGAGCTGTTCTTGCAGGCTTTAGGTGATGAACATGCCTCTGTGCGTGCAGCAGCGGTGAATGTCTTAGGAGAATTAGGACCATGTACCCCCGTGGAACCACTGCTAGGCGCTTTGCACGATCCTGAACCATCGGTACGCTGTTGGACAGCTTGGGCCTTAGGAAAGTTGGGGAAACCGGCTGCTATCGAACCTCTTATAGCAGCTTTGCAGGATGAAGATCATGAGGTGCGGGCGGCTGCTATCGAGGCTCTCGAGCAATTGGCTGAGGATGTCTCCCTGGAATGGCTGCTGGCACTGCTGGATAAAGGCGACGAGAAGATAGGCATTGCTGTGTGGCAGGTAGTAGCGAACCTGGGGAAACCACTCCCTGTGGAGATGTTAGCGGACGCGCTCAGTCATCCAGAGGAGCAGGTGCGTCTGGCAGCAATAAAAGTGATAGGAGAAATGCGGGAGGCTACCCTGGTAGAACGGCTGTGGGACCTCCTCAAGGATATGGATGCGAGCTTATCTTCCGAGGGTATTTATTCGACAACGGAGGCGCTGAGTCAACTGGTAGAGCATGTGCCCATCGAATTATTACGACAAGCTGTAAAGAGCAAGCAGTGGCAGGTGCGTCTGGCAGCCGTAAGAATACTTGGGCAACTCAAAGAGCTGGCACCTGTCGATGCCTTACTTACAGCGCTCGATGACAATGATTGGCGCGTAACAGCATCTGCGGCGAGGGCACTGGCAGGATTAGGAGTGCGCGCGCCGCTGGAACGGTTATTCACCCTCCTCCGTGAAGGCGGGCAAGACCAGCGGCAGGCAGCGGCCGAGGCATTAGGAGAAATCGGAGGCCGCATACCGCTAGAACCCTTGCTGGCAGCTGTAGACGAAGAGGACGATTTTATTCGTGAAGCTGTTATTACAGCGCTGGGGAAACTGGAAGGACCTGAACCCATCGAACCACTGGTAGCCGCACTAGGAGACAGCGAGAAACACGTGCGCGACGCTGCGATGGAAACGCTTCATCAGACGCATCCCGAAGCGTTACTCGCCGTTGTGCCTGAAGCCATAGCGATCGTACAGGGAGGTGAATCGGGGAATGTTCTCGGTTCCATGGAGCAGGGAGTAATTGCCGAGGCGATTGGCAACTTGGGGTATGACTCTCCCATCCTCCTTGAGAAGCTGACGCAACTGCTGGACTGGCCCTATTGGGAGGTACAAATGAAAGCGGCCCAGGCGTTAGGCACAATTCGCCGCAACATTCCTGATGCCACCATCCGTCGTCTGCTCGAGCTACGACACGATTCCCGGTCAAGAACGGTGTGCGTTGCAGCAAACAATGCATTGGCCGAGATTCTCTCATTGGAGACGGGTATTGAGGATGATCTATAGGAGGTCTGTAGCTTACCTCTACTCGGCTCCTCACTCAGCCCTGCCGATTCCCAGGAGGGAGACGCAATAGGAGTGCCAACTAGCGCACAAAAAGAGTGTCGCTGAATGGTGAAAGTGACAGAGAAGGTGCATGCGCAGCGTAACCTCATCTTCATTCCCTCATGTCGCAGAATCTGCATGGTTGTTGTAAAATGGGCGGAGAGACTACATGACGAAGGAGTCCTGAGTTGCACCCTTCTATCGAGCAGTATCTAGACGTCTTACACACAAAACGACGTGCCCCGGCAACACTGAAAGTCGTCCGTCATGACCTGACCCATTTCGTCGCCTGGTGGGAACACACGCGACGACGAATCTTCGACCCGGTGCTACTTCGGTACGAGGACCTGCGCAACTGGCGACTGGCTCGCCAACGAGACGATGGAGTTGCACTGGCCACAATCAATCGCGGATTAACATCTCTCCGTGGCTATTGTCAATAGACAGACTACCACCAATCACCTCCTCACTGAGAACCCTGATATTAGGAAGTTCGTTTTTTCTATCTCCCCGCCCTAAAAGCACGCAGGCCTCTCGGTCTTTGTTGGTCAGGAAACCTGCATACATATCCTAATTTGTCAGGGTGTAAATGCAGATGATGCCCAGGTCCTCGACTGCGTCAGGATTCAGGCTTTCATGTGATGCGCCGTTGACCGTCACGGTGTGATGCAGGCCTGCGGGGAGGGCTGCGATCTGGTTCTGGCTCAGGGTGACCTGCCAGCTGCGCTCATCTAAAGCGACCGGGGTAGGGTAACTCTGGTTGTGATCTTGATTGAGATTTGTGTGCGGATAGGCCAGGCCTCCCACAAGCACATATCCTACATCACTCTTGGTGAGTGTGATGCTGGCGGTCTCGGCTTGATCCGGTGTGGTCAGCGAGAGACTCAGAGTCTGCACACTACTATCGGTCAGTTTTAACAGCAGGCCGATGTGCGTGATTTGCAGCGTGTTGCGTGGCCACACGGGGAAGTGGTCCTGGTTCAGTGTGAGCGCCAGCGTCTGATCCTGCTGGCTGTCAACCGGATGCAGGAAGCGATACCAGTTACTAGAGAAATCGCGCCGGGCGCTGAAGGCCTGGACGAGCAGCTGTTCCTGTGCCTGTACCGTCTTTAGCAGATCGCCGCGCGCCGCCTGAGCTGCAGTCTTCAGTGTTTCGCCGCCATCGCGCGCCGTATAGCGAATGTGCAGGATAACATCCGGGATCGTCGAGAAATCGAAGCGGTTCTCGCTCAAGGGGAGCTGCAAGCGCCACTGGCTCTCGATCAGCCCAGCGCCTTCAAACGGGTTGTAGCGCTCATCGCGCAGGTTCACCTCAAACAGGCCGCTGTCGTTTTGGGCATTGCTGGTCACGATCGACTGGATGGCCCCGACATTATCCAGAAAGCGCGGATCGGCACTGTTGACGTCGCGCGTATAATTGCCCTCGTTGCCAGCTAGGTCGCTCTTGATGCGCACTGTATTCTTTGTGAGCGTCAGCGTGCAGTTGACGTTGGTGTAGGGGCCGACGACACAGGGGACAGTCACGCCGACCGTCTTGATCCTGCGCATATAGTGGCCGGGATAGTCCAGGTCGAAGAGGATCTCTGGTAGGGTAAAGTGACAATCGCCCTTCTCTTTGAGCCTCGCAAGGGCCATCGGATCCAGCATATTGAGCGAGATATGGCGGGTAATCTCGTACTCGCGGCGGTTCTGCTCGTAGTAGGCCATCTCCAGGTGCTTGAGATCCTGGTATAGTTGCTCGCCCACCAGCAGCCCTTTCTTCAGGCTATTCCAGTAGGTCGGCTGGAGAAAGCGCGTGTCGTAGGTCCCCAGTTCATACTGGAAGGAGCGTTCCGCTTTTTTCGCCACATCGTAGGCCATGCGGTAGCACTGGAAGTAGATTGCGGAGATCTGGCTGACCATCCAGTCGTAGAGATCCTGGTTAGTAAACTTGGTGTGCATATAGTCGTCAATGGCCTGCTCATTCTCCTTCTGCTGGATATGGTTTTGCAGCTCCTGTTCGGCAATGGCGACGCGGATCGTTGCCGCGGTAATCTGCTTATCGAGCTGCGCCAACTCATCGCTAGCCTGGTTGGCCTGGAAGGTCCAGTCGTCTTGCCTGCGCAGATTGCTGCCCTCGATCTGGGCCATGGTCGCGGCATGGGTATCGATCTGAGCCAGCACGCCCATGGCTTGCCCGGCGGCTTGCAGGGCATTGCCCAGGTTCGCTCCCCCAAACCCCACTTTCCCCACCGGGGTAGCTGCCCACCCAGAGACACCTATGTCCAGCAAAGGTACCATATGGACCACCGCCGCGGCCACTTGAGAGATCTGCCCGTTCGTTTGATAGCTCATCGCTGAGTCCAGCTTCAGGGCATGCAGTTGCTCCGGAGGGTTGGTATAGGTGCGCGTAGCATAGTATTGCTGGCGAGCATTCACCGTCTCCTGGCTTTTCTGCACGGCTTGCAGTGAGTATTGTGCCTCGTTGACCTGGGCCTCTTTGACCTTTTGCACGGAATCCAAGAGCTGGATTTCGAGGCTGGAACGCAAAAGGGCCAGCCCCTCCGCATCGCGCTTCTCCATAGCGGAGAGCAGCGCCCCGCCAAGCGACCTGACCTCGTTACAGAGTTCGAGCGCCTTCTGGATCAGCACGGTAAAGCGGTACGGCGACAGAGCGACATTGAGCGAATTCAGTACAGTGCCAAGATCGATGCCCGCCGCTGCGGCCTGAACGAGGAGTGCGGGATCAATCGGTGGCTCGAACAGCGGAAGTTGGCGCACCACTCCCTGGATGTTCATGCAATTGCGGACCTTGAAGAGGCGATCCGCCACGGTATCCCAGTAGCCCAGGAGTTTGTCATTTTTGGGGATGCAGAAGTAGAAGGGAGGCGGCGCGACCATCTGGATGGTCTGCAGCGAGAAGGGCGAGGGCACCGACCCATTGTAGGGGAACTCGATAAACTCCTCCGCCTCGATCTGCGCGTTGGAGAAGTCGTCCAGTTTGCTCTCCAGGTCGTTATACGTTTTGTTGCCGACGCGTTCCTGGGGCGGTACGTTTACCGGACGCGGCCCGAGGATATCGGCGGCCAGGATATAGAGCTGGGTGGCCTCGTTGATGGCTTCGATGGTATCCTGGCTGAAGAGCTGGTCACCCCAGGCAATCAGGTTGTCCAGGTACTTCATGACCACCGTTTTCTGGTACGGCGTGATGCGCAGCCGCGCAATGCGATGCGGCTGGAAGGGGTTCTGCCGCCAGTCCTCAAGCTGGTTTTCCATGTTCTGGTCGGGAGGAGATTGGTCGAGCATGGCCAGCAGCGCATCGATCTGCGTCTGCACATCGTTGTTCTCATAGAACGGGCGTACTTTCCAGTAGCGCTGTGAGGGAATTGCCGGAGGCGGCGTGAGCATTTCGTGGCCTACAGTTGGATCGAAGATATAGTGGAACCATTGCTGGGCCTCGGCAAACTTCTGGTTCTGCATCAGGCGGCAGGCGATCAGCAGCGGCGCATGGAAGAACAGCTCCCAGTTATAGATCGAGTACGCTCCGTCGGGCGAAAAGTCGAAATCATCTCTGGGGTAGCGGGTATCAACTTGAGCACTAGGCCCGTAACCATCGACCTTGTCGTCGAAGTAGTCCAGGCTGGCAAGTTGCCGCCGCAGGGGCGATGAGGGATCGGGGTTGAGCAGGCCATCGATCCCGTAGCGGTTGAGCGCCTTGATCAGCTCACACACGTAGGGATGGTAAAACGTCTCAAAGCGATAGAAGGTCGCTGCAAGTGCCTGTGCTATTATTTCCACTGATGCGGCCCGTGCATCCGCCATGGCTCGCAAATTGCTGGTAGGAGCTTCGGCGCGCGTCGTTGGAGTACTCGTTGCTTGTGTGGGGAGAGCCATGTCGGCAGTCAGCCGACGCGCTGGCAGGTTCGCCGCGAGACGGTAGAGGCTGTTGCGGTCCAGGTACTGGAGTCGCCTGTTACGGGGGGTATTCACAGGGAACTTACCAAACCGAGAAGTGACAAAGTACGTGTGCGACCCGTCCTGGAAGAAGAACATTTCCAGGAGTTCCAGCTGCAGGGAATAGGGAGGGTCGCCGGGTTTGCCGAACTCGGAGAACAGGTACAGTTCATAGGCCAGGACCCATTCATTGCTCTGTTCAGGATAGAGCACACGATAGACGCCAGGGAGTGTGTTGAGCGAAGGGTAGAGAGCGATGGGACGCGTGTGGAGGTCCTCGCCTACAAACATCATGTTCTCGATAAAGGTGTTCGGGAGGGGCACGGGACTCAACATGTCCACAGTGAAGTCGACTCCCAGTACGGGGGAGACTTCGGAGTCGGAGTAGGCGGGCAGGTTCAGCGCCAGGTTGCCCAGGTCGTCCTGCCATTTCAAGGGATTGAGTGAGACCAGGGGATTCATCCAGTCGTAATAAGCATTCAGTAAGCCTATGGGCTTAAAATCACCGGTGAGAATTTTGCCGTGGCAGCCGGTAAAGGCGAAGTAGGCGACGGAGATTTTGTTTCGGGAAAGTTCGTACCGGGGAACGAAGTAACAGAAGAGGATGGGGAGATCATCCAGGACCATTGCTCTGAAGATGAGCATACTTTTCGCTTCGTCGGTGTCATCCAGGTCGACCTCCATCGACTCTTTCGACACCTTCTTGGCCGACCATTTACCGTTGCGATACTCGCTCCAGGCGATTTTCATCTCCAGGGTTGTCGGTGGAATGCTAGGTTTCACATTGGCGTCGCTGGGAATAGACGTCTGCGGATCGGGTTGTTTCTTTGAGAAGGTTGGCCAGAAGATGTGCAGGCGGCGCTCGTAGACGACGGGGACCAGGTGGTTCCCCTCGATGTCCATGTCCACTTTTTCCCAGGGGGTCCAGGTGCGCCCATTGATGCGCTGGCGATAGTAGTAGATGTGCGGTGTGGTATCCGTGGTCCGGGCAAAGACATGCAGGATGTCCAGGTCGATCACGCCTTGCTGTGCGATATCCGGGACAACGTAGGGGATATCGTACGGTTGACCCTGCCATTCGACCTGGTGATACATGCCGCAGACCTCCAGGCGGGCAACGCCATCGAGCTTTTCCAGGTAGTGCAAGAAGGCATTCTCCGCGGAATCGACCGTGATCTCGTTTTGCAGCAGATCATTCTCCAGGTCCTTGAAGAAGGGAGATTTATCATCGCGCAGTTCCGGCTCAATCCAGTTCTCGGGATAGAGGAAGACTTTGCGGTTGGCTTCCCAGACGCGATAGCGTTTCATCCAGGTGTTCCACTCGCTGGCCCCCTTCTGCGAGATCACCACATTCTGTTCCAATCCCATCAGGCAGCGCTGGACAAAGAGCTGCGCGGAACTGATGGCCTGCTTGATGCGTGAAGTGAGCTGGCAGGCGTTCATCTCCACGTCAATGTACAATTGCGCGAACAGGTCGTCAGGTTTCTGCGCCGGCTCAAGGAGCCGTTCGGGGTGAACCAGCAGGTAGGCAACCAGGGCGTCCCGCTGGGGCTGGCGCAACTGGTCGCGCAGCGGACCGGCGATGGCCAGCCACTGTTCATTCGTGTAGGTGGCCTTGACCGCTTTCTCAATGTCGTCACCCACATGTATCTCGGGCATGGCATCCGGGGCTGCCCAGTTCCACTGCTGGGCCGACACCGTCCAGGACCAGGCCTGCGCCGCCGAGATTTGCAGCCGTTTGAGAATCGCGAAGCAGCCGTTGAGCCGCAGCAAGACGCGCTCGTCCTCGTAGGCCGTGGGGAAGCTGAAATTCTGGCGGGTAGGGTCAATGTTTGCCAGCGTCTGCATATCCTCCACCGACCAGCCGAGACGCCGATTCAGCTCCTGCAGCATCGCGTCCGCAGTGATGGTGGAATTCAGCGCGCCAGCGAAGAGGTCGAAGAGGGCGGTGTTTCCATCGGGCATGATATCGCGCAGGGCAGGGTAAGTATCGCGCAGGGAGAAGACTCCGACCAGGCGCTCCCAACCTGCGAAGAGCGCGAGTGCGGACAGAGGGCCAACCGGGGGCAGCGTGTTGAGGTCGAGCCAGCCCAACGCGGCTGCGTGCTGGAGCAGCCAGTTTACCTCAGAGGTAATCATATTGAACTTTGTGATGATCACAGCGCTATTTTGCAACAGGGCAACGGCCTGGAACTGCGCGGACCAGTACGCGGCCTGCAAGGCTCCCACGCTCGTCACGAAGTCCGGGCTGAGCAGCGTTGCCAGCAGGGGCGGTTGGGTTGCATCAGCAGGCACGAGCTTCAACTGCTGGACCAGCGCGGTCATATTGTCCCCCGTGATCTTGAGCGGCTCGCCCAGTTTCTGGGCCACGACCTGGCTGCTCGCGTCGAGATAGCCATTCAGGAGCTTGTAGATGTAGCCATAGCGCACAGCTCTCGCCAGGGCCTGTTGGCTATAGAGCGCCTTGATTGCATTCTGGTAGTCGGTATCGGTAGAAAGACCCAGGAGCTGGGCCTTCTGGTTATCGGTCATGCTGCCGACAAACTGGAGCAATGCGTCTGTGGAACCGTAGGATATTTTCATGCCTGCTGGAAGGGTAACGCTAGGCGGCAGGGTGGCCAGGGGGACGCTGACCGCTCCTTTGGTGGAAAAGAGCTGCGTCTCCACTGCCGTAGGATCGAGGAAGCCAGCCATGTAGCTCTCGATGAACAGACGGGGTTGATTAAACAGGCTATCCAGTGCTTTCCTAAATGTTGGATGTGCTGGATCTGACGAAAGCTGGTGCTGCAGGCACATCTTCTCATCCCAGGTCATGTTGCCAGTGAATTGGAGTTGCTGCGTGCTGCTGTGATAGGCGATGTTGATATCCGCGGGGAGCGTGACCGAGGGCGAAAGGCCAGCAAGCGGCGCTGACCAGACGGCAGTGTCATCCAGGACGCTGATAGCTTGCTGGACAAGGCTGGTATTCCAGAGAAGTGGCAGCAACTGCTGTGTCTGTGTGCCTATCTGCACCTGTCCGTTCGTCAGCAGAT
>WNFX01008855.1_pt1 | contig 13106 bp, 8 predicted proteins | sample 5400111 | NCBI WGS metagenome assembly WNFX01 (sample SAMN13153363, study PRJNA577476) | soil metagenome | isolation source: 40 cm soil or saprolite under grassland replicate 1 | place: USA:California | collected 2016-06-15
TCGAGGAAGGTCTGCTCGAGACGGACGGGACGCTCGCGCGCCAGTGGCTGCGTTGGCTCGCCGGAACCGCCGCCGCATTCCTGCTGTGGATCGTTCCCACCGCACTTATGTTCGAGGGAACGAGCTTGCCGGGTCTGCAAATCGCCGCCGACCTCGGCTTTGTCCTGTGCGCGGCAAGCGCCTGTCTCGCGCTGTTCGCGCTATTCTTGCGCTTCGCCGGACCGCATCGGTCGATGTTCGAGAGCCTCGCCGACAACGCCTACGGCATTTATCTCGTCCACTACGTCTTTGTGATCTGGCTGCAGTACATGTTGCTCGGCGTTGCCTTGTTCGCAGTCGTCAAGGCCGCGATTGTCCTCGCCGGCGCGCTCTTTCTCAGCTGGGCGACCACCGCTGCGGTGTGCCGTATTCCGATCGGCGCGCGCCTGATGGGCCGCAAACGGCGCGAATTGGTGCGCGCGCGAGCGCGCTGAGCCGCACTGGGGCTGATGGTTTCAGTGCAAGGCGCCGCCAAGTTGGGGCGCTCAAGCTGCTTCCACCCCACACGCAGGGCCCTAATGCGACGTTTTTTCGCTGGCGAGCCATTTCCGGCGCGCTTCCTCGAACTGCGCCACCAACGACGGATTGTCCTGCGCCCAGCGTCTCGCTGCTGCCCGCCGCCCCTCGATATGCGACGCCACCCGCTCCGGGGTCAGACGCTGCATGAAATTGTCAGGCAGGCCAGAAGCGGGCAGGCCGGCAAGGCTTGCGAGCATGCCGCGACCCATCGCGAGTGAGTAATGGAAGGTATCGTACCAATACGTCATGCGCGAGCTAATCGGCTCGTCCACCCAGCCGTTGGGTTGAGAAAAGCTATACACAGTCGCTAGCCCGCTGAGCTTTGTCAGCCATTCCTCGATGACGCCCCAGGCACCGATCACATCGTAGTAGTAATCGGGATAGGGGTGACTTGGACCGATAAGGAAGATCAGTTCGAGATTGTTGGCGCGCGCGATCTGAATGATCTCTAGGGCACCGTCGAACGCGGCCTGGTCGAAGGCCGCTCTATCCGGCTGGTGGACCGCGGAGCTCCATATGTAACTGGGAAAACGCTCGAACAAGGTTTGCGGGTCTGGCCTGTTGGGATGGTAAAAATATCCGGCGCGCTCAATTTGGTGAATTGGGCGACCGCTCACCGCATTGTAGGCCAGCGTAGCGAGAGAATCCCAAAGGGTGTTAGCGCTGGCAAATAAACTGACTGTGTTTCCTATAAAGTCGGCCCATGTGGGGGTCGGACCTCCGACCATGTGCGGAAGAAACAACTCGACGATAACGGTCCGTAGGTTGTGATCCAAGCGAAGGTATTGCTCAAGATAGGCGGCATGCATCTTCATCGAGGCGCCGCCCGGTATTGCCGCATTGTACGCAGGCGCGAACCGGGTGCCGTCAAGAGTTGAAGGATCGAGGGAATGGTTGGCTCGGGACGTGCCGAGAAAAATCGTGCGGGGCTGATAGCGCCACACCTCATAAGGCTTGAGGATGCGATCAATATCGGTCCGTTTTGGCTTGAGGGCGTTGATGCGGGGGAATTCCAAGCGGATCGGAGACACGCCATACGGATCGATGGTCCAGGTGAAGATCAGGTAAAGGCTGAGCCAAGCCGCAAGGCTCAAAGCCAACGCACGTAGGTATCCGGACTCGATCATGTCAGAATTGATAGTAGAGAAACGGACTGACATGGGACAGTCGCAAGACCGCCAGCAGGAACATGCCCGCGACGATTATGGCAACCCGCCAATCGAGCCGGCGCAGGATACCGCTTCCCAGGGTCTCTTCGGGCAATCCCAGCGCAGGCTTGAAGCGTCCGAAGATTTGATAGGTGTTGGGCATGGTAAAGGTCGCGATTCCGACGCACACGAGCAGCAAGCCCATCGGTCGCGTGGCCGTCGCAAGGTAATCCGGCGGCAAGATGGCGGGCCACAATTCCCGCGGCCGGAACCATTCCGTCAGCGTTAAGGCGTATCTGAGGTCGGTGAACTGCGTGCGCAGCAAGCCCTTAAACGACGGCCAGCCCATTGGGTCGGCGGTCATCGGCCAAAGATATGCAAACATGGCTTTGGCGTCCGCAAGCGTCTCGGATCGGAACAGCACCCACGCGAGCGTCACGGCGGTGAATGTCACGAGCACGGCAAGCCCGTCGGCCAGCCGCGTCTTGAACGCAAGGGAGCGGCTGACAGGAAGCGCGCGCCAGGCATGATTCACGGTGAGCATCAAACCGTGGAGGCCGCCCCAGATGACAAACGTCCAGTTCGCACCGTGCCATAGTCCGCCGAGCAGCATGACGATGCCGAGATTGAGATAGCGTCGCAGCGTGCCGCGCCGATTGCCGCCGAGGGGAATGTAGAGATAGTCGCGCAGGAAGCGCGACAATGTGATGTGCCAGCGCCGCCAGAAATCGATGATCGATGTGGACTTGTAGGGCGAGTAGAAGTTGACCGGCAGTTGGAAGCCGAACATGCGGGCCAAGCCCACGGCCATGTCGGAATAACCGGAAAAATCGTAGTAGAGCTGAAAGCTGTAGGACAACACCGTCACCCAAGCGGAAGCGCTGTCGAGGGGATGTCCTGCCTTTACTGTCGCGTAGCCGGCATCCGCATAGACCGCGAGGCTGTCGGCAATGACGACTTTCTTGAACAAGCCGACCACGAAAATGCTCATACCGACGGCTATGTCCGCCGCCAGATCCCTTCGTTGCGAAGGGCCGATCTGCGGCATGATCTCGGAGTGGTGCGTAATCGGACCGGCGATCAGCTGAGGAAAGAAGGTGACGAAGAAGGCGTAATTGAGCAGCGTGAAGTTACGCACCAGGCCGCGGTGCGCGTCCACGAGAAAGGCGATCTTCTGGAACGTGATGAACGAAATCCCTATTGGCAGGACGATGCTCGGCACCGCCCACTGCAGTCCAAGGATGGAGTCCACGTTGGCAACAAAAAAGCCTGCGTATTTGAAATACCCGAGAAGACACAGGTTGAAGACGATGCCGATCGTCAGGAGGGCGCGTGACTGGGTGCGGGAAAGTCCGCCGTCAATGATCAGCGTACCGAAACCGAAATTCACTGTGATCGAGAATAGAAGAAGGAGCAAAAACTCCGGTCGCCACCACGCGTAATAGACGAGCGACGCCAGCACCAACCAACCGACCGGCCAAAGCAGGTTGGAACCGCGGCGCAGCAGCGCGTAGCCTGCCAGCACGAGCGGCAGGAAACAGAAAATGAAGACATAGGAATTGAACAGCACCGCGTTGGTCTGACTGTTTGGGCGTCGTGGCTTGAGTGAGAGGGAGCGGGGAGACGGTACGCTGGCAACCGTATTCGATCAATCTCGCGGGAACCGCGCCTGGTCGGGTGCCGACTTCAATCCATTGCCCGCGCGCTAACGCAGTCCCAGCGCGCGGACGTCCTCGGCGTCGCGCAACCGACAGCCGCTATTGTTCCAAAAGCTGAATTCCCATTTGAGGCGGACATCCAGCCCGCCTGTAAAAAGGATGAGCGTGTGGATCAGATTCGCGCGCAGCACTTTGACGCCGTCGGCCTGCTCTGGAAGCAGCCGAAAACAATGGGAAAATTGCAGCGGCAGGAGCAGCGCGGAGGTTCCCGCGCTCGTCGCCGTCACGTGCACGGCGCCGCGCTCGAATATCATGTTCGGCCGCTGCGCAGCGACCAGTTGCTGGGTTGTCGCGGCGGCATTGGCGAACGCCTCGGACTCGAATAAGGCGGGGTTGGCGCGGATACGTTGCAACAATTCCGCAGAGCTGATCTCTCCCGACACTTTCAGCGGCGAAAAACCGGCGATATTCGGATGGGGCAGTTCATAAAGATAAAGGTCGATCCCGTCCTTCAGCGGCACAGTGCGCGCCAAGCTTGCAGGGGGAGGGAGGGCGAGATCGGTAATTGCGAAGCGCACGCCCATTGCCCGCAAGACATCGATATTGGCGAGGCGAGGGAGCGCGAAGTTGAGGTCCTGGGCGTCTTGCGGTGCGTTGAGAACATTCGCAACGTAAAACATGAGCGGCTTGGAGAGGCCCTGTCCATCTGAAGGAAGTTTTCGAACTCGCCCGGCTTGAGCGGCCGGTCGGCATTTTCCAGCAACCGCTGGCGCAGCGGGCTTGCGGGTGAGCCGAGGAGAGTGGCAACCGAACCGCGAAAGGCCTGCCCCGGACGCAACGAGATTTCGCGCTCGAGAACCTCGATGATCGGCGACTCGCTGCGCGGTTGAGGGCCCCGCTGCTTGAACAGAACCGCGCGTCCGGAATCCAACAAGGCAACGAATGCCAGCGCTGCGGCACAAATGAAGGCGGGAGCCCATCTCGCCCCGGCGCCAGCTGTACTTATCTCTAAAAGGGTGACGACAGGATACAGACTGAAGAACGCCCAAAACGGATACATCATCAGATAAACGTAGAGCGGTGAAAGCGGGAGCGGGGCGATAATTCCGAGGCTCGCGCCGATCCAGCCGAGCATGAGGACGGTCCAAAGCACGCTGAACAGAGCACCGATGCGCGCGAGCGGCGGCTGCGTGCGGATGGCAACGACGATGCCGCCCAGAATGATGGCCACTTGAAGCCAGCGCGACCCTGTCAGCGCGAGCGGCAATTGCGTCAAGCGATCGCACAGAAGACCCCATGCGCAGAGTTCATCGCGGGCGCGGGCTATCAAATCAGGATCGAACTCCGTCGACCAATGAAATGCCGGCAGAAAGGTCTCCGGGCCGGAGAAACGCGCGGAATAATCCCTCGCGCCTGCGAAAAACTCGGGAAAGTGCAAAGCAACGCAGCAGCCCAGCACGTAGATGCCGGCGGCCAACCGCCAGAGCAGCTGCTGGTAGGAGGTCGACGAGAAAAAAATGACGCCCGCGAGCAGCAGCGATCCAAGCAGCATCCCGCCGTTGTAGAAGGGCGCGGCAAGGACGCTCAGCAGGATCAGAAGGAAGATGCAACTGGCGAGCAGCCAGTTGAAAGCAAGCCGGTATCCGAAGCTCCTCTTGGCATGCCGCTCGGCGCCGATGTTGATGAGCGCGACAAGCAGCAGGTTGCTGAGCGTCAGCGTATGGCCGTAGGGCGGATTGGTGGCGAGCCAACCCTGCAGGCCGAAGACGAAGTTGAGCGGAGGAAACAGCAGGACGGCAAGCCAAAGCGACGCGGCGAATGCAAAGGGCCGCGAGAATCCCAACGCCCACCCCAGGGCGAACGCCGACAAGGTGACTTCGGTGAAATAGATAGTGAACGAGACGACCTGCTTTGATGTTTCAGGGATGTCGGTCTGGAAAATCCAAACTGCGGGATTGAAATAAGGATTGATCGCCATGAGCATGCTGGTCATGCCCTGGAGAGGATTCATCGCCGTCACGTCGAGCGGGTGCGCCCAATCCAGGTAGGCTTTGCCCAGCCAGAGGCTCAGGTCGGCATCGCGGCCGAGGTAAAGAAGACCGTAATGGCGAAACCAAATGGCCGTGAAGCTCAGCAGCACGACAAGGTAAGCCGCGAGATAGCCCCACATCGCGTTCGGGCTTATTCGAGCTTGCGCGGCGTGATCGGTCACAAGCCAAGCGCCTTGTTGTCGAGCCCATCCCGAAGCCGGCAGCTGTTGTCGGCAAACAGCCCGAAGCGAAATTCAATGCGCGCGTCGACCGTGCGGTCGAACGACATCAGGGTCTGGAAAAGGTTGGCGCGGGTGAGCCGAGCGGCAGCGCCGTTGACCACCACGAGGCAGTGCGAGAACTGCACCGGCAGCAGGATATGGGCAGGCCCATCGCTTGCGGCCTGTACTCGCAGCCCGTCACGCTCGACGATCATCACCACGTTGGCTGCTCTTGCCGTCGTCGACGCAATCTCTTCCGAGACGACCGCGACCTGATCGAGCCGGTGCTTGTTCTCCCGTATCCGCTGCACAATCTCATCGGCCGTGCTTGCCCTGACGAAATGCGTGGGGCTATACGTGCCCAAATTGGGACCGCTGAACTCGAACAGGCGAACGGCCGGAGCGCCCGGGGGAGTGACGGAGCCTCTCAGGACAGCGGGTCCATCGAGCGTTGGCGCATTCGTGAGAATGAAGCGAACGCCGAGAGCGCCCAATATGTCGCGATCGAACGTGAAGGCCCGCAAGTAGTTGACATGCGCCCGCCCGGTATCGGCTTTGAGCAGCCGTTGGGCGAATGCGTGGGCCTGCGCCGAGGTCCACTGACCATATTCCTCCAAGGTGGGGATATTCGCTCGCCAGAGGTAAAACGTCTCGTCGAAACGATTGAGATAATATTTGATCGGGTCCATTCCGTGGATGAGCTCAACCGGACGGTTGGCACCACCCCCCTCGCGATCGTCCACCCAAATCGTGGCGGCATAGCCACGAAAGGGCTTTCCGAGGTCGATCGCGATCTGCTCGCGCAGATACCGCTCCAGCGACGGATCACGCGGAGGAGAGGCCGCAGCGCGCATCCCGAAGGAGAGATGAACCAGCGCCAGGATTGGAAATACCGACAGGGCGATGGCGCGGCGCCATCCGGCTTTGGCCGAGGCCGCGCGCCCGTTGATTGCGTAGACGCGAAGCAGATACAGCGTCACGACCACAATCCCGATGGCTGCAGCAGCAACGAGAAGCTGAACGGGTCGATAGCGCTCGTGCACGTAAGGATCCCGCAATAGGTTGACCGCGATCGCGAGCAACAACGCGGCAAAAGCGATACTTCCCAAGAAACGTGCGACTTGTCGGTAATCGGCTGCACCTGCATATGCAGCCTTGATGGAGCGGAACAGCTCGAAAAACGGCACGACCGCGAACATGCAAACAAACATCCAGCACGACAACATCAGGAAATGGGGCGAGAAGACAGCCACCGACCCGAGCCATCCGGCCTGATAGGCGTAGCCATAGATGTGCGCGAAACCGACATACGCGATCAGGGCCGCAGCGGCGCTGCGCATGTCGCCCCGTCGCGTGACGATGGCCGCCGCGGCGCCGAGCAGCGCGGCAATTTCCAACCACGCGCCTTTGGCGCTGGGGCATAGTAGAAATCGCGAGTCCTGGCACAGCGGATGAGTCTTGAAGAGTTGCAGCCAAGCACCGAGCGAGAGAATTTTCTCCCACGCAATTGGCGTGCCCGGTGTGCGAGCGGCTGTCGCGACGGTTCCGAGATAATAGGACGAAAGCCCCGATGCGAAAAAGAAGATCAGGCACAAGAGCAGCGCCGCTGCCTTCCAAGCCCATTCGGCGCGCGGCGGTCGTCGCGCCAGGATGACCACGGCAGCGATCGCGATATAAGCAGGCGCGGCAAAAATGAAGCTGATGGGCGCCGACAGCAACCCGGAAACGAATAGGACGAGAAAGGCGATGCACAGCGCGACGTTGCGTCGCCAATCACCGGTGCGCCCGCATGCCAGCAGCACCGCGGTGGCGGCGTTTAATACCGCCGTCAGGTGCGCATAATAGGGTGCGAGCGTGTATTGCGGATAGATCTGAAACACCTCCCAGAACGGCGGAAACATCAGGTAGAGGTAGAGCTGCGCGGCGGCTGTGGCCATCAGCCAGGAAAATCCGATCACCCGAGCCAGAAGAACGATGCTCACTGCCAACTCAGCGGCGTAGATCGCGTACGACGCGATGTTCTGCGCATTGCTCGCAAGGGGAAGGGCGAGTGCCAGTGCTCCGGGATTGAGCCAAGGCAGATTCGGAAGATAAATCGAGCCCATGCCGGCGAGCATGTTGTAGGGGCTGAGATCGAACATCTTCGAGAAATGAAGAATGGCCTCGACATTCCACTTTGCCCAGTCGCCGTCGACCGGCCCGTAAAGGCCGAAAGGCAATCGATTCATGCCGACGATCATCAGTACCGCGAGCACGGTCCACGAGAGCGCATAAGGCAGGATGCGGGCAGACATCGCCGTCAGCGGGGCGACGCGGTCGCCCCAGCTCGCGCTCGGCCGTGCGGGAATCGCTCTAGACAATCGTTCGACCTCTCGCGACGTGATTATTCACAATCCAAGCGCCTTGTTGTCGAGCCCATCCCGAAGCCGGCAGCTGTTGTCGGCAAACAGCCCGAAGCGAAACTCGATGCGGGCGTCGACCATGCGGTCGAACGACATCAAAGCCTGGAAAAGATTGGCGCGGGCAAGGCGAGCGGCAGCGCCGTTGACCACCACGAGACAGTGGGAGAACTGCACCGGCAGCAGGACATGGGCGGGCCCATCGCTTGCGGCCTGTACTCGCAGCCCGTCACGCTCGACGATCATCGCCACGTTGCGCGCCTTGGCGGTGGTCGGTGGCACGTCGTCTGACACCACCGCGACCTGGTCGAGCCGGTGCTTGTTCTCCCGTATCCGCTGCACGATCTCGTCGGCCGTCATCGCCTTGACGAACTGCGTGGGGCTATACGTGCCCAAATTGGGATTGCTCAGCTCGAACAGGCGAACCGCCGGAGTGCGGGGAGAATTTGCAGCCGAGACGGAGCCGCGCAGGACGGCGGGGTGATCGAGCGTTTCGGCATCGGTGAGAATGTAACGCACACCGACGGCGCGCAATATGTCCGGATCGATCGTGAACACCCGCAAATAGTTGCTGTGGGTCGCGGTTCCGGCGGGGGCGAGAAGTCGCAACGCGAAAGCATGGGCCTGCACCGAAGTCCACTCGCCGTATTCCTCGAAGGTCGGAATGTTCAAATCCCACAGATCGGTTTCCGTGAAGGTCTCGCCGTAACGAGCGCTGAAGTACTCGCGCCCGTAGTAGTACAATTTGGCGTCGCGCAGAGGCGTGTCGCGAGGGCCGACGCCGATCTCGCCATACTTGTCGACCCAAATCGTGGCGGTGTAGCCGCGAAACGGTCTGCCCACTTCGATCGCGGCGTTTTCATGCAAATAGTTGCGCAATGACGCGTCACTCACGGTTGGGACGTTCTGGCGAGGAGCAATGGACAAATGAACCAAGGCCAGGATCGGAAATATCGCCAAGACGATCGCCTGTCGCAGCGCAGTTTCGCGACTAAGGACTGCGCCTGGTTTTCCGCGATACGCCCGAATGATTTCGACCGCCAGCACGACAGTGCCGAGGGCCACAACACCGATCATTAATTGCGCGACTCCATAACGGGAGTTGTCGAAGGGATGCCGCAGCAGCTTGATGACCATCGCAGCGAGCAAAGCAGCGACCGCGATGCCGGCAACGAAACTTGCCAGCCGTTTGATCTTGGATCGCTTTGCAGCGCCGGGTGCCTTGAGTTGCAGGCGGCTCAACGGCTCGAAGAAGGGAACGACTGCAAGCATGCAAATGAACGACCAGCACGACAAAATGAGAAAGTGCGTGGAGAGAACGCCCACCGGCCCGAGCCATCCCGCCTGATACGCGTAGGCATAGACGTGTGCGAGGCCGATATATGCGATCAGCGCGGCACCGGCGCTGCGCATATCCCCGCGGCGCGTGACGATGGCGACCGCCGCACCGACAAGGGCGGCAATGTTGAGCCACGCCCCCCTGTCCTGGATGCACAACAGCAGCCGCGGATCCTGGCACAGCGGATGATTCGCAAACAATTGCAGCCAAGCGCGCAGCGATAGGATCTTGTCCCACGCCACCGGCGACGTCGGCGTACGTCCCGATGTGGCAATCGTTCCGAGATAGTAAGAGAGCAGGCCGGAACCAAAAAAGAAGATCAGGCACAACAGCAGCGCCGCTGCCTTCCAAGCCCATTCGCCGCGCGGCGGTCGTCGTCCCACGATGATCGCAGCGGAGATCGCGACATAAGCGGGCGTGGCAAACACGAAGGTGAAGGGCGCCGACAGCAGCCCGGACACGAACAGGGCGAGAAAGGCGCCGCACAAGATGATGTTGCGCGGCAGATCGCGGGTGCGCCCGCACGCGAGAAATACCGCGGTCGCCGCATTGAGCGCCGCCGTCAGATGCGCAAAATAAGGAGCGAGTCCATACCAGTCGTAGATCTGGAACACCTTGGCAAAGGGCGGAAACAAAAGATAGAGGTACAATTGTGCGGCGGCTGTCGCCATCAGCCACGAAAACCCGATGCTGCGCGCCAGCAGAATGAGACTGATCGCGAGCTCTGCGGCATACACGGCGTAGGAAACGATATTCTTTGCCTGATCGTCGAGCGCAAGCCCGAGGGCCAGCGCGCCCGGATTGAGCCAAGGCAGATTCGGAAAATACATCGATCCCATGCCTGCAAGCATGCTGTAGGGGCTGAGATCGAAGGGCGTGCCGAACTTGAGAATGGCCTCGATGTTCCATTTGGCCCATTCGCCGTCGACCGGGGTATAGAGCGCAAGCGGCAGGCGTTTCATGCCGACAATCATCAAGCCGGCAAGCACGGCCCAAGACAGAAGGTAAGGCAGCGCTCGGGCAAAAGCCGCCATCAGCGGGAGAGCCGTTTTGGACGGTCGAAAGTACACGTTGCATATTCCCTTTGCGTCAGATACACGCCGATGTATCCACCTGTCCAATTGAAGGCGCGGCGGGCGACAAGATCGGCGTCGTCGTGAACGGGCAAGCACAACAGGGCATTGCTATGGAAACGAGTCAGGAACCAACGTCTCAGAGCGCCGAAGCAGGTCTCGGACCCATCGGTCGCTTCTTGCTCAAAACCGTAATTGTTTGCGCTGCCATCATCGTGTCCGGATGGATCATGCTCGATCTGCTGGATGACTTTGCGACTCGGCGGATGCAGCAACTGGAGCGTTCGGTTCGCGCCGCGACCTCGCTCGGCGGCCACCGATTTTGGACCAAGCTCGAGAACGAGCTCGATCGACTGGCCGATCCGAGAACGGATCTCTCGCCGGAGAAGAGACAAAAGATTCTATCGCAGATCAAGGTCGTCTCGGATCGGTGGCGGCCGTTTTTTACCGAAGCGGCCGCGGCGATCGAAGGAGAGTCCAAGAAGGCCGAGAGGTGACGGGGATCAATGCGTCAGCGTCAGGACGCAAATCCAAATGTCCATGAAGGCGGCTGGTGCTGCCGGTAAGGATTGAACTTACGACCTCCCCCTTACCAAGGGGGTGCTCTACCACTGAGCTACGGCAGCGCCGGGCCGGAGGCGAAAACAGCAAGAATGGAACGCGGCCGCGAGCGCGCCGATCCTTGCCACAAGGGCGAAAATGGCGCAAGCGCGCGCCGTCGAAGGGCCGATCACTGCGCCAAAGGGCCTTCCGTCGAGCACCGCCGGTTCCTAATCTTGTCCCATGAACGATGGTGCCAAGGGCGCAGACAGGATGCGGCAACGGCGGCGTTTGAGCGCCGCACTGCGGGCGAATATTAAGCGCCGCAAGGCCCAGGCGAAAGGCCGCGCGGCTCCTTCCCACGCGAGCGGTGATCAGTCCCACGATTCCGCCGGAATTGCCGACAAGACTAAGCAAGAGCGCTAGAGCCAGCGTGCAGGCGCTCCTGATTGGTTGCCGCGTGCAATAGCGGCGTTTGCGGAAAGGGGAGCGGCATGGATCGCATTCGCATTCACGGCGGCCAGCGCCTCAATGGAACCATTCCGATCTCCGGGGCAAAGAACGCCACTTTGCCCTTGATGATCGCGAGCCTGCTCACAGACAAGACGCTCATCCTCGACAATGTTCCCCGGCTCGCCGACGTGGCTTTGCTCCAGCGCATCCTCGGCAATCACGGCATCGATATCATGGTGAGCGGCAAGCGTACGGGCGAAACCCAATACGACGGCCAAACGCTGCACATCTCCGCCGCCAATATCATCGACACGACGGCTCCCTATGAGTTGGTTTCGCGCATGCGCGCGAGCTTCTGGGTGGTGGCACCATTGGTCGCGCGCATGGGCGAAGCGAGGGTGTCGATGCCGGGCGGCTGCGCCATCGGCACGCGGCCCGTCGATCTTCTCATCATGGCGCTCGAACGGCTCGGCGCCGACATCGAGATCGATCGCGGCTACGTCATCGCCCGCGCCAGGAATGGCCTCAAGGGCGGCGAGATCAAATTCCCCAAGGTGACCGTCGGCGGTACGCACACTGCGCTGATGGCGGCCTCGCTCGCGCGCGGCACGAGCGTGATCGAGAATGCCGCGCGCGAACCGGAGATCAGCGACGTCGCCGATTGCCTCAACAAGATGGGCGCCAAGATCAGCGGCGCGGGCACCTCGCGCATCATCATCGAGGGCGTGCCGAAGCTCGAGGGCGCGCGCCACCGCGTGCTGCCCGACCGCATCGAGACCGGCACCTATGCAATGGCCGTCGCCATGGCCGGAGGCGACGTGCTTTTGGAGAATGCACGCGCCGAACTGCTGCAGGCGGCACTCGACGTGCTCGTGCGAGCGGGGGTCGAGATCAGCACGACCAACACCGGCGTGCGGGTCCAACGCAACGGCTCGGGCCTCGCCCCGGTCGAGGTCACCACCTCGCCGTTCCCCGGCTTTCCGACCGATCTGCAGGCGCAACTCATGGCGCTGATGACCCGGGCGAAAGGAACCTCGCGCATCACCGAGACCATCTTCGAGAACCGTTTCATGCACGTACAGGAGCTGGTGCGGCTCGGCGCGCATATTCAGCTCGACGGCGAATGCGCGACCATCGAGGGGGTGAGCACGCTCAAGGGCGCGCCGGTGATGGCGACCGATCTGCGCGCCTCGGTCTCGCTCGTCATTGCCGCGCTTGCGGCGGAAGGCGAAACCATCGTCAACCGCGTCTATCACCTCGACCGCGGCTTCGAGCGGCTCGAGGACAAGCTGGCGACATGCGGCGCCGCCATCGAGCGCATCAGCGGGTAGTGTCCGATTCAAACGAACGGACTTGGTCATTCCGGGGCGCCGCAGCGCAGGCAAGTTTACGCAGCCTGCGCAAGTTTTGGCTGCGCTGCGGCGAGTCCGGAATCCATAACCGCGGCCAGCGAGTATGGATTCCCTCACTGCGCTCGGGACCCGGAATGACGGCGCGACATCGCATGATCGGCGGCTGTCAAAAATGGCGACGTTCGTTCGAGTCGCGGCGGCCTTGACGCTCGTCCTGGCGCTCGGCGGCGGCGCCGACGCACAGTTGCTGGATTGCCTCGGCGGTCAAAGACCCACCCAGGTGGCCGAACTGATATTCGGCCGCAACATCGGCGGCCGCCTCGGCGTGAACGAAG
>WNFX01004858.1_pt1 | contig 13104 bp, 14 predicted proteins | sample 5400111 | NCBI WGS metagenome assembly WNFX01 (sample SAMN13153363, study PRJNA577476) | soil metagenome | isolation source: 40 cm soil or saprolite under grassland replicate 1 | place: USA:California | collected 2016-06-15
TAGGCCCCTTAGTGAGGACGACTTTCAGTGCAACGATGTCTTCCATCAGAACTCCAACCTTAGTCGTTGGTCAGGATGACGGCCGGCGGCCGATCAGCATTCCCCGGTCGCCGCGCACGTCGAGCGCGGCCGACTGAAATCCGGCCTCCTCGAGCAGACGCAAGATACCCTGCACCGGCAGGGGCCGATCGCCGTTCACCTCGAGCCATTCCAGGTATCCCGACCAATCCGGAGGGTTCGGGCTCTGTCCCTGCCGCTCGCGCAGTTGATGAAAGGCCGAATAGAGGGTCTCCGATGGGACGGCCAGGCGATCGATGATAAAGAACCAGCCGCCCGGGGCCAGGTGGTCGAAGGTCCACCGGACCGCGGCGCGGTACGGTGCCTCCTCCAGATGATGTAACGACTGCACGGCGATCGCCGCGGAGCACCCGGCGGGCGCGCCGACGCGATCCAGCGCCGTCAGGTCACCCTCGGCCAGCCTGACTCGCTCGCCGTAGCGGGCCAGCCGGACTCTTGCGATGCCGAGCATGGCCGTCGACGAGTCGAGACCGAAGACTCGTGCCTGCGGCTTCTGGTCCAGCAGCATCCTTGCGACGAGGCCCGATCCCGTGCCGAGGTCGAGGATCCAGCCGCTCTCGACCTGCTCGAGGATGGCCAGTAACAGCGACAGGTGCTCGGCCCGAGCCGGGTTTCCGCTCAGGTGCCGGGCGTCCCACGCCTCAGCGAACGCCGGATCCTGCCAGTTGTGGGCCACCGCTCAGGCGGCCAGCGTCCCCTCGGACTCCGGCGTCTTGATCTCGATCACCTCGCCGAAGCGGTGGACGGTTTCGATGGCGTCGTAGAGGGGGACAGCACGCTCCGCCGGAATGAGCTCGGTGATCTTGAGGTAGTAGCTGCGGCCTTCAGGCCACACGAGCGTCGGCACGCCAAACACGCCGCGGCGCACCGCCTCCTCGTGCTCGCGCGCCAGGGTCGAGAAATCGGTCGCTTTGAGGTCTCTCTCCCAGCGAGCGATATCCAGGCCCGCCCGCTCGGCCGCCGTGCGGTGGGTCGCGTGCTGATCGACGGGCAGGTGATCATGGTGGCGCGCGCGCTGCAGCGCTAGCCGGAAGCGGTCTCCCAGCTCGGCGCCCTGGGCGCGGGCCGCGCTTGCGGCCAGGAACGCCGCTAAGCCTTTCGCGTTTGCATCGCGCTCCCAGACCGGCGGCTGCGCATGTCCCTCATGCGCGGCATGGTTCTGGCTCAGCGAGAAAAAGCGAAACTGCGGCCGGATCCGACCGGCTTTCTCCACCTCGGCCAGCCACATGGCGCCCCGGTAGGCCCAGGGGCAGAGGAAGTCGATGTAAACGGTCGGCTCGCTGACGGTCATCCTGTGGTCGAGTGTACCGGTGTCGCCGCGGCCAGTTGCGGAATGACTTCGGATTCAAAGCGGTGCAGCGGTTCCTGGTCGTAGGCGACGCCAGGGATATAGATGATGAAATAGTCGATCCCGGCCTCGATCAAGGCTTCCAGGTGTGCCACCACCACGTCGGCGTCGGCGACCAGCGTCCCCTCGCGGAAGGATTCGTAGCCGCGCGCTTTGGCTCTCACCCGCTCCGGGTCCTCGCCCTTGCTGATGACCAGGACTTCTACCTCGGCGGACTTGATGATGTCGTTGTAATTGCGGCCGGCGACGTCGCAGTGTTCGCGGAGCACACCGAGCTTGTGCCGGATGGTTGCCCGATCCCCGCCAACGTTGCAGGCATCGCCGAACTGCGCGACCAGCTTGAGCGTGACACGCTCCCCGGACCCGCCGATCCAGAGTGGTGGGTGCGGCTTCTGGACGCCCTTGGGCTCGTTGATGGGCCGGTCGATCGTGTAGTACTTGCCTTTGAAGGTGGGATAGTCCTCGGTCCACATCTTATGGATGATCTCGCAGGCTTCCTTGAACATGACCATCCGTTCCTTCAGTTCCGGGAAGCCGTAGCCGTAGGCGCGCCATTCGTGCTCGTACCAGCCGGCGCCGATGCCGGCGTTCAGACGCCCGTGGCTGGCGACGTCAACGGTCGAGGCGATCTTCGCGTAGAGCGCGGGGTTGCGATACCCGTTGCAGCCGACCATCTGGCCGACGCGCACGCGCTTCGTGTCCCGCACCAACGTCGATGTGGTCGTCCAGCATTCGAAGGTCGCCTCGAGCTTCGGTTCCGGCACGGTGTGGAAGTGGTCATAGATCCAGATCGAGTCCCACTGGCCTTGGTCCGCGGCCTGCGCAACACGGGTCATCGCTTCATACTTCTCAATCGGGTCCTTGATCCGCGCCAGGTCCGTGCGCCAGCCCTGGGGGACGAAGACGCCAAATTTCACTGCCATCACTGGAGTTTAGAGGCGATGCCGGTCGAGGTGCGCTGCACGACTGATCGCGACGGCTACCGGTGCACGGTGGAGGTATCAGACGCATCCGGGAAAAGCCACCACGTGGTTCGCGCATCGGCGAAGGATGTCGAGCGTTGGAGCCGGGGGCGGACGGTTGAAGAACTGGTGGGCGATAGCTTCGCCTTTCTTCTCGAGCGCGAGCCGAAGGAGTCGATCCTCAAGGAGTTCGACCTCGCGCTGATCCGGCGCTACTTCCCGGACTACGACGGCGCCTAAGGGAAAACCCCGACCTTGTAATCCGCCAGGATCTCACCCGCCGCTCGGGCGCCCTCCGATGCTCCGCCCTCCATGTATCCCTGGAAATCCTGCGAGCAGTGCTCCCCGTGACGGTGAATTCGAGATGCGTCTGGCAGTAGGCGGCGAGGTCCCTCTATAAAGGATGGGATGGCGATACCCCAGGGGCTCGATGACAAGGTGCGCGACGCGCTCTCCCGGCCTGTGACGGTGGTCGACATCTCGACGACCGGCCGCAAGAGCGGGCAGGAGCGCCGCATCGAGATCGTCATGCACAACATCGACGGCCGGCTGTACATTAGCGGCCAGCCGTCGCGACGACGCCGCAGCTGGCTGGCCAACCTCGATGCGGAGCCCCAGTTCACCCTCCACGTCAAGCGCGGCGCGCACGCCGACCTCCCGGCGACGGCGCGCGAGATCACCGACCCGGCGGAGCGCCGCCAGGTGCTCGAGCACGTGGCGCGAAATTGGAAGCGCGACGACGTCGACGTCATGGTCGAGTACAGCCCCTTGATCGAGGTCACGGTCCCGGCGGGCGCATGACGAGCCCCCGCTGCCCTCGTCGATCGCCGCAGCTCGGGATTAGTCGATCGCCGTCATGACGTGCTTGATGTTCGTGTACTCCTCGAGCGAGTAAATCGAGAGGTCCTTGCCGTAGCCACTCTGCTTGTAGCCACCGTGGGGCATCTCGCTGACGAGGGGGATATGGGTGTTGATCCAGACCGTGCCGAACTGCAGCCGGCGCGCAGCGTTCATCGCCCGGCCGATGTCACGCGTCCAGACTGAGGCCGCCAGGCCGTAGTCGACGTCGTTGGCCCAGGCGATCGCCTCGTCGTCATCCTTGAAGCGCTGCACGGTAACCACCGGGCCGAAGACCTCTTTCTTGACGATCTCGGAGTCCTGCTTGACGTCGGTGACCAGGCTCGGCTGGTAGAAGTAGCCGCGGCCGGGAACCGGCGCGCCGCCGACCAGCACTCGGGCTCCATGCTCGCGCGCGCGGTCGACGAATCCCTCGACCCGCTCGAGCTGCTCCTTGGCGACCATGGGCCCCATCTCCACGCCTTCCTCGAGCGGGTTGCCGACCTTAATCGATTGGACGCTCTTTGTCAGTGAGGACAAGAGGTTGTCGTAGATTTTCGGACCCGCGATGACGCGGGTGGCCGCGGTGCAGTCCTGGCCGGAGTTGAAGAAGCCGGCGATCTTCACCCAGGTGTTGACCGCCTCGAGGTCGGCGTCATCGAAGACGACCACGGGCGCCTTTCCACCGAGCTCGAGGTGGACGCGCTTGAGCGTCTGCGACGCCGCACGCGCGACCTCTTTGCCGGTTGCGACGTCGCCGGTCAGCGACACCATGTCGACGCCGGGATGGCGAACGATGCCGGCCCCCACTGGCTCGCCGTCGCCAGTGATGACGTTGAAGACGCCGGGCGGAAAGATATTTGCGGCCAGCTCGGCCATGCGTAGCGCGCTGAGGGGCGTCCACTCGGACGGCTTCAGGATCACGCAGTTGCCCGCCGCCAGTGCGGGGGCGACCTTCCAGATCGCCATCATCAGGGGATAGTTCCACGGCGCGATCGAACCGACCACGCCGATGGGCTCCCGCCGGATCATGCTCGTATAGCCGCGCATGTACTCGCCGGCGGCCCGGCCTTCGAGCGTGCGGGCGGCGCCGGCGAAGAAGCGCAGATTGTCGACGCACGGTGGCATCTCGTCCGAGAGGAAGAGCGCGCGCGGCTTGCCCACGTTCGCCGATTCGATGTTCGCCAGCTCCTCGGCGTCCGCCAGGATCGCGTCGGCCAGCCTGAGCAGCATCTCGCTGCGCTCCTTGGGGACGGTCTCGAACCATTCCGTATACGCCTTGCGCGCCGCCTTCACGGCGCGGTCAACGTCCGCCTCGGTGCCCTTCGGCACCTCCGCGATGCTCTCGCCGGTCGCCGGGTTGATGATCTCCTGCGACGCGTTACCCGACCCGGAAACCCACTCGCCCCCGATGAACATCTCCCGCCGCTTGACTGCTGTTGCCATCTATCTGACACCCTCCTAGCCGCCGCGAGATCTCGCCGCGACCCTTAGGATATCCCCGATGGGGGAGTGGCCAGGGCCACGGTCGCGGGAGCTCCAAAAAGAGCGGGATCGCTATCTGCCTCGCGGCCTGGCGTCCACCATGCCGGTCTTTGCGGCTGAGGGCAGCGGCGCCAGCCTCACCGACGTCGATGGGAACCAGTACATCGATTTCGCGACCGGGATCAGCGTGATGAACGTCGGCCATGGCCATCCACGTGTGCTCGCCGCGATCCGCGAGCAGGCGGACCGGCTGGTGCACTCAGGCGCGCCGGTCATGATGCCCGAGGCGTACGTTCGCCTCGCCCGCCGGCTGTGCGAGATCACGCCCGGTGCGTTCCCCAAGAAGGCACTCTTGTTGAACAGCGGGGCGGAAGCGGTGGAGAACGCGATCAAGGTCGTGCGCCAGGCGACGGGCCGCGCGGCCGTGATCAGTTTCCACAACGCTTTTCACGGCCGCACGCTGATGTCGATGACGCTCACGGGAAAGGTTGCGCCCTACAAACAGAATTTCGGCCCCTACGCTCCAGAGGTCTACCAGGTGCCCTATCCGTACGAGTACCGGCGTCCGGCCGGCATGGCGGCGGAAAGCCTCGGTGGGGCCTGCGTCGAGGCCGTGCGCCAGTTGTTCAAGACGACCGTGAGCGCCGATCGCGTCGCCGGCATCCTGGTGGAGCCGGTGCAGGGCGAGGGCGGCTTCGTCGTCCCACCGCCGGACTTTCTTCCCGGCCTGCGCGCGCTCTGCACCGAGTACCAGATCCCCCTGATCGCGGACGAGGTCCAGACCGGCTTCGGTCGCACCGGCAAGATGTTCGCGGTCGAACATTCCGGCATCGAGCCGGATCTGATCGTGCTCGCCAAGTCAATGGGCGGTGGCCTGCCGCTCGGTGCGGTCGTCGGGCGCAGCGAGTTGATGGACGCCACCAATCCCGGTGGGCTGGGCGGAACGTTTGGCGGCAACCCGGTGGCCTGCGCCGCCGCGCTGGCCGTCATCGATGTGCTGCTCGAGGAGAACCTTCCGCAGCGTGGCACGGGGCTCGGCGATCGCGCGCTGGCGCGAATGCGCGCCTGGCATGATCGTCACCCACAGGTGGGTGATGTCCGCGGGCTCGGCGCTATGGTGGCGATGGAGCTGGTCACCGACCGTGCCACGCGCGAGCCGGCTGGGGCGATGACGAACGAGGTCCTGCGCTACTGCCATACACACAGACTCGTCCTGCTGAAGGCCGGCCTTTACGACAATGTCATCCGTTTGTTGTTTCCCCTGACGGTGAGCGAGCAAGAACTCGACCGCGGGCTCGACATCCTGGAAGAGGCGCTGGGCGCGGTTCGCGCGTAACTTCACGCCGCTTGCCGCGTGGACGTTGCTGAGCGCTCGATCAAGTCAAGAGGGTGTGAGGGAACATGAAACGACCCGCGCTGTCGATTGCGCTTGCTTTAGGTGCCAGCCTGGTGATGACCGTCACCGCCGCGGCCAGCAGCACCTACACGGAGTGGATCCACGGTAGCGAACTGCCGAACGCGACGCCCACCGAGGGCCAGTTCGTCGGTGAGGCCACCGGAAGTTTCGCCGGCGCCTGGTACATCGATGTCAAGCATCAAGACCTGAGTCATCATCCGGCGTACATCACCGGCGGTAGTTTCCGACTCAACACCGTGATCAACGGATGGCCCGATGCGATCCACGGCTCGTTCACGCCCTGGCATGGGACGGTCAGCCAGCTCAGCGGATTCAGCGGCTGCACCAACCAGCGTTTTTCCGTTTACGGCGAGCTATACGGCGTCGGCCCCGAGAGCGAGAACGGCAGCGGAACGTTCAACGCGACGCTCACGCACTATCGCACCAACCTCTGGTTCGTCGGTTGCGTCGTCTACAGCGCCTCCGTCAGTGGCACCGTTTCTCTGACGTTCTAGTTAGGGTGAGGGGGTGACTGCCACCCCCTTTTCTATTCGCCCCGTCAGGGTGGAGGAGTTGAAACCCTGGCTCGACCTGGCCAACCAGCACCGGCACTGGCAGGAGGACGTCCCCGGGTTTCGCTTCGAAGAGACCCTGCGCCCGCCGGCCGAGCCAACCCTGCAACTCGGCGCGTGGACAGCCGACGGCGTGCTGGCCGGCATGGCGGAGGCGGCGCTGAGCGAGGATGGAGCGCCCTTGATCGATCGTGCCCAGGGGTTCGTCGCGGTGGCAGCGGCGCATCGGCGCCAGGGGTTGGGTACCAGGCTGGCCGCCGACGTGGACCGTTTCGCGGCGACTGCCGGCGTTCGATGGCTGGAAACCGAAACCCTGGAGCGGGAGCTCGCTGCGTCGTTGCCGCTGCTGCGGAAGCGCGGCTTTACCGAGCTGGAACGGTACCAGACCTCACGACAGCGGCCGGCCGCGGTGAATCTCGGCGGGCTCAACGAGCGGCGGCAGCGGCTCCGTGAGGGCGGCATCGAGACGGTCGCGCTGCCGCAGATCGATGGTGAGCGCACGCGCCAGGAGCTCTATCGTTGCAACACGGCGATCTGGCGCGACATGCCACACGAGGCGCACGTCGAGTGGCAGGATCCTCCTTTCGAGACGTTCACGCGAAGCATCTACGAGCGTCCCGCCGTGCTGCTCGACAGCTTCTTCGTGGCAAGGGACGGCGACCACATCGTCGGCTTGAGCTACTTGCTGCGGCGCCCGGATGGCGATGCCGAGGTGGGAGACACCGGCGTGCTGAGCAGCCATCGGCGTCGAGGGATCGCGCGCGTGCTGAAGATGCTGGTGACGCGCTTTGCGGCGCAGCAGGGAATCCCGGTGGTGCACACCGATAACCGCGCCGACAATGCCGGCATGCTGGCGATCAACCGCGAGCTCGGCTTCCAACCGGGCGAGGTGGTCGTCATCATGGAGAAGACGATGGCATCGCCCGCTCCGATCTGAGATCCGAGCTTCGGCATAAGCAGCAGCGATAATTGGCTGCGGCATGAGTGTGATCGCGCGGCCCGGCGATTCGGGCCTCGCTACGCAAACGGATGGCTTCGCGATTGTCGTCGAGGGACTGCGCAAGCGGTACGGGAGCCTCGTGGCGGTCGACGGCATCTCCTTCCGCGTCAAGGAGCGAGAGATCTTCGGATTGCTCGGTCCAAACGGGGCCGGCAAGACGACGACGGTCGAGATCCTGGAGGGCCTGCGCAGCGCCGACGACGGCCAGGCCCTGGTGGGTGGGATCGACGTCCGCCGGGATCCCCAGAAGGTCAAGAACGTCATCGGCGTGCAGCTGCAATCGTCGGCGTTCTTCGACGGCCTGAACCTGCTGGAGCTCCTCGACCTGTTCGCGGCCCTCTACAAGCGGTCGATCGACGCGATGGCCATCCTCAAGAAGGTGGACCTATCCGAAAAGGCTCGTGCGAACGTGAGCACGCTGTCCGGTGGCCAGAAGCAACGGTTCAGCATCGCGACCGCCCTTGTGAACGAGCCGCAGATCCTTTTTCTCGACGAGCCGACGACCGGCCTCGATCCACAGGCCCGGCGGAACCTCTGGGAGCTGGCGCAATCCATCCGTGCCGAGGGGCGGACCATTGTCCTCACCACCCACTACATGGATGAGGCTCAGACCCTCTGCGACCGGGTCGCGATCATGGACCACGGCAAGATCCTGGCGATGGAGCCACCCGATGCTCTGATCCAGAGGCTGCTCGACAAGGGATTCAAGGGCGAGCGGCTGGAGCGATCGGCCAACCTCGAGGACGTCTTCCTGGACATGACCGGGCACGGACTCCGCGAAAGTTAAGCGTGAAGCGCAGCCCATTTGTGATGCTGACCTGGTCGTCGCTCAAGGCCTACTTCCGCAACCGCGGGGCGATCTTCTTCAGCCTGTTGGTGCCGCTCTTGATCATGGGCATCTTCGGCCTGATCAACTTTGGGAACAACACCCCCTCGGTGAACATCGGGGTCGTCGACCAGGCCCACAACCAGGTCAGCAATACGATCATCAGCAATCTTCAGGGCATCAAGGCGGTGAAGCTGCATCTGGGCAGCCTCGATGCCGAAAAGCGCGAGCTGACGCAGGGAAATCGCGACCTGGTCGCCGTCCTGCCGACCTCCATCGGCCAGGGCCCGACCGCCATCGCCGCGTACTACAACCAGGGCAATCCCCAGAATTCGCAGGTCGCGATTGCGATCATGAACCAGTTCATGGATCGCGCCTCCTTCGCCCAGGCGGGCGTCGCGCCGGCCTTTACGATGCGGGCCCAGCCGGTCCAGAGCCGCAACCTGACCTACGTCGATTTCCTCGTTCCCGGCATGATCGCCCTGTCGATCATGCAGACCGGGCTGTTCGGCGTGGTCTTCACCTTCGTCCAGTGGAAGCAGCGCGGGATCCTTCGTCGCCTGATGGCCACCCCAATGCGGGTACGCGATTTCTTCTTCTCCCAGCTGGTCACCCGGCTGACGACGGTGGCGCTGCAGATCGTCGTCCTGCTCGCGGTGGGCTTCTTCGTCTTTCACTTCCATTTCGCGGGCAACGTGCTCTACCTGCTGATCGTGGGGATCATCGGCGGCGGCATCTTCCTGGCGATGGGTCTCGCCATCTCCGGCGCGTCCAAGAGTGAGGAGACGGCCGCACCGATCGCCAACCTCGTGTCCCTGCCGTTGATGTTCCTGTCGGGCATCTTCTTCTCCCGCTCCAACATGCCGGAATGGCTGCAGACGATCACGCAATACTCGCCGCTGACGTACGTCTCGGACGCCCTGCGTAGCATCAGCGTCGACGGCGCCTCTCTTTGGGCGGTGCGGACCGATTTACTCGGCATTTTCATCTGGCTCGCGATTACGGTGGTGCTTGCTACCCGTCTGTTTAAGTGGGAGGTCGTGTAATGCCATTGCAGCTCAGCCCCAAGATGCAGGCCTTCACCCAGGAGGTCTTTCCGGCGATCATCGGCACCAACCGCAAGGACGGTTCGGTGGAGATGGTCCCCGTCTGGTTCGAGCAAAAGGACGGGTCCTTCTGGATCAACGGTGGAACCAACCGTGGCTGGTTCAAACACCTGGAGCGCGATCCACGGATCACCCTGCTCCTGATCGACCCGAAGGAGATGTTCCGCTGGGCACAGGTCGAAGGTCGGATGGTGAACTGGGCGGAAGACGCCGGCGGGGATCACATCAACGAGCTCTCACACCGCTACCTGAAGAAGGATTATCAGGGGCCGCGGACTGGCCGCATCAAGATTCAGATCGAACCGCTGCGCGTCACCGGCGCGATCGATGGCCGGCGCTAAGAAGGCGTCGGCGGCGCTCAGTCCGGTGGTCCGAAAGCTCGCCGGCCTGCCAATCCTGGTCGTCCTGGGGACCAAGCGGGACGACGGCTCGGTCCAGCTGAATCCCGTGTGGTTCGAGTTCGAAGACGGCTTCTTCTGGCTCAACAGCAACACCGGCCGTCTCTGGCCCAAGAATCTGCAGCGCGACCGCGAGCTGACAATGCTGCTGGTCGATCCGAAAACCCCGGACCGCTACGCGCAGATCAAGGGCCGCCTGGTGAGCCTGATTCCCGACCCGACGGCCGAGTTCATCGGCCGGCTGGCCCATCGCTACACAGGCAAGCCATTCCGCGAGCTGGAACCCGGCGAACACCGCGTCACCTTCAAGATCCAGCCAGTCTCGGTGACGGGCCAGATGATCTGAGACTCTGGCTCCGCGCTGCGTCGGGGTGCGGTCACGAACGCTCTCGGATTGCCTCCCAGATCCGCCACGGCGTCAGCGGCATCTCGAGGTTGTGGATTCCGAGGGGACGGAGCGCATCCATCACGGCATTGGCGACAGCCGGCGTTGCGGCAATCGTTCCGCCCTCACCGATACCCTTTACGCCCATCGGGTTGTGCGGCGTGGGGGTAACCGTGCGGTGCGTCTCGAAGGGGAGAAGATCAGCGGCGGTCGGCAGCAGATAGGTCGTCAGGTTACCCGTGACCAGCTGGCCGTCTTCGTCATAGACGGCGCCTTCGAGCAGTGCCTGCGCGAGCCCCTGGGCGATCGCACCGTGCACCTGCCCATCGACAATCGTCGGATTGATCACGGTCCCACAGTCGTCGACGGCGATGTAACGGAGCAGCTTGACGGCACCGGTCTCGCGGTCGACCTCGAGGTAGGCAAGGTGCGCGCCAAATGGGAAGACGTTGTCAGGCGGGTCGAACTCCGCCCCCACCGACAGCTCGCTCTCGCGACCAGCTTCTTTCGCCCAGCTCGCCAGTTCGCTCAGTGACATCGCGCGCGTCGGCACGCCGCGCACCTGCACCCGTCCATCTTCGAGCGCGATGTCGGGAACGGCGGCCTCGAAGGCGGCGCCGGCCAGCGCGCGTAGCCGCGCCGTCAATTCGAGCGCGCTTTGTCGAGCCGCCGCACCGGAAACGGCTGCACTGCGGCTGCCGAACGTCCCGACGGCGTAGGCAGGAAGGTCGGAGTCGCCGTACGCGACCGTGATGCGGTCGAGCGGGACCCCGAAGATATCGGCGGCGATCTGCGCCCAGGTGGTTTGATGTCCCTGGCCGTGCGGCGTCGACCCGGTGACGATCGTGATGGTGCCGTCGGTCTCGAGCCGGGCGGTTGCCCGATCAGCCGGCTCACCCGCCGCAACCTCAACGTAGGTCGCGACGCCGATGCCATGGAGTTGCCCCTCCGCTCGTGCTTTCGCCTGCAGCTCCCGCAGCCGCTGATACTCCGACACCTCGACCAGCCGCCTGAGGGCGCCGGAGTAGTTCCCGCTGTCATAAGTCAGGCCGGCGGCGTTGGTGTAGGGAAAGTCCGCGGGACTGACGAAATTGCGCAGGCGCAACTCGACCGGATCGATGTTGAGCTCGGTGGCGAGCCGGTCCATCATCCGCTCGATAAGGAAAGCCGCCTCCGGCCGGCCGGCGCCACGGTACGGCCCGGTTGGCGCCTTGTTGGTATAGACGCCTTGGATGGTGTTCTGGGAGGCGGGGATGCGATAGCAGCCGGTCTGTAGGTCCGGTGTGACCGTGGGAACGAACGCGCTGTACGGCTCCAGGTGCGCGCCCATGTCGGCCACGATCCGCGAGCGGATCGCCAACACGGTTCCGTCACGTTGCGCCGCAAGCTCGATCTCCTGCAATTGTCCGCGGCCGTGCCAGGTAACCGCACAGTTCTCCCAGCGCTCCTCGATCCACTTCACCGGTCGCCGCAACCGTCGGGCGGCCGCGGCCACGGCGATCTCTTCACCGAGGCATCCGCCCTTGCTGCCGAAACCTCCGCCAACATCACGGACGATGACCCGGAGGTCTTTCTCGTCGATGCCGAGGCTGGCGGCCACCGCTTCGCGCACCCCGAAAGTGGACTGCGAGGAGATCTGCAGCGTCAGGCGCTCATCGTCCAGCCACGCCAGCGCGCCGCGCGGCTCCAGTGCCGATGGGATCAATCGCTGGTTCAGCAGTCGCTCGCGGACGATCACCTGGGCGCGGTCGAACGAGCGTTTGACCGGACCGTGACGCGAGGCATTCTGGAAGGCCAGGTTGGTTCCGAACTCCGGATAGAGCAGCTGGGCACCCACCTGCAAGGCCCGCTCCACATCCGTGACCGCTGGCAGCGGGTCGAGATCCAGCTCGACCAGTTCGAGCGCATCGCGGGCCTGCGCTACCGACTCGGCAATCAACATCGCCAGCGCCTCACCAACGTGACGCACGCGGCCGCTGGCCAGCACGCGCCGCTCCGGAATTGTCATCCCGTCGATCGCCGACTCGATCTCGAGCGGCTCCAGATCGATGAAGTCCGGAGCCGACCAGACGGCAACCACTCCGGTCGCCTTTGAGGCGGCTTCGATGTCGATGCTCCTGACCAGGGCGTGGGCGAGATGGCTTCGCAGGAACACGGCATGCAGGCAGTCGGAGGGCTGCAGATCGTCGACGTATCGTCCCTCGCCGCGAAGCAGCGGCGGATCTTCGACCCGCCGCACCGACGCGCCAAAGACCAGGCGGGACATCGTGGACCAGTCTACGCAGGCGCGCCAGTGCGACGGCCAGGTATGCAGGTGAGAAGATGAGGCCCGGGCCCTTGACGTGGAGCTGCTTCCCGAGAACACCTGGTATGCGGATCAGGCCCTGCGCGTACTTCTAACAACCTGGTTGCGGCCTTCAACCATGGCCTGGGCCGAGCCGCTGCTGCGTGAGATCGGTCGGGCTGCGGTCGAGGAGCTTCTCGCCTGGGCCGATGCGTGCGAACGGCAACCGGCGGCTTTGCGATCATTCGACGCTTGGGGGGCGCGTGTCGACGAGGTCATCTACCCTCAGGCCTGGCGTCAGCTGGCCGCCCAGGCGGCTCGATCGGGGCTGGTGGCATGGCCCTACGAGCGCGAGACGCTCGCCCGCTGCGGCGCGGAGACCCGGCTGGTCCAGGCTGCTCTCTGCTACCTCTTCGCGCCGTCGACC
>WNFX01005336.1_pt1 | contig 13102 bp, 9 predicted proteins | sample 5400111 | NCBI WGS metagenome assembly WNFX01 (sample SAMN13153363, study PRJNA577476) | soil metagenome | isolation source: 40 cm soil or saprolite under grassland replicate 1 | place: USA:California | collected 2016-06-15
CAGCGCGATGGGTATCGCCATGGCGAGAGGGGGCAAATCGAGACGCACGATGAGGAAATAACCGCACGCGATGCCAAGCACGACGAGCAGAGGGCCAACCATGTACAGACCAATTCGAGACCCCACGCGGCGAGGGGAACGCGGATCGGCTCGCACGTCTGACCAGGCGCGGGCACACAGCAGGCAGATCGACGGCGCCGCCGGAAACACGTAGTGATCCAGCTTGAAGGTGGACAACGTGAAGAATCCGACGATCGCGATCGTCCACGCCCACAGAAGCACTTCCACACCGTCTGCCGGCTCCCCGCGGCGCCATGCACGAACGTCGTCGACTGCGCGCCCGATCACGAGGCCGGTCCACGGCAGGAGACCCAGCGCCAGGATCTGAAAGTAAAACCAGAATCGTGGCTGGTTGCCGAATCGGCTGGCCGCAAACAGGCGGACGTTCTCGTCCAGGAAGTACCCGTTCACGAAACCTTGGTGAAACCGCGAATACATGTAGATGAACCATGGCGCCGTGACCGCGAGCACGATCGCGAGGCCAGCCATCCAATGAAGCCCGAGCAGCCGACGGCGAAGATCCGCGGACGTCACCACCGCCAGCAGGAGTGTCAGCCCGCAGAGGACCGCTCCGATCGGTCCTTTGGTGAGAACGGCGAACGCGATGCCCAGGTATCCCGGCCACTGCAGCGAACGTCGATCGTGAAGTGCGGCGGTCGCAATCAGCGCCGAGCCGCCAAAGAGAAACATCGTGAACAGCGTGTCGAGGATGGCGTAGCGCGCCAGGCCGAAGATGCCGGGGCTCGCCGCGAGCATCAGGCCTCCGACGATGCCGGCTTCCGTCGAGATCATCGCCGCACCGAACCAGGCAGTGATGCCAATCAAGACCAGGGCGGCAAGCGCAGGTAACATCCGTGCGCCGAGCTCGTTCTGGCCGAACAGCAGCATCGTCGCGCCTTGCAGCTGATGAAAGAGAACCGGTTTGTCGAAAAAAGGCTGTTCGTTGTAGTACGGAGCCCACCAGTCGCCACTCGCGATCATTTCGCGCGTCGTCTCGGCGTAGTGCGCTTCGTCGGGATCCCAGAAGGTCGGTTCGCCGAGACGCCAGAAAAGGACGACGAAGAGGAGGAGCCCCGCGAGAGCGAGAAGAGCCGCGTGATGCCCTATAATCGTCGGGCTCATCGACCGATAAGTCGGAGTCTGCGACCGATGCGGGGACACGCACAGTAGAGCTTACCTGCTTTGATGACCATCGACAGCGCAGAATTGCCCTCTGGAACACGGCCGCATCCGATGGTTCACCACTGCGCTGTCCTGATCGTCGAAGACGATGCCGACCTCCGGGACATGATGGCTCAACTGCTCAGCCTCGAGGGCTTGAATGCCGCAACCGTCGCGAACGGACGCGAAGCGCTGGAGTATCTGCACAACGCCGATCGTCCCGATGTGATTCTGCTCGACCTGATGATGCCGGTCATGGACGGCTGGGAATTCCGCCGGCGCCAACAGGCCGACCCTGCCGTGTCTGGCGTGCCGGTCATCGTGCTCTCTGCCCTCGATCCGTCCCGCGCCGCCGATGTCAACGCGAACGCCTTTCTCAAGAAGCCCCTGGACTTCGACCGGCTTCTCGCGCTGGTTCGCGGTTACTGCCGCTGATCGCCCTTCGCGACATCCAGGCCGGCCGCGTCGTCACCCCAGGCCCAGCTCGGCGGCGCCACTTGGGCACGTCCGTTGATACCATTCTCGACTGGTGACACGGCTCTCACGACTGCGATCCGTTTCGGCCAGGCTGGCCAAAGGTCTGGTCTGGCTGATCGCGCTCGTGCTCATGCTGCTCGGGGTGGGTCTGGCCGTTATCGAGACGAGCTGGGGGAAGGATCGCATCCGCGATCTGATAGTCCGCCAGGCGAACCCCTATCTGACGGCGACCCTGTCGATCGGCCGCCTGGAGGGCTCGCTCCTGCGCGGCATCGCGCTGGGCGACGTCCGCGTCTCGCGGCAAGGCCACACGCTGATCCAGATCGACGAAATCGCGCTGACTTACAGCATCCGCGAACTCTTTCAGCAGGGCGTCGTCGTGCGCCGCGTGTCGTTGACTCGCCCGCGCATCGTCGGCGGCAGACAGGCGGACGGACGCTGGGATCTTGGCGCGCTGGTCCGCCGGGACGCTCGTGAACAGGAGCGCACGGGTCCCAGCCGCCCGATTGAAGTGCAGTCGATTGAGATCATCGACGGCCGAATCTCGCTGCGCGATCCACTCGACTTCGGCGCCGCCCACGTGCCGACCGAGTTCGAGGCGCTGAACGCCAACTTCGCCTTTGCCTACTTTCCGGTGCGGTGGAAGCTGACCTTCGATCGTGTGTCGTGGGTAGGCCGTGCGCCGGATCTCTCGGTGACACGGCTCGCCGGCATCTTCGGGCGTGGGCCGGGCGGATGGTTCTTCGAGCACTTCTCCGTCGACACCGCGCGCTCCGCCTTCGTGCTCGACGGACGGATCAACACCGAGCGCAAGCCGACCGAGCTCGACCTGCAGGTGCGCGCGGCGCGCTTCGCGTTTCAGGAGTGGTCCGGCGTTCTGCGAGGCCTGAAGAACATCGTGGTCGACAGCGCATTCGACACATCGCTGAAGGGTCCAGTCAATCGCCTGGTCACGAACCTACAACTCGCCGGCACGGGTGGCTCCGTCAAAGGCGCGCTCACACTCGACACGTCGGTGCCCGGATGGCATGGTGCAGGTGCCGTCGATGTCGAGAGTCTGAATCTTGCGCGCTGGCTGAATCGCACCGACCGTCCTTCGGACATCACGGGGCACGTGACGTTCAACCTTGCGCTGGAGCTCGGGCGCCATTTTCCCCGCGGCGTGTACACCTTCGAGGGCCCTCACGCCATGTACCTGGGCTATGAGGCGAACCAGCTACAGGCGCGTGGGCAACTGACGGAGACGACTGTGCTCGTCGCGGCCGCCGACGCGGTCGCGTACGGCGCGAGAGTGAGCACCGGCGACGCGTCCATCGGCATCGACAGCCCCTTCCCCTTCCGCTTTCAGGGCACCGTCAACAGCATCGATCTCCGTCGCGTGCCCGCGACAGTCCCTGTGCCGAGAGTCGACAGCCTCTTGACGTTCGATTACGACGTGTCCGGTCGTTTCCACGATCCGTACATCATCGGCGGCGCGACGTTTGCGCGTTCTCAGTTTCTTGGTGCGACGATCGGCGCCGGCACCGTCGGTTCGATCGACACGTCGCAGAAACCGCTGCAGTACTCGGGCGACGGCGACGTGGAGAGGATCGACCTGCGGGCTTTCGGCGAAGGCCTTGACGTCGGATGGCTGCAGGAGCCGCGCTACGGCGGCACCGTCTCGGGACATTTCCGGGTGCAAGGGGCAGGTTCGAATCGCACAGAGCTGACACTGACGGGCGGCGGACGGCTCGTCCGCGCAGATCTCTTCGGCGGCACGCTCTCGAATGCAGACGTGTCGATCGGCATCGATCACGGGACGCTAGGGGCGTCGTTCGACGGCCGGTTCGCGTCGATCGATCCTGCCATTCCCTTTCAAGATCCGCGGCTGAAATCGTCGCTGAGCGGATCGGGGCGCGTCAATGCCACCGTGCGCGACCTTCTCACGCGAACGGTCGCCTTAGCGGACTACGACGTCCGGGGAACGCTGACGCTCGGCGCTTCGCGCGTCCACGACATATCGATCGACAGCGCTAGTCTGGAGGCGACGCTCGTCGATTCGATGATCACGGTCACTCGCGTGGAAGCGGCCGGGCCCGCAATCGAAGGCAAGGGAAGCGGCACCGTCATCGTGAGGGAGACGACGTCGACCGATTTTCAATACGACGTGTCGCGGCTCGACCTGGCACAAGTGCGCAACGTCACCGGCGGCAGTGCCTCCGGGATCGTTGCTACCGCTGGTCGCGTCAGCGGACCGGCCGAGGCACTGCACGCCGTCGGCGACGCAACCGTCAACCAACTCGATGCCTACGGCGTCCAGGCGCTCACTCTGGTGGGTCAGTACGATGCCACGCTGCCGGCATCAGATCCGGGGCGCGCCAGCGCCCGAATCAGCGGCCGCGGAACATTCTTCACCTTGTTCGGCCAGTCGGTGCGGGAAGCCTCCGGCAGCGTCACGATGGACGCCGATCGCCTCGGATTCGACCTGCAACTGATGCAGCAGGAAAACAGGAACGGCCGTCTCGCAGGGAGCGTGCGGCTCCGCGAGGATCGGCACGCGTTGGAACTCATCGATCTGACAGTCACCCTCGGTCGCGCCCCGTGGCATCTCACCCCAACGGGGCAAGCGCCCGTCGTTTCGTGGAACGATGACGGCGTCTCGATCACGCGCGCAGACTTTTCCGACGGCAGCAACGACGAGCGGATCGGTATGGAGGGAACGTGGCGGGCCGATGGCAATGGCGCGCTGCGCATCACCGCCACGCACGTCTTCCTCGACACATTGCAGAGTGCCTTCGACAAACCGACGCGCTATGGTGGCGTGCTCGACCTGGACGCGACACTGGGCGGCACGACCGAACGGCCGCGCGTCGCGGCGAGGCTGACCGTCAGCAACGGGCGGGTCGAGCGGGTCGGATACCAGGCACTTCAGGGCAGCGTCGACTACGACGCTCGCATGCTGCGCGTGGATCTGAGACTCGACCAGGCGGCTGGGGTCTGGCTCACCGCGGCTGGCAAGGTGCCCGTCGGCGTGTTCAATCGCGATCTGCCGGACCTGCCGATCGACGTCAGCATCAAGTCGAGCACTATCAGTCTCGGGCTCATCGAGGGTGTAACCGACGTCATCCGCAATGTCAGCGGCGACATCAAGCTGGATGTCAAAGCCATCGGCACCAGCCACGATCCGCACCTCGATGGGTCGATCGATATCGCCAACGCCGGGTTCCTGGTCACCGCGAGCGGCGCGAAGTACAAGAACGGGCGCGCCGCGGTCAAGCTGGCGCGCGAGCGCATGACCGTCGAGACGCTGCACCTCGAAGACAACGGCGGCCATCCGCTCGACGTCCACGGCAGCCTGGCCACGCACGAACTGCGCGTTGGCGACCTCGAAATTGAAGCTCGTGCCCAGCACTTCGAGGTGATGCGCAACGCGCTCGGGAACGTCGACATCGATGCCGCGCTGCAGGTCCGGGGGCAATTCGAGTCGCCCAGGATTGCAGGCGACATGACGATCAACAACGGCGACGTCAAGGTGGACGAAATCCTGCAGCGCACGCTCTTCCAGCCGTACGCCACCGAACCGACGCCGATGAGCGAGGTGGATGCGGTCGCCGCTTTGAATCCCTGGCAGCGCCTGGGCCTGGACCTCGCGCTGCATGTCCCCAACACACTGCGTCTGACCGGCCGTGACGTGCAGGTGTCTCCTGGCACTCCAATCGGCCTCGGCGACATCAACCTCCGGGTCGCCGGCGACCTGTACCTCTACAAGGATCCAGGCGAGCCGCTGTCGCTGACCGGATCGTTCGACTCAGTCAGCGGGACGTACACCTTCCAGGGACGGCGCTTCGACGTCGCCGCTGGGAGCTCCATCAACTTCCGCGGCGATCTGAACCCGGACATTTACGTGACGGTCAGGCGAGTCATTTCGGGCGTGGAGACGCGCGTCTCCGTCACCGGCCCGCTGCGGCAACCCGAACTGCGCCTGTCGAGCACGCCGCCACTCGAAGACTCGGACGTCCTGTCGCTCATCGTCTTCAACTCGGCCAGCAATCAACTTTCATCAGTGCAACAGCAAGAGCTTCTCGTCCGCGCAGGAGCGCTGGCTGCCGGCTTCATCGCGACACCACTTCTGCGAGCCATCGAGAATCAACTGGGCCTCGAGATTCTGGAGATCGAGACGCAGGGAGAATTCGGGTCAGGCCCGAGGGTGACGATCGGTCAGGAGATTGCGCGCGGCCTGATCGCGCGTTTCAGCCGCCAATTCGGCCCGGAACCTTATGACGAAGCGACCATCGAATACTACCTGTCGCGTTTGTTGCGGCTGCGCGCGACGTTCTCGGACGCGCAAACGCTCTCGGCACGCTCGCCATTCCGCCGCATCGAGCGCGCAGGCATTGACCTGCTGCTGTTCTTCAGTTTCTGAATCGTGCCTTCGAGCCTTCGTGGTCCTGGCGCCATCACAGCAGCAGCGCTTCCACGCGGTGCCCGTGCACCATGCCTTCGCATGGCGACCACGCGAAAACGGTGAAATGACCGTCCTGTGACGCTACCATCACCACCGCATCGTGCTGGTCGTGCACGAACTGCGCAGCAGAGAGATGACGCGTGCCGCCCAGCTGCGTGGGATGCATGACGGCAGCGACGCTGCCCTCGACCGGCTCGGTCACGGTCACCTGCTCCACTTGCGGCGACCCTTTCCTTCGCGCGATCTTGGCGCCGAACGCGAGCAGGTCGTATGTCGACGTCATGATGGTCGCGCCGTCCACGGCTGTCAGCCCGGCGATCACGTCGACGACGCGCGTCACAGCGTCCTGCCAGGCCCGCGCGCGTTTGCGCGCCGACGACGCGCGGTTCAAGCGCCCGAGCACATCGAAGGGCGGCGACACAGCATAGGGGATTGGCTTGACGATCGATTCCTGCCATGCGTCGGTCGCCGCCGGGACGACCAGCAGAATGCCGCCGCGGTGGTGTGCGCGCATCGACACGGCGAGTTGCACCAGCACATTCACGGAGTCGATCCAGGACGCCGGCGAATCAAACCCGAGCAGCGATGTCAGCAGCGGTGGGCAGTCAGGCAGACTCGACGCCTTTTCATCGACGACCTTGACTTGATCGCCTTCCAGCACCGCCACGTTCACGAACTTTCCGGCCTCGCCGCCACGATGGTGTTTGATGACCAGCAGTCCCGGCGCGGCGACCTCGACCACCATGCACAACGGGGGAATCGTCCGCACCGTGCCCCACACCGACAGGGCGTCGCCTAGACGGCAGACCCCGAGATGAATGCCGGCGCGCTCAACGGCCGGCGCGAGCTTCGAGAGCCGTCCGGGCTCGAGCGGTATCGCCCGCTCGAATCTGAGCGGATACGGGGCCTCCTCCGGCGTCAGGAATGCCAGCGAGATCGTGGGGACGAAGTTCTCCTCGCGTCGAAGGCTCGCCCAGAACGCCGCGTCGATCAGCGCCTCGATCGTCTCGGCATCAGGCGGCGTCGCGACGCCTGTCTGGCCGCGCTGCTGCGCGTCGGCGACATGCCTGACAAAATGCTCATAGACCCTCGGGGCGACGGCCCGAGCCGCCGGATACGGCGGTCCGGTCATTGGTGGCGCGATCGGCGAGGCTGACTCGTTCCGCGGCGCTGACCATGACCCTGGCGGAGCCAGGCGCGATGCGGGCGCGGCCTGTGTGTCGCGGGCGGCGGCGGAGGCGCGCTCGCCTTGTAGTCAAAGTCCGGCAGCGTCACCCTCGGCAGCCGGCTGCTGATCGCCTTCTCGATCTCACGGAGGCTCCCCTCTTCCTCGGTCGAGACCATCGTGAAAGCCGATCCCGTGGCTTCGGCGCGCGCCGTACGCCCCACGCGGTGGATGTAGTCCTCGGGAACGACCGGCACGTCGAAGTTCACGACGTGCCCAAGCGCGGTGACGTCGATCCCCCGCGCGGCGATGTCGGTGGCGACCAGCACGCGGTACTTGCCGCTCTTGAACCCTCGGAGGGCTTCGGTCCGCTGCGCCTGCGACCGGTTGCCGTGAATCCGGTCCACCTTGATGCCCTGCTCAGCCAGGTACTTTGCGAGTTTGTTCGCCCGGTGCTTCGTTCGCGTGAAGACCAGGGCGTCGTGCATCTCGTCGCCTTTGAGCAGCGTGAGCAGCAATGGCGCCTTGAGGTGCTGCGGCACGGGATACACGGCGTGGGTGATCCCGACCGCCGGTGCCGATCGACGCTCGAGATTGATGGTGGATGGCGTCTTGAGCATTTCACGCGACAGTTGCACGATGGGCGGCGGCATGGTCGCGCTGAAAAACAGCGTCTGACGGCGCGGCGGCAGATGGCGGAGGATGCGCCGGATGTCCGGAAGGAAGCCCATGTCGAGCATGCGGTCGGCCTCGTCCAGAACGAGATACTGCAGCCCGCCAAGCTTGGCGTACGGGAACCGGAAATGATCCAGCAGCCGGCCTGGCGTGCCGACGATCACGTCGAAGCCGCTTCGAAACGCGTGCTCCTGCGGGCCCATGCCCACCCCGCCGAAGACCGACGCCGCCGTCAGCGGCGTATGCACGGCCAGGTCGTTGAGGTCCTCCACAATCTGCGCGGCCAGCTCGCGGGTTGGCGTCAGCACGAGCGCCCGCGTCGTCCCGCGCGCTTTGTCGATCAGCCGATGCAGGATCGGAAGAAGGAACGCCGCGGTCTTGCCGCTGCCGGTCATCGCGCACGCCAGCAGGTCGTCGCCCGCCATCGCCAGCGGAATCGCATCCGCCTGGATGGCAGTCGGCCGCGTGAATCCGAGGTCTTTGAGGCCTTTGAGCAAATTGGGGTGAAGCCCGAGGTGGGTAAACGGCACGGATCATTATGACAGGATGCTCCGCTCGTCGTACAATCAGCTCGTGAACAAATCACGGCCATCACAACAGAAGCGCCAGCGCGAGCGCCAGCGCCAGGAACGTCGTACGGAAAAGCAGGCCCGCCGGCAGGAAGCCGCCGCGCAGAAGGCCAACAATCCGACCAGGGCGGACGGTGTCGATCCCGATCTTGAAGGGATCCAGCCGGGGCCGCAGCCGCTGCAGGACTGGCAGAAAACCGAGTAGGCCCGCACGATAACTGTGCGGTCGCGCACGTGCCGCCCGCACACTGAGCGCTTCTCCCGCCGGATTCTCAGCTCGAATTCCTGGAATTGCCGCCATTTCGGCCAAGGTCCGCGTGGCCGTGGTCTTGCTCCCTTGCTTTCTGTGCGCCAGCGTGCGCCCAGGGAGCTGAGACCGTGATTGATTGGGATGAATTGCGCGAACGCCTGTGCGGCGATGACGAGCTCGTGGGCTCGATCGTCGATCTCTTCGTCGAAGAATGCCCTTCCTGGCTTGCGGCCGTCGTCGATGCCGTCGAGGCCGCCGATCCGGAACGCATCCGAACGTCAGCCCACGCGTTGAAGGGCGCGGCCGGAAACCTCTCCGCGCATGCCTTGACCGCGGCCGCCAGCCGGCTGGAGTTGATGGGCCACGAAGGCAACATCCCCGCATGCAACGCTGCTTGCGCGGCGCTCTCGGCCGAGTGCGATCGCCTGCTCGGTACGCTTCGCAAAGAGCGCGTGCACTGAACTGCTACAGAATCTCCACCACGGTGGACACAGAGGACGTGGAGGTAAAATCGTACAAGAACGATTTCTCCTCCGTGTCCCCCGTGTCCTCTGTGGTGGCGAGCTCGACCTGCGCTACTGAACGGTGACTGTCACATCGCTCTTGGTTGAGAGCGCGCCGTCGTTGGCCGTAGCTCGAAGCACGTACATGCCTGGCTCGGTGAAACGCGCCGCGGTCACGGCATTTCCTCCAGCGACCAGGTTCGGACCCGCCGGCTCGAACGTCACCCTCGCCGGTCCGCGCAGCTGCATCCAGGATACAGAAAGTCCCCGCGGACGCGCGACCGCGGACGAATTCGCCTGCGCCTGAATTCGCGTCGCGTCCGTCGCGACGGTCCGCTGCACCGGCACTCTCGGCTTCGGCAGGCCATCATCTGTCACGTTCGCCGTGAGCGACAGCGGTTGACCGATCACAGCCGTCTGCGCGGCCGCAATCGAAATCGTCGGCGGCTTATTCGAATCGCTGTCACCGGGATTCAGATTGCCTCGGGTCATCACGATGCGCTCGGTGATCTCCTCCACCGGCAGGAGCTCACCGTACGCCTTCTCCGTTTTCCCGTTGGCTCTGATGGTCCACGTCAGCACCTGCGAGCCGAAGTTACCTGGGACACGGACCCGGAACACCCAACCCTGGCGTCGCGGAAGAAAGTACGTCGGCTGACCACGATCGGGGGCGCCCGGCTCCAGCATGTTGTCCGGACCCGCCGGTATCGCGAGCTCTTCCTGCCAATTGCGGTTGAAGTAGCCGAACACGAGATCGAACGTGCCGTCGGTGTTGCGGATCCATCCTTCGAAGTAGGGCACGACGTTCTGTCCGGATACGAACTTGGTTTGCGGGATCGCCGTCGGCAGCTGCTGGGCGGTCACATCGCCCACGGCGAGAAGCAGCAAGATCGCGATCGTCAATGTCAACTCTCGACCTCGGAGGACATGGAGGACCGGAGGACGAAGTCTTTTCACAAGACGGGATTGGATCTCTGTGTCCTTCGCGTCTTCTGCGGTGACGCGGTTGTTCGAATCACTCACTGGTCTTCTTTCTCGCCGCCACGCGCTGCTGATAGTCCGCCTCCTCGATGTAGAACAGGCTGACCCACGCAAAGCTCATCTCATCGATCGTGCGTTGTCCATAGCCGACCCAGTTCCTCGGGTTCGGGTTGTACTTGTTCGCCGCCGTGTTGTCGTGCCACGCCGTAATGTGAATGATGGTGCCGGCCGGCAGCAGCGGCGCGACCTCCTCGGCGTACGGGTAGGTAATGTGCCAGCCGAATTGATAGTTGCTGACACAGTTCAACGTTTCGGTTCGTGCCGGACCCGGTCGTGCGGAATCAGCGCGGATGTCCGGATAAATAGCTTCCATGCACATCGCCTTGCCGCGATTGTGCATGTGCGGCTGAAACGCCGACAGCACCGCGGGCTTCGGCAGACGGAAGTAGCCGTCGGTGCGCGCCATTTCGCCCGGGGGAATGTCGAGATCGTTGTTGTCGCCCATGTGCTGCGTGAACGCGACGTACTTCGGGACCTGCCCCTTCGGATACAGCTTGAAGCCGATCGAGACGTTCACGAGCGATCGCTCGCCACTCGGATGCAGGTGCAGATTGAAATGAATCTTCGAGCCGGCCTTGATCAGGCGCCCCGAGTTCTCCGGAAAGATGTCACCGTTTTTTCCGAGCGCGTATTCGTTGAAGAAGAAGCCGACCGGATCCTCGTCCTCGTCTTCGATCATGTTGGCGGTGGCGTGATGGACCACCTTGAAGCTGTACGCCTCGGGCTTGGTCTCCACCGCGGCGATGTACATGTCTTCGGCGAACCCGGGATCGACGTCTACGTCATAGAACTCGTCGGGACCGTTTGCACGCAGCTCGTACGGCTTGGGCAGCGACACCACCATGTCCGGCTTGCCGATGTGCCACTTATCCACGTCCGCGAACTGCCGCGGCTTCGGCATGTCCGCCTGGTTGCCCGCCAGCGCGCCGCCGTCCACCCACTTGACGATGGTGGCAATCTCCCCTTCCGTCAGCGACGGGTCGTCCTTGAACTTCGTGATGCCGATGTGCCGGTCGATGTACCACGGTGGCATCTCTCGCGAGGTCACCTTCTGTTTGATCGAGCGCGCCCAGGGGCGCGCCTCCTCGTAGGTGACGAGGGACATTGGCGCGATCGCGCCCGCATGATGGCAGTTCTGGCAGGAGCGCTGCAGGATAGGCGCGACGTCGCGCGCAAAGGTCACCGGCTGAGAAGGCTGCGCGAATGCTGCTTGTGCGACACCGCCGAGGCACAGGAGCGCAAGGACTACCTGTTTCATCTGTTCCTCCACATCTAACCCGGCAATCTGAACGCTAACAATTCGCCCGAATAATTGCCGCCGCTGATCGCGATGACGATGTACTGCTTGCCGTTCAGCATGTACGTCATCGGCGATCCGCTCTCCGGCGCCGGCATGTAGACGGCGCCGACCTCTTTGCCGTCTGTCTTGCTGTACGCTCGCAGCATCGCTCCTCGTTGACCGGACGGCGTGGTGAAGACGCCGCCCTCACCCGCAATTACCAGCGTGCGCGTCACGAGCGGACCGATGAGCCCGGACCTGCCGGTGCGCGGGATGGTCAGTCCCTTCAAGGCCGGGTTGTTGCGCACATTGTCGGGCGTCTCGCCGTGGGCGATCTGCCACAGAATCTCGCCTTTGTTCAGATCGATCGCGCTGATGCGCGCGTAGGGGGGCTTCAGGAGAGGGAGTCCCTGGACCGTCAGACCGCCGCCGCCCTCACCGGCAGGCGCCGCCGCGGCCGGCGGTCCTTCACCGGTGCGGCCGCCGCCGGCGGCCGATCCCGAACCGCCGGTGCGCCGGGCGCCCGTGAGCGCGCTGCCCTGAATGAAGTCCATGTCCGACAGGTCCTGCGGAGACGGCACGAGACCGAGCGGGCTCGCGCCGCTCTGCGAGTAGATGTACGCGATGTGGGTCTCCGGATCGTACGAGCCGCCGGGCCAGTTCGTGGCAAACCCGGAAGTCAACGTCGCGAGCGGTCCCTCGATCTTGCTGACGACCGGTGGCGTGAAGATCGGGCCAATCGTGTAGCGGCTGGCGACCTTCAGTGCTTCAGCCCGCAGCTCGGCACGTACAGGAACGCCTGCTTGGTGGGCTGGGCGACTGCCTTGATCGTCCGGCCGTTGACGGTGATGTTCGTCAGGATCGGGGCGCACGGAATGTCCATGTCCCAGATGCCGTGGTGGACGAGCTGAAAGTGCCACCGCCGCTTGCCTGTCTGCAGATCGACCGCGACCAGGCTTTCGCCGAACAGACCATTCCCGGGTCGATGACCTCCATAGTAGTCGCCGGTCGGCAATTCCACCGGGAGGTACACGAGCCCCAGCTCTTCGTCCGCTGAGATCTGGCCCCACACGCCGGTGTTGCCGGTGTAGGCCCACGAATCCTTCTCCCACGTGTCGTTTCCGAATTCGCCCGGCTGCGGAATCGTGTGGAAGATCCACAAGCGTTTGCCGGTCCGCACGTCGAAGCCGCGCACGTAGCCTTTCTCGTTGCGGCGGCTTTTCGGGTTGCCGCCGGTCTTGTGCGCGGCACCGATGATGACGACATTCTTCGCCACGGTCGGTGTCGAATGCAGTCCGATTTCTCCAGTGATCAGATCCATCGGCTGATCGTCATCGAGCTTCAAATCGACGACGCCGCGTTGCCCGAACGTCGAAACCGGGACGCCGGTCTTCGCGTCGAGCGCGATCAGTCGATACCCCGGTGTCACGTAGAGGATGCGCTGGTCCCGGCCGTCGGTCCAGTAGGCCAGCCCGCGG
>WNFX01011520.1_pt1 | contig 13102 bp, 12 predicted proteins | sample 5400111 | NCBI WGS metagenome assembly WNFX01 (sample SAMN13153363, study PRJNA577476) | soil metagenome | isolation source: 40 cm soil or saprolite under grassland replicate 1 | place: USA:California | collected 2016-06-15
TCCAATCACCTGAGCTGTGAAAGCGCCTGCCAGGTAGACGTGCTCGACCGTGGCCCCCTCCGCCGCGGCGCCGTCACCGAAGTCCCAGTGGTACGACGCGGCGTCGCCCGAGGCGGTCAGGACGACGTCGAGCGGCGCTGCGCCGGAGGTCACCGTCGCCTTCGCCGCAACCGTCGGCGGGCGGCCGCCGTGGCCGCCGGGCTGAACGCGAGGACTACCGCCACCACGATCGCAGCCCGCACGGTCGCAGTCTAGTTGCCTGCCTAGACAGTCACCGCAACGACCGGCGCCGCCAGCAGCGACCGATTCCTGCTGGCCGGTACTCAGTTCACGACCACGATCCTCGGTCAGCACGTGCATTTCATCCACGTTCGTTCCCCGCGTGCGGATGCGAGGAGAACTCGGCGCTTGCTGCGGCGGAGCCAGGGCGAGGACCCTCGGACGAAGACAGGACTGGCCGTCAGGCCGTTGCGCGCACGACCAGGTCGCTCCGCCCGCAGCGGAGAACCTTCACTGACGCGAAGCCGCTCGTTTTGAACAGCAGGCGAGCGTCTCGCTCGGTGTAGTCGAAGATCGGGCAGTCGGCCATGATCTCGTAGCGGAGCTTCCGGATTGGCCCCTTCAGCCAGTCCCATTTGGGGAAGCTCGCGACGACGTGACTGCCGAGCTCGTGCATGCGCCGGGCCACGGGCTGGGGCTCCGCGACGTAGTCGAACAGCCCGAGCGCGAGGACGACGTCGAAGGGACCACCGAGGGCCGCGTCGAGGAAGTCGTCGTGCACGAGTCTCACCTTGGATCCGAACCGCCGCAGCCGCTCGGCCGCCAGATCGAGCATGGTCTCGGAGAAATCAACGCCGACGTAGGCTCGAGCCCCGGCCTCGAGAACGCGCTCCGCGACACGGCCGGGTCCGCAACCGACGTCGAGCACCGATGGCGTGCCCTCCGCCTTGATCGCGGCGAGGGTCAGATCAAGCCGGCGGAAGATCGCCGGCCTCAGCAGTCGTGGAAGGGCGCGGTCCTCCTCGTAGAGACCATCAAAGGAGATCGCCTTCTTCTGAAAGTGCTCTCGTACGCGCCGGGCCGTACTCGCCGAGGGTGGAGATGCGCCCGCCATACGTCACGAACCGGAATTCCCGCCCCACTCGGCGCACCTTCGCAATGAGGCTGTCCCGACCGACATCGGCGTAGAGCCGATTGTAAAGCGCAGCGAGGCGCCGCCTCCGCGACGACGACCTGGGGAGCGCCACGCAAAGCCGTTCGGGATCGAGCTCGTGGGGATGGAGATAGAGAGCGACGTACGAGGTCGACCGTTCGACGGCGCGGAGCGCTCGGAGCAAGATCGGCTCAGGCAGGAGCCGCCAGTAGCTTCCTCCCCCGACCGGCACCGACAGCCGCCTCGTCCTCCACACGCTTAGGGGAAACTCGGCCAGCTCGCCGCCCGATGGCAGGATGAGCCGGAACGGGACGTCGGGGATCGGCCCGAGGCGCCGCGGAACCAACGGCGAGTCGTACTGGCTCGAGTCGTACTCGAACCCGAGGTCGAGAAGCGTCGCGTACGCCCACGTCGCCTCGCGGTTGAGCGAGAACCAGGGAGCCCGGTACCCGCGGGGAGGCACTCCCACCAGCCGTTCGATGAGGCTGCTACCGAGCTCGAGGTCGCGCCGAAACTTGTCCGGCGCCTGCCGGAAGACGCGCGTGTGCGCGTACCCGTGGCACCCGACCTCGTGGCCTCTCGCCGCGAGCTCCTGGACAAGATCGGGGTAACGCTCGGCGGAGATGCCGAGCACGAAGAACGTTGCCTTCGCCTCGAGCTCGTCGAGGAGATCAAGCACGACGCTCATCTGGCGCTCGAATGCGCGGCCGCTCGCGGTCCGCGCCGTCAGTCCGAGGTCGCGCTCGACGAGCTGGTTCCAATCCTCGAAGTCGAAGCTCAGGAGTGCGACCGGCCGTTCGCTGCCGCGGTCGGCTTCTCCGCGACGGGGCGCCGCTGTCTCTGCCCGGGGCTCATGCCTCATCCATGGGAGCTTCGAACGCCCTCCACCGGATTTCAACTCGCGTCGAGTCCAAGACACCGGAATCGCGGCGCGTTAGGCTCGTCCGCATGGTGGGCGCCTGCCAGCTCGCGATCCTCGACGGGCCGCGGGCGGTGAAGATTCCGCCGCCGCACTTCCGCTGGCCGGTGATCGGCGACGAGGAGGAGGAGGCGGTCCTCAGCCAGTTGCGGAGCGGCCGGCTCTCCTCCTCGGAGCCGGCCGGAGTCGTGGCCGAGTTCGAGGACGCCTTCGCCAGCTTCCACGGAACGCCGTATGCAATGTCGACGAGCGCGGGCACCGCGGCGCTCCACGCCGCGTTCTTCGCCCTTGACTTGGAGCCGGGCGACGAGGTGCTTGCGCCGGCGTACACCCACGTCTCGACGGTCCTGCCGATGCTGCAGGCGCACCTCGTCCCGGTTTTGTGCGACGTCGATTCGGAATCGGGGAACCTCGACGTTCTCGACGCCGAAGCCCGCGTCTCGCCGCGGACGCGTGCGGTGGTCGTCACGCATCAGTACGGCCGGGTTTGCGAGATGGAGGCGATCCTCGATCTCGCGCGCCGCCACGACCTGCGCGTCATCGAGGACTGCTCGCACGCCCATGGCGCGACGTACCGCGGGCGGCTGGCCGGGACCTTCGGCGACGTCGCGTGCTTCAGCTTGCAGGCGGACAAGGTTGTGCCGGTCGGTGAGGGCGGAATGCTCCTCACACGCGATCCCGCTATCTTCGAGCGCGCAGCGTTACTTGGACACTTCCGCAGACGTACGTGCGTGACGACCCCGGAGTACGCGCCGTTCGTCGAGACGGGCTACGGCCTCAAGAACCGACTGCACCCGCTCGCGGCCGCGCTCGGCCTCGTGCAGTTGCGCAAGCTCCCGGAGCGGATCCAGCAACGGCGCGAAAACCTCAGCCACTTCGACGAATGGGTCGCCCGGGTCCCGGGCGTCCGGCCACTCGCGACTCCGCCCGAGGTTTCGCGCGGGGGCTACTTCCGGTACCTGCTCCGATACGTCCCGTCTGAGCTCGCCGGCCTGCCGATCGACCTCTACATCGACGCCCTGCGCGCGGAGGGCGTCAACGAGGTCAGGCCCGGAAGCCTCGCGAAGCCTCTTCATCTGATGCCTATCTTCCAGACGCTCGACGACCGTCTTTGCCGAACGGGCTGGCCGCGGCGCGGCGCTCATGTGCAGCGGGAGCACGTCTATCGCCCCGGCGACTTTCCACGCGCCGAGCGTTTCTCCGAGCTGACGCTCCAGTTCCCAGCGTTCACCGAGCCCAGCACGGACATCATCGAGTCGTACTGCGCGGCGATGGCGAAGGTCGCCGCAGGGTCCAGCGAGCTTCTCGCCTCGGCATGCGTGTCGACGTCGTGATCCTTGGTGCGGGCGCGGCCGGGCTCGGCGCCGGCCTTGCTCTCGACGACGCCAGCACGGCGTTCCGGATCCTCGAAGGCGACGACGCGGCCGGAGGCCTTCTCAGAACCGACGTCGTCGACGGCTTCAGCTTCGACCGCACGGGCCACGTCCTCCACTTCGCACGGCCTCACATCGAAGCGGGGTTCCGCGAGCTCGGCGTGGAGCTGGAGCGGATCGAGCGGCGAGCCGGGATCCTCCTCGGCGACGCCGAGGTCCCGTACCCGTTCCAGTACAACCTCTGGGCCCTGGAGTCGCGCAGCCTCGCGCGAGCGGTCGTCGACGACATGAGGACGGCACCTCGGCGAAACGGAGCCGGGTCGTTCGCCGATCTGCTCCGCTCTCTGTGGGGTGAGAGCGCCCTAGCGCTCTTCTTCCGACCGTACAACGAGAAGCTGTGGGGGCGGCCGCTCGAGGCGCTGCCCGCGGATTGCGCGGGCCGCTACCTCCCCGAAGCCGATGTCGAGCTCGCCGAACGAGGCGCGCAGCGCGAGGTCGGCGCACACGGCTACAACAACACGTTCCTATATCCCGCCTCCGGACGGCTCGGGGATCTCATGACGGCGCTCGCCGCTCCGATTGCAGACAGGGTCTGCTGCGGCGTCTCTGTCGAAGCCGTGGACATCGTCCGCCGCGAGTTGCGCACGGAGGACGGAGGGACGATCGCCTACGGTCGACTGATCAGCACGATCCCGCTCGACGTGCTCTTGCGGATGTCCGGCCTCAGAGTCGACCCGGATCTCTTCGCTGCCACGGAGGTCGTCAATATCCGGATCGGGTTGCGCGGCTCGCTCCGAACCGCGAATCACTGGCTCTACGTCGCCGACCGCGAGCTTCCGTTTCATCGGATCGGCTTTCCGCAGAACGTCAATCGTCGGACCTGCCCCGACGGATGCACAAGCCTCTCCATCGAGTCCACCATCCCGGCGTCGGGCCAAAGGTTGTCGACGGACGACATCGCCGCGACGGCGCTCGAATGTATGTCCCGTCGCGGCTTTGTCGACGTCGAGGAGTACCTCTTCCACGACGAGTTCCTCATCTCGCCGGCGTATGTCGTGCAACGCGCACCGGAGAGGGACGCGTTCGCAGAGATCGAACGCACGCTCCGAGAGCACGGCCTATTCCTCGCGGGCCGCTTCGGCACGTGGGACTATCTCTCGGTCGAGGAAGCATTCGAATCCGGCGTCCGAGCAGCCGGCGAATGCTCCCGGGCTTCGGCGTGAGCAGCAGTGTCCTAGTGGGAGCTCGCGGCAGCGGGAACCGACGTGGTGGTGCTCGACGTGGCGGTTCCATCCGCCGACGTCGCGGAGGTCTGCAGGTACGAGGCGTGCGACGTCACCGAGCGCGAATCCCTCCGCGGTGCGCTCGACGACGCCGACGTCGTCTACCTGACGGCCGCACTCCTCGCGAAGCAGTGCGACGAGAACCCGAAGCACTGCTTGGCGGTCAACGTCGCGGGGACAGTGCATGCTCTGACCGAGGTCATCGCGGCGCGCCGCAAGCCGCGCGTCGTCTTCCTCAGCACCGGGGCCGTCTACGCGACGGCAACGACGTATCCCATCGGTGAGGAGGCGGCGACGCAGCCCGGGAGTCTCTATGCCCTCTCGAAGCTGGCCGGTGAGCATGCCGTCGCTGCCGCCGCGGCGGCGGGGGGATTCTCCGCGGCGGTCCTCAGGCTGTTTACTGTCTACGGCCCCGGGCCTGCGTCGGGGCGGCGTGGGCACTTCGTCGCCGGCTGGCTCGAGCGCGCGGCCGAAGGACGCGCGCTGACGATCTTTGGCGATGGCGAGCAGACGGTGGACCTCACGCATGTCAGCGACGTCGCAGAAGCATGCCGCCTTGCGGCGGTCGCTCCGATCGGAGAAGGCGACTGCCGCGTCTACAACATCGGCAGCTGGGTCCGCGAGGTGCTTCCGTCGCTCGACGTCGAGAACGTCCCGCCCCAGTGGATAGCCCCCCCGCGACAGTTCGCGGACATCGGCCGCGCGAGGTCCGAGCTGGGCTATGCCCCTGCGGTGTCGCCTGAGACGGGGCTGAAGACGCTCTTCCGAGAGCGGCTCGTGTACGCCGGCTCCGTCCAGAGGTGAACGATGGTGGCGCTCCCGGATGCAGTCCTCCTCCCGCTCGCCGCCGCACTCGGAGCGGTGGCGACCCAAGGGACACGGGCGATCGCGACGCGGCTCGGCGTCGTGAGCGCGCCCGACGCGTTCGTTCCGCAGCACACGAAGTACGTTGCTTCTCTCGGCGGCGTGGGGCTGGCGGCTGCCGCAGCGACGACGCTCGCGCTCGACCGGAGCCACGGGACGGTCGGTCGAGCGACCGCGCTGGGCGCGCTCCTCTTCCTCGGCGCAGGACTAGTGGACGACCTCTGGGGGCTCGCGCCGTCGCGGAAGCTCGCGCTCCAAGTCGTCGCCGCTTCGATCGCCGCGGGGTTCGGGGCGACATTTCCCGCCACCGGGCACCGGCCGCTCGATGCGATTGTCGGCGCCGTTTGCATCGTCGCGATCGTAAACGCCGTCAACCTCACGGACGTGTGCGACGGCCTCGTGGCGGGCCTGGCGGTGATCGCCCTCCTCGCGCTTGGTTTCACGGAGCCTTCGCTCAGAGCGCCATGTCTCGCGGTGGCGGGCGCGTGCCTAGGATTCCTCCTGTTCAACGCCCCACCGGCCTCGATTTTCCTCGGCGACACCGGGAGCAGCTTCCTCGGCTTCGTCCTAGCCGCTCTTCTGCTGGCCGCGGTCCGCGGGGGAAGCACCGGGACGCGAGGGATCCAGGTTGCGTTCTTCGTCAGCGTCCCGCTGTTCGAGCTCCTGTTTGTCGTCGTCGCGCGTACGCTCCGGCGGGAGCCGTGGTGGCGGGGAAGCGCCGACCACTTTTCGCTGCGCCTGCAGGCGGCCGGGCTCTCGCGGTGGCAAACAGATGCGATCGCGTGGACGGCCGCCGCCGCGCTCGCGCTCGCAGGCTGGTCGTTCACGCGCTTGCCGACGGCCGGCTGGGTCTCCCTCGTCGTCATCCTCCTCGGAGCGTTGACTGCGGCCTCCGCCCTGCTGCTACGTGTCGATCCGAGCCCTGCGCGAAGCCTGACCGGATGATCAACGGCCGCGTCCACTTCATTGTCGGGATGTCCCGCTGCGGTATCACGCCGCTGAGCCGGTGCCTCAACCTCCATCCGGCGGCCGCCGTCTTCGGCGAGAGCAGGTTCTTCGGTCGCTGCTACGTCGAGCCGGCTAGTGCAGACGGGTACGACAGCGCGCAGCTCAACGGGATCGAACGCATGCTCCGCAACTTCCGGTGGACGGCAACAGTGGGCGACGAGCTTGGTTGCCTGCGCAACCTGTCGCTCGAGGACATGCACGACCTGATCGCGGACACGTTCGGGCGGTTGGAGGCTCCGATTCCGCCGGGAGCGCTCTTCACGCTGCTGGCCGAGCGCATCGCCGATGCAGAGGGCAAGCACTATGCCTTCGAGAAGACTCCGCACCACCTCAACATGCTCGGACGAATCGTCACGTATGTCCCCGACGCTCACTTCGTCGTCCTCCTCTGCGAGCCGTACGCTTTCTGCCGCTTCCACCGCGAATGGGACGCGTCGTACCACCCCCTCGGGATGGCCCTCCTGTGGCGCGGATACATGCGCGCGTACGAACGTGCGGCACAGAGGTACGCCGACCGGATAGTCGTCATCGACACGGCCGGGCTTGCCCACGAAGGGGCGGCGACGCTCGAACGCGTGCAGCGCTTCTTCGGCCTCGAGCTGCACGACCTCGCGGCGCCACTCGCACCGCTGTCAGTGTTCTTCGAGCGTCCGGACGAGACCGACGCCGCGGACATCTTCTGGATCAATCTGATCTGCCGCCGGCTCATGCGTCGGCACGGCTACTACCGTCGCCCGACACCTCGCCTGCCGCGGCCCGTGTTGCTGTCTCTCGTCTCGTTCCCCCGCTGGTGCTTACATGGGCTCGGGTGGGGGAGACGATCACGTCTCGCGACGACTTGGTACCTGCTGCGTTGGTTACGCCCGTGACCGCAGAGGGCGCGCGGTCGCCGGCCAGGATCGACTTCATCGCGGGCATGGCCCGGAGCGGTACCACGTGGCTGGGCCGTGCGCTCGCGAAACATCCGGACGTCGCCGTCTTCGGCGAATCGAGCTTCTTCGGGCGTCTCTATGTGCCGCCGCGCGCCGACGGCACGTACGGCCCGGCGGAGCTCGCACGCGTGCATGCGATCCAACGTGAGCAGGACTGGGCGACGACGACGGGCGACGATTCCAGCTGCCTGCGCAACAGTCAAGGAGAGGAGTACGCAGCGCTCGTGGATGCGGCGTTCGGGCCCCTCGAGGCGCCTGTGACCCCTGCGGAGAGTTTCCAGGCGCTCGCTCGTGCTATCGCGTCGTCGGAGCGAAAGCCCTGCGTCGTCGAGAAGACACCGCACCACGTCCACTGGATGCGGCGGATCGCCTTGGGCTTCCCCGAAGCGCGGTTCGTGCTGCTCACCCGCGACCCGTACGGGTTCATGCGCTCGTTGAAGCATCTCGATGACCGCATCGAGAGCCGGTGGCGGAGGGCGCTTGAGAGGCCGTGGCGCCACCCCGCCGTGTGCGCGGTCGCGTGGCGCGCCTACATGCTCTCGGTCGAAAGGGCGCTTGAGCAGTACCGAGACCGCGTTCTCGTCGTCGATCATCGTGAGCTTCGGCAGAGGCCCGAGGCGCTCCTCGCGTCCGTCCAATCGTTTCTCGGCCTCGCTGTCCACGACCTCGCGCCGGGGACGCTCGGGCAGAACTCGAGCTTTCGCAGGGGTGGCAAGCCGAGCCTCCGAGGGCAGGACGTGTTCTGGATGAACCTCATCGCCGGGCGCGTTATCCGGAGGAACGGCTACCGGCGGGAGCCGATCCCGTTTCGACCGCTGCAAATCCTCGCCTCGTTCGCCACGCTTCCGCTCTGCGCCGCGTATGTCGCTGCACGCGCGCCACGGAGAGTGCCGGGCTCCCTTCGGCCCTATCTGGCCGCATGGATCGGCCGGTGACGTTCAGCGAGACCCGACAGCTTTCTCCCAGACAGGCGGGGCACCCGAGCGCACGTACCTCACGAGGGAGGCGACGGTCGCCGAGGTGACGATGACGTAGTAGTAGGCGAGGCTCGCGACTCGAGACCGCGCACGCCGTCTTCCTACCAGGGCGAGAGCGGCGAATCCGAGTTGCCCGGTGAGCGCGAGCCCGTAGATTCTTCCACGGCGCGCGAGGCCCACGTTTGCGACCAGGAGCGCGACGTGGAGGAGCCCGCTGCCGTAACGGACAGCGCGATGCGAGACGAGCTCGACCGCGTAGAGCGGACCCACGCGGCACAGCATGCCGCCCTCGAGCAAGTGCTGCCAATCCGAAACGAACATCCGCACCTTGCGTCTGTACTCGTCGTCGAGATCGCGCGCCGGCTTCTCGAATGCGAGGGCCTCGGGCTCGTAGACGGCGCGCCTGCCGCGCTTGACCATCACGTGCGGCAACCCGACATCGTGGCCGAAGCGATCCTCGACGTAGTCCTCTCGGCGCACGGCGTAGATCGCACCGTTTCCCCCGGTGATCGAGCCGAGGGCCGACTCCCGCTCGCGCAGCCAGAGCTCGTAGCGCCAGTAAACGCTCTCACGGTTCGTGCCTTCGCTGCGCGCAACTTCAAGTCGCCCGCAGACATAGCCGACATCGTCGTCCGCGAAGCTGCGAACGAGCCGTCGCAGCGCGTTCGGCGCCCACGTCGTATTCGCGTCGGAGAACGCCAGGATCTCGCTCGTGGCAGCGCGCGCCGCGACGTTGAGCGACGCGACCTTTCCACCCCGCGAGCACTGAAGCAGACGGACGCGCGGCTCTGCCGCGGCCACGGCGGCGACGATGTCGTCCGTACGGTCGCGCGACGCGTCAGAGGCGACGACGATCTCGAGCCGATCGACCGGGTAGTCCAACGCGAGGAGGTCGTCCAGTCGCCGTTCGATGACCTCCTCCTCGTCGTGCGCCGGAACGATCACCGTCACCGACGGCACGACGTCTGCCTTGCGGATCTTCTTGGGTCGCACCCGCGCGAGCGCTGCCGCCGTGAGCGGGTACCCGGCGTGCGCCCACGCGAGCGCGCCAAGACTTCCCCAGAAGAGGCCCCTTAGGAGCGACACACCGACGCACTCGTCCCGCGGGCATGCTCGCGGAGCGCGTGTCCATAAACTCGTTCGTGGGCTTCTGCCGCATCGTCCCACGTGAGTGCCGACGCTGCTGCTCGTGCTCCCCGGGCGCAGAGATCGAGATCGTCTCGTTCCGTAAGCAAGGACACGCACGCCGACGCTAGGGCCGTTGCGTCTTCGGCCGGGACTACGAGGCCGGCGCCGAACTCACGCACGAGCTGTCCCATCGAGCCGACGTCCGAAACGACGACCGGCCGGTGGTGGCCGAGCGCAGTTGCGAGCACTCCGGAAGCAGAGGCATCGCGGTAAGGGAGGACGACGACGGTCGCGGACTGCATTAGCGCGGTGACCTTCTGCTCGGGCACGAAGCCGAGCCGCCACTCGATCTTCCCCGTCAGGTCCAGCCTGTCCGCGAGCTCCCGGACCGGCTGGACCGACTCCATTGGATCTCCGGCGACGACGAGCCGCGCCTCGGGAACCCTCTCGACGACGAGCCCTAGCGCGGCGACGAGTGTCTCGAGGCCCTTGTACGAGCGCAAAAGCCCAAAGAAGAGCAGCGTGCTTCCTTGCGGCGGCCCGAGTGTTTTGCCCGGAGCCGCCGCGAACACTGGATGCCGAATCGCCACGACGCGCCGCGGATCAACGCCGAGCTCGGCGAGATCGCGAACGGCCGTCTCGGAGTGCACGACGACGCGGTCGACCCGCCGCAGGATGTCGCCCCATGCGCCGAGATCGCGCGGCCGTCGAGGACGGACGTCGTGCGCCGTCAGGACGGTCAACCGGCGGGACGCTACAGCGCCGAGCCACCGGACGTCGAGCCGCGGGAGCACGGTCCACTGGATGTGTACGACGTCCGGGTCGAGCGCCTCTATACGGCGTAGAAGCCGCGCGACGCTCGGAACGTACTCGACCGCCTTCGTCAAGAGCCGCAGCCGCGAGCGGGGGGCCTGTCGGAACGTCCGGCTCGTGAGCGAGAAGAAAAGCTCGTGTCGGCGGTAACCGTCCGGCTGCGGAGGCAGGCCGAAGCGCGACGGACAGGTCAACAGCTCCACTTCGTGGCCGCGCCGCGCGAGAGCGGCCGAGAGGCAGTGATCGTAGGGCGGCGTGTACCCGCCGGGATCTGTCAAGACGATTCGCATGGACGCAACCGCCAGCCTGCTCCTTATACGTGAGGTTTGATCCACGCGGCAAACAGAGCCTCGCCCCACGCGATGTTGGGTCGCTGCGAAAACATGCGGTTTGGCTGGATATTCTTGATGGGCCGGGCAGGGATCGAACCTGCGACCTTGGGATTAAAAGTCCCCTGCTCTACCAACTGAGCTACCGGCCCGATGCCCCCGACGGGATTCGAACCCGTGCTACAGCCTTGAAAGGGCTGTGACCTAGGCCGCTAGTCGACGGGGGCGCAGGCCAAGAATAGCCGCGTCGAACTGACTGCTCGATCTACGTCTACCGACGTTCGCGAGCCGCACGGCGGCGGAGCCGACGCGCCGTCGCGCGTTGCATCAGAGCAGCCACGCGTACCCGGTCCAGGTGCGGCACCAGCCGCCACTAAGCTTTGTGCCGACGGGCGGTTAGCTCAGTTGGGAGAGCGCCTGCCTTACAAGCAGGAGGGCGACAGTTCGAGTCTGTCACCGCCCACTGAGAGACCCGCTGGAAACGGCGGGTTTCTCTCTTCCGCCCCCAAAGACGGCCTGCCGGTCCGGCACAAAAATGACCCAAACAACGAGAGGCGCTCAGCCGCAGTTGTCTGCCCTGGAAACCGAAAGGGTGCACTTTGTGAGCGATTACTCGAGTTCTACGAACGTGCGCGAACAGGTCCCCGGCGAAGGGTCCTCAGGCACGGCCTCTCACCAGACGCGGGTCTGTGCCCACGGGGAGATGCGAAACCCGTGTCGAGTGACTCTCCCGACGTATCCACGATGCGCGCTACGTTCGCTCGCGCGGACCGGCCTCGCTGACCACACGACAGGAAGGTTGGTCCGCTCGCATCCTCTCTCTGGCACCGGGCAGTGGTCGCGACCAACCGCCCGCTATGCCGCTTCAGCGGGCCGCAGCCGTGCCATGCGCGCCTTGACGGCGCGGAGCCGCTGCGACAGACGTGCCCAGGCCCACGGCTCGACCTCCTCGTAGCGCACCTCGGACTCCGAGCGGGTGGCTTCCAGGTACTCGAACCAGGCGTTCGCCTCCTCGATCAGCAGCAGCGCTTCGGCTTCGTTCGTGGCGGCCATTCGTCCACCTTCGGGTCGATGCCCCAAGGGTAGGACCCGGACCGGACGACGGGGCTAGCTATCTCTTCACGCGGGAGCGGACGGGACAGAGCCTCTAAACGATTAGCTGCTCACGAAGTTCCCGAAGCTGGTCAGCGAACTCTTCGCCGACCTCGCGGTAAACCTCGAGTAGCTCCTCGTAGGCCCCCTCCCCGCCGACGAAGTTCCAGAACTCCTCGCCAATCATCACCTCGTGCTCGAAGTCGAAGAACGGAAGCGCAAAGGCATGGAGGTAGGGACCTACTCCGTAGGGGTTGTAGGGAATGCCCCACCAGGCGAAAGCGGACTCACTCTGGCGGATCGCGAGGGCGGTCATCAACCGCTGCTTCATCTCGATGCACTGACCCTTGTTGGGCTTCCCGCTCTTGATCTCGAAGAAGTGCTCGTCCTCGTCGTGCGTGCGGACGTAGAGGTCTATTCGCGTTGAGACGCTGACTCTCTCGCCGAAGTGTCCAAGGAGCTGTTCGCGCTCGTACGGCCCATCCGGCTCCGCTTCTCGACGCTCTAGCTGGCGGATCCGCTGAGTGATGAACTCGCGTGAAAGAACCGGGATCGAGCCGGTGAGATCGAGTGGTTGTTGCACGTCCATGTGCACCTCTTCAGCAATGACGGCGGCGATGTCCTCGTGCAGGTTTCCGAGGCGCGTCGAGAAACTGCGTTCGCCCAGCAGCGTTATGCCAGGTACGAGCGCGTCATGGAATGGCGTCAGCAGCCCTCGCGGCGAGACTCCCTCGTTCGCGATTTGCTCGAGTTCGCCTGCCGGGATCGAGTCTGCGATCCACCGTTCCATGAAGCTCGTGAGTAGGGCGCGAACGCGGTCCCTCGTTTCCTGGTTCATCGGCTAGGCGGTCGCGCAGACGAGGACGTTCTCGAAGAACTCACCCGCGCGGCGCCCTGTACGCCGGTTGACGTGGCGGGTCAGCTTCTCCTCGAGGCGGAGACCTGATTGCTCGAGGATCTCCGGGTACAACTCTTTCGAGTCGTTCACGATGATGATCACCGGGGCGCCCTTGGGGAGTTGCCGGTGAGAGTTAGCGAACACGGCCACCATGTCGTCTACGTAAGCGCGGATGGCTTGGCGCGAATGACCGCGCGACGCAGGACCGATCTCTTCCTCCCGACGATCCTTCAGACCGAGCAGCTCGTACGAATACCTGTGCTGCTCGTGGTAATCGATCAGACCGGGATATGGCGGTGAGGTGATGATGCCGCTCGGTTTGAGTGGCAGTTC
>WNFX01008646.1_pt1 | contig 13101 bp, 12 predicted proteins | sample 5400111 | NCBI WGS metagenome assembly WNFX01 (sample SAMN13153363, study PRJNA577476) | soil metagenome | isolation source: 40 cm soil or saprolite under grassland replicate 1 | place: USA:California | collected 2016-06-15
TTGATTGTGGCTGTTGTCTTTCTGGTGGTCATTGGTACTATCGGTGGATTGCTTTTTGGTGTCCCGCCTGCCTTTTCACTCTTTGGCAGTTCCAATAAGATTCCACAGAGTGTGAAAGGGCAGGCAAAACTGAATGTTACTCCTGAGGCACTGAATTTTGGTACTCTGGACACGGGGCAAAAACTTACGAAGGCGGTGACTGTAAGCAATTCTGGCAGCCTGGCTCTTGATTGGAAGGTGAATGCAGCCAGTGCAAACTGGGTGAAAGTGGATACAACTTCTCAAACCATTCAGCCCGGTGCTCTCCCTGATACGATCCATGTGAGCGTGGATACGACAAACCTGGCGGCGGGGAACCAATCAGCCACGCTCACTATTAGCTCCAATGGTGGCAGTGCGCAGGTGGCGATCACGCTGGTAGTAAATCAGCCTACGCCGGCTCAGCAGCCCTGCATGTTGTCGGCTCCTTCTTCGTCCAATGAAACCTTCAATGCCAGTATGGGGTCGAATCCCGCTGCACAGACCCTGACTATTGGCGCCAGTGGGTCGTGTTCGAGCGGAGTTACTATCACTCCAACTGTTAGGACGGCATCAGGAACGGGCTGGCTGGCAGTATCACCTTCCGCGGCAACTCTTACCAACGGAAGTGCAGCCTTCACCGTCACTGTGACATCCTCTCGCCTCTCACCTGGTTCATACACTGGCACAATCTCGCTGGCCGCGGAGAGCGGCAATAGCACCCTTAGTGGCAGTCCGCAAACCGTAGGCGTGACGCTGACTGTAACGGAAGTGCCGCCTGTTCTTGCTGTCAGCCCCGGTACGCTTGCCTTAAGTCTTTCAAATGGAGATAACGCAACGGCCAGATCATTCACAATCTCGAATACAGGCGGGGCTCCATTGAACTGGACTGCTACCCTGGATGCAAATGCTCCACCGTTCGTTTCACTTTCACCGGGTGCTGGCACGAATCTAAGCGCCGGCGCAAATACTGGCGTCAAGGTCAATGTCAATCCTTCTCGTGTAGAAGCAGGAAACTATGCGGCCACGGTAACAGTTAGTGCGACCGACCCGCTTACGGGGCAGAGCGTAAAGGGCAGTCCAGTCACAGTCTCAGTCACGATTACCATTACTGTCCCTCCCTCTATGCAGCTCAGCACAACGAGCCTGACGTTTACGCCAGGCAGCTGCGTGTATACTGCTTCGGGTACGGTCACTATCACGAATACGGGAGGTGGTACACTATCATGGAGTGCAGGAAACCCGGTTTATGCTTCAAATCAACCTACAGGCTGGTTGACGGTGTCTCCTGTAAGTGGTAGTTATGGTGCAGGAGGGCCGACTAAGGTGAAATTCTCTGCGGATGGAACAGGATTTCAACTTGGGGTGATATATACGGCTACTGTAACTATTACTCCATCGGTCGGTACCGCACAGACGATCACAGTCACATTCACCATTAACTGTCTTAAGTAGCGCGAGGTGGTGTGATCCATACCACTTCGATTTTCCCCTCGATCACAGTGTCGTCATCTTTGATGAGGAACACTCTGGCATAGGGAAGCTCGGGATAGAGGCGGTGTGAGAAAATAATATAGTAGAGTTGGTTACGTTTGGCCCATTCGATATCACGTGGGGAAGGATAGGCTTCGGATTTGGGGTGTGAGTGATAGTACGAATACATTTCGCCATCGTACTCATCAATATCATAGGCGATTCGTAACAAGTCTTCGGGGCTGATCTCGGAGAAATCGTCTGGATGCTCGGCGGCATTGATGGCCGGGTAGTTTTTGACTACTCGGCCATCTTTGCTTGCCAGCAGGCCGCAGGTTTCGTTGGGGTAACCGGCCACCACGTGCGCCACCATCTTATCGTACATTGCCCGGGGGATACGCACGACAAACTGTTCATCACCGGTTACCATAGAATCTTGGCCTCTAAATCTTCTTCAAGCTCATCCAGATCGCGGGTCCACAAGTCCTCGCTCAGGTACTTCCAACCACCATCGGCCAAAATGACCACGATCTTGCCGCGCTCTAAACTCTCTGCCGCACGTAATGCTGCATGCAGCACTGCACCGCATGACGGACCAGCAAAGATGCCTTCCTGATCCTTGAGCTGGCGCGTTCGACGAATGGCATCGCCACTCATTACCAGTATCCTGCCATCAATCAGCGATTGATCCAGGACGGGCGGCACAAAGCCATCTTCGAGACTACGTAGTCCCTGCACTGCCTCACCCTGTAATGGCTCGGCGGCAACAACTTTAATTGCTGGATTGTATTCCTTCAGGCGACGAGCATTACCAGTAATCGTGCCGCCAGTACCAAGTCCGGCGACGAATACATCCAGGTCGGGCAGGTCATTGATGATCTCCAAGGCAGTGCCTTCATAATGAGCACGTGGGTTGGCATCGTTACCATACTGGTAAAGCATCAGGTACCTGTCGTCGCTCGCCGCTAATTCTTTCGCTAACTTCACCGCCCCGTTGCTGCCCAGGGTACCATCAGAGAAAATGATGTTTGCCCCATAGAGTTCCAGCATCTGGCGGCGTTCTTGTGTCACATTGTCGGGCATCACCGCCGTAAACGGGTACCCCTTGACACGGGCAATCATGGCCAGGGCAATACCTGTATTGCCGCTGGTTGGCTCCAGGAGAATAGAATCTTTAGTGAGCTTCCCACTCGCTTCTGCCTCCTCGATCATTTTCCTGGCAATACGGTCTTTGATGCTACCAGAGGGATTAGCTCCCTCTAGCTTGGCAAAAATCTGCACGCCTGGACGCGGGCTGAAGCTTTTTAGCTCTACCAGAGGCGTATTTCCGATGGTGTCCAATATGCTGCTATAGCGCATAACTTGACTCCTAGCGGCCGCCCGCCATGGCAGGTAAGAGGATAACGGTATCGCCTGGGCCGATGCTTGTCTCCAGCCCATGCAAATAGCGGACGTCCTGGTCATTGACATAGACATTGATATAGCGGCTCAGAGTATCTCCTTCCGGCTGAATCTGCTCTTTTAAGGCCGGGTAGCGCTCATACAGATTCGCCAGGACTTCGTTAAGATTGCTTCCCTGGGCACTCACTTGCTTGGAGCCGCCTACTGACGCTCGTAAAACAGGTGCAAGACGAACGGTTGCCATAATCTATCTCCTTAAAGGGTAGAGTGCTGATATCCAGCACGGGGCGCGCTATGCTGCGCGCCCACGTATCTACATTATTAATTAAGCAGGAATCGCACATACATCTGCATAGGTGGGCAGGTTCTCGGGATGACCATGCTCACCGCAGGCAGGGCATTCTGGATCACGATAGAGGCGTAATTCGCTGAACTCGCCGGCCAGGGCATCATAGGTCATCATGCGACCAACCAGGGGATCCCCGATACCAAGCAGCAGCTTGATCGTCTCCGTTGCCTGCAACAGACCAATCACCCCCGGGAGCACACCCAGAACGCCAGCTTCGGCGCAACTTGGCGCCAGAGCAGCAGGAGGTGGCTCTGGATAGAGACAGCGATAGCATGGTCCCTCGTACGGCTTGAAGACCGTTAGCTGGCCTTCAAAACGGAAGACGCTGCCATGCACAACAGGCTTATTGGCGATGAGCGCGGCATCGTTGAGCAGGTAGCGCGTCGGGAAATTGTCGGTGCCATCAAGGATGACGTCGTAATCGGCAATGATGCTTGCGACGTTGCTCTCGTCCAGGCGCTCGATGTGTGTAATGACTTTCACATCCGGGTTCAGGGCCTCAATCGTTTCACGTGCTGAATCGGCCTTGTATTGTCCTATGCGCTTTGTATTGTGAAGAATCTGGCGCTGGAGATTGCTATCGTCCACCACGTCAGCATCGATAATGCCTATAGTGCCGGCTCCTGCAGCGGCGAGGTAATAGGCAGCGGGGGAACCCAGTCCACCGGCACCTATCAGCAGGACACGCGAGTCGAGCAGTTTGATCTGGCCTTGCTCGCCAACTTCTGGTACGAGGAGATGGCGGCTATAGCGTTTAGTCTGGGCCTCATTTAAAGTACGTGGCTGCACAAAGGGAAAACCGTTGCCCTTCCACTGGCCATAGCCACCTGACATGGAAATCACATCCTTGTAGCCCATCTGCTGCAAGGTGCTGCCAGCTATGAGAGAGCGCACTCCGCCAGCGCAGTAAAGTACAACCGTTTTAGATTTGTCGGGAACGGCTTCTTCTATCTGCAATTCGAGGAAGCCACGGGGCACATGAACAGCCCCGGGGATGTAACCCTCGTTCCATTCGTGCTTCTCACGCACATCTACAAGGACGATATCCTGGTGATCACGTCCAGCCTCGTGCTGGTGAGCCAGGGCATCCTGCACCTGGGGTGGTGACCATTCCGGCACCTGCTGGCGTGCTTGCCGCATAATCTGGCGAGAGGCTTCACCCATGTTCGCTTACCTTTCGATATTGTTGACTAAGTTTATCAATTTAATAATTATAGCTACTAACAAAAGAGTACCAGCCTATTTTTTACTTGTCAAGGGAGGTGAGCAATACTTTGTTTTGCAGCTATCCTTTTGTTAGTTTGTCTATACGTAACAACAAGGAAATAGGGGCAATTATTCCGGCAATCAGAAGCCAGGCGTGTTTGGGAACGGGAAGAAAATGAGGGGGGAAGAGAACTTTCTTGGAGTTACGAGAAAGAACCACCCACGACACACGCACATGAACATCGCCTGGGTGGTTTCCTCGTTGAGCAGGTCGGTTAGCATACCAACAATTGGTCCTCAGTAGCCTCTTGTGTCTGCCGTCTTCGTTCCCACTCGCAACTGGCAAGAGTATCAGTACTATCAACGCCCCAACGCAGGGCTGCCAGATCGACTATAATAAACAGTGCTAGTAGAATAATAAATGTGAACATGATGTTCTCCTTTTTCTTTGTGTTTCAGATCAATGTTTGCAACGAGTTCGGAATTCGTCTCCTTGCATAGTTTAAGTATACCAGCAAAATATGGTATACTAAAGAGAAAAGTAAAGCTATTTCTCCAAAAAAGTTAATTTAGCAAGGTAAAGGTGCAACATGACTTTAGAAATTGAAAAGCTGCTGGATGATACTGGCTGGCACCTTCTGCACGCCCTGCAGCAGAATGCGCGACTTTCCTACAGCGAGCTTGGACTACGGGTGGGGCTCTCTTCACCGGCAGTAGCGGAGCGTATTCGAAGAATGGAAGATGCAGGCATTATCAGTGGCTATCATGCTGAGATCGACAGGGCAAAGGTCGGCTTTCCCATCACAGCCATTATTCGCATGAGCGCCTCTGCTGGAGGCAGTTGTACTCGCCTGACTGCTTTTGCCCTGGAAATCCCCGAGGTTCTTGAATGCAATCGTGTGACTGGCAGCGATGCACTTATCATGAAGGTCATGGCTTCATCGGTCGAGCATCTGGAAGCCATCATCGACCGACTCTCAGCACATGGACAGCTTACTACCTCGATTGTGCTCTCTGCTCCGGTGACCAGGAAGATCATCACCCCTCTGGCGGGCAAGATGGATGACGAGGGGATGCAGACTTCTGCATGATCCATCTGACGAAGCTTGAGGTCGTTTGTCCTCGCTGTCGCATATGGTCTCCTTCTTGTCAGCCTCTCAGCATTCTGAAGAAGATCATAGCGCCTTCGTTAAGGCAACGGGAGGTACGACTATACGAGACTCAACAGGGCTGTTATGCGAACCACTTACCTATCAAGCAACGGTATTCCTGCCTTGTTTGTCTTGGTTACTAACTAGGTGGTAAGGGTCATTCTACAACGTGAAGTTATGAGGAGTAGTGGAAATATATAAAAACTAAACTAGTTTGGCTTAGACGCAGGAGGCTGAGTAGTCGGGAATACTTCTTCAGCCAACCATAATTTGACGTTTAAGTACTTCCGAATTCTACTATACACACCATCAAAGCTAAAAACAACTTTTGTCTGACTTTGTATCGCAATGGTAGCAATAATAGCATCAAAAAGAGTATTTCCCCAAGTGTTTACAAAGCCCTCATTTTCATATATTTTGAGTGCTTGTAGAACTATTTCTTTGCTGGGAATACCATAATAAGTGAGAGGACTATTTCGAAGTTTCTTAACAAGAAAGTTTGCTAAGTGAGGCTTTGGTTTGCGTCGGGTTCCAGGTCGGTCATCTATCCATCCTCGTTGGAATATTGTTACTGCTTCACATACGGCTGTATAAGGAAGGATAGCTTCTGCGTTTGCATCGTCAAGTTTTTGCAAAATAGTAGAGGCCTTATTATGGTTCGGGTGCTCTGGATCATACAACGCAATAAGTCCATCAGCATCAAAGACATAGCGCATTTGCTCATTAGTAACAAGCATTGGTTGAACCCCACATTCATTACAGGGTTTGATATTTGGTTCGTAGTTAAGGCTTGGCTTCAGACTGTTTTACTTTCAAATCCAATTCTTCTGCCTCTTTTACCCAATCCCGCATGATCCTCCAAACTGTATTAGGCATTATATCTTGATCGATATCCGCTCCTGTTGTTATTTTGGCTTCTACTATTGTATCCCTAACATCAGGTTGTATTTCTGGTTCTCGTTCTTTTGTCATCATCAAATCATCTGCTTCCCGTTTATCTCCCAAATAATGCACATAATCTATCATACCTTTAACTTCCATTGCTTGATTATATTGTTGCTTAACAATTGTTTGGGTCAACGGACTATTGGGATGTGGTTTTCCTACTACAAAGAAACCTTTGTTTTCCGGAAGACGGAAGACAGTAACTTGAAACTCTAGATGTTCAGTAGGCTTGTGCCCCTTGGGAGGTATAATTCTCAGAACGTACTGCCATTCTTTGTGAGTTTCCCATTGATGTTCATGAAGCCATTCCCCCTTCTCGTAAATTTTCCATAGTTCGGGATCAGCTTTGAGGCCCCTGATATAGTGATCATAAGGTTCTGGGCCAAATTCTTCCTGGAGTCGCTTCATGATAGAGGTCTTCTTAGTATAAAACTCACCATTCTTTTCCTTGGGGATACGCTTGAAGTTACGGCTGAAAATAGTACTGAAGTTGGAGCCCAGTAACTTATTAGGTTGTGCTTCTTCCCATAACCAACCAGCCAGGAGGTTAGAGCCTTTAACAGTACCTTCTGGGGTCAGGAGCCAGGCAGGATAAGGGGCGTGTATGCTCTTCTCTTCTTCTTCAAGTGTTAATTCAGGCCAATCTTCTACAAACCTGGCCTTTTCTGAAGGTAAGCCAGGTTGAGACGTTACTTTTTCAAGTGAGACTTCCGGATAGTCTGTCTGCAAAGTGCCGCTCATCTGTGTGCTTCTTGTGCTCCTCTTGATCTGGGCAATCCCGAAATTATTTTCCTTGTGGCCTGGGAAACGACATATGAAAGTATACCACAATTTAACTGGCTAAATCAACATTTTTACTAGGAGTTTTGAATTCATATTATTTATTGACTCTACTTACAAAATCCGAAATTTTAGGACAGGTACGCTAATCTTGAGGTGTCATAATTCGCGTATCGATCTTGCAATTTTTCAGATTGTCGGAAGCTCAGGGTCAATCAAGTACGCAGAAAAGGTATCCTGAGCTGGTTTACCTAAGCAGGTCAGGTCCGTTGCTTTGATATAATCTGGGTATAATCCAGATCACTTCCTTTCAGAGAATGCGAGCCGAGGTACTATGCGTATTGTCTCCTGGAACTGCAATATGGGATTTGAAAAAAAGCGTGATGTTCTTATGAGTTTAAAACCAGACATCGCAGTGCTGCAAGAGTGCTCAGCAAAGGATATTGCTCATACAGATGCCCCCTTTAAGCACTGGGTAGGATCGAACACACATAAAGGAATGGCTATCATTGGCTTTGCAAGTTATACGTATACCATTGATAGTTCTTACACGCAGGAATGGCCCTGGTTTCTTCCTGTACGTGTGGAGGATTTGCCTCTTCATATCCTGGGACTCTGGGCTTGTGTGAAAGATCAAGGCCTCCGTTATGTCCGTGTTACTCATCAAGCGATAGATCATTATGCACGGTTTTTATCTGTGCCAGACATGATTGTCATTGGAGATTTTAACAGCAATACGATCTGGGATAAGCTTCACCGTGAGCATTCGCATAGCCAACTTGTTGAAAAGCTAGGGAGTTTTAGACTCGTGAGCGCATACCATACTCTGCGTGGTGAAATACAAGGGCAAGAAATAACACCAACACAGTTCATGTATCGCAATCTCGCCAAGTCCTATCATATGGATTACGCCTTTGTTTCACCAGCAATAAGTAGGTCTTGTGAGTTACTCATTGGTGAACCAAGCGAATGGCTTCATAAGAGTGACCATATGCCGCTTATTCTCACTTATTCAATCTAAGTCTGGTTTCAACAAGTCCACCTTGCAATTTCTCACATCGCCTGATAGTCTGAAAGCAGCAAATATACCATGCCTCTATTTCGCACTATCGGGCGGCACTCATGCGTCCTGCTAATACTGAAACAGCAGCTATAGCTACGCAGTCAGGCAGGAAGAAAGGAGAGAATACAGCATGTCCGAGACAGCCGATATCCTTATCATTGGTGGGGGGGTGATGGGGGCCAGCATTGCCTATCATCTTGCCAGGCAGGGAGGTGGACGTATTGTATTGTTGGAGCGACAGGCCCTTTGTAATGGTACAACGGGGCGGTCGGGGGCTATTGTGAGGCAGCACTACTCCAATGATTTCACCGTGCGCATGGCGAAGGATAGCCTTGCCGTCTTCCAGCATTTCGCCGATCTTGTTGGCGGCGATTGCGGCTTTTTAACGACCGGCATGGTCGTCCTGACAGGTGAGCAAGGGGCAGAATCCCTGCGGGCCAATGTGCATATGCAGCAAGAGCAAGGTGTCGATACAAAACTCATCGGTGCCGACGAGGTGAGTGAGGTTGCCCCGGGCTACAATGGAGAGGGAGTAGCCCTGGCGTGTTACGAACCTGACGCGGGCGTTACAGATCCTATGGCAACAACCTTTTCCTTTGCTCAACGTGCTCGCGATCATGGGGCAACCATCCGTGAGGGAGTGGCCGTTACCCATATTTTGAAGCAAGGTGGACGCGTTAGCGGTGTGCGGACAGTAGAGGGGGATATACGTGCACCCATAGTGGTGTTAGCGGCGAATGTGTGGAGCAGGCGACTTGCACAGGCCGTGGATATTTCGTTACCGATCACCCCCACGCGCCATCCTATGGTTGCTCTGCGCCGGCCCAATGATTTCGGTGGTCGCCATAGCTTTCACGCGGTTGGACTTGACATAAGACATCAAATTTATTTGCGGCCAGACCTGGGAGGCGTGACCCTGGTAGGTTCGACCGAGGACGTCCTCACAGCGAGCGACCCCGACCATTATGCGCAGGGACTTTCAGAGGAGGAAATCGCCCATTTTCGTACTTATGCGCAGGGACTTTCAGAGGAGGAAATCGCCCATTTTCGTACTATGGCGGGGACAAGCATTCCGGCGCTTGCTCGCGCTGTACCACGCGGTGGGTGGGCCGGTATCTACGACGATACTCCCGACTTCCATCCCATTCTCGACCGGCTTGCAGAAGGCTTGTACTGTGCCGTGGGTTTCAGCGGTCATGGCTTTAAGCTCTCGCCAATTGTTGGGCAGTGGATGGCCCAACTTATTCTCACGGGCAGTAAGCCTGCTGACATGCACCATTTTGCCTATGATCGTTTCGCGCAAGGTAAAGAAATACGCCCACGCTATCCATCGGGTGTGCTAGGATAAAAGGTACATCGAGTACATTAGTCACTGTATTTTCAGGAGGGAATAACTTATGCCACATCACAAGATGCAAATGAACGGGGTGCAGATTACCTGGCTGGGACATGCCACATTCAAGATCACCACGCCACAGGGAAAGGTCATATTGATCGATCCCTGGACGCAGGGCAATCCTGCCTGCCCGGATGAGTACAAACACATCGATCATGTTGACCTGATGCTTATCTCTCACGGCCATTTCGACCATGCCGGTGATGCCGTCAGCATTGCTACAGCTACAGGAGCAACCTGCGTTGCTATTGTAGAATTAGCGACCTGGCTCGCGTCAAAGGGTGTAAAAAATACTGTGGGGATGAACAAAGGCGGTACGGTAGAAGTTCAAGCGTGGACGATAGCGTATACGTTGGTGAGCCATGCGGCTTCGTAATCGAGTTTGAGCATGGCCGCAAGCTCTATCACGCTGGCGACACCTGCGCCTTCAGTGATATGCAGCTCATCGGCGAACTCTACAAGCCCGATGTGGCCTTGCTGCCTATCGGCGATTATTATACGATGGACCCTAAAGCGGCTGCCGTTGCCGTGCGTATGCTCGGCGTAAACCATGTCATTCCCATGCATTATGGCACCTTTCCCATCCTCACAGGAACTCCTGCCGCGCTGCGGGAGGCATTACAGACCCTCGGGCTGAGTGAAGTGGAAATGATCGAGATGAAACCAGGCCAGACCATTTAGTAACTTATGATCAACTTCCACCATCTCAAGAGAGAGCCAGTGGTTCTCTCTTGAGATGGTGGAAGTTGATTAATACTATGCTTTTATCAAGCCCTCTTCGATGAGCTGGGTTAGGGCCTTGTGGGCGGCATTGGTTGTGGCAACTCGGAAAGCGACGCCACGCATACTCTGAACAACAGGTTCCAGGTAGGGTTTCAATTTAGTATTGCTCCGGTACTCGCTAGACAACACGTATGAAGCTGTCTCTACTAACCATGGCGTCATTTCAGTCTTCGTCAGCAGACGTAATACTGGCGCAATGCCGCGTTTGCCAAAGCGTACCAGACCTTTGGCACCCACCCAGGCAACCGAATGGTCTGAGTCCTCGAGGGCATTTACCAGTACTGGCAGAGCTCGCGCATCACCAATCTCACCTAAGGCACGCAAGCAATGCCAGCGCGTCCAGGCTGAATTACTTGTGCTTGCTTCCATGAGAGCGGGAACTGCTGCATGACCCAATTGCACCAGTGAAGTGAAAATCTGACTGCCCATTTGCTCATCGGAACCAGGAAGGGCTTTGAGTAGAGCGGACACTGCTGATGAGTCGCCCACCCGCCCGAGAGCTTTCACTGCCTGTATTTTTACAGCGGGTCCGGGGTCTTGCAGCGCTGCAATCAGTTGAGGAGTGGCAGATCGACTGCCAACAATGCCCAGGATATGGGCGGCAGTCTCGCGTACACCGGGCCGCTTATCATTCATGCCTGATAATAAGACGTGTTCGGCACGTGCCGGTTCCATGCCTGACTCGGGCAGAAAGAGCGTCCTCAGCTTTGTCCTGGCAAATGCTGAACGGAGTGGCCGGGGAACCACAAACGGCTTGCCTGCCCATGTGCCTAGGGCAATAAATTCCAGCAGGTGATGGGCCAGGCGATCATCTTCAATCGAGGAAACGGCGATCACCGCACGGGGGTCATTTTCCATAATCCAGTACAATAGTCGCCATGCCGCGCCGCGACGACCGGCGGCCGCATCCTGTGCTAGAAGCTGAGGTGGAGTTATACCTACTGGTGGAGCTACATCAGCAGATGCCTGTTCGGACGGCGGGATATCGGGTGGCGCCCCCATTTTGGCTTGAGATGAAGAATCATAAGATGTCATCATTCACGCTCCTTGAGGGTCAGAGACTACGTGCGTACGCCGGCAAGGACGATTGCCTGGTAACACGACGTAATCAGTGGCCGCTGGTGCTCTAGAGAAAAATAACACTACGGACACACGACATTAGAGCTTTGCTTGTTGAAGTTTAGAAGTTCTCATTACAGTATATCATATTTTTGCTGTTGCCTGACTTCTGATCTAAAGGGTCTTCAGGGCTTCTCAAAAGTTGCCGAATGTGTTCCCCACCCCACCCCAAAAGAGAGAAAGAGTGTGGCGCGTCGGGCCCCCGCCCGACGCGCCACACTCTTTCTCTCCTGCTTTTGCCGCCGCAGACGGCTCGTCTTAGCTGAGCAATGTGACTTTTGAGAAGCTCTGAAAGAGTCTTAGTGCATGGCTTCAAACAAGCGCTCAGGTGTGATGGGCAATTGCCTCACATGAGTACCGACCGCGTCGGAGATGGCATTGGCTATGGCTGCACCGGCAGGCACGACAGGTGGTTCGCCGACGCCTTTCGCGCCAAAGGGACCAAGTGCGGATGGTATTTCAACAAGAATGGGAGTTATATGCGGCACATCCTTGCTGAGCGGCAGCGCATAATCCATCAGCGTAGAGGTGAGAGCCTGGCCATTTTCGTCATAAACCAGTCTCTCAAAGAGCGCCCAGCCGATACCCTGGGTGACACCCCCGTAGATTTGCCCCTCAACCTCAGCTGGATTGATGGCAAATCCGACATCCTGTACGGCAACGTAGTCAAGCACACGTACCTCGCCCGTCTCAGGATCAACCGCTACTTTTGCTACATGCACGGCAAACATCGGTGAGATCTGTTTGATGGCTGCGCGGCCACGTCCATAGACGGGTTCGTACTGTCCGGCAAACCTCATTGATGCTGAAGCAATTTCACTCAAAGCAACGCTCTTGCTGGGAGTGCCCCGCACCACGACCTTGTTGCCTTCGATATCCAGGTCTCCTACCGCCGCTTCTAGCATTTCAGAGGCAATGGAGAGTATCTGGTTACGTGCATCTCGGGCCGCGGCAAGGACGGCAGGCCCCATCGAATAGGTCGTTTTGCTGCCGCCTGTGCCGCCACTGTAGGGCATGGTATCGGTATTGTCGTGTGCCACGTTCACCGCCGAGGATGACATCCCCAGACCCTCCGCGGCGATGAGAGCCAGTGATGTGTCGGAACCAGTCAGGTCAACGGTGCCGACGATGACCGTCATTGTCCCATCCTTTTCCAGGCGACAGGCGGCAGCGGCGGGTTCAGTGCCGCCAGGCCAGACACCTGCTGCCAGCCCAGTACCGATCTTCCAGCCCTTGAGTTCACCGGGAACAGAAGACTGTTCCATGCGTTTTGCCCATAGGGGGTGCTCCTGTGCTTTTTGCAGGCACTCAAGCAAACCGATGCGAGACCACGTACGATGGTCTACCGTGGGATCACCCTCCTTGAAGCCATTTTTTAAGCGGAAGGCCAGCGGGTCCAGCTCCAACATCTGGCATA
>WNFX01004861.1_pt1 | contig 13100 bp, 10 predicted proteins | sample 5400111 | NCBI WGS metagenome assembly WNFX01 (sample SAMN13153363, study PRJNA577476) | soil metagenome | isolation source: 40 cm soil or saprolite under grassland replicate 1 | place: USA:California | collected 2016-06-15
ACGCAAGGGGAGTGTGTATGAGCCGTGATCAGTCAGTATCCCGACCTCTGGGTTGGGCGTTTCTCGCAGCGGCGCTGCTGGCGATACTGCCGGCGGGAGTGGCTGCACAGGAGCCGGTCACGATCAGCGGGAAGGTGACGGGGGCAACGGGTGAAGCCCTGTCCGATGTCAACGTCGTCATTCCGGATCTGGGCGTTGGGGTGTGGACCGGTGCCAATGGCAACTATGTGTTGAGTGTGCCTGGCGGGCGCGCGCGTGGCCAGCAGGTGAGGTTGATCGCGCGGGTCATCGGGTACCGCGGGAGCTCCGCGCTCGTGACGCTGACGTCAGGCGGCACCCTCGAGCAGAACTTCCAGCTCGCCGCGGATCCGCTACGCCTCGATGAAATTGTCGTGACCGGGGCGGGCACGGAGCAGGCTCGCGAGAAGCTGGGCACCGCATCGTCGACCGTTGATGGTTCGATCATCCAGCGCACCAACGAGACCAACGTCGTGCAGGCGATGGCGGGAAAGATCCCGAACGTTCTGACCAACCAAGCCAGCGGTGACGCCGGCGCTTCGACGTCGATTCAGATCCGCGGTCCCAAGACGTTCGGCACGAGCCAGCCCACGATCATCGTCGACGGCGTGCCGATCAGCAATAACACGCGCGGCCAGGCGGTGCTGTCGGGTATTCCCTCGCCCAATCGCGCAGCCGACATCAATCCAGACGACATCGAGTCGATCGAAGTGCTCAAAGGCGCGGCCTCGGCGTCCATCTATGGCGTGAGCGCGGGATCGGCAGGCGCGATTCTGATCACGACGAAGCATGGGCAGGCCGGCCGGACGCAGTACAGTCTTCGGAGCAGTTTCCAGGCCGATGAGCCCGTCCGCACGGTGCCGGTCCAGCGGAAGTACGGCGCGGGAACGGGCGGTGTCACTCCTGTCTGCCGGCCGTCGACGAATCCTACTCTGATCAACTGCTCGATTCCGGCCGGACAATTCTTCGCCTGGGGCGCCGCGATTCCCGACAGCGTGCCCACGTACGATCACGGCAAGGAGATATACGAGACGGGTGCTCTGATCGACAACACCCTGTCGATCTCGGGCGGCACGGATCGCACGACGTTTTATCTGTCAGCGGGGCAGCTGCATCAGAACGGCTTCATTACGGGCCCCCAAGATACGTACGAGCGCTACACGCTGCGCTTCACCGGATCGCACAAGCTCTTCGACAATCTGACCGTCACGGCCACTGGGAACGCGGTGCAGACCAAGGGCGGCGGTTTGGATCGCGGCAACTCGATCAACGGTATCGGCATCAGCGCCCTGCGGCAGCCACCCGACTTCAACGCGCAGCAATACCTTTCGCCAACCTCGGGATTCCATCGGTCTTGGCGCTTCCCGAACCCTGGGATCAGCCCCGTAAGCGGGCTAATCTGCGCGACAACGGGCCCAGTCTTGTGCAACCGGGGTTTTGACAATCCGTTTTACGCCCTGAACCAGGACCAGCTGTTCGGTCAGACGGGCCGCTACTACGGAAACCTGAACGTCAATTGGCGGCCGCTGCTGTGGCTCCAGGTGAACTGGACATTGGGCGGTGATTACAACGGTGACGATCGCACGTACGCGTACGCCCCAGCCAGCTCCGGCACTCCGGGCGGGCAGATGGAGCGGTGGCAGTTCTATGATCGCCTGTTCGATCACACCCTCACCGCGGCGGGAACGCACGAGTTCAATCAGAACGTGCGCGGCAGCCTCACGCTCGGGCAGAATCTCAACGAAACGTATTTCCGGCAGATCGACGTCACCGGGCAGACCTGGATCGCGCCCGCGCCGTTCAAGCTGTCCAACACCACGACGCGCCTGCTGCCCAACGACGCCGAGCAGCGGCGTCGCGTCGAAGGGTATTTTGGCCAGGCGAACCTCGATCTCTACGACCAAGTGTTCCTCCAGGCCCGGTTGCGCAACGACGCGAACTCGGCGTTCGGCATCAAGCATCAGCGCGCGTGGTATCCGGGCGCGAGCGTCGCATGGAGCTTCACGAAGTCGCTCAAGGTTCCTGAGAATTACCTGACGTTCGGCAAACTGCGCGTTGCCTACGGGGAGAGCGGCCAGCAGCCACCGCTGTACGCGACGCAGGACGTGTTCATCACGAACTCGTTCGCGGACTTCAACCCCGGATCGTTGCAGGCGACCACGCTGAACGGGATCGGCGGTCTCTACGCCTCGGCGAATCGCGGCAATCCGGACATCTCACCCGAGCGGGTGAAAGAAGTGGAAGCCGGCTTCGATTTCAGCTTGTTCCGGGGCCGTTCCGACCTGTCGTTGACGCGCTATGTCTCGAAGTCGGAGGGCATCATCTTTGGTGTTTCGCTGCCCCCTTCGACGGGGTACACCAGCGTCAACCTCAACGCCGGCGCGCTGCAGAACAAGGGTTGGGAGCTCACGAGCTCCATTCGCGCCGTGCAGCGGCCCGACTTCTCCGTGGATATCGACTGGAACTGGGCCAAGAACCGCAACGTGGTGACGAGCCTCGGGGCGATCGACGCGCAGCTGCAGGGGACGGTCCTGCCGGCGACGCCGGCGAATTGCGGACCCGAAGCAAAATTGCCGCGGTGCGTCACCGGGTTTGCCAGTTCGTTCTCAGGGCAGACCACGAACGCCCAAGTGGGTTATCCGCTCGGCGTGTGGCGGTCGGTGGACTTTGCCCGCTGCGGTCGGAATATCGGCATCATCGGCAACGATTCGGTCGGCGTCTACTGCCAGGGCCAGCCGGACGGCGCACTCTACATTAACGCCCTCGGCTACCCCATTCAGGATCCCACGTCGCGGGCGATCGGGAATCCCTGGCCTGACTGGACGGCGGGCATTTCCGCCACCGTCAACTACAAGGGGATTCAGGTCAGCGCGTTCCTCGATCACCGCCAGGGCGGTGACGTGCTGAACATGACGCGCTCGTCCATGTACCAGTACGGCACGCACAAGGACACCGAAATTCGCGGCCAGTACCGCACGTTCGGCCAGAACATGCTGTGCCAGAACAAGACGTGCGACGTGCTGAACGGGCCGGTGGTTGGCCCGGGCGCCGGCGACTCCGTGGTCATCGGCGAGGCGTGGTTCGGCGGTCTCGGCGCAACGGGGGGACCGATCACGACGCGCCTCGAGGACGGCACGTTCACGCGGCTCCGCGAGATCTCGGTCAGCTACTCCTTCCGGGGCGGCTGGGTGCGGAAGCTGGGAGGCATCGAGCAGATCGATGTGAAGGTGTCCGGCCGGAATCTTGGTCTCTGGACACGGTATAGCGGTCTCGATCCGGAGATCAACCTCGGCGGCGCGCAGAACGCCAACCGCGGGATCGACTGGTTCAATGCGCCACTGTCGCGTTCTTGGGTCGTCCAAGCCACCCTGCATCACTAACCATCAGCGAGGAGATCACGATGAAGACGTCCAGCAAGACCATATTCGTGCTCGCGCTCGCTGCAGCGGGCGCGGGGGCGGCATGTACGGACTTTTTACGCGGTCCAGGACTGACGGACAATCCGAACAGCCCGGTGACCGTGACGCCGACGCAGCAGCTGATCGCCATGCAGTCCAACATGGCCACGGTTCTCGAGGGCCAGCTGGCCCGCTGCGCGGGCATTTTTACGCAGCAGTTGATCGGCAGCAACAACCAGCAGCTCACGTACTGCACGCAATATCGCGCGAGCGAAGGGGACATCTCTGGTCAGATGGCGTCGTTCTATACGGGCGGCGGCCTGGTAGCGATGCGCAACATCGAAGCCTCGGGTGATCCGTTGCTGGTGGGCATCGCCAAGATCTGGGAAGGGCTCGCGTTCGGGACGGCGACGTCGGTATGGGGCGACCTGCCCTATAGCGAGGCGCTGAACCCGGCGATCGTAACCCCGCGCCTCGATCGGCAGGAAGACATTTACGCCGAGGTGTTGAACCGGCTCGACGAGGGGATCACGTCCCTGCAAAGCGCATCGACCGCCGGAAACTGCGAGCCGGCGGATTTGATCTACTGCAGCACAGTGGGTCCACGGGCGACAGAGATTGCCCGCTGGATCGCGGCGGCCAATACTCTCAAAGCCCGGTTCCACCTGCATCTGGTGGAGCGTCATGGCGCGTCCGAGTATACGGCGGCGCTCGCAGCCGCGAACCTGGGCATTGCCGAGGTTCCGGCAACCGCGGCTGACGGCATGCACGGCCGTGGGACGGGCGACTTCCGCATGTATCACGGCAGTATCCAGGATTTCGACGGCAACATCTGGGCAGAGTTCCTGGCGCAGCGGCAGGACATCGTCGCCGGTAACGTGCTGGTGTCGACCATGAAGGCACGCAACGACACCGTTCGGCTGGCAGCCTATTTCGATCGCAACGCGCTCAACCAGTTCATCGGGTCCGACCAGAACAACGTGGCCGTGCCCCCGGGGGCGGCGTCGTCGGTGATCAATTCCAGCGTTCGGCGTCAGCTCTCGTTCCGGCAGCCGATCGTTACCTGGGCCGAGACCCAGCTCATTCTGGCTGAGGCCAAGTTCCGCACCGGCGATTCCGCCGGCGCCGTCGTGAACGTCAACAACGTGCGGACCAAGGTGGGCCTGCCGGCGCTGGCCGGTGCGTCGTTCACCGATGTCATGCTCGAGAAGTACATCGCCATGTTCCAGAACGTCGACGTGTGGTCGGATTACAAGCGCACGTGCGTGCCGACGTTGATACCGTACACGGGCAACACCGAAGTGATGGGCCGCCTGCCGTACGGCGCGGCGGAACGGAACGCCAACCCGAATGTGCCGTTGCCGACGCAGTATCCGGGAAGCACGTCCGGATCGTCACCAGTGCGAAATTGGAACGATCCGAACGCTTGTTGATGATTGATGGGCCAAGCTAGTACCACCGGTCCGGCCGCGCACGGCCGGACCGGTTGCGTTTGAAACATCGAACGGCGAGCTTGAGGGCGACATGGTGAATCCGCAGCGTCTGATCGTTTGGGCCATCGCGCCACTGTTCGCGGCGTGCTACATGCAACGTCCGCTGACGGAGTCCGTGCCGCAGGCCTCCACGCGCATCGTGGCCCTCGTCACCGATACCGGCAGGGCCGAGCTCGCCAGAGTGCTTGGTGCCAACGCGCAGGAAGTCGAAGGCGTGGTGGTCACTGCGAATCCGAGCGTCTGGGATCTGCAAGTCATGCGCGTTGACTACCGCGGCGGACAGTCGACGCCGTGGAGGGGGGAACAGGTCACGTTTCCCCGCTATGCGCTGACCAATGCGTCGGTGCGCACGTTCAATAGAAAGCGGAGTTGGGTGATTGCGGGGATAATCACCGGGACCGCGGTGCTCGCCGCAAAGCTGTTCGGCGCCCTGAGTTTCGGCGGCGGCTCCGGCGGAGAACCGCCTCCTCCCAACTGACGCCTACTGGCCGAGCTGCGCCGCCACGATCGCAAGCGCGCGCCGCTCGAGCTCTCCTGACGACGTGCAGGGGAGCTGGTCCGCCGTAATCGCCCGATCGCGGGCATATGCCAGCACGGCGGTTCGTACCAGTGTCCGTTGCGCGTCAATCGCTTCCAGATATGCAGTCAGCCGCACGTTCAACTGGTAGGTGTTGACGCGCGGGATCCCGCCGGCAGCCAATCCACAATCCAGGAATACCGAGGCGTGCGTTCCCGCGATTCTCGGGGATGGAGTCTGCAGGTGGAAGACGACCGTGCCGTGGCTCGAGTCCGCGGATTCGAGTGGCATACCGATCTTTCCCTCCGCGCCCAACAGTGTTTGCCAGACGCGGGCACGCGGGGCGGAGAACTCCTGGGCGTGCAGCAGCGTTTGCCGCGTGAGATCGATGGCTTCATTTGGGGCCACGGTCGTGCGGACGACGTCGGTCGCGGCATCGGGTTCGCGGCTCGTGCTGGACGAGGCGCAGCTCAGCAGGAGCCCAGCCGCACAGATGACGACGAAAGCATCGCTCATTGATGACGGTCCGTTTTCAGGGTGTCCAGACTGCTGATGGTCCAGATGACGACGACGCCGCAGCGGGCATCGTGGCTGCTCGAGAGAAACTCCGGAGGGATCTGCGACATGCCGCTATAGACCTCGATGGCGGCGACATCGTTCGGATCGATGAATTGATCGACCGGCATGTCTCCCGTCACCGGGAACGGCGAACCGTTCACGTAGTACAGGACCGGACACGCGCGCGATCCGTTGACACCGATCGTCCGCGACATGCGGACGACTTGACCGCCGTCGTAGGGTCCTGACGTTGGTTGGAGCTGGACTCCCGGGATCCGGCGCAACAAATCCGTAAATCGCCGGGGTTGGATCCGGAGTATCTCGGCGCGATTCATGAAATGACCTTGCGCGTGCAGGCGGCGTTCTTCGAATCCTTGCATCGCCGGCAACCGCGGCGCCGCTCTTCCGGTGACTTCAACCGGGTCCAATGATACGGCGAGCGTCGCCAACGTGATCTGCACGCGCGCGGTATCGTCCGCGACCGTGACGGACGTGAGCAGCGTGCTATACCCGACGAGCCGGACCTGGATGACGCGGACGCCGGGGGCGACTTGGAGGATGATGAACCCCCCATCGGCGGCGGTCACTGTCGTCTGTCGTGTTCCGATGATCGAAATGCGCGCGAATGGGAGCGGCGTGCCGTCATCCGCTGCCTTCACCGTTCCGACCAGTGTCCCGGGACCACGATTCCCCTGGGCAGACAGCGGCGAGAGGGAAACGGTCAGGAGGACGATCTCGCGCAGCAAGGGAATCATTGGCCGATGGCGATGACTTCGATATCAAACACCAGTGTCGAGTTGGCCGGTACAATGATCGTGCCGTTCTGATCTCTGACGGGCTGCGATCCGTACCCGAGTGTCGGTGGAATGATCAGGCGGCGCTTGCCCGTCGCCTGCATGCCGATCACGCCTTGCTCGAATCCGTCGATGAGGTCGCCCACGCCCGGGACAAAGTGCAGCGGCACGCCCCGGTCCCTCGAGCTGTCGAACTTGGTACTGTCGAGCAGGTACGCGTCATAATCGACCGTCACCTGCGTGCACCACGGCAGCGGCGCGCCGGTGCCGGCAGTGACCTCGATGTACTGGAGCCCTCTGGATGTGACGAGGGTGTCGCTGAGCGTGTCGGTCACGGTAAACGACTGTGCCAAGCAGGTCGGCGCCGTGATCTTGTCGAAACAGCCCAGGAGCGCGAGCGAGCCAAGCGTCGCTGCCGCCCCGAGTCCCGCCCGCCGCGTCACCATACGGCCACCGTCGACCGCTCGAGACCAGATTCCAACGTCCATTCGACATGCCCCCCGCCACGAACCGTGATCGCTTCGGTCGTGACATTGCCGTTCGCGCCCACCGGATTACCCTCGAACCGGACCGTGCGACCGGCGTCGATCATCCGGAACGGCAGCATATAGGTCTCCCGCCCCGTCGCCGAGACAGTGCCAAGGCGGCTCCGCCCGCCGTCATGCAGTACCGTAACAGAGACGTCGAGCCAATGATGGTTGACCACGGTCAAGCTCCAGTCCTCCGTCGAAGGAACCGCTGCCGCCGCCGGTGCCCCTCGTCGCGGCGCGCAGCCCCCCAGCAGGGCAGCAGACGCAAGCAGAACGGCAGAAAGACGCATGGGTTGAGGCTCGCCCCCGCGCCTCCGACTGTCAAGCTCTTGTGGAATCCCTTGCGAGGTTCTGCCACAGCGGTGAAAATACGCGGAGGCACCGTCACCCCGAGGCAGTATGGTTCTCCACCTCCAACGCAACATCATCATACCCGGTCGATGTAGTCCGTAGACCATCCGCGAGACCGTTTCAGGAACTCTGCCGGAATCGCTCCATGCGATCCGGGGCATATCACACGCACTTCGTCGCGAAAGAGGTGAATCATGAAACACGAATCTCGTGTACTGCAGGTCGCAGCAGTTGTCGCCCTCCTGGTCGGATGGGTCCCCCCCCTGGCCGGACAGCAGGGGACCGTTGGAGGCGTCGTCACAGACGAGACATCGGGCAATCCGATCGTTGCGGCGCGGGTGGCGGCCGTCGGCACCAACACCTTTGCACAGACCAACGCGACCGGCCACTACGTGCTCACCGGCGTTTCGCCGGGACAGGTGACGCTGCGGGTGAGCGCCATCGGGTATGGCGCGGTGACTCGGGCAGTGACGGTGACGGCGGGCGAGGTGACGGCGGCGGATTTCTCGCTCCCGCTGCAGCCCTACTCGCTCGATGAAATCGTCGTCACGGCGACCGGGGACCAGGCGAAGCGCGAAGTGGGAAATGTCATCAACACCATCCACGCGGATTCCCTCGTCGCGACGCGCCCGATCGCGAATATGAATGACCTGCTCAGCGCGAAGGCGCCCGGAGTCGAGGTCCTCGCCGGGAATCTGACGGGCGCCGGGTCGCGCGTGCGGATCCGTGGGACCAATAGCCTGTCGCTCAACAATGAGCCGCTGTACATCATCGACGGCATCCGCATGACCGCCGACAACAACTCCTCCAGCATCGGGATCGGCGGCACGAACCCCAGCCGGATCAACGACATCAATCCTGAGGAGATCGAGTCCATCGACGTGGTGAAGGGTCCGTCCGCCGCGGCGCTGTACGGCACGGCGGCCTCCACCGGCGTGATCATTATCAAAACGAAACGTGGCCGGCCCGGGCCTGCACAATGGACCGCCTACGCCGAGCAGGGTTTCATTACGGATCAGAACACTTACCCCGATGCCTACCGAGGCTGGCGGACGACGCCAACGGCGTCCACGCCCACCAACGGCGTGCAATGCTTCCTCACCCAGGTCGCCGCCGGCACCTGCACGCAGGACAGTGTCACGAGTTTCAATCTGTTCACCGATCCGCAGACGACTCCCAATGCGACCGGGTACCGCAACCAGTACGGCGTGCAGGTGTCCGGCGGGTCTGACGTGTCCAGCTATTTCGTCTCGACCGAGTTCGAGAACGAGGTGGGCCAGCTCAAGATGCCGTCGTTTGCGGTCGACTCCCTGACGGCGCTGCGGCAGATTGGTGAAGTCCCATTCGAGCAGCTCCGCCCCAACGGCCGTCGCCGCGTGAGCCTGCGAGCCAATGTCGAAACCCATCCGAATTCGCGACTCGATATCTCCATCTCCAGCGGATTTGTGTCGAGCGCGCAGCGCTTGCCGCAGACGGACAACAATACGACCGGCCTGCTGTCCAACGCGCTCGGTGGGCCCGGCAACGTGGACAATGGGCGGCACGGGTATCGGGCCTTCACGCCGAACGAGTTCTTCTCGGAGACGGTCAACCAGAACGTCAACCGGTTCCTGGGGAGTGGCACGGCCAACTGGCGTCCCGCGAGCTGGCTCTCGTTCCGCGCCACGGGCGGGCTCGATTTCGCGCAGCGGCTCGACACCGATCTCTGCCGCCGCGACGAATGCGTCGATTTCGGCACCATCAAAGCCGGCTACAAGACGGACAACCGGACCAATTTCTTCTCGTATACGGGTGACGCGAGCGGCACCGCGACACTCCAGCTGACCTCGACGGTCTCGTCCCGCACCACGGTCGGCATCCAGTATCTGAAGAACGTGTTCGATCGCAATGGGGCTTTTGCGGAAAACCTCGCCCCGGGCGGCACGACGGTAGATGCCGGCGCGACGCCGCGCGTGAGCGAGGCGACGGACATCAGCAAGACTTTCGGGGCGTTCCTCGAAGAGCACGTCGGGATCAAGGAGCGGGTCTTCGTCACGGGCGCCGTCCGCGTCGATAACAACAGCGCCTTCGGCGCCAACTTCAAGGCCGTGTACTACCCGAAGCTCAGCGTCAGCTACGTCATCTCCGACGAGCCGTTCTTCCCGCGCTGGCGGTGGGTCAACAGCGTGCGGTTGCGCGGTGCGATCGGCGCGTCTGGCGTGCAACCCGGAACCACCGACGCGTTGCGGTTCTTCGCGCCGACGATCGCCCGCATTGAAAACGCCGACAATCCGGTCATCGTGTTCTCGGCACTCGGGAATCCGAATCTGAAGCCGGAGCGGGCGCGCGAGATCGAGATCGGCGGCGAGGCGACGCTGTTCAACAGCCGAGTCAATCTCAACCTGACGTACTACAACAAGCGCACGAGCGACGCACTGATCGCCCGGATCCTACCGCCGTCCGCCGGCGCCAGCATCTCCCGGTTCGAGAACCTGGGCGCCGTCGTGAACCGCGGCGTCGAGATCCTCGCCGATACCCGGGTCTTCGACAAGCCGTCGTTCGGATGGGACCTGAGCGTCAGCGCGGGCTATAACACCAACTTCATCGCCGACATGGGTGGGGTGCCGCCGATCATCGGGACCACCACACGGCAGATCGCGGGCTACCCGATCAACGGCTGGTGGCAGCGCCCATACACCTACGCCGACGCGGACCACAACGGCATTATCACGGCCAACGAGATCACCGTGGCCGATTCCGCCCAGTTCGTGGGCTATGCGAACCCGCGGTGGGAAGTGACGTACACGACCGGGATGGATTTCTTCAAGAAACGGCTGCGTGTCGTCGCGCTGTTCGACCACAAGAGCGGGTTCTACCAGCTCAACGGGACCGAGCGCATCCGCTGCGAGTCGCGTCTCAACTGCCGCGGCGAGCTGGATCCGACCGCGCCGCTGTGGGAACAGGCGCGCGTGGTCGCGCTGCGGGAAACGCCGTCGCGCACGCAATGGGGCTTCATCGAAAAGGCGACGTTCGTACGGCTGCGCGAGCTCTCGGCCACGTATGACTTGCCGCAGCGCTGGGCCGGTACGTTCTCGGCCAGCCGGCTCAGCTTTACGGTCGCCGGCCGCAACATCTGGAAGGCCACCGGCTGGAGCGGCATGGACCCTGAGGCCAATTACTTCGAGGGCGCCACGGGAATTGTCAGCAACTTCCAGACAGCGCCGCCGCCGACCCTCTGGACATTCCGCCTGAACGTGGGGTTCTGACCATGCGCGCACACACGATCAAGAGACTGCATGTCGTGAGCGCGCTCGGCGCGCTCCTGCTGTTGCTGGTGCAGGCCTGTACCAAGGACCTGCTCAAAGTGACTGATCCCGACATCATCCTCGACGAGACTCTGAAAGCAAGCTCGGCGTCGGGGGCGCTGGGCATCCACAACGGGGCGATCCTCCGGCTCGCGCAGGCGACCGCCGGCACGCAGGGGCCCGATGCGCTGTTCGTCTTTGGCGGTCTGCTGACCGACGAGTGGCAATCCGGAGACACGTTCATCCAGCGCAACACCATGGATCAACGGATTTGGGATCCGCAGAACACGTTCAACGCGGGGCCGTACCGGAACCTCAATCGCGTCCGCGTGCTCGCGGCAGCGGCCATCGTGGCCCTGCGGCAATACAAACCGGCTCCCGCTACGAACATCGCCCGGATGTTCGCGTTCACTGGATACGTCCAAACCCTGATCGGCGAGCACTACTGCAATGGGACGCCGCTCAGCGAGCTCCAGGGGAGTGCGGTCGTTGCCGGCGAGCCGATCTCCAATGACTCGATGTTCGCGTTGGCGCTCGCGACCGCCGACTCCGCCGTGGCGAACCTGGGCGGTGGTGACAGCGCGCAGGTCGCGCGCTTCATCCAGGTCGTGCGGGCGCGCGCCCTGCTCGATCGCGGACAGTTCGCGGCGGCCGCCGCGGCGGTGGCGGCCGTTCCCGACGACTTCCATTACGACGTCGAGTACTCGATCGTTGCCGGCGACAATCAGATTTGGGCGCTGAACTCGAGCGCCCGGCGCTATACGGTAGGGGACCTGGAGGGGACGAACGGCCTCAACTACCGGAGCGCCAACGATCCGCGCATCCCCACCAGGCGCGGACCCGATCGGATCTTCGATACCGCGTTTCCTTTGCTGGTACTCCGCCAGGGGATCTGGGGACGTGAAAGCCGGGTCAAGATCGCCTCGGGGGTCGAAGCGCGCCTGATCGAGGCGGAGAGTGCGCTGCAGGCCGGCGATGCGGCCACGTGGCTCGCCAAGCTCAATCAGGTGCGGGCCGACGCGACGTTACTGCCGGTCCCGGTGGATACGAGCTTCCGGCCGGTTGCCGGCACGCTGCTCGCGCCGCTCGCCGATCCTGGAGCGTCGGCCGGGGACTCGCTGAGAATCACACTCCTGTTCCGGGAGCGCGCGTTCTGGATGTACGGCACCGGGCACCGCCTCGGCGACATGCGGCGGCTTCTGAGACAGTACGGCCGCACGGTGGGCCAGGTCTACCCGATCGGAGCGTGGTTCAAGGGAGGGAACTTCGGTGACGCGATTCAAATGCCCGTGCCGTTCGACGAGCAGAATAATCCCAACTTTGTGAGCTGCACCAACCGAAACCCGTGAAGCCGTTGCGGCAGAGGGGGGGCCTTCGGGCCCCCCCCTTTGTTTTACTTGGCGCGAGTCGTGATGATGACGACTCCGCTGGCTGAGCTCCCGCCGAAGTACGTGGTCGCATCCATCGCGTTGAGGACTTGAATCGTGAAGATGTCGGCGGCGGCGATCTGCTGCAGCATTTGCAGGTCGGCCAGGCGAACGTTGTCCACGATTACTCGGACCTGATCGTCGAGATAGATGCTGGTGCGGCCGCGCCGCTGGATTCGCGCCGCGGTCCCGCGGGTTTCGCGCAGCTGGATACTGGGAACGGTGAACCGCAGCGCGTCCCACGCCGTCCTGGCTCCCGACGCAGCGATCTGGTCCTGGGTGACGACCTTCCCGAGGTCCGGGGGCACGCTCGCGTGTTGGGGATGCGTGCCGGAGCCACCACACGCTGCAACGAGGGTCGTGCCAAGCAGCAATCGCCGTGCGACGCGCATGAGAATGAGGCTGGAGCCGGCGTGCCGGACTGTCAAGACTGTAGGGCTTCCCTTGCGGGCCTTGGACACGTGCTTCACTATATGGAACGGGGACGACTTCCGGACTCTCCTTCACTCGGAGGCAGCATGCATCAAATTTCCGTTCGCTGCGTTCTTCACCTCCAGCGCAACATCATTATTCCCGGTCGATGTAGTCGTTAGCCCGGAGCCTCGGGCGTCGTGGGCGACTACAGGGCGCCGGGCCTCATCCGCCGGGTGTCCATGCGTTCGCTGACTTTCCGCACACACTTCAACCTCTCAACGAGGGAAGCGGAATATGCGATTGACAATCGGTAGGG
>WNFX01004863.1_pt1 | contig 13097 bp, 11 predicted proteins | sample 5400111 | NCBI WGS metagenome assembly WNFX01 (sample SAMN13153363, study PRJNA577476) | soil metagenome | isolation source: 40 cm soil or saprolite under grassland replicate 1 | place: USA:California | collected 2016-06-15
CGGCGTGCTCGTGGCAACAATGCGCGACCCGAAGGTCAAGACCCCAGCGCCAGACTAGCCCGCGGGCTCAAGTCCCAGAAAAGCACCGGCGTCAGCGGGCAGCCCGCACCGAATTTTCCCGCCCGCGCGGCGTCCCCGCGGGGGATACGGTGACTAGCCCGAGGTCGCATACGTCAGCGTGAGCCCACGGCACCCAAACACCAGCCACCCCCGGTGCACACAAAGATCACAAACAGCCCCGTCCCCCCGGGGCCTACCGGCATGCGCCTCAGCCAGCTTGACAAGCGATACAGCCAGCTAGGCGAGGTGGTGCTGGCGGGCGTAGCGGATGGCGGCGGCCCGGTCCTGGGAGCCGGTCTTGGCGAAGACGCGGTTGATGTGGCTCTTGACGGTATGAGTGCTCAGGTACAGGTCGCTGGCGATGTCGGAGTTGGACCGCCCTCGGGCGATCATGGACAGTATTTCGCTTCTCGCTTGGTGAGCCCGTCGGGAAGCACTTGGGCAGAGGTGAAGGGGCCAGGTCAGGCCCGGTGGGGCGGGTGGCTGCTGCCACGAGCGTGGCTTGGACCGTCGGGTCGAGGACGGCGAGGCCGGTGGCGGCGCTCCGCAGCGCGTGCGCGATGTCGGCCCGGTCGGCGTCTTTGGTCAGGTAACTGCGGGCCCCTGCCCCGAGCGCGGCCAAAAGTGAGCAACAGACACTGGCGTTCGGATCAGCTGGTGATCCGAACGAGACGCGGCAGCGGCAGTCACGGTGCTGGCTGGTCTTGCTGTCGCGGCTACTCTGGCGGGCTGCCAGGATCGGCTGAGTCTGGCAGCCCGCGCTGGCGGCCGCGCTGGACGGCTCCGATGAACACACGGATGCCCAGGCCCAGGATCAGCAGGTCGAGGATCATCTGGGTGGTGACCATCAGCCGGGCGGACTCGCTGACCGCGGTGATGTCGCCGAAGCCCACGGTGCTGAAGGTGGTGACCGTGAAGTAGAGCGCGTCGGTGCGGGTCAGGTGGTCGGTGAAACTGGCCGGGCTGGTTTTCGCCATCAGGTAATAAGCGGCGGCGAACAAGAGCAGGAACAGCGGCACCGTGGTGGCCAACGCCCCGATAGCCCGCACGGTCGGATGCCTGGCTCTGACGATCGTGCGTACTTGCCAGGAGGCAACGGCCAGCAGGGCCACGAGCCCGATGGCCAGCAGCACGCCCAGCGGCACGCTGGTGAGGCGGTCCAGCGGCAGCAGGTAGTACAAGGCGACCAGCACGACGGCCGTTGCGAGCGAGCGCAGCAGCGCTACGGCGATCAGTCGGCGGCGCTTCGCGGGGGTCAGCGCCGGGGCCGGGCTTGTCATGCCGGCTCCGGCTGCCCGGGCAGGGTCAGGGCGGAGGGGGCGAGGACCCACAGCAGCGCCCGGCCGGTCAGCGGCGTGGTGGCGATCAGGGTCAGGTAGACCTCGGCGATCGAGCCGTCACCGGTGAGGACGTTCAGGCCGCCGAACACCTGCGACAGCAGGTAGACCACGGCGTTGACGATCAGCCAGGAGGCGAGGTTGGCCCCGATCCACCAGGCCCAGCGGGTGGTGACCTGGCGCAGCACCAGCGACTGCGACAGGCCGAGCAACGGGCCCAGGGCCAGCGCCTGGCTGGCGGCCAGCAGGTAGGCCGTTGACGCGTCCTTATGGGAGTTCTGCGCCTCGATCACGGCGGGAATGATCACCAGCAGCCAGGCCAGCAGCGCCGGGCCGATATTAGCGGTAATCCACGCCCGGCGGGGGATGGGCACCCGCTCCCGGACGACCAGCCACTGCAGCGCCCCCAGCACACCGCCGAACAGCACCGCCCCCACGGTCGCGATCAGTAGCGCCACCACCACGTGGCCGCTGGCCAGACTCAGGTGCAGCACGTTGCTGCCCAGCAGCACCAGCAGGAAGCCAACGGTCAAGACGGTGACGAACGCGACCGCGTTGTACAAGATCCACAGCCAATACAGGCGGGTGTTCCACCCGTTCGCCGAAACCACCCGCTGCCCAGAACCGGAAGCGGTCATCGCCCCATTCCCCCCCGGCGCCGTCAGCCCCTCCAGACCGGCCCAAGCTCATCATCAGGATCGCCCATCGTATTGCCCATCGGTAGCTCGTATTGCCCATCGGTAGCTCCGAACGCCCCGTCACCGGGATCGCTCTCCTGCAAGCTTCACCTGATCAGGCCGACAGATCATCACCCACACGGGACTAAGCGACGCGGTTGAGGCGGCATCTGGCCGACGTGGATGAGCATCGCGCCTAGTCCCATCGGGGCGATGCCTGCGAGCTGTCCCGGTGGTTCGCTAAGAGGCGCACAAGGCGTACGAGGCGCTCGGCTTCGAGGGCAGTCCGGTCAGCCAGGACGGTGTGGCCCGCCCGGAGCTGAAGTCCTATTTCACCAGCCGCGGCGCATGCATGGGCCAGGTGCCGGGGGAGGTGATCGCCGCCGCAGCCCCGTGGGCGGGGCGCCCGATCTTCGGGGGATTGCGCTCGCTGGGCTTTCCCAGCCACCCGCTGCGGGAGATGTGGCGGGCCGAGGACCTGCTGCGGGAGCACCGCGGCGACAGCCACGTCTCCTGCTGTCGGCTCACCGGTGGCAGCTCATGCCGTTTCCCGTGCCTGCTGCCCTCGGAGGCGATGGCGTCCGGCAAAGGTCGTGAAGCCGGATCTTAGGCTCACCCGCCGGCGCCTTCTCCGGGATCTGGCCCGCCTTCGCGATCGACGCCCCGTACCGGGCGGCGAGCGGGGGCGCCGAGATGCCGTGCAGCACCACTGAGAGCAGGATGGTCCACGTGACGGTCCGCAGGAGCATCCCGCCGCTGCCGCCATGCTCGATCTCCTGCAGGGCGAGGAGGGTGAAGACGACCGAGGCTAGCCCGCGCGGGCCGAACCAGCCCATGAAGGCCACGGTGACCGGACGCAGATGCGTTCCGATCAGCGCGATCGCGACCGGCACCATCCTGATCACCGTGAGGCTCAGTATGGCGTAGACGATGGGTTGAACTGAGAGGTCGTGGGTGAGCAGGTTTCCTACGAACAGAGCACCGAAGATCCCGCCAGCACTTCCCGCGGCCGTGGATCTCGCACCAGTGTCCAGAACACTGGCCAGCTGGGCGTCGGCGCCGGGCGGATTCCCCGGCGGCGCGACGACTGTGCCCGTGCTGGCGGAGTACTGTTTCTTGATCTGACCGGGCGGACTAGCACCGTGGAGGAATGCCGATGTATGAGAGATTGCTGGTCGCCGTGGATCATTCGGAGGTCTCTGACCGCGTGATCGCCGCGGCCAGGGATATCGCCTCGCTGTCCAAGGGCAAGGTGTGGGTGCTGCACCTGCAAGAGCGGGAGTGGGGCCAGGTGGGGCGAACGCCGACCGAGTCGGATGAGGAGGCGCGGGCGGCGGTCACGCAGGGGGTCGAAGCGCTGATCCAGGCCGGTGTTGACGCCCGGGGAGAGGTGCGGGAGGCGCTGCATGGGCATGCGGCGCGCGAGATCGTCGAAGACGCCAAGAAGCACGACGCTGGCGTCATCATCATGGGCTCCCGGGGCAGGAGTGACATCGCCGGGCTCGTGCTCGGCAGCACCGCACACAAAGTGATCCACCTGACTGACCGGCCGGTGCTGGTCGTCCGCTGACGTGGCAGGAGTCTGGTGGCCGCGGGATGTCAGTCACCTGCCCACAGGACCTTTGTCCTATCGCAATGGCAGGACCTCATCGTCGCGCCCTCACCGAACAAGATCAACGGCAACGACGCCGCGGATCGGGGCAAGGGCGCGACAGCCTAGCGCCTCCTACTGGAGGTCAAAGACGAGCCTGGCCTTGACCTGCCCGGTCTCCACTTCGTGGATCGCGGAGTTGACGTCCTCGAGCTGGCGCCGCTCGTAAATCACATGGGTCTTGCCGGCCGCGTGCAGTTCGAAGACCTCCTGCAGGTCGATCCTGGTCCCGACGATCGAGCCGAGGACCTTCGTCCCGTTCAGCACGGTCTCGAAGATGGGCAGCTGAATGTGGTTGTCCGCGGGCAGCCCGACGAAGACCAGGGTGCCGCCCCTCCGGAGCGAGCCATATGCCTGCTCGAACGCCTTGGGGGAGACGGCGAGCGAGATGGCCGCGTCCGCGCCGCCCAGGGCCTTGATCGCTGCGGCAGGGTCCTCCTGGCGGGCGTTCACCGTGTAGGCGGCGCCCAGTTCCTTGGCCATCGCGAGCTTTTCATCGAACAGGTCGACCGCGACGACCTGCGCGCCGGCGATCAGCGCGTACTGCAGGGCGAGGTGACCGAGACCGCCGACGCCGAAGATGGCGACCAGGTCCGACGGGCGGGCACCCGATACCTTCACGGCCTTGTAGGTGGTGACGCCGGCGCAGGTGAGGGGCGCGGCCTCGAACGGGTCCATCCCGCTGGGCACCTTGCCCACGTAGCCGACGGGAGGCGAGGGCGTACTCGGCCCATCCGCCGTCGACCGAGTAGCCGGAATTCTGCTGCTGCTCGCACAGCGTCTCCCAGCCGGTCATGCAGTACTCGCACTCACCGCAGGCCCAGCCGAGCCACGGGATCGCGACCCGGTCGCCTTCGGCAACCCGGGTGACGCCGCGGCCGACGCGCTGGACAATGCCGACGCCTTCGTGACCGGGCACGAACGGAAGCGTGGGCTTCACCGACCAGTCGCCATTCGCGGCGTGCATGTCGGTATGACACAGGCCCGACGCCTCAATCTTTACCAGAATTTGACCATCACTCGGCTCGGGAATTGGCCGGTCCTCGATGACCAGTGGCCGCTTGAACTCCCTGACGACTGCTGCCTTCATTGCCGTACTCCTTTCCAGAAGTCACATAGATGGCAGTGTGACCGCTGGCTGGAAAGTGATTTAGGGCCAACAGCCACCCGGCGCCGGGACCTCCGGTTCGTCTCCCCCGGGACGATCGGCATCGGGTCCGCTTCGGCGCGCGAGCCAGCAGTACCGCCCAGCCTCCCCCGAGCATGAGCGGCATGGCGTAGGTCCCTGCCCTGCCGGGCTGTTCGGCCCTAGGCACGAACGACCTGGTGCCGTCTGCTCGAATAGCAGACGTACATGTGCAGGCGGTCAGCTGCCGACGGCACACCATGCGTCCGGCGAGGCCAGCCTGAGGACACATCCCGGAGTTGCCAGCCCGCCGGGTGGGAACAGTAAGCACCAGCAGTGAGGGAGCACCGTCATGGGCCGCTACCAGCAGGAGTACCGCCAGAGCCTGACCGAGCCCGACCGTTACTGGCGGGCCGCCGCCGGGCTGATCGACTGGTACACCGAGCCCGGGGTGGTGCTGGATGGTTCGGATCCTCCGTTTTACCGATGGTTCACCGGCGGGGTGGTGAACACGTGTTTCAACGCGGTGGACCGGCATGTCCGTGGTGGCCGGGCGGGCCAGGCGGCGCTGATCTACGACAGCCCGGTGACCGGTTCGCGGCGGGTGTTGACCTACCGGGAGCTGCTGGGGGAGGTGGCGCGGTTCGCCGGGGTGCTGACGGGCTTGGGGGTGGGTGCGGGGGAGCGTGTGGTCATCTACATGCCGATGGTGCCCGAGGCGGTGGTGGCGATGCTCGCGTGTGCCCGGATCGGCGCGGTTCATTCGGTGGTGTTCGGCGGGTTCGCCGCGGCCGAGCTCGCGGCGCGGATCGAGGATGCCAGGCCGGTGGCGATCGTGACGGCGTCGTGTGGCATCGAGGCGGCCCGGGTGGTGGAGTATAAGCCGATCCTGGACCGGGCGGTCGGGCTGTCGGCGCACCAGCCGCGCTGGTGCGTGGTGCTGCAGCGGCCGCAGGCGAGGGCGCCGCTGGTGGCCGGGCGCGACCTTGACTGGGCGGAGCAGATGGCGGCGGCGCAGCCCGCGGGCTGCGTCCCGGTCGCCGCGACCGACCCCCTCTACATCCTGTACACCTCGGGTACGACCGGGAAGCCCAAGGGCGTGGTCCGCGACAACGGCGGGCATGCCGTCGCGCTGGCCTGGAGCATGCAGCACGTCTATGACACCGGGCCGGGGGAGGTGTTCTGGGCCGCCTCCGACATCGGGTGGGTGGTCGGGCATTCCTACATCGTGTACGCGCCGCTGCTGGCCGGGTGCACCACGGTTTTGTACGAGGGCAAGCCGGTGGGGACGCCGGACGCGGGGGCGTTCTGGCGGGTCATCGAGGAACATAAGGTGAAGGCCCTGTTCACCGCCCCGACCGCGTTCCGGGTGATCAAGAAGGAAGACCCGCAGGGCACGTTCGCGCGCGGCCGGGACCTGTCGGGCCTGCGCTACCTGTTCCTGGCCGGGGAGCGGCTCGACCCGGAGACCTACCGGTGGGCCCGCGAACTGCTGGGCATCCCGGTCATCGACCACTGGTGGCAGACCGAGACGGGCTGGGCCATCGCCGCCAACCCGATGGGCCTGGAGCCGATGGCGGCCAAGCCGGGGTCTGCCACCGTGCCCATGCCCGGGTACGACGTGCACGTGGTCGACCCGTCCGGCCAGGCCGTGCCGGCCGGCACCAGCGGCGAGATCGTCCTGCGGCTGCCGCTGCCGCCCGGCTGCCTGCCCACCCTGTGGGGCGACGACCAGCGCTTCACCGACTCCTACCTGTCCGCCTACCCCGGCTGCTACCTGACCGGGGACGGCGGCTACGTCGACGCCGACGGGTACCTGTTCGTCATGGGCCGAACCGACGATGTGATCAACGTGGCGGGCCACCGGCTGTCCACCGGCGAGATGGAGGAGGTGCTGGCCAGCCATCCCGCGGTGGCCGAGTGTGCCGTGATCGGGGTCAGCGACGCGATCAAGGGACAGGTGCCGCGCGCCTTCGTCGTGCTCAAATCCGGCGCGGGCACCGACCCGGACGCGCTGCGCGCCGAGCTCATCGGCCTGGTTAGGGACCAGATAGGCCCGGTGGCGGCGCTGCGCCAGGTCGACGTGGTGCCAGCCCTGCCCAAGACCCGCTCGGGGAAGATCTTGCGCAAGACCATGCGCGGCATCGCGGAAGGCAGCGACGAGCCGGTCCCGTCGACCATCGACGACCCGGCCGCCCTGGACGCGCTCAGGCCACTCCTGCGCGGCTGAGGGGGCCCGGCGATGGCAGCGAAGGAGTTTGTCATCAACCGGCATGGCCGGCTGGTGTTTCCCAGCAACGCCTGGCCGCGGCTGGACTTCTCGGTCTTCACCACGGTCGGCCAGCTCAGCGCGGCGGTGAGCCGTGACTTCGAGGCGAAAGCACCCACCGCCAGCCAGATCGTTGCCGGCCTGGAAAGCTCGCGCTATCCCTCCCGCTACGAGTTCCTGCGTGATCTGGGACTGCATGCATTCTGGGTGAACCGCTTCGCCATCACCATGTACGACAAGCGGCCAACTCGCTGGCGGGACGTGCCACGTGACCGGGACGATGTCTTCCTGCCGCTGCTCACCCCCTGGCCCGAGTTCGAGCGCAGCAGCGACCTCATGCGGACCGCATACCAGGCGCTCCCACCCGGCTGGGACGAGGAGCTGGAGCAGAAGATCTTCGAGATCATGTTCGCGGTGTTCGCGCATGTGAGGCACGATGCCGCGGAACTGCCGGCCATCAAGCCGACGGTGGCCGAGTTCCTGGCGGGCCCTCGCAACCAGACGTTCGTGGTATCCGCGCACGAGCCAGACTGGCCGGTGTACTCCCGGGACGAGGTCATCAACGCCGAGGCCGCCGTGCCCGAGCTTGAAGCGCTGCTGCGCTGGGCGATGGTCCTCCACAACCAGTATCCGTGGGCCGGCAGCACCACACGTCTCGCGGCGGGCAACGAGATCGGCGGTGACGATTTCGTTGTGCTGTTCTATCCCCGTGACGATGAGGTCGCCGATTTCATCCAGCGGGTGCGGACGGGCGGCGGTGCCGGGCCGCCGCACCGGGTGCCGCCACCGGCGCCAGTCGTGCATCCCGTCGCGAGTTACCCACCTGTGGAGGTCCGGAAGAAGTTCGCCATCATGCCGCGCCTGGAGTCGCTTGCGGGCGTGACTGGCGAATATGTCTGCACCAACGAGGACATCATCCGTAACGCCAGCTGGAATTGGTCCCCGATGACTGCGGGTGAGATCGCCGCCAAGACCGGCATCGGCCAGCGGACCTATACACACCAGGCCTTGGAGGAGCTCGCGGCGCAGGCCGCCCGTGCCGCGCTGGACAAGGCCGGCCGCACCCCGGCGGAGGTCGGCGCCGTCTTGTGCTGCACATGCACAAGTGAGCGTCTCATCCCGTCGGTCGCCACCTGGCTGTCTGCCGAGCTGGGGATATACCAGACCCATGCGTCCGCCGACCTGATCGCCGCTTGCGCCGGGCTTCCCTATGGCCTGCTGGAGGCGATCCGCATCCTCCAGGAAATCGAACGTCCCGTCCTGGTCGTCTGCGCGGAGAAGTTCTCCGACAAGCTCGGCAACGTCCGCACGTCGCGCATGCTGTTCGGGGACGGGGCCGCGGCCGTGGTCGTCGGCCCGGCGCCGGGCGGCGACCCGGATGTCGAGGTCGTCCAGACCTTCGCCAGCGGGCCCGCCAGCGAGGTCAGCGCGGTCATCTGGCCCAACCCGCAATTCGACAACAACCTGACGGTGTACGGGCCGGCCGTCAAGGCGTTCGTCAAGCGTTATCTGGCGCAGATGATCGGTGAGCTGCGCCAGCTGCCCGCCCCGCCCGGCTCATCAGGGTCACTTCTGGAATCCATTGACCTCGTAGTGCCCCACCAGGCCAACCGGGTCATGGTGGAGCACGCAGCGGCCGACGCCGGCCTTCCCCTGGACCGGCTGTACTTCAATGTCGGCCGGGTGGGCAACGTGTCCGCCGCCAGCATCCCGCTGGCCATCCGGGATGCGGTCGCGGACGGTGTGATCAGCGCGCCGGTGCGGGTGTTCACGCCGGCGTTCGGGGCAGGCGCCACGGCCGGATACGCGGTGATGCGGGTTGACCCGGCCGTAGTGTCGCTGGCCGAGCCACAAGCCACCGGGCCGTCCAGGGCAGGCACGTCGGCACATGCCGGAGGGACGACAGAAGACATCCGCACCGGGTTTGGCGAGTAAAGGACCCGTCAATGGGGCCGCTGGTCTTGCGGTGTCCTGCGGCGGCGCACACTGAACAGCGGCGTCAGGACTCCTCCAACGCAAGTGCGAACCTGGGGCAGGCTCCGCGTCGGCGTCACTGTCCGTGCTGGCGGGGCCCGGTGCGGATCCGTCTGCGCGGGTGGGGATGGAGTGGCGGATCACGATCTTGCCGGGGGCGACGAGGACTTCCCTGACAAGCAGGCGCACGACGCGCTGACGGTCCTCGACGGCTGCGGTGACCGCGGATTGGCGGAGCGTGGCCAGGAAGCCTTCGAGGTTCTCGGCGAGCTTGAGGTAGATCTCGCGGTCGGTGAGCTGGGCGTCGAGGGCCTGGACCTGGTGGCGCAGGCTGGCCTGGCGGGTGCGCAGTTCGGGCATCCGGGCACGCAGTTCGTCGAGGGAGACGAGGTCTTCCTGGTATGCCCCGATCAGCCGGGTGATCGCGCTGGTGGTCTTGGCGAGGCCGTCGTCCAGGCGTTTGTGCTGGGCAGTGGCCGGGTCGGCGCTGCGGATCTGGGTGAGGCGGTTGCCGATCTCGGTGCGGAGCAGGGACGGGTCGGTGAGCAGGCCGGTGATGTGATCCCACACGACCTGGTCGAGGTAGTCGGCGCGGACGGGCTTGCTGTGGCATACCCTGCCGTGCTCGAACCGGTAGTTGTCGCTGCCGATGCACCGGTAGTAGAAGATCTTGTTGCCGGCGCTGGTTGTGGTGTGGCCGCGGTAGCAGGCGTATCCGCAGCCCGCGCAGGCGGCCAGGCCCTGGAGCAGGGACGCGGTCTTGCTGGCGCGGGACGCGAACTTCTTGTTGTCGGCCAGGCGGCGCGCCACCCGCTCGAAGGTGGCCTCGTCGACCAGGGCCGGGACGTCAATCTCGAGCCAGTCGCCGCGGGGACGGTCCACGGTGGAGTAGGCCCTGCCGGCCGCGCGCCCGGCCAGCCGGGCGACCCGGTTGCGCCCGGCCTGCTCGCTGACGCGGCCGGTCTTGCCGAAGCAGGCCCGTCCGGCGTAGGCGGGGTTGCGGAGCATGCCCCAGATGGTGGAGCGGTCCCAGCGGGCCTTGCCGGTGCGGGTGGCGACGCCGGTGCTGCCCAGCCACCGGGCCAGCTCAGCGATGGCGATGCCCTCATCGGCGTAACGGCGGAACAGCCCGGCGACGATGGCGGCCTCGTGGGGCACGACCTCATACCGGGCGGCGGCGTGATCGCTCTTGCGCACGTACCGGTAGCCGAACGGGGCCCCGGACAGGACGTTCACGCTGCCGGAGCGGGCGCGCTGGTTCTTGCCGCGGCGGGTCCGCTCCATGATCTGCGCCCGCTCATACTCGGCGATCATGCCCTGGAACTGGACCAGCAGGGCGTCCTCGGGCGTGTCCCCGGAGGGGGCCTTGACGAACACCACCGAGGTGCCCGCCCTGGCGAGTTCCTCCATCAGCAGCGCCTGGTAAGCGTATTTACGGGCCAGCCGGTCCGGGGAGTAGCACAGCACGACATCCACCGGCACCTGGGCCACCAGGTCCCGCAGCGCGTCCCGGGCCGGCCGTGCCAGCGACGCGCCCGAGTGACCGTCATCCTCGAACACCCACTCCTGCGGGACGTCAAGCCCCAGCTGCGCGGCGTGGGCGCGCAGCGCCTCGGTCTGGGAGACGATCGTCTCCTGCTCCTTCTGCCGGGCGCTCGACACCCGCGCGTAGATCGCCGCGCTGGTCATCGCGGCACCGTCCTTCCTGACCGCCCCGCATGCTGCGGGAGGGCCCTTCGGGGACCAGGATCTGGTAGGCCGCCGACAATTCCGCGGCCCCAAGGCGGTCGAAGACGAACACGGCCTCGACCACCGGCTCGCTCACCTGCGGGGATGGTTTCTGCGGCCCCGCGCGAGAAACTCCTCCAGCGCCTGGGCCACCACGGCGGAGATCGACCGCCCCGACGCCCGGGCATGCTCACGCACCCGCTGCGCCAGGCCGGCCGGCACCTTGACCGTGAACACCGTCGCCGGCTCGGGAACCACGACGGCTCCCGACCGGGCCGCGACCTCCGCATAGCGGCGGGCCTGGCGCTCCGAGCAGCCGAACCGCCCGGCCAGCACCCGGGCCGCCTCAGCCACCGGCACCCCCGCCGCCACCAGCCCGGCGGCCGCGTTGATGCGCCCGGCGTACTCCACGCCACCCACCCGGCCACCCCGTGCCATGTCACCAATGTACTACCTGACATGTCACACGCCCGCTGCAACGCGCCGGGGCAGCTCGCACCGCCGGTAGCCGAGGGTCACCTCAAAGCAGAAGTTGCCACTTGCGTTGGAGGAGTCATTGCGGCATCATGCGCAGCCCAGCATCGAGCCGGATCGTTTCGCCGTTCAGATAGGCGTTGCGCACGATCTCCAAGATCAGCGACGCGAACTCCGGGGCGTCGCCGAAGCGGCGCGGCGAGGCCATCGCCTGGACGAGCGCCGCCCGGGTCGGCTCCGGCACGAGCCCGAGCATCGGAGTCTCGAACAACCCGGGAGCGATCGACACCACTCTGATGCGCCGCGACGCCAGGTCCCGCGCGGCCGTGAGGGTCAGGCCGACGATGCCCGCCTTGGAGGCCGCATACGCGGCCTGCCCCACCTGTCCCTCGAAGGCGGCAATGGACGCCGTGTTGATGATGACCCCGCGTTCGGTCGCTGCCGGGCTTCCTGCGTCGGCTGCCCGTTCCTCGCTCTCGGCTGGATCGTTGGCGGCCATGGCAACCGCGGCGAGCCGCAGCATATTAAATGCGCCCACGAGGTTGATGTCGAGGATCTGGCGGAAGAGGGCCAAGTCGTGTGGCTTGCCGTTGCGGTCCACGATCCGGGCGCCCCGGCCCACGCCAGCGCAGTTGACCAGCACCCGCAGCGGCGCGAGCGCCACCGCCCGGTCCACCGCCGCCTGGGCCTCGGCCTCGCTGGTGACGTCGGCCTGCACGAAGGTCCCGACACCGGCATCGGCGAGCTCTTTACCCGCCTCCTGGTTGGTGTCCACCAGCACGACGTTCGCGCCGGCCGCGTGCAGGTGCTCGGCGGCGGCCCGGCCCAGACCGGACGCGGCGCCGGTCACCAGTGCTGCCGCCCCTTCGATGCGCACTGCCGTCGGCCGGCCTACTCGTGCACATAGGTGCCGGGGGCCGGCCCGAGCGGCGGGTACTTGCGGTTGCCGAGCGTGCTCCTCGGCGCCTTTTCCGGCCCGGAGCGCGCGGTCAGCCACTCGATCCACTGCGGCCACCACGACCCGTGGTGCTCGGTCGCCCCGGCCAGCCACTGGTCGGGCTCGTCGGCGGCCGGCGGGCCCTCCCAGTAGTCATACCGGGCTTTCGTGGCCGGGTTGACGAACGACTGGATATGGCCGGACTTGACCACAGCCATCTCCTTGTCGCCTCCGAGGACCTGGGTCGAGGTGTAGGCGGCCCGCCACGGCGTGATGTGGTCGGTGTAGCCGGCGATGTGGAAGCTGTCGCAGTCCACCTTCGCGAGGTCGACGGGCGTGCCGAGGACGGTGACCGGCTTCTGGCCCTCCATGGCGTCCACCAGGAGTTCCGTGCTTTCCAGCGCGAACTTCGCGCTGATCGCGGTGGCGTCGTCGTTCCAGGCGAGCACGTCGAACGAGGGCGGCTCCCGGCCGAGCAGCCAGCCGCTGACCAGGTAGTTGAACACCAGGTCGTTCGGGCGCAGCCAGGCGAAGCTGGTGCGCACGCTCTTGCCGGGGAAGACCTGGCCGGCCGCGGCGGCGCGCCGGAGTGTGCTCCGCGAGGCCTCGGTGTCCATCATCCCGATGATGTTGGGGCACCGGTTGGTCAGCATCGTCACGATGAACGTCGCCGACCCGGCGGATGCGTCGCCGGTGGCGGCCAGGTACCCGAGCATGAGCGCGGTGGTGATCCCGCCGGCGCACAGCCCGAGCCAGTTGATCGTGTCGCTGCCGGTGATCTTCTTGACCGCCTCGGCCGCCCGGGCCTGCGCGGACAGGTAGTCATCGATCCCCCAGCGCCCGTGCCCGAGCTCGGCCCGCGGG
>WNFX01016420.1_pt1 | contig 13097 bp, 18 predicted proteins | sample 5400111 | NCBI WGS metagenome assembly WNFX01 (sample SAMN13153363, study PRJNA577476) | soil metagenome | isolation source: 40 cm soil or saprolite under grassland replicate 1 | place: USA:California | collected 2016-06-15
AGGTACCGCATAATGATCTAACTCAAGGTTTGAATTCAGCCTATAAAAACTTTTGAGGTTCAGTTATTTTATAAGACGAGCAGTGAATGTATAACTCGGACGAGATCCAAGCCAATCAGGACTCATAACCATCGTCATGCTTATGCGCAAGTCAATAAGAGTCAACTAACCCTCTCCGTATTGCCGGTCGCGTGAGTGAAGGTGAAGATAAAAGCTCTTTGATGAACTTCAATTGTCCATACCAAATTCAAAAATCATTATCACCGGATATGTGTCAAATCAAGACCCTCCTTCGTATTATTCAGTGATGGATGTGTTTGTTCATCCGTCACTACGGGATGGCGTGTGAGAAGCCTGTCATTGCTACACAAGTCGGTGGAGTAATAGATGTGATGAAGGACTGTGAAATGGACGGATAGTACCAGTCAATGATATAAGTTCCCTTACAAGGATCATTCAAGAAGTATTGTCAGACAAAAGTTTGCAGAAACATTTGAGCAAGTCAGCGCGTCAAACTGTGCAAAGCAGATTCACATTAGAACAGGAGCTGGATGGAAATTTAGGACTGTACCGTAAGCTAGGATTAAAGATTTAGTTTCATACTCATTTCAAGTTAATTTGTATTTAGTTAAAATAGGTATACTAATTGGATTACAGGTGATAAATGAATAACCCCTTCGAATCAACCGGTAGAGTAAAAGCATCATTAGGTGAACAGAAATACATCGCGTCAGATGAGATCGCAACCATTGTGTATCTCGCGCAAAAACTTGGCAAGCCACTTCTCACAGAGGGACCTGCAGGTGTGGGAAAAACGGAACTTGCGAAAGCGATTGCAGGCGCGACAGGACGTGAACTGATCCGCTTGCAGTGCTATGAAGGATTGGACGAATCGAAAGCGTTGTACGAATGGGAATATTCCAAGCAACTGCTTTACACACAACTCTTGCGCGACAAATTGAATGACACTTTAGGTAAAGCGGAATCGCTTGCCGAAGCCGCGGACAAACTTGCAGGCGAGGAAGATGTCTTCTTCTCGAACCGCTTCCTGTTGCAACGTCCGCTGTTGAAAGCTATTTTATGTGATGATCCCACTGTTTTGTTGATTGATGAAATTGACCGTGCCGACGCGGAGTTCGAAGCCTTCCTTTTGGAAGTATTGAGCGATTTCCAGGTATCCGTGCCTGAGCTGGGAACGTTGAAAGCAAAGCACAAACCATTTGTGGTGCTGACTTCGAATAATACACGTGAACTATCCGAAGCGTTGAAGCGACGTTGTTTGTATCTGTTCATCGATTATCCATCCATTCAAGAAGAGCTCGCTGTCGTGCGATTGAAAGTACCGGATTTGAACCCCAAGCTTGCCCAACAAGCAGTGGAATTTGTGCAAAAGCTTCGCAATGCGGACATGCGCAAGTCACCATCCATCAGTGAGACATTAGATTGGGCGAACGCATTGGTCGCGCTTAATGCGAAGAGCCTTGATAAACAGACATTGGAAGATACATTGTCTGTGCTGGTCAAACATGAAGCCGATCTGCAAAAAGCAAAACGTCAGTTAATCGCTCCCCCACCAGGAAGAGGAAAGCCTGATGAGTTCGGGAGATTCTCTGGTAATTGATTTGTAGGGGCGGGGGTCTCCCCGCCCATGTAACAGGGCGAGATGAACTCGCCCCTACGAGGTAAATAATATGGAAACCCGCATTTTACAGTTAATCGCAGCCTTACGCGCCAGCGGGGTGCGCGTGTCACTGGCTGAATCTGCGGAGGCATTCTCCGCAGTGGATTTGATGGGGATACAACACCGCGATCATTTCCGATTATCGCTACGCGCGACGCTGATCAAAGATATTAAAGATATTCCCATTTTCGATAAACTATTTCCGCTCTTTTTCGGCTCTGGTCAGCCGCCGCAAATGGGCGGTAACCCCACCGACGACATGTCTCCCGAAGAGGCGCAAATGTTCGCAGACGCGTTGCGCCAGTTTGCCGAGAGTCTCCGTGAGCGCATGGAACGCTTGATGAACGGCGAGAAACTGTCCAAGGAAGAATTGGAAGCGCTCGGTCAAATGGTCGGCTTGAATCAAACGGACGATCTCCGTCACCAGGAATGGCTCGCTCAACGAATGATGCGCGCCCTCGCATTTCCCGAAGTCCGCGAGGCATTGCGCGAGTTAATGGAGCAGCTCCAGCAAATGGGCATGAGCCGGGAACGCCTCGAGCAGATCCGTGAACAGATCGCGCAAAACATGGCAGGGATCGAACAGCAAATCAAGCAATACGCAGGGGAACGCATCGCTGAAAACTTGAGCGAGCAACCACCGGGGGAAAGTGGGGACGATCTAATGAACCGTCCGTTCCACGCGCTGTCAGACGCGGACAAAAAGATTCTTCAGCGCGAAGTGAAACGACTCGCTGCGACGCTCAAAACGCGAATCGCGTTGCGACAGAAACGCGCCAAAAGTGGACAACTCGATCCCAAGGGAACCATCCGCGCCAACCTCAAACATCATGGTGTGCCGATGGAAATCCATTACCGTGACAAGGTTCGCAAACCCAGGATCGTGATCATCTGCGATATCAGCACGTCCATGCGTTTTTGTTCCGAGGTGATGCTTAGTTTTCTATTCGCCCTGCAGGGACAGGTCAGCAAGACTCATGCCTTCGCTTTTATCGATCACCTCGAATATATTTCCGAGGATTTCAATGGCTCAAATGCAGATGAAGCGATTGCCTCCGTTTTGTGGCGTATGCCCAGCGGGCATTACAACACCGACCTCGGCTGGTCGCTGAACAATTTCAATGAAGAGTATATGAGTACTCTCAACGGGCAGACGACTCTGCTTGTCCTTGGGGATGGACGTAATAACTACAATGATCCACGCCTGGATATTTTCTCGACGATGTCACGGCGCGCCTCGCGGACGATCTGGCTCAATCCTGAGCCTCCCTATCTCTGGCACGGCGACAGCGATATGCCGAAGTACGCGCCGCTTTGTAATAATGTGTTGAAGGTAAGCAACTTAAAAGAGCTTGCAGATGCGGTAGATTCTTTGCTGACCGCATAAAGAAAGAATAGAAAGAGACTTTTTATGAATACTCCTGCTTTGACAATCGTCGATGTCCGTTACATGATCGACGATGTAAACGCAGCCATCGATTTCTATACCAAGAATCTTGGTTTTACAGTTGAAACAAATTCTTCACCAGCATTCGCCGCCGTCAGACGCGGAAACCTGCGTCTGCTGCTCAGTGGCAACGAAAGTTCTGGTCGGCGTCCCATGCATAATGTGCAAACGTATCAACATACTCTATCAGGGAGCTTACTCAAAAGGTTGATTTATGGATTCCGAGGCGTTGAAAAAGATCCGAACTCTTGATTACGTTATCCTTTTGTGTGAAGATATCCCGTCGATGAAAACCTTTTATCATGAGATTATGGGTTTTCAAATATATCGCGAGGATGGCGAATGGGTGGAAATGAAAATCGGCGCGTCGTTGCTTACCCTTCGCAAACGCGGACGCCCGTACGATGGTGCGAAACTCCCCGATACAGCGGGCGTTCAACTTGCCTTTCGAGTGGCGCCGGTCGAAGTGGAAGCATGTCACCAGGAGTTGCTCACGAAGCATGTCGAGATCCTGGATCCACCTCGCGATATGGATTATGGACATCGTACTTTATTCTTCCGTGACCCCGAGGGCAATATTCTGGAAATCTACGCGGATATTTGATAGGAAACCTTCGGAGATAGATCGTATGAAATATCAGGGTCCTATTTGGTCCGGGCTTTTTGTCGAGCATTTAGAGACTTCCATTCGCTTTTACCAGGACGTAATGGGATTGCTTTTGCTTGACAAAGGCGATGACTGGGCTCATTTTGATTCAGGCAACGGCTCATTACTAGAATTGTTCAGCGGCGGTAAAGCATCCCTGGAACCTAAAATGCCTAACCAGCAATCAATCGTCGTTGGCTTTCGGGTGGAAGACTTGGATAGCTCAATCGCAGAGTTGAAACAGAAAGGCGTCCATTTCATTGGGGATATTGGAGAATATGTAGGCACACGCTGGGCGCACTTTTCGGACCCCGAGGGGAATCAACTCGAAATCAAAGAAGTGCCATAGCTGTGTTCATGTGCAACAATTTAATGAACTTAGGGAGACGCTGGATTCGTTGCTTGCTACGTCGAAATGTCCAACTTGTAACCTATTGCTAAAGGTGAATGGAGAAATCCGCTTATAATACGGGAAATTTTGAAGGAGAATCCAGTAGCGAAACAGCGCAGCGGTATGGAAAAAAGTATGGCAAAAATTATGGTCGTGGAAGATGACAAACAGGCTTCCCTCTTCCTCGCAGAAATCCTCACAATGGAAGGGCATACTCCTATCATTGTAAATGAAAGTTCAAAGGCAATGGCGATGGCCGGCGCTACGATTCCCGATGCCTTCCTCCTGGACCTGATGATGCCTGAACCCGATGGGTTTAAACTTTGTCGGATGCTGCGTGCCAATCCAAAATTTATTGCTACACCCATTATCATTGTCACCGCATTGGATGACACGGATAGTCGCATTGTTGCGTTCGGTGCCGGGGCGAACGACTATCTTGTAAAACCTTTCCAGATGCAGGAACTTACGTCAAAGGTAAACGCTTTATTGAGTACCTAACCGCAGGAATTTCATAGATAATCCACCTCTGCATGTCGAGAAGAATTTATGGCAAAAATTATCGTAGTAGACGACGACAAAGCCGCTACAACCCTGTTCGAGCAAGTACTTCTAATGAATAGTTACGAAGTCGTCACCCTGAACGAAAGCAAGAAAACAATCGAGGCTGCTAATAAGTTTCATCCAGATTTGTTTATCCTTGACCTGATGATGCCCGAGCCAGATGGATTCAAACTCTGCCGAATGTTACGTGCGGATCCGCTTTATAGGCGCACCCCTATTCTCATTGTCACCGCGCTGAACGACACAGACAGCCATTTGGTTGCGATAGGTGCCGGAGCAAATGACTACCTGGTAAAACCATTTCACATTGATCAATTGCTGGCAACAATTGAAAAACAGCTAAATAAAAGCAAATAATTTTTGAGCCCGAACGTAAGTACCCATTGAAATTTCGATGGGTGTTTTTTATTTCCTTTGCGATACACTTGAGTTATGACTGTTTCGCCCGTCGATAACGAGACAATTGTAATTGGCGCTGGACCGGCAGGGCTGGCAGTTGGCGCCTGCCTCAAACAGGCAAATCTCCCCTATATCATTCTGGAACAAAACGATAAGGTCGGATCAGCCTGGCATAGTCATTATGATCGATTGCATCTACACACGGACAAAAGGAATTCTGAGCTGCCTTTTGTTTCGTACCCCAAGGATTACCCCAGATACCTATCACGTGCTCAGGTTGTTGAGTATTTGGATTCCTATGCAGAGAAACTTCAGTTGAACATCAGGTTCAATCAACAGGTAATCTCCACCTCCTGTCAGAATGGTGAGTGGGAAGTTCAAACACAAGATACTCTATATCAGGCATCGAATCTTGTCATTGCGACAGGCTACAACCGCGAACCTTCGCTCCCAAGTTGGCAAGGACAGAATTTGTTCCCGGGGACGATCTTACACAGTTCACAATATAAAAATGGCGAGCCGTTCAGAGGACAAAGAGTTCTTGTAGTTGGGTTTGGAAATTCTGGCGGGGAAATCGCGATTGACTTATGGGAGCATGGGGCGCAACCGAGTATTGCAGTTCGGAGTGCCGTGAATGTCATTCCACGTGAGTTATTCGGGATTCCGATTCTGTCTATTGGCATTATAGAAAACAAAATACCGTCGAAGCTGGCAGATGCAATCAACGCGCCGATCTTGAGTGCCGTGATAGGCGACATCACAAAGTATGGACTCCGCAAATTGCCGTATGGTCCTGTGACCCAAATCCGAAATGATGTACATATTCCGCTGATTGATGTGGGCACGATCAGATTGATCAAAGACGGTCATCTTGTGGTTTACGCGGGCATCAAGGAATTTACGCGCGAGGGCGTGATATTTACGGATGGCAAACAAGCGGAGTTCGATGCTGTCATCTTAGCAACAGGCTATCGTCCTCGAGTGGATACATTTTTGAAAGTGAATTCAAATATCTTTGATCAAGATGGAACGCCTCTATCGAGTGGACGCGAGACCTCCATGCCTGGCTTGTATTTCTGTGGATACTATGTCGCGCCGACGGGTATGTTCCGTGAGATCTCCATGGAGGCAAGGCAAATCAGCGCGAGCATTGCAACCAAGAAAAAGTAAATATTTACAGCAAGTCAGGGAGGCAATTGTTCAGTCACTTGAAATACACTTGTCAGACGTCCAATGATGCTACTGAAACAGAATAACTGACCAAACTTATTGTACTACTGCAGGTTCTATCAACCTGTGCAAGAAGCCAGGCTACGTCTATGGCTTTCTCGACCGTAAAGCCGCGTGCGCAAACGATCGAATCACTCAGCCTTTCCATATCCACGCTGCTTTTTCCCATTCCTTCTCACTCTTGACATTTATTATAGACTAGTTTATTATACAAACTAGTCTATAAAAGGAGTTGCGATGAATGTACAAATTGACACTGCTATAAAGCGCGCTCGGGGCTATTGGTTTGTGGATGGTTTCACTGAAATGGCCATGGGTGGGTTGTTTATCATCCTGGCAGGATTTCTCCTTATCAGCATGAACATATCGCAAGCGCCGTTCCCGTCTTGGTTCTTATCTATCACTGGTGAAATCACCATCTTAAAAATTGCAAGTTTCCTGATTGTCATCTTAATCCTCTGGTGGTTGAAAGATCACTTTACTTATCCACGCACACTGCATCGTTTTCGTTTGCTTGGAGGCATGATCCTGCTGGTGGGGATTGGTGTCGGCATCTGGCAATTGACCATGGGCCTGCCCAATATTCCAGCAAACATACAGCCGGAAGTTTTACAGCCACCGGTGTTGGAAAGCATCAACCGCGCCCTGACTAGTCTCGGTCTTATTCTCCTTATCTCCGGTGTTATCTTGATGTTCTCTGGCATATTGACCTTCATTCGTTATCGAAGAGAAAATCCACAACCTTATGGGGAGGATGTATGAGCGCTTCGCTTCAAAACATCTCCGGGTTGGATCGCGTCATTCACGAACCTGCGCGCCTGACGCTAGTGGCTTTGCTCTCCTCGATCGCGTCTGCAGACTTCCTGTTTCTTCTCAAGGAAAGCGGTTTGACAAAAGGAAACTTATCTGTGCATCTATCGCGGTTGGAGGAAGCAGGCTACATACAAGTGGAGAAAACATTTCGCGGAAAAATCCCACACACGGAATATCGCCTCACTCAAAAAGGAAAATCGGCTTTCGACCAGTATCGAAAAAGTCTTGGCGCGATCTTCGACAAGTGAAAGAAAACAAAATGATCTACGCAATCGAAACAAACAACCTGACAAAAAATTATCGTGATGTGCGCGCTGTCGACTCTGTCAATTTGCGCGTGAAGCAAGGCGAGATCTATGGCTTCCTCGGTCTTAATGGCGCGGGCAAAACCACAACAATTCGCGCGCTGTTAGGAATGATCCGCCCAAGCGAAGGAAATGTCAAAGTGCTGGGGCAGGCAGTCGGTCCGAATGGACGCGGACCTTGGGCACATATTGGTCATCTCGTGGAGAGTCCCTCGGCGTATCCTGAATTGACCGTCCGCGAAAACCTGGAGATCGCGCGGCGCCTGCAAGGCATCAAAAATGGGAATGTTGTGAAAGAAATTATGGACCGACTTTCCATTGCTTCGTATTCCAAACGAAAAGCTGGCACACTTTCCACGGGCAATCTGCAACGACTTGGTTTGGCACGCGCAATGCTTCACAACCCCAGATTGTTGATTCTGGATGAACCTGCCAACGGACTCGACCCAGCCGGAGTTGTGGAAATTCGCGAATTGCTTTTAGAACTTGCTCACAAACAAGGCATAACGATTTTCATGTCGAGCCATATTTTGACAGAGGTGGATCGCCTCGCAACCCGCCTCGGAATCATTCACAGGGGCCATCTGATTGAAGAGTTGGATGCAAACAAACTGGAGCAATTGCGCTCGAAATATCTTGTGATCAAAACCCGTGATTTGCAGGCGGCTCTTAACGCCTTGAAAAACGCCGGCTATGCCTTTTCCGCGGATCAAACAGGTAACATTCGACTCAGCGACCTGCGCGCAGTGGAGGCGGCTGACGAGGTCGCCCGAGTCCTTGTCCATGCGGATACGCCGCCGATCCATCTGGCTGTTGAACAGGAAAATCTCGAAGATCATTTCCTGAGATTAACAAGTGAAGCATCATTGGCTGGCTCGCGATGACAGATATATTTTGGAGTATGAAATGAACAACTTTTCTTCCGCCCTTTGGGCTGAGACACTAAAAATGGTTCGCTCGAAAGTCCCACTTTTCACGGCGATTGGATTTTGCATGGTACCGTTGGCGGGCGGACTGTTCATGATTATTTTGAAAGATCCGGAAGCGGCGAGGTCCCTGGGATTGATCACTACAAAAGCCCAACTACTGACAGGTACAGCCGATTGGCCATCCTTCTTTGGTTTCCTGGCACAAGCAGTTGCAGCAGGTGGAATGATTTTGTTCTCGATTATCACCATCTGGGTGTTCGGACGCGAATTCTCTGATCACACGGTCAAGGAAATGCTGGCGTTACCAACTGCCCGTGAGTCAATTGTCACTGCAAAGTTTATCGTGATTGCGATCTGGTCCGTGATAATCACCGTGTTTATTTTCGGAATTTCCATTCTCGTTGGAACACTGATTGTGATCCCTGGCTGGTCAATCGAATTACTTGGTGCATCATTCATTGGCGTATTAGGCACTACCTTGTTCACGATTCCTTTGATGTCATTTGTGGCGCTTTTGGCAAGCATGGGACGCGGCTATCTGCCACCGTTCGGCTGGACGATCTTCACACTCTTCCTCGCGAATATTGCCGTGATCTTAGGCTGGGGTGATTGGTTGCCATGGTCAATCCCTGGGCTGTTCAGTGGCGTGGCGGGTTCACGCAATGAGCTGCTTGGAACACACAGTTATGTGATACTCGTTACCGCAAGCATCCTTGGCATCGTCGCGACTTACTACTGGTGGCGTAGTGCAGATCAAACCAAGTAACTTTTTCGTCCCTGGCAATTTTTCCTGAACTTTACATTCGTTTATCAATTCATTGAGGGTTTAAGGCAGTAACCATAACAAGCGTTAGTTGCTGTGATAGAATTTCCCATCAGAGCCACAGGTTCTGCTTGTGGCTCTATTTTTATTGAGGACTTGATATCCATGCAGTTGCTGAAAAACTTCGACGCACAGGCCATCATCTTTGACAAGGATGGAACGCTGATTGACTTTGACTTCATGTGGGGTACCTGGACACTTCAACTTGCGGAACGCTTACAGTCCGTCACAAGCCTGGATGCTCGCGAAGCGTTATGTTTTTCTTATGGGTATGATATTGCTCGCAAGAAAATCCTGCCTGATGGGAAATTAACTTGTACGCCCATGTGGCGTTTGCGTGAAATGATGATTGAGGTCGCGCAATCCTTGGGGCTTTCGGAAGATTCCGCTCGATGCGCAGTAAAAGAGGCGTGGTTCGTGCCCAACCCGGTCAGCCTCGCAAAGCCTTTTACTAACGTTCAAAAGTTATTCGCCAACATTCAAAAGCGTGGCATCAAGATCGCTATCGCGACAACAGATGACCGTGATCCAACGCAAGCAATGCTGCACGCGTTTGGAGTAGCAGATTTGGTTGACACGATGGTTTGCGCCAATGACGGCATCAAAGCCAAGCCCGCGCCAGATATGGTTACGACGATTTGTGCGCGTATGACAGTTGATCCACGTAAAACAATTGTCATTGGAGATACGGTCGCGGATATGCGGATGGCGCGATCCGCGGGAGCAGGATACGTTATCGGGGTATTATCGGGAGTCGGCTCCCTAGCAAATCTGACTCCGCTTGCCGACATACTCATGGACACAATTGATTCCCTGCAAGATAGCTTCATCATCAAAGAACACACCGAACCATACTTACCTGAAACAGCAGAAGGTATTACCGGTTTGAATCCTGACCCCGCGTACTAGCTATAACTTCAATCATTCAGAACTCGCGGTAAACTTGGCAAATGTCTCCCCTTGCCGAAGTTGCCGCGCTTTTCTTCAAGTTAGGCTTCACCGCGTTCGGGGGACCAGCCGCCCATATCGGAATCATGCACGACGAAGTCGTTGTAAAGCGTAAATGGCTGACCAACGAAGATTTCCTTGACCTGCTCGGCGCGACAAACTTAATCCCCGGTCCTAATTCAACTGAGATGGCAATTCATATCGGTTACGTCCGTGCAGGCTGGCCCGGATTAATCGTCGGCGGTTTGGGGTTTGTGTTGCCAGCTACACTGATTGTTCTTGCGCTTTCATGGCTGTACGTCAAATTTGGGACAACTCCACAAGTTGGATGGCTACTGTATGGCATCAAGCCTGTGGTCGTTGCCATCATCGCTCAGGCGATCTGGAATCTCGCAAGTAAGGCTCTCAAGAATAAGATGTTGGTATTGTTTGGGATCATCGTCTTTGCTCTTTACTTTTTTAAAGTAAATGAAATTATGCTGCTCTTTGCAGGTGGCTTGGTCTTCATGTTGCTGTCAAATGTTCAGCGCTTGAGAAATTTAAACGCTAATGCCTTACTTCCACTAAGTGCAATAGCGCTATCACAAGCTGCAATCCCTTTCAGCCTTCCAGCTTTATTTCTCACATTTCTAAAAATCGGTTCCGTCTTATACGGAAGCGGCTATGTGCTGCTTGCGTTTCTACGCGCTGACTTTGTTCTTCGGCTGGGATGGCTCACCGACCAACAACTGCTTGATGCAGTCGCCATTGGGCAAATCACTCCAGGTCCGTTGTTCACCGCCGCGACATTTATTGGATATTTGCTCGGCGGCACACAAGGTGCGCTACTCGCCACGCTTGGGATTTTTCTTCCATCTTTTATTTTTGTAGCCATATCCAATCCGCTCATTCCAAAGATTCGCAACTCCACTTGGGCGAGCAGCCTGCTGGATGGAGTCAACGCATCGGCTCTGGGACTTATGGCAGCTGTGACTATCCAACTGGCAGGCTCCTCCCTGATAGACTTCTTTACAGTCATCCTCGCAGTCATTTCACTATTTTTACTTTTGCGATATAAGATCAACTCCACCTGGCTCATCGCGGCTGGAGCAACTGCTGGTTTTATTTCTTCATTTGTTCATTAATCACAAGGAGAAGGATCTCATGCATGAACCTGTCCTGACACAGCAATATCGAAATATTCTAGAAATCACGCTCAACCGACCAGAAGTTTATAACGCCCTGGATCTGGACGTGATGAAACTGCTTGGAGAAGCATTTTCTTACGCGGCAGCGGATTCCTCGATCAAAGGAGTTTTGGTCACCGGAAAAGGAAAAGCATTTTGTGCAGGCGGTGATCTCAAATGGATCAGTCAGCAGACAGATGAGGCAGGTTCTATCTTATATCATCTGGCGCCACAATTTCATTTGTCCATCACTGAAATTCGCCGGATGGAAAAACCGGTCATTGCCGCGATCAACGGCATCGCGGCGGGCGGAGGCTTTTCGCTCGCCCTCGCCTGTGACTTCCGCGTGATGGCACAGTCCGCGACCTTTCGACAGGCATATACGTCAAGCGGACTCAGCATCGACGGCGGTGGATCCTTTGCCCTGCCGCGCCTTGTCGGCTTGGCGCGCGCCATGGAGATTATGGCATTTGACAATCCGATCTCAGCGCCGCAAGCACTCGAATGGGGACTTGTAACAAAAGTTGCGCCAGACGGTGAAGTGATGTCTGAAACGCTTGCTATGCTGGATGGCCTGATCCAAGGTGCACTGCATTCGTTTGCATGGTCGAAGAAGCTCATGACCAATTCCTTCAACAATACGCTGGAAACTCAATTGGAATTGGAAAGAGAGGGCATCAGTGATTGCGCCTCTCATCCGAACGGACAGGAAGGGATCAGGGCTTTCGTTGAAAAACGCAAACCGTCTTTTTAAAATCGAAATAAGTTATCATGTGTGACCAGGATAATCAATGCCCAAAATACTGATCGTAGACGATGACGTGACAATTACGGAACTGATGCAAGCGTTCATGACGATGGAAGGTCACCAACCGACCACCGTCAATGACAGCACAAAGGCTTTAGATGTAGCAAACTCAGTCCATCCCGACCTGATCACGTTGGATCTGATGATGCCGGGACTGTCAGGGCTTGACCTCTGCGAACTCATTCATCGGGATCCAAGGTTTGCAAGCACACCCATTATGATTATCAGCGCCAAGGATGATCTTGAGAGCAGAGAAAGAGCAAAACAAGCGGGGGCAAAAGAATATCTCACCAAGCCATTTAATATGAACAATCTGATCCAAAAGGTAAATGAGTTGACCGGTTCATAATAGGTCGTGGGAGTGTAGTTCTCGATGCCAATTTCTTCCATTTATTCAAAAAGCTTCTTGATTCCTCCGTCCGCAATTGATGAAAACGGACATGTCAATAATGTGGCATATGTCCAATGGATGCAGGATATTGCCGTCGAACACTACGAGTCCATCGGCGGAGTGAATCTGATGCAATTGATCGGCGCGACCTGGGTTGTGCGTGAACATCGAATCGAATACCTAAGTCCCGCTTTTGAGAACGAAGAAGCTGTGTAGGGCGGGTTTTCAACCCGCCATATTTTCAGCCATTAATAAACACCGTCAGGCTAGAAGCCTGACCTACGTGCTCAACAACTTTTCGTAAACCTTCAACAATTTCTTCTGTGCTTCATGCCAGGTGAATTTGCTCAGTACGCGCTTAGTAGCGGAATCAGATAATCGTCGTGACAACTCAAAATCATTGAGCAATGTCAAAACCTGCCGCGCCAGATTATCGGGGTCATTCGGGGAAAAGAGCAACGCGTCCACATCGTCACGGACAAGTTCGCGCACGATTGGCATATTTGAGACGATCAATGGACGTGAGGAAGCCATATATTCCAACACTTTGATCGGA
>WNFX01004865.1_pt1 | contig 13090 bp, 13 predicted proteins | sample 5400111 | NCBI WGS metagenome assembly WNFX01 (sample SAMN13153363, study PRJNA577476) | soil metagenome | isolation source: 40 cm soil or saprolite under grassland replicate 1 | place: USA:California | collected 2016-06-15
AGTGAAGACGAGAACTTCTGTGTCCACAATTGGGAAGGGGGCGGGTTGGACACCGAGGTGATCTATCGCAGTGGACGCAATATCCTGAATATCCGAGTCAGCTAGAGGATTGGACGGGAATGGTGCCCAACTGACCCACGTAGTGCCACCGAACACGGAGCACGAGCCCATGGGACCCAAACCATCGGTGTACTGGTTAACAAGATCGAGCAGTGGCTGGTCATTGCAAAAGTCTTCAAAGTACTGAAGTATCAGATTCGCGTACGTGCAGTCGTTCGGGTTCACAGCATTTGGGTCGACAGTCGGATTATCGAAGTAGCCAGTCTGGCAGCTTATGCAACCCTCGGACCCGCAACCGGCCCAAAGTAGGAGTATGAATTGTACATTGTGCATGACGGAGCCTCCCTGGTAAGTCAGGTTATTGCAGATGCCGTCGAAGGTCGCCGTTGGTTTTGGGCAAAATCCATCGCCGGTCGCCAGACCCACAGAACTTTGATAACTTTCACTCGAAGTGCTGTCACTTGCAATAGTAACACCCTTTGGATAACTCTGCGGCCTAGAGTCAGTCGCTCTACTAGAGGAAAGGGCGGGAAGTGGCTGAAGCGAAGGTCTCTGCGTCTGACTGGCAGTTCCTGACTGGGTCGTCCTCCCGGTCATAGAATTCTGCGGCGAAGTTGTGCGATCGTACTGACCTGTGGCACTAGTTGTTGACGAAGACTTTGCGTCTTTCTCTGACGTAAACAGTGCGTAATGAGCCACGAAGACGTTGGAGAGGATTAAGACTGCCAAGAGGCAAAACGGAAATAGACTTAGGGATCCTTTCCTGGACAAAGCAGATCGTTCGAAGGAGCCTTGGCGACCTGATTCGCTATTAACACTTTATCCTATCCAGAGGATAAACCCGCACTGAGAGGCCGAGACTATCGCCCCAGTTTGCCTGATTCTTCACACTTCAGCCACTAGGGGCACAGGCTCCGCCATCTCGGCTATCACCTTCTCCACCTTCATACGATGCACCCGACGATGAACCGTCAAGAGCACAAGACAACTCTCACAAACCCTAGCAGTATGATGATCAGCCCGCAACTCGACAACCTCATCCTCAGGCCTAACCTCGAACCTAAAGTTGCACGTCACGACCAAGGCAGACTCCTCCTGCCTCTCCCGACGGCCTCAGCCTACCCTTAAGCGTTGAAGATTTCTTCTATTGGTTGGGGTTCAAGAATCGGGCTTATTCTGGGCGATTTCTCGAACCTTTGTAATGCGTCCCGGGTTTCGCGCCATGGGCGTAAATACTCTTTTTTCTGAACTTGGAAGTCTCTACCGATGACGGACAACCTCACAGCAGCCGCTCGAAGCAAGGTGATGGCAAGTATCAAAGGCAAAGATACTAGCCCGGAACTAATAGTAAGGAAACGCCTCTGGGCCAAGGGTAAAAGATACCGGATTCATGACAGACGTATTCCGGGTACTCCGGACATTTCGAGCTTTCCATCAAGGATCGCGGTTTTCATCGATGGCTGTTTCTGGCATGGTTGCAACAGTTGCTACAAAGAGCCAAGTTCCAGAGCCGCCTTTTGGCGAAACAAATTGCGCCGCAACAAAGAGAGGCGCAAGCTGGTCAGGCGACAGCTTCGATCCATGGGCTTTCACGTACTAGAGTTCTGGGAGCACAAGGTCTTGGAGGACCCTGAAGCCGTTGCCGTTAAGATATCCCAGCAAATGTAGGCTATGCCGATCTGCATGGGAGCAGAAAACCTAATACGATTTAAGAATATCTAGAAAGAATTGGTCAACTCGTATGGGGAAACCAATCGTCATTAACGGCGAGACCCTGAATCTATCACACGTTAACGGCCGCAGAACGGCCATGGACCTCTTCGCCGGTTGTGGGGGAATGAGTATTGGGCTCGAGAATGCTGGGTTCGGCTTAGTATACGCAAATGAACTTAATGCCGATGCAGCAAGCACCTACAAACACAACTTCCCTCACGTACCGCTCGAAGTTAAGGACATCAGGCGCGTCAATGTCCGACGCCTGAAGAACGACTTGGGAGAGCCTGCCATAGATCTGATCGCCGCGGGTCCGCCTTGTCAGGGATTTTCAACAGCGGGAAGGAAGAACCCAACGGACCCAAGAAATCTGCTTTACCGGGAAGTGCTAAGGTTTGTGGTTGAGTTCGGACCCAAGATAGTGGTAATAGAGAATGTACTGGGGATACTCTCTGCTCAGAAGGGCGGATTCGTCAAGAGGCTGAAGGCCAAACTTATGACCATGGGATACAATGCTTCTCACAGAGTTCTCTCGGCCGCTGCGTTTGGGGTGCCGCAGACACGAAAGCGGGTGTTCATCATCGGCACACAAGAGTCAAACCGAGAAGCCGAGCTTTTTCCAAAGCCCGCTGGGCTCAGGGTTTCGGTCTCTCAGGCCCTTTCCGATCTGAAGTTCTTGGGTCCTGGCGAATATTCGACTGATTACCGAATCGCTCCTAGATCGAGATACCAAAGATTCGCAAGGGCAAACGTTAGTAAACTGTGCAACCACCAATCACCTAACCACTCGTCTCGGATTATGAATCTTTTCAACTCAATACCTCAAGGAGAGAACGCGAGAAATGTGCCGGGGATAGACGCGACTGGAAAACGCGTCAGGTACAAGTTACACCCTCGCAGACGCAGCAACACGATAACTACCCTGCCCGAGGATTTCGTGCATTACTCGCAGAGCAGAGTTCCCACCGTGCGGGAATTGGCTCGACTTCAATCCTTCCCGGATCGATTCGAGTTTTTCGGTCCGCGAACAACCGGGGGACTGGAGAGAAGAACAAAGTGCCCACAATACACTCAGGTCGGAAATGCTGTACCGCCGCTACTAGCGGAGGCTGTGTTCCGAACGCTTCACGCATATCTAGATAAGCACTACCCAGATGAAAAACAGTTACATTCATCCGCGGGCCGGACCTCTGCCCAGATCGATATCCCAGCAGGAATCCAGGAAGGTCTAGTTATGAGCGTCGCTCATACTTGTTGACATCTCCGTCAAGCGTTTCCTATAACGTCCGTGCTGGCTAGAAATCCTTTGAATTGCTTGCCTTAGACGTCAATCCCGAAGATGTCAAGCTCTCTTCTTTATTTCCCAGAGGTAAGTTAATGCCACTTTCCCGAGGATCTCCCTGGTGACCTTAGACAGATGACTGAAAATATTCAATTCAAGGTAAGCACTAGTATCAAGACAATAATCGGCAAAGAGTTAGTTACTAATCCAAACATTGCCATTTTCGAACTAGTCAAGAATTCCTACGATGCGTTTGCGTCACACGCTTGGATCATTTTCGAAAATATCAGAAGTGGAATCAACCCTAGAATCATCATTGTTGACGACGGAGTTGGGATGTCAAAGCGTGACCTAGTCAACAAATGGCTCTTTGTCGGCTACTCTGACAAGAGGGATGAAGAAGAGGCGTCCAACAAGAGACGTGGGCCTCTCGGAAGTACCCGAGTTAGAGTCTTTGCAGGTGCAAAGGGAATCGGCAGGTTCTCGTGTGATACGCTTGGGGCCTCTCTGGTGCTACACTCCAAGAAGCAAGGGGAGCGCACAATTAACCGATTGGATGTAGATTGGTCACGGTTTGATAGGGATCAGAAGGAGGAGTTTCAGGAGATGAATGCGGTCTACTCTACCGAGAGGTCCGCTCAGGTTGCGGGATTCGACCTAGCGGAGATGGATGGCGGAACGATCTTGGAACTTACCCGGCTCAGAAACGATTGGAGCGATGTGAGTCAACTCAGAGACCTAAAGCGCTATCTCCAGAGGCTTGTAAACCCGTATATTGGGCAACGGGTCTCCGAAGAATTTCGGATAGAAGTTCGCGCTCAGGAGTTTAGAGAAGACGATGACAAGGCAAGAACATCGCCGAAGCTCGGACCGATAATTAACGGACCTGTCGAAAATTTCATCTTCGAAAGACTCGGAATAAAAACCACATCTGTGCTGTCACAGATATCCAAGGACCAGATAACGACACGCCTAAGCGACAAAGACAATCTCGTCTTCGAGCTGAGAGAAAAGAACACCTATGGAGACTTGCACGATGTTGACGTCAGGATATTTTTCCTAAACCAGTCCGCAAAGCAGATCTTCACGCGGACCATGGGCATGAGCCCAATCGAGTACGGATCCGTCTTTCTCTACAAGAACGAATTCAGGATTCATCCCTACGGAGACAAGGGCGATGACTGGCTAGGTCTTGAAGCGAGGGTTGGCCAAGGATACCGGCGCTACATCTCGAAACGCAGCGTCATCGGGACGGTTCTTCTGAGAGGTCCTCAGGAACACTTCAAAGAAGTCTCAAGCCGCGATGCTGGCGTCATCAAGAACGACGCCTACCGGCAGCTTCTAGAGTGCGTAATGCAGAAAGCGATCAGAAGGCTCGAACGATACGTCGGGGGAGTAATCGAGTGGGACAAGGCTTCGGTCCAAGGCACTGATGACCGAATGGTTATCGAGACGAAGAGCTTTGATCTCGTCTCGAAGCTCGTCGAGGGAACTAAAGGTCCTGACACTACAATCAAGGTCGGCCCTGCTCTCCTTCAAGTCTTGGACGCCCAATTTACAAATCGCTATCCCTCGATTCTCGGGAACTTGATCTCGCTGAGAGAACACGTCCAAGGCAACAAGGAGAAAACGCTTTTGGACGACGCGATCAACTCCGCCAGAAGAGTTCTTGCGAAGTCAGAGCGAGATCAGAGCAAGTTAGTCGCGAGTCTCGCCGCAAAAGAACAGCAAAATCTCTTTCTGACAAGTGCCCTATCGCCTGAGATGGAATCCAAGCTCGGACATGTGCACTCAATTACACTTGCGGCTCAGCTAATCTATTCCAAGATCGGGGGCATACGCAAATGGGCATCCCATGCAGGGGCCCCGCCCGAGATTGGCGCCACCCTTGAAGACCTAAGATTTCAAGTGAAGAAAATTCTAGGACTCGCAAAAATGGCAACCAGGGCAAACTTCAATCTCAGCGATGAAGAAATGGATGGCGACCTTGTGAACTACATAAAGCAATATCTCGAGCACTTCGGGAGAGCACCGAAGGACACTCTTCAACCTATTCGCCTCTATAATGATAACCTAACCTTTGCAACCGTCTTTGCGCCCGTGAGTATTGCAATCGTGCTCGACAACCTCGTGGACAACTCAAGAAAGAACGGAGCGAGCGAAATCTCAATAAGATTCGAGAAAATTGGAAGAGAACTCCACGCCTCTTTCGGGGATAATGGTTCTGGAATAGATACACAGACTGCAGAACATATTTTCGCGCTAGGATATTCCGCCACAGGCGGATCGGGACTGGGGCTCTATGAAGTCCGGAAGATCATGAAAGATTCGCAGGGGGACATTCTCTTTCTTGGCAATGGAAAAAAAGGGCTCGGCGATGGCGCTTGTTTCGAGCTGATTTTCCATGAGCGATAAACCGCACGAAGAAGTCTTTCCTGCTCCACCCGAGTTTCGAATATTATGGGTGGATGACCAACCTGATGCCGCAAGGATTCACGAAGACAGCGTGAGGGAGTGGTTCTCGAAGCGTTACAAAGGCCAAGGACCTCAAATCGACGAGGCCGAGACTGTGGCTGAAGCCATGCAATCACTCTCTGTCAACTACTACGACCTGATCCTGACCGACTATTCCTTGAAAGACTCTAAAACCGGCGGACTAGTTCTTGTCGAGAAAATCAGGCAGGATCACGTGACTGACATCATTTTTTACACTCGACTTGGAACACCCCCACCACAGGTGACGGAGAAAGTCTCCAGCGCAGGTTTCATCGACATCGTAGCTGACAAGGACATAGTAGGAACGACTGTGGCCAAAATTCAAGACAGGCTGAAAAGATTCGAGAAAGTCGCATTTCTTCGAGGTGCAGTGATTTCCAGTTTTGTCGAACTCGAAGCTTGCCTGAATGATTTCCTCGCAGCATACTTTAAGACCTCAAGCAAGGAGCGGGACGCGCATCTCAAGACCGCTGTCTTGGAAAATGCGTATGTGTCATTCGGCGCCAAAGTGGGCGCGCTTGAAATGATAATCTTCGCCAAACGTAATGCGTCAAAGAAAGATAAGATAAACACAAAATTCGAATCGCTCGGCTTCAAGACTCTCGATGAAGGCATTGGGAGGCTTAAGAAAGTCGAAGGTGACCGGAATAATCTTGCACATCGTATTTTTCTAGTTGGAGAGAAGCTCCAAATCTCGACAATGGGAATCATGTTTTCCTATGAAAGGAAGGATATAGTCCAAACCTTAGATCGGATCAGAAAGTGTTCTGACTTCATCAACTCCCTGGCCTCCTTGTGCCAAGAAGGATCCGAAATTGCGAAAAGGTAGCTAGGCAAAGCCAAGTTGAAGGCGCGTGTGTAATCTCGTGACCTCAGTGCGCCTTAGGTCCTTTTCGCGATTGGTATCTCGAAAAGAGATGCACAGCGTAAGGAGTGAGAAGGATTCCTAAGATTACATTTACTCCAGTAGTGGCCGTATTGACATCCGCGCCCAGAATACTTCTTTGGACAACAAAGTAAGAGTATCCTACAGTGGTCACGAATAAGAGATAGGCAACATTGTACATCACAGCTCTTGAGACGAGCCCCCGCCATATCCCGCGAGGCTCTACTTGCTTGAACGAGCCGAGAAAGTTATTCCAACCATCAAGACGCGGCCCGTCGAATCCTGAGAGTAATTGATTCTGAGTTGAGACAGCGAGAAATTGATGAATACGCCTCGCCGTATCAGAATTGGCTTCCGACCCTTCGATTGCAGGAATGAGCCGGAGCCGGAAAGCTTTCTTGAAGTATTCCATTTTGTCGCCGAACTGTTTTTCGAGAAACTGCAAATTGCCAATGCTCCAGCCGTCAATGAAACTCGCAGCATTTCGCATGTTCTTCAGGCACGCATTCCTGAACGACTTGCTATGGTGCTCAATGAACGCAGCCAGATTCTTGACCGCAAGTTGCTGAAACACCAACGTTTTCGCCTCAATAGTGGGAAGGATTTCATCGGCCAACTTCCTATAACGCCGACGAAGCCAGAGAGAGATTCCGACTAGCGCGAGGATAGAGAGCAGAGTCCACGCATAAAGAGATCTCAGATCAGTCAAATTGCTAATTGTGATAGAGTCTGGAATGAGACTAAAGTAGGAAACCCAAAAAAACCATGATGCAATCTGATACCGACGTCGAAACTTCAGATACTGAATGGCGGCGGTGGCGAAGGTCTCTGGAGTATTCACGCGCAATTTTACGTTCTACGGGATAGATGCATAGGAGCCAATAAAAGTTCCACCCGACCAAGACTGTGGTGTTCGAAGAACTTAGGCCGGCTACCGTCAGGTCGGCTAAGCTGTACCCAATGAGGCATATCCTCTATCGGATTCTAGAATGCTGGCCTGGTCCTATCGCAACGACATCAATAGACGTATTCGAACCGGACCATCAATAGGCGCTTTATTCCTTTGTCTGGTTCGAGTGGTTGAAAGACCTGAGGACCCTTTTGCAACCTTGGATTTGGCAGTGCTGGGCTCGACCCATATTGTGTCCGGGCTCAGCTGCCGAGGTCGCGTAACGTCTGATGTTGTTGGTTCTGGCTGGACCCAGGTCACGTTTTGCGTACTGTTGGAATTGGCAGTCCGGGTCTTGCGTCGTTGACCCCTTTGTCTGGTGGGGGGTAGTGGTCCTTCTCGGGTCTTGTTCTTTGTCATTCTCTCACCTCTGGCCGTTTTCTCCCGACGAAGATCTTGCGTACGGCAGTCTCCTGCTTTTGCTTGGCGGCTTCACGCCATTGTTGGAGCCAGTAGCGGGCCTCATCCTAGCTGGGCAGCTCGACCCTTTCCATGGCGGCCGGTTCTGATTTCTTGTAGGCCTCTCTCGGTTATCGTCAGCCCTAGCTGGATTCCGGATAAGAAGATCCGCGATCTCCAGCCAGGCACCTCAGTGAGTGAGAGCTCTAATCCCGCTCAAGTATTCGCAGTACGTTCTATCGATCCGTTTGCCCTTTAACTAGACAGCCCGATTCTCTTTGTAACGATTCCAGAAGAGAGAGCGGAGGCCAAAAGCAGTGACGGTTGGGATGGAAGGTTCTGAGTGGAAGGGATTCATGAGGAAGCATTGGACCATGGTTGCCGTGTTTGTAGCTGCTGGCATCTTGGCTTTTGTGGGCGCAGTCTATGTCTTCTGGTGGTTCGCAGGAAACGCACAATCAACAGGCTTAGTGCCTAGGACCCTGGGCCTCTGGACAATGGCCAACCTGGTAAACTTCATTCTCAACGCGATCTTCTGGGAACTCCTCTTGATCGGAATCCCCGTAATCGTAGCTGGATTCCTAGGCTGGCGGCTGTGGTGGAAAAGCCTACCCGTCGACGAACGGAGAGGATATCGCCTCTTTCGCAAACGCTCACGGACGAGCAGAGGAGGCGGCGGAGGAGGACTATTATTCTTCATCGCCTTCTGCATCAAGGTCTATCTCGACGGAAGCTGGAACATTCCTATTGCAACCTTTACCTTGGACTACGTCGTGGGTTCCGCGATTCTAATCCTAGAATGGGGCCTGATTATCATCGGAATTCCCGTAGCTGTAGCAGTAGTCTTGTGGATGCGCTACGAAATGAAGAAGCCCTAGTTTGCTCACACACCCGTCTGAATCCTGAGACTTGGAGCATCCGAGGCGCTCCAGAAATCAGCGAGTCTTCACATTAGGCGATCCGTGGGTCCTGCGCGAGTGTGTGACACGTCGTGGGGGCCGGACCCTTCTGGTCCCAGGCTCTCGCTTGGACCTGACATCGCTCTCTTCTGGAGGTTCTCGCAGGTCCATCAGCCACATGTCTGCTATCCGAGTCAACAGTCCTGGCACTCCGTTCCGGACCCTAGCGGCTGGAGGATTTTCTCGCCGCAATCCTGGCAGACTAACACTCTGCCGATGAACGTGTTGTCGGATCGGTATCGGATCTCGTGGTAGGTGGGTTCCTGGCATCGCAGGCAGAAGATTCGGTATTCTAGGCTCTGCATGGGACCCGCTATTGGTGTGTCGAAGTAGATTTGTGAGAGAGTAGAAGGAAACCTGGTTAGAAACTATTGTGAATATTGACGCGGCCGATTGTCGAATACTTTCCCGATAGTTTGCTTGGCGGTCTTCGGCCTTATCTCTTGGAGATATGAGACGAGGTAGGATCGGTACATCGGATTCTGGGTCTCGGCTTTTATCTAGCATTACCGGTCGGTTCTTTGGCTATTACACTTTGGAAAGATCAATAGAAGGATAGAGGACAGAGCCAGTGATGAGGCAAACAAAAGGACAGAAAACGGTCCCTATGACAAATAGCTGCTCCGAGCGCAACGCGGATAATTCTGTACTTCAAGGCCGAACCATCCGAGGAAAAACCTCTCACGGGGCTTATGGCCCTTCGGAATGCCTTGACCTCGTTGCGCAGAATCTAGCTCCGTCGCTTCAGACCTATCATGACAACACAGACCCCAGCTGTTGCTATCGCAGCGGCCAATGCAGTGAAAACTGCGTCTGACTGGCACCAGCCGCTTGGATCGTTGCATCCTACAGTTCCAGGAATCAGAGGGAGGCTGAATCCTCCGATCATGATGCCTACGCCGAGTATAACGAGAATGATTCTACTCTTCATGACCGGCTCCCTTGAAATCTTCTCACTATTGTCACCACTCTTGGGAAATATTCGTGAACACCGGCTTCTATGCGTGATCCTGAGCCTCCGAGTGTGGAGTCTGAGGCTATGCAGGCTATCCGGGCTTGGCGGGCGACGAAGAGGAAGAAGCTGATAGAGTCGATGGACAAATTGCTCGCCCGGGCGCGGAAGCTCGCCGAGTCCCAGTATACTCGTAGTGGGCAGCGTGCCAAGTGGACCCGGCTGGCCGGCCAACTACTATGGTACAAGTACCAGATCTTGCGGGCGATGACCTGTAAGGCGCTCGAACAGGACGTTCACATGCTGATGCGGGGATCAACAACTCGTTGGAAGAGAGGCGAGTGAAACAACCATCTCATGCTTAAATACAAATTTGACTTATCGAATGAATGAAAAGAGTCGTGATACCTGCCCGCCACAGGTCGAGAAACCAAGCGGGAATGTTTAGCAGAAGGGCCATTGACTTATGGAGTGAGGGACCCATCGATATGCCTCACAAGAGAAATCCAATGGAGGCTCAGATCCGAACACTAACTCCTTTGGAGCTTCTGGGCCCGCTCAACGATGTTGAGAGGAAATACGCACCTTCCACGCTCTTTTCCGCGGGTCCAATGGAAATCCCTCTACCAAGGCCCAGAGTGGCAATCATAGGATCGCGGAAGGCATCTGAAAAGGGGCTAAACACAGCAGCCCACATTGCAAGCGTGTTATCAAAGAAAGGCGTAGTGGTGGTGAGTGGATTGGCTGAAGGCATCGATACTGCGGCACATGAGACAGCCATCAGAGAAGGCGGACGAACAATTGCGGTGCTGGGAACACCCTTGAACCGTGTTTACCCGCAGAAGAACTCACAACTCCAACATGAAATCATGACCAATCATCTCGTCATCTCGCAATTCCCCATTGGGAGCCCAATTCAACGGAAAAATTTCGTCATGCGAAACCGCACCATGGCACTGATTTCGAACGCTTCAATCATCGTCGAAGCAGGAGAAACAAGCGGTTCGCTGCATCAAGGATGGGAAGCTCTCAGACTTGGGCGACCCTTATTCATCTGGAAGTCAATTGCAAGCGATTCTTCATTAAAATGGCCAAAGGAAATGGTCCGATTTGGCGCCGTTGTCCTAACCGATCCTAAGCATGTTCTAGAAGTGTTGCCATCGTCCAAAGAAATAAGTCAGATAGTCATGCAAATCTGAAACGTGCGCATAACATCCCTCGATTTCGGGTCTCTCCTTTGCTATTGTCCGCGCCCGTCTTCAACCGCGATGCAAGATGCATACCAAGTGATGCTCGCAATCAAGCAAGACCCCTTTGGTGGAGACCCTCCAATACTCATGTCCGAACGGATAGCCAAGGCAGTTCAAGAAAACATGAGCAGTTTACCCTTCGCCTATTTCTTTCAGCCCGACACAGTTCTCGTTCCGGTACCCAAAAGTTCCCTAATGCTACCAGACACGCTTTGGGTACCTCAGCGGATCGCTACGGCTTTGGCAAGAAGAGGGGTTGGGAGCCAGGTGGACTCATGTCTGGTTCGAGTCAAGGCGGTAAGAAAGGCCGCGTCGAGCAGAGCATCAGACAGGCCAAAACCTAAGGAACACTTCGCCAGTCTGAGCGTCCAGCGGCGAATATCTGGACCGCCACCGAAGGAAATTCTTTTGGTCGATGACATAATCACCCGAGGATCGACCCTACTGGGGGCTGCTAACAGATTAGCCGAGGCTTTCCCTGGAACACGAATCCGTGCCTTCGGAGCGATGACAACCATAAGCGACCGCGCCGACTTTGTGGCCCTTTCAAAGCCGCTTATCGGGTCCATTCAGTATCGCCCGTCGACAGAGGATACGATACGCAGGCCGTAGCATTCGTTTAGAAAGAATCACTCGAAAGGAAATCATTGAAACCCGGCAAGAAGACGAGTATCTGGACAACCCGTCAATCGATGGGGACCCCGAGAACTAGGTCGCCCGTTAGTCCCCTGCGAAACGCCCTAGAATCGCCATAGGATCAGAAACATTTCCCGGTTCCAGGCTAAAGCCATATCAGTTTTCTCTGGCTTCGAGAGCTTGCGACAGGGTTCTGAGAATTGTTCATGACTAGCTAGGCGGGATCTGGTCTACGTGTATGAGCGTGTTTTCGAGGCCTTTGCTGGTGACGAATTCCCGGAGGGTGTTGTCGACTGTTAGGAATCTGAGGCTGCTGTGGAGGCTGACAGCGTAGAGAATATTGTCTATCATATCACGATGTCCCATTCTATAGAAGCCGAGGGCTTCGTTGAAGACTCTAGAGTCCTCGCTGGTCTTGATGTACCTGCGGCCTTCTATGATGCTCCGGAGACCCAGCTTAGTCGGTTCCAGCGACGAGGCCTCTTCTCTCCCGGTTCTAGCTAGCTGCCAGAGACATTCTAGAATGCTGAAGCTCGAGTAGTGGAGCTGGTTGTCAGTCTCGGAGAGTCTCTTTAGGCCTCGCGCAACATCTCGTCCCGTGTCAATCCCCAGGGTCGGCAGAAGGAAGGATGTGTCAAGAAGGATTCTTGACGGTCCTCCCCTGCTCCCGGAGACTAGTCTTCTCGATCTCTTCCGGGTCGACCGACGCATACTTTTTTGAAGAGAGGGCCAGCTGAAGTGGATCCTGCACGCTCTCTATTACAAGAGAAGATCCGGAGACGCGTAGCAGAATCTTGCCACCCTCCTTGAGGTTGAGAGCTTTGACGATCGCCTTGGGGAGGTATATCGCATATTTCTTCCTGACTTTCGTCTCGATAGTCAGGGTCAGAGCATATTCCCAGAAAGGGAATGGAGCGCCAGACTTCTAAGCCTAACTCTGGACGTCCTCCTCCCATCCGTTTGACGGCTAGGCTGTGCTTGTCAGTGGATTGACAAGTCGTTTATAAGTGGCTCGTCAGTCGATTGACAAGGGCTGCTCTGCAACTAACTGCGCATCAGGCCTTTTCGACTACGCTAATCATCTCCAAAGACTCCTTCGCCAAGAAGAACTCACATGTCGAGATTCCAGCACACCTCGCGTTGCTGATAATCTGAGGCAGGAGAGGTTCCCGGCCAGCCCCCTGAGAAGTAGGTGGCCTGTTAGTCCCCTGCAAAACGCCTTAGGAATGCCTTAGAATTGGAAACCTGCTCATGATCATGTTAATCCTCCTAGATCGTCGAATGATCAGCCAGCCGTCTACGACCTCATTTCCATGCTAAATTCTGCAGACCCCGAAAAATCTAGGGAAATTAGGTATACAGGCTACTCCCGCGGCACAGATCCGGTTGATCCTATTTCCGGGTTCTAGGCTAATCCCCAGACGGTCTGCCCGGTGAGGATCATTTGCGCCTCCCTCCGAAGACATGTCTCGCCACATCCAAGGCCTTGGCATAGTCGAAGCCGATGG
>WNFX01004867.1_pt1 | contig 13086 bp, 11 predicted proteins | sample 5400111 | NCBI WGS metagenome assembly WNFX01 (sample SAMN13153363, study PRJNA577476) | soil metagenome | isolation source: 40 cm soil or saprolite under grassland replicate 1 | place: USA:California | collected 2016-06-15
GTCGGAAACCTCTGACAAAATTAGAACCTCTGCGTGGATAACACTTGCTATCTTAGGATGTACCCTTCTAGTTACATTTTACGGAGAGACCATGTTATTGCCAGCTATTCGTGATATTATTGGAGATTTTCATATTTCGTACAGTACTTCTTCTTGGATACTTACAGCATATCTTATCTCAGGTGCTGTTGCGACTCCTATTGCTGGAAAGTTATCTGATATCTATGGACGAAAGAAGATGGTTTTAATAATATTCATAATTTATATTGTAGGAATTTCAGCTGGTGGACTCTCCAGCAACATATCTTCTCTTGTTATTGCAAGAGTTATTCAAGGAATCGGCATATCCATGTTTCCAATAGCTTTTGGAATAATAAGAGATCAACTCCCTAAGGACAAGCTAGCGGTTGGTGTTGGAGTATTTAGCTCAATGTTTGCTGCAGGATCAGTTGTGGGTTTGGCGGTAGGTGGAAGCATAATCAATAACTTTGGCTGGCATGCTACTTTTCTTTCCATAGTGCCAGTTGCCATTATCCTCTGGATTGTAATAAATAAATTTATCCGAGATAATAAAGCTGAATTGGAAACTTCAATTAGTTTGGAACAACCTGCGAGTCCTAAGTATTCTTCGAAGCAATCAAAAGCCGCTGTGAATAGAGCAAGCAGTATTGATCTAAAAGGCGCCGTAGCCTTGGCTGCTACAATTGCCTCTTTCTTACTTGCACTCACATACATCGGGAATAGCAATAAACTAGATTCGTCCACACAAATTACAGTAGTTTCATTAGCCTTGTTATCAATGGGATCGTTAGCTTTGTTTGTTATCATAGAGAGAAAAGCATCATCTCCATTAATCGAGCTTAGTTTAATGGTACACAAAGTTCTTCTTCCTGCTAATATCGTTATCTTGATTTTTGGAATCACTATGTTCATGGTATATCAGACTATTCCAATATTAGTAAGAAGTCCGCAGCCTCTTGGATTTGGTGGAGATGCTGTATCTACTGCAATGGTTCAATTACCTTTCATGATTGTGATTCTGGTGTTTGCTCCTTCGTCAGGTTTCATTGTGTCTAAAATAGGTAATCTCAAACCAACTGTTGCAGGCACTATAATAATGACTATTGGCTTCTTCAGCCTCTTTATGTTCCACTCAACAGAAATTACAGTTGCAATAAACCTAGCAATAGTAGCTGCTGGAATCTCATTGATACAAGTGGGTGCATATAATATTACAATGCAGTATACACCACTGAAATTTAGTGGAGTATCACTTGGCATGTCAGTCGTACTGTTCTTGATTGGAAGCTCAATTGGACCGGCAATAGCGGGAATTTACATGCAAACACATCAGGAGCTTGTAAAAGGAGTCAGTACTGGTAGTTTTCCCTCGGCAATATCTTATAACCTTATATTTATTACAGCAGCCTTGATTTCAGCACTATCTATTACACTTGTAATAATTTTACGAAGAAGGATCACGCAATCACAAGCAACGTTGAAAAAGTTAGAAATGGAAGCATCGAATATGAAACAGGACGCACGAAGAGATGGAGTGGACAAAAATGTTTGAGCAGAATGGATTAAATGCTCTTAAGAAAGAAGAGTATTCGCCCTCTCCTTCTCGATTTCAAAATTTTGATGATGCATTGGACGAATTAACACGCAAGCTGTACGATAGAGAATACTACAATATTCCAAGTTCGTTTATATCTGTTCTGTACAACCTAGAACTTCACAGGTTTCAGACAATTGCGTCTTCTTCTTCATTTCACGGTAGTGGTGTGTATACTAGGACAGATGATGGAAATCGGAAATCAACGATTACCATAGTAAGAGTTAAAACCAATCAAAAAGAATTCGATGATTATATTGAGAGTGTTATTAACAAACACACCTACACATTAAAAGACTTAACAAAGGATGAATATCGTAGATTGATAATAGACTATATTGTCCATCTCCAAATGGAGAAAATTCAACTCAATCCTCTTCAGATAGCCGCTAATCACGAAAGCCAAAGCAACGATGTGAGGAGATTAATTAGCAAGTTGCAATCTACGCCACAAAAGGGTGACAACATAGCACCACTTCTTACAGCAATGTATGATATTCCTCCAGGTATTGCAAGACTCGTTGAAAGGAATATGCATGTGGACCCTGCAGAGGTCTTCTGATTGTGTGTATTGCATGGATTACGTGCACTAGTGTATCGCATCCCACCGAACAAATCAGTTCATGCCTGGCATATTACTGTCTGTTAATAAAAGATCATAGAAGTTTGGTTGGAATTCTGATAGTGCAACTGTAGGATCATTATATGCATGCATAGCAATTCTTTTGCTGGTAGAGTTCTGAGCATTTTCTATTCCAATCTTGAAGGCGATAGTGGTACCAGCATCGTCATCTAGGATCAAGACTCTTTTCCAATATCGCTCCTCGTCGTCGGTGCAGTAGCTATGATTCTGTGTTAACTTTTTATGTTTCTGGCACCTAGCAGTAATATGTCAAAAATCTCTAGGCGAGATTTTCTTAAATTTATCGGGGCAGGAGCTTTTGTCCTGATCTTTGGAAGGTTGTTCCAACATGTTCAATCTTTACCAAGTTCTAATAGTACATCACATCAAATCCAATATATTAGTAATAATTTAGTTAGCAGCTACAAGGAGACACTCCCAGTGATACTTACTTGTCCGGAAACATCTCGCGTTTGGTTTCTAAATTTTTAGAACATGAAAAGAGAGTTACCCGTGAACCATCGAACCCACTATAGCTATTACCAAGCACATCGTTCCGAATAGGCCAATAGCTACTTTGATAGGCAGGCAGGGGGACTTTCCATCGTTTTTGTACCTGTTTACTTTTACTCACCTGACGATCACCTCCTTGCCTTTTTCGATCTCCAACTTATCTTACCTGTATGTCGGAAAGTTCATTTCAGATCATACTTCTAAACCTGACTCTCGGTTCGTCTATTGCGATAAATGAAATTTTTTTCTTACCAAAAAACTATGCTGCAGTCTCCTTTGCTAGCTTTACATCATATCCTTCTCGCAAAAGCAGTTTGATATCATCTGAAGATTTTGTTAATGATTCAGTTTTATCTCTGAAGGATGCCATTAGACTACGTGTAGAAGATTGAACCATCTTGATTTGTTTGTCGTCGTCAGTACTCTGGGTCATAAGTCCATTATCTCCGGCGATGTGAGAATATTAGGCAGTCTAGTCATTGAATGATATCATCCCAGTTTTTGCATGACATCGACACTAGAACAAAGTATCTATAAAGGATTGCTTTAACTATAGAGGTCTTTACCAAGGTTAATTTGCCTTATTCCTCTCCTGGGTCAAACATATCGCCTTTTCTCTAGATTAGATGAATGTGACTGTACCATATTAGCATGCCCCTAGCTTTTTCATATTTTATTATTGTTTTTTAGCAAAGTTGAATTTACTACATTTAATCCAGACCTAATACCGTTGGCTGGGATATGGAAATACTATAGGACACCGTCTTCCATAGATGAAAGTGTAATCGACTTGCCGCAATAATGGCATTCTGTTATATAATCCTCCTCATCAGCCATTTTTTACTTGCTACCCCAATGTGTCTTTGCGCTTTTAGCTATTTCTTTGGTCACTTTGCCAGCTTCCTGCCAGGGCCGTCATACTGATTTATTAACAAGACCGCAGATTTATGACGCATGCCTGTAGGAGAGATAAGACCTTGCACTATTTGTAAGAGAGAGGTCGAAGTTGTCGATGAAGTTAGGGAGGGGAATGTCGCTCATCAAAAGCTGAGCTGCGGCCATCCTTCAGTACGTAAAATAATCAATGTTCAAGAAATTGTACAAAGTAAAGATGTAACAATTCAAACCGTAGGAGGAGAAGGAGTTCCGGTACGAGTCTCTGGGTCTTCAGGAATATCACAGCTATTTTCGTTTTTAGGCCTTCAAGGTTCATTTAATACGACAGGTCAGTTGGTTGTAAATCAACAAAATATTTCAATTTCAAACTATTCACCTCAGCATATAGAGACTACAACTATAACCACTGTTAACAACCTGCAGGATATATTTTCACAGATTGATAAGAGCGATTACTCTTCCGAGGACAAAACTAAAATAAAAGGAGTTTTGTCGAGAGTGTATGATGATTTGAAATCGCTTGGCGGAATTATGCCATTAGCCGCACCATTTATTCCGCCGATAATCAAGATACTCACGCACTCCGGCTAACGTGTTGGTTAGGGCCTTCAAAATATCATAATATGTCATCATTCAAGATAATCCTGGCAATTGAGGAGCGTCTCGCTAGTTTCCTTAAAGATGCTAGGGATTGGGAGAGAAAGGCATAACAGAGACGGATTCTACTTTTTACGAGAAATTTTATTCATTGATGACCAAACTAGACTAGGGCGACACTGGAGAATTGTTTAATAAACAGAGAATTCATCGAACTCACGATGATAACAGCCTCAGATGCAATTTTCATCTCCGCAAACGAAAGCAACCAATTCTTGTCACAGGATTCTTAAGAGACTATCTTGAGGTGGCAATCAAATGTATTCACGATCATCGGGGAATAGTAGATAAAATAAATGGTGATGGGATATTATCTTTCTTCGGGTTTGATAACGAGGACAAAAAGAGTGGTGCACATGATGCAATAATGGCGGCATTAGAATTGAGACAAAAGTTTGAAAATATAAAGAGAAAATGGTTAGAAATATGGTCAAAGGATCTGGGCAACAACAAGATCTCGCTCGACGTTAAATGTGAAATAAATACAGGAGCTGTGTTGTTTGGTTTACTAGATACTGATACGAGGTCACAGGTTACAATTCTTGAATCTCCTGTCAATCTCGCAAGCAAACTTGAATCTGTCGCAGAGAGAGATCAAATAATCATATCTCCTGATGTTAGAGAACTAATTCAAAGTGAGTTCGAGTTACAAAAGTTTGTTCCGAAAAAGTCTATACAATCTTATGCAGAAACTGGCGTCCTATACGAAGTGAAAGGGTGATTCAAACCATTTAAAATTAGGATCAACATGTTGTACTTCGGAGAGAACATGCTTTCTCAACCATTTTCCAAATCATTTCCAGTCTTTATGGCTATGTGACTTAATCATTGACTCCTATACCGAAAATATTAACAATTGATCGCTACATCTCAAATCTCGTGAAATCTACAAGGACCGATTCTAGAGTTGGAAGGTTAGCAATTGAAATAGCTCATAAATCCAGCAATCATCTTCTTGTCGATGGCGAGTCTCCCAATGTGCTAGCTGCGGCTTACCTAGACTTCGCCGCTATATTGTTAGGTGTCAAAAATTGTATTGGTACTGTAACGAATTCTTCGAGGAGATTATAGGCGTCTGAACATAGCCAATAGTTACATAAGGGAAATTGAGTTGCGATAAACGAAGGACGAAATCCTCCAGTTGAGAATACAAAGCCTAAGCCAAGTGACATGGATCATGTTTCTGGCAAAAGTGTAACTGATCCTTCGAACAGTACGGAAGACGTTCGAACGATAGCTAAGTTACACAAGGGAAATCGGCTTACAACAAAGAAGAAGGCGAAAAGGCGCACACACTTAGTTTTCCATCATACGAGCGTTCTATCTTAATTGTAATTCTCTACCTGCAAAACCATGCAAGACTATAAATACCAAAATATAATTGGGTAATGAGATGACAAAGAAAGACACTGGCTGTTTTTCTTCTAGTTTCGATCGTGTTTTTCTTGCTTTTTTACCAATAATGTTGTTAGCCCCATTTTCATTTGGTCTTGAACAACCATATCAATCCTCTCTACCACTAGCACTTGCAGTATCAAATGGAGGTCTAAATTCTGTAAACACAACAAACGCTGCTATAGCTAGTAGCGGGATAAGTGGTATTCCTACTGCTAAATCTGTTTATGAGACTGGAACTATGTCCCTTCCTGCCACTGTAAACGGATTCATAATCTACATTCCAGATGAAGCTCACCATCTTTTAACTGATAACAAGACTATGAGCCTCAGAAATGCCCATTACATTCCAAGTAGCTTAATAGTTCCAGTTGCAACTGCTCTTGCATTTGTGCATGGCGATCCAAATCATATTCATGTGGAAATTGTAAAAGATAATACAACGGGAAAAGTGGCGTGGCAGACTACTCCAGTAACACATCCCGGAGGTTCTGATATCAAAGTTCTTGCACCTGGTTCGTATAGCGTGTCCGATCTCAAATATGCTCCAATGACTGGAACAATAAAAGTTGAAAGTAATGTGCATGCTAACGGCAATTTAGTCGTAGGAGGTTTCTTCTGTCCAACTGCTTCTGTAGGAAAGTACAAAGCCAATTTTGCGGCTGCAGGGTTTCAAATCCTTTCAGAGCACAACTTCTTAAGCAAGGTAGTACAAAAGGACATCGCTGGTCCTACAACACTCCTAATCTATTCCACAACCATGCCAATCCAAGATGCACTTGTAAAGCTCAAACCGTTGGTAGCCTCATTACCATACCTCTAAAAACAAAACAAACGCTTTTTCCCGAACTATGACACACGGAACATAAAGTGAGTATTATTTATATCAGGAATCATAACGAACATCCACATAGTAGAGGAATCATAACGAACATCCACATAGTAGAATTATCAAGGGATATAGCAACATGCACAGGCATATTCGGAATATTGCAAGCTAAAACCGGAAAAAGCCAGGCGTACGGTGCAAGGAAAAGATAATTCAAAGCCTTGCTGCGTTCAATGCGGAATAGACCATAAAGCAAGAGACTTTATGCGGGCAACGCTGCTTCATTTAATCGACCATATCGAAAGACATGTTGCTTGAACTAATTTACAAAATAAATAATTGAAAAAATTGTATTGAGTTATAGTTATGGTATTGTTTTTGTTACCGAAGGTGCTAGTATAGATGAAGTTGATGTTGTAGCATTTGTTGCATTTTTAGGTGTCTCTGGTATGCCACATATCTTTGATTCAGTTGAATTAACAAACTTAAGTCTTGGATTGTTAGGATTACAGAATGCAGCCTTTTGTTGGGGAGTTAATAGTTGGGCATGAGTTACATTAAAAGTCTCAATTCCTGTTATTATAACTGTTGTTGTGACAGCAGCGGTTATAATAGCTATGATCAAGATCCTTTTCCTCATTGAGCCTTGTCTTATTATCACATCCAACTTTTTGTCTCATAATAAATAGAGAATACTAAGTATTTAAGCATCTATGATGAGAAGACAAAGACCTTAGTGGCACTCTTGAATTATTAAAATCCGAAGCAATAAAAGGTGGCATAAAAATCAGATTCTTGGTAGATAAAGAGGTCAAAGTGGAGGAAAAGCTTTAGCACTTACTAAAAGAATGTCTCGATGTAGGCTGCTGCGCCTTATGATGTTAAGTCTTACTATCTTTAAGAGAGCATCTGAAGTCTACAGGTAAATGATGAAATGCTAATTAACGTCATCAAACGATGTCTAACAGAAACATGATTAGACAAAATAAGGAGTTAACAGCGGCGCAGTCAATAATGAATAAATATCATTGACTTACCGATTGACATTAATGAAGGTTTTATCTCCGCGGCTTTTGACACTGGGTTTAATTCTATTTGTTCTACTAGTCTTAGACATCATTACTATTCCTTTGCAAATTGATGGTTTTGTTGTTTATGCACAAAATAATAATAAGACAGTAGCCAGGGAAATGGAAATACCAGGAGCCTTGTTTGCTCATAACCCAGGCAACCCTATAATCAATGATTCTAAACTTAGAGTAGAGACAGCCTTTAAAGGTCTTCAACTTCCCACCACGATGGCATTTTTAGGTCCAAATGATATATTAGTGTTAGAAAAAGGAAAAGGTACGGTAGACAGAATCGTAAATGGTAACCTACTAGCAAAACCTATTCTCAAAGTTAATGTTGCGTCGGAAGTAGAAAGAGGTATGCTTGGAATTGCTATTTCAAAAAACAAAAATGATAAGGATCACGATCATACTTATGTTTTCTTATATTTTACAGAAAAAATAGGTAATAAGAGTAATCTTAATACAGTGCATAACGCTATTACTGACGGACAATCAATAGTCGCAAATAGGGTTTATAGATATGAATTTGCAAATGATAGTTTGGTCAATCCAAAACTTCTATTAGATCTACCGGCTACGCCAGGTCCCAGACACAATGCAGGTGCAATAATAATCGGTCCTGATAATAACTTGTATGTTCCTATTGGTGATGTTGATGGTCATAATAGTCAGGCACAGAATGTTGAAGATGGGGGTCCACCTGATGCAACTGGCGGCATACTTAGAATTACCCAAGACGGCAAACCGGTAGGTGATGGTATTATTGGAGTGAGTAGCCCAGTAAACAAATACTTTGCCTATGGAGTAAGAAACAGCTTTGGCCTTGATTTTGATCCTGTAACAGGCAGACTGTGGGATACAGAAAATGGTCCTAGTCATGGCGATGAAATTAATCTCGTAGAACCTGGTTTCAACAGTGGATGGCTTCAGGTACAAGGAAAGCCACCACCTGATTTTGATTATTCTCAATTAGTTACTTTTGACGGAAAAGGGAAATATCGTGATCCTGAATTTACATGGTTTAATACAGTAGGACCTACAAAAATTCTATTTCTTAACTCAGACAAATTGGGAAAACAATACGAAAACGATATATTTGTATCAAACATACATAATGGAACGATCTATCATTTTAAACTTAATGAGAATAGAACAGGTTTAGTACTGAATGGACCTCTTGAAGATAAAGTAGCTGACACAGATGATGAGACAAAAGGAATAATATTTGGATCGAATCTTGGTGGAATCTCAGATATGGTGGTTGGACCAGACGGCTATCTATACATTGTTTCACTTGGACATGGGACAATATATAGAATAGTTCCGACCGTTACTACGGCGCCGATAACGACCCATCAGTAGATAAATAATCAGTAAAGATATGCATGCAAACGAAGGTAAATCCAAACTAGTTTGTAGCATGATTTCTAAATTACGTAACTCAAGGCCTATACCGGCTAACCTAAGTTAGTCAACTCTGTTAGGTCATTTAACTTCGTGTAAACATATCGAATTTGTCCGCAATTATGCTGGTAAGTATGTTTCCGACCACAAATATTAGATCCGTATTATTTCTCAATGATCCATATTAAAGACTAAATTTGAAATTATCCTACAAACTAATACAAATTCATTGCTATCTAAATAATTTCAATGTTTAACCAAGTAAATTTATACCTGACTTAGCTTACTATCAAGCCAGATATGGAATTAATGATAAGAGGAAAGGCCCTTAGCTCAAAAAATTCATCCAGCTATGATCATGATAGCAATAATAATCTTCTCCAACTGGTTGCATATACAATAGTAATAGCCTCTACAATACTCCTATCATTTTCATTGATGTTATTACCCGTGATAAACCAAATGTCATCATCAATATCGTTACCACCCCTACAATCAGTTTACGGACAAACAGTACCACAGAGCTGCAATTGTATAATAGATTACACGAGTAGTGGTCATTCTAATAATAATATAACTGGAATTACGATACCCGGAGTAAAGCTATTAAAAAATGAGACTTACCAGAGTCAAACGGAAGGCCGTTTGAGCTCGATTGCCATCAAATCTACTCAATTAATGGGGATTCGTATGAAAGACTTTTCCCTTGGCAACTTTTCAAGCGGAACTGGTGCCACTGTAGCTCTAAATACAATAAACGTAAGGCCAAACGAATCGTTAGGAATAAGGATTTCGGGTGGCACCATCCTGAGCATAGGAGGTCTATTGGGAGAGATAGTTAAGGCTGATGTAAATGTGAACGGCACTTTGAGCCAAATCAAAACTGTTGGAAACAATACGATTCAATTCCCGCTGCATTACAATAAAGGAATAAAGCAGCCCGTATTCGGCATAAATAAATTCTTAGTCAATGTAAAAGAGCCCGGTTATTACCTTTTATTAATCTCCTTAGGCTACAACACGAAAGCTAATAACAATAATATTAATACCTATAGTGCTGTCACTAATGATAGGTTCATAGGAAGTGAACAAACAAGATATCCTCTTATCGCAGTCTATGAAACTGTGTTAAAAGTAGGATGAAATCCTGTATTTAATACGTTACACTTTCAGGATGTGAATGGGCTCTCCCTATCTGAAGATGAAAGAAAAGCTATAGAACATGCACAAACTCAATTCTTACAACGATAGGTCACTTTAATTTAAGAAATCAGAAAGCGCTGTATCCTAGCGTCTGGTGTCCTATCATGCAACGTAGCTTCTGGAAACGGTGCATTGTTATTGGCATGTGGGTTACTTCTTCGTTCCCAGACTTCGATGGTACAACTTACATCATTCGACGTATAGTAGCTGAAGTCATCGTTAGGTCAGCTGAAAAAGAGTATATCAAATATGTTAACGCTAAGTAACATCATGAGAAATTGCGCAGCGAAACTAAATGGTGGTGATTATTCTTCGGCGACGTCAAACGAATGTCTTATGTTCATTGAAGAGATAGTCTTTAAATTATCGATATTCAATTCAGGGATTGATACGAGTCTTACGAGTCACGGAGATTTGTTATCATTGATGCACAGTAGTAACTCAACAATAAGTTGAAACAGCAGCACTGTGCATTACTGGACAGTTTAATCAAAATTCCTCATCGGCTGCTCCTGCCCTCTTGCATGTAGCACCTCTTCAGTCAGTTGAACAATTTCGTCTTTGTGCTCTACCTCTTCATCCATAAGTATACTACAACTCCTGAACCTGAAGAAACTGAATTCACTCATTTCTATTTGTTCACTAACAATCAAAAAAGAAGGCTATTCGTCAGTCAAGGATGTAAAGATTAGTGATATGATGCAGTTGACCGGCATACACATTCAGCTGAAAGATGCCGACCGAGTTTTCAGATTATACATTAAATCACTTGGTGACAAGGTCGTTCGTAGGGTTGAGGAGTCGCTGAAGTCAAGTTCACCACTTGTAGATGCATTACATACTATTAGAAAGTGTAGTGTCGATTGCAAGCCAATAGGAGTCGAAGATGTTGAGGAGAGAATTCAATGAGAGTAGAAGAGAGGACCTCGAGATTGGTTGAAGGTTGTTATGAAAGCAAAATCATAAACGGAGGAAAAGGAGATGCATTGCCATCTATTCCAGAATATCATACTTGGATAGTTACCATATGTCATTTTGGTGCCGATGCCTGTAAAGAATACACCGGCGATAAGTTCTGCGTAACTTGGGAAGTTGGTGAGTATGTGTTGATTCGGGCATACAATAAGGAAATGATCGCTGGAGGGAACAAAAATAAGAAGACGCAGAACTATAATCAGACTCGAGAGGCAGGAATGCCCAGGCAAGACCTTCGAGGCTGCCATTGCAGAAAAATTGGGGGTGGCGAGCGATAACTCATTGTAGCTGCCAAAATAGTTTGTGGTGGACTGAGCGACATAACAAACTGGCAACTGCAGCCCTCATGAAAAATTATTGTACTCGTAAAAAGATTACCAATACAATAGGCCTTTTGAAGAAAGAGAAGAAGATTCCTAGAAATGTGTTCATAGGAAGCGGGCTACTACGAAGCGTAGTAACCCAATACAATCCGAATTACGGATGGATACAAAGTGTCTTCTTAGAAAATGGATTGCATCTGCATTGGGAAATGAAGCTATACAACGAGAGGTGGTGGCGAGGAACCACACAAGAGAAAGAAAAAATCGATCAAGACGAAAAAAGCTACCTGCATAATATGCTGAGAGAAATAATAATGTGCGATTACGAGAGGAAGGATTACCAACGCAAAGACAAAAATGACGAGGTAATTCATAAAGGCCTAAGAGGAGAAGAAGAACATTCTTACTGGCCCTGTTCTGAATTTCATGTATGCATTGAGAACCTTGAGCACAGTGGAGAACTCGGAGAATGGAGAGCGGCTTTTTGGCAATGGCAAGACCTGGTCGGTGGGTGAAAAGGACTCGTCTATTCATAGAGCCTAACTCCCACTTTTTTGTTTCTGACTATAATAAGCGCAACGGGTACTATTTCCTAGTTCAAAGCTTTTTGAACTTTACCCTCAGTACACGCACATTGCAGATAGTGATTCGTTTTTCATAAAGATGAAGAAGCACACAAGGATTGGTTATATCAAATTGCAAGTGTCGAAGACATTGTATTACCAACTACTTTAGCTAGCAGATCGTTGTACATTTCTTCAGCGGCTTGTAGTATTACTGCCTGTCGCAGCTGCAGATAATTCCGAGGCATATTGCCGTATCTTGGTTCATACATAGGGTATGTTAAGGAACCATAGATGAGAATCTGTAGCTCATTTCTTGGTTCCTCCTTCAAAGCTTGAAATAACACACGTAAGGCAGCTCCTATGACCACTTTATTCTGTGTTAAAATACTCCTTGCTGTAGATTCGGCAATTCTTTGTATTCGTTGATATCCAGCACTGGTATTCATACCAGCAATAACTTTCTGAACTTCGAGCTTTTGATAGTTGAGTCGTTCTAGCTCTTCTGTATTAGCTTGGATACTTGCGTTCACTGAATCTAGATTCTGTTGGGCTATAGCTATGTTTTCATTGATCTGTTCTAGATCCATGGCCTTATTCTCCATTTGTTTTTCAAGATTTTGATTTTCTTGCATTAGCTCTTCACGTTCGCTTCTGAGTAAAGGTAGCTCGTCTAGATGTTCTGCAGCTTCAATTAGTTGACCGGGAGCATAACCGTGGGCCTTAATGAACTTATAGGTCCGATGAAATTCAAAGATATCATCTCCAATCTCTTGATAGAGCTCGTTTAACTGGTGTAAACCCTTCAGCTTCCACCATTCCTTGTATAACCTAGTTACTTCTCCTGAGTTAATGTCCAGGTCAGTTGCAACTTGGACGGGAGTTCGACCTGCTTCGAGGAGTTTGAACACTTGTGTATCTATTGTCTCTTCTTGTTGCTTTTGTTCTGCATTTCCTCCCTCCACATGTTGCTTTTGTTCTCCTGTATGTCTCCTGATGATAGATGAAATATCGCCT
>WNFX01004869.1_pt1 | contig 13082 bp, 13 predicted proteins | sample 5400111 | NCBI WGS metagenome assembly WNFX01 (sample SAMN13153363, study PRJNA577476) | soil metagenome | isolation source: 40 cm soil or saprolite under grassland replicate 1 | place: USA:California | collected 2016-06-15
TTGATCTCCTCACGCAGTGGCGCCGTGAGGACGCGGTAGGTCTCGATCAGGAAGTCGGGCAGATCCTGGCGCCACGCCAGCCGGCGCACGCCGGGTCGGACGTCGATGATCGACAGCTCGGTGCCGCCCGCGTTCGCCACGACGATCGAGTCGCCGTAATTGCCGAGGGTGTCGCGCGGCCACATGGCGATGCCCCACGGTTCGGGCCCCGCCGTGGGGACGCCCGCGGCGACGAACGACGTGTTCGCCACCTGGAAGATCTCGACCCGCGACAGATCGGGGTTCGTCAGATACAGCGTCGAATCGTTGGCGTTGAAGATCGCGTCCGCGATGCGCCCGCCGAAGGGCAGCGGCACCGTGATGCCCGCCACGACGATGACCGTGTCGATCAGGCCCGACGTCGAGCGGGCCGGCCCGCCCAAGAACTGCACGGGTGGACTGGGCAGTAGCGTCGTGGTGTTCGTGTAATCGCAGTTGCGCGCCGCGGCGCCGTCGCAGGCGTAGCCCCGGACGACGATGGTGCGCGGCAGCGGCGTCAGCGCCTGCAGCCCCAGACTGAAGCGGCGCGTGACGTCGGTCAGGTTGCCCGCCAGGACGTTGACGGTGTCGAAGCGCATCAACGCGCCGTTGGTATCGACCCGGAACCCGATCCATGAGATCGGGCTGGCGTCGGTGGCGCGCACGGTGACCGAATCGTCCACTTCGACGCGCGGGGCGACCTTGTGCGAAACGAGCGGCTTCGTGACGTCGTTCGCCGCCGATTGGACCGTCACGGTGACGACGTTGCTGAACCCGCGGCGGCCCGCCGAGTCCTCGGCGAAGCCGACGATGTTGAACGTGCCGGTCGCCGGGACCACAGTCAGCGTATCGACGAACTCCACCGAGTCGGCGAGCGGCGCGGTGTACACGATCGAGTCGCTGGGTGGCGTCGTCGGGTCGCTCACGGACGAGCGCGGCGCGACCAGGAAGCCGACCTTCGCGATGCCGGTGTTCTGGACCGCCTGGATGTCGACCGCGATGCCGCCGCCTTGCGACGCGAGCGCGCCGGATGTCGGCGAGATCAGCGTGACGCGCAGCGCCTGCACGTTCGACAGGAAGATGAAGATCGTGTCTTCGGAGAAGTTGCTGTTGCCGTCGGTGGCGCGGCCGATGATCTGGATGTTGCCGCCCGCCCCGGAATTGCCCGCGAAGGTGAGCGTCCGGCCCGCCGTGTAGGTCTTGACCTGGCTGGTGAAGACCGTATCGAGCTGGCCGATCAAGCCGCCGCTGAAGGTCAAGCGGACACTCTTGAGGCCGAGGTTGTCCACCGCCGAGACACTGAAGCGCAGTCCGCCGGAAATGTCCTGCGTGTCCCCCGCCGTATTGGTCAGGGTAATCATGGGTGGGACGTTATCGTGCTGGATGCCGCCGATGTTGCGCGTCGTCTCACACGCCCATAGGGCGAGGACGGAGACGACAAGCCCCCGGAGTATCGTGCCGCGTGCGTGCCGCATGTGCTCTCCCGGCCTACTGCCCGGTGGGCGCCACCAGGTCGTCGATGATGTGTGGCGTGATCAGAATCAACAGATCGCGCCGCGTCTCCTGCTGGGACGTGAATCCGAACAGCTTCCCAAGAATCGGGAGATCCACGAGGAACGGGATTCCCGACTTGACGACCTTGACCTCGGTCACGGTGAGGCCGCCGATGACGGCCGTTTCACCGTCATTGACCAGGATCTGGTTGTCGGCCTGCTGGGTCTGGAACGTGAACCCGATGTCCACCGGCCCCGGAACCACGTTCGACCGCTCGGCGTGCACCTCCATTAGGATCTGCCGGTTCTGCGTCACGTGCGGCGTGACCCGGAGGTTGATACCGGTCTGCTGGAACGACACCGTGGCACGCGGAACGGCGGGCCCCGTCCCCGTCCCCCCCGCCTGGGCGCTCACGTCGATGACGCGGATCGGCACGCGGTCGCCGACGAGAATCTCGGCCTGGCGGTTATCCACCGTGGTGATCGTCGGCTCGGCCTGCACGTCGGCCAGCTGCACGCTCTGCAGCGCCTGCACGAACGACGTCAGGTCGAAGTTGCCGATCGCGGTCGAGAAGATCAGCTCGAGGGCCGGGCTCCCGGTGCTCAGGGTCGCGGCCGCGTTCCCGATCGCGGACAGCGAGTTGCCGCCCAGCGAGACGATGTTGTCGGTGCTGAGGAAGTTCTTCGTCGGCACGAGCGCGTCGGGGACGCCGTCCAGATCCGTGTCCACGGGCTGCGCGGAGCGGGGATCGGGGCGCTGGATCAGCCGGTTGAAGAACTGGGTCGTCGAGCCGAGGTCGTATTTGATGCCGAGCTCCTCTACGTCGGTGCGGTCCACGAAGATGATTTTCGCCTGGATCGACACCTGCGGCGTGCGCAGGTCGAGCCCCTGCACGAAGTCGGCCACCTGGTTGATGCGCGAGCTGACCTCGGTGATGACGAGCGAGTTGCTGGTCGAGTCGGCCACGACCGCGCCCCGCTTGGTCACGATCGACGCCACCGCCGGGACGAGCGAGGTCGCCTTGGCGTAGTTGATGCGCACCAGGCGCGTCTCGATCGGCACCGTCGAATCGGCGCGCGCCAGCTCCGCCTTGCTGACGACGTTGAAGATCCCGCCGGGGAGCGTCACGACGTCGAGCCCCTGCGACTCGAGCACCGCGTGGAACGCGAGGTCCCACGGCTGGTTCTTGATTTCGGCGCTCACCGTGCCGGTGATCCCCTTGCCGATGATGATCGTGCGGCCGCTGAAGGCGGCGAAGCCCGCCACCACGTCTTCGATGCTGGCGGCGTCCCACTGCACGGTGATGCGCGGCGCCGGAGACTGCTGCGCCTCGGTGCGGTGCGTCGCCAGGTACTCTTCGATCGACATCGGGCGGCCGACGGTCGGCGTGCGCACGCGCGCCGCCTGATCGGGGCCACTGGCGACGTCGGGCACCGGCGGCGCATCCTCACTCGCCGAGGTGGCGGGGGTCGTCGTCGTCGCAACGGGAACGGCCGCGCCGTTCAGGCTCGACCAGGCCGCGAATCCGGTGCGCTCGGTGCCGATGCGCACGCGCACCTGACCGGCGCCGCGCTGGACTTGATAATCCTTCAGGACGTCGAGGTCGATCACCACGCGCACCACGTCCGGCTTGAACTGGGCGTAGCGGATATTGCGGATGCCCCCGCGGTTCTGGCCGTCGTACAGCGTGGCCGGCGCCGTGAGACGCGCGCCCACCAAGTCGACTACCAGCCGCGCGGGCCCACTGAGCGTGAAGTCCTGGACGTCGACGGCGCCCTGGAGATCGATCACGACCTCCACCTTGCCGGCGGCCGGGAGGACGCTGACGGAGCGGACTTCGCCGTCTCGTGCGCCCCCTCCACCTCCCCCCGTTCCAGCGAGGGTGGCAGGCAAGGCGACGGCGAACAACGCCGCGAGGGAGAGAATCGGCTTCATGGCATATCCTCCTGCTTGGCGAGCGACAACGTTTCCTGACGCTCGAACCCGAATTCTTGCACGGTAAAAACCACTTCCCGTGGGCGGATCTGCGTCACCTTGAGCCGGCCGATGATGTCGCCGGTCTTCACATGGTAGATCCGCGACGGCTTGGTGGTGACGTCGCGGAGCACGGCGACGCTGCGCGCCGCATACCGGGAGTCGTAGACGACCGTCGTGAGCTTCAAGTCGGTCAGCAGCGGCCGCACGTCGCCCGACCTGAGGAGCGACATGAACGGGTCGCGCCCTCCGCCTTCGTAGGCGAAGACCTCGCGCAACAGCGCCTGCACCGGCGGCGCCGAATCGGCGCGGGCCGTGTCCCGCTGGGCCGCCGCGGGCGCCGCGAGGCTGCCGAGCGCGAGGGCGACGCTAAGGACGCGCACGATTGCCTCCGGCGGCTGCGGGCTTGGGCGGCGGGCTGGTCGACTTCACGAAGGTACGGATCGTGAACTCCGCGAGCAGCAGCGCGCCCGCCGTGTCGCTCAGCAGCTTGGCCGTCGCGGGCGGCGCCCTCGACAGCGCCACGTCCTGCGGCACGACGATGCGCGGCAGCGACGCGATGTCGGCCAGGTACTCGCCCACCTGGTCGAAGTGGCCGTACACCTCGAGCCGGTAGCGGTACGTGTCGAACGGCGCGCCGATCTCCGGGGTGAGCGGCTGGATCTTGCCCAGGGTGATGCCGCGGACCTTGGCCTTGGTCGAGATGTCGTCGATCAGGGTCGGGACCTCGTTCTTGTCGGGGACCAGGCGCTTCATCAGCTCGAGCGAGCCCTGGTACTCCTCGACCTTGCGGCGCAGGTCCTCGACCGTGCCGCTCGCGAGGTCGGCCTTGGCCGCCTCGACGATCTTCTGAAGGCTGTCCGCCTCCGCGTGCGCCGCGGTGAGCTGGGCGCTCTGCGGACTCTGCACCTTGGTCCAAAAGAAGTAGCCGCCCGCCGCCGCGACGAGGACGAGCAGCATCATGATCTGGCTGCGTTGGTCCGTCGGAATCAGGGCCATCGCGCTACCTCACCCCTTGCACGAGCGGCACCGTGCGGATGTAGACGGAATCCGCCACCCGGTACCGCACCGTCACGTTGAACGACGTCACCGGTCGATCCGCCTCGATGACGACCTGCGAGCTGGCGGGCGTCACGTCCGTGAACCACGGCGACGCGGCGAGCTGGCGCAGGAACGTGGTGTACGCCTGGATGTCCACGGTGCGCCCGTCGATCGAGACTTTCACGAGCGGCGCTCCGGTTGAGTCCGTCTGGACCGTCACCTGCGGCTGCTGTCCCGGCGCGCCCGCGACGATGGCGCCCACGGACTGCACGTGCTCGATCCACGTGTAGGGCGGCAGTGCCTTCGTCATCTGATCGAGCACGTGCGGCCAGATGTAGCGGTCCGCGTCGATCGAGCGGATCACGTTGATCTGCCCCACGAGCGAGTCGCGCACTTTTTCCGCCTGGCGCTTCTGGGCGATCACGATGTCGTAGCGCCGCTTCTCGGTCTTCACCGCCTCGAGCCGTGCTTCGGCCGCCGCCAAGCGCGCCCGGCCCGTGATGAACAGCGCCGCGCCGCCGCCCCCCACCACCACCCACGCGCCGATGGCGCCGATCAACCAGGGGTCCTTGACCTGGGCGATGATGGCGCGGAAATCGGGCATCGACAGCTTGATGCCCGCACCCGCCGCCTTCTTCTTCTTGCCGGGGAGTAAATTGATTTCGATCATGCGGCGCGCCTCAGCGCCAGACCCACCGACAGCATCAGCAGCGGCGCCACTTCGTCCACCGACACCGCTTCGAACACGTCGTCGCGCACGCGCAGCCGCTGCACCGGATTCGCCAGCTCGACCGGCACCTTGAGCCGGCTGCCCAGGACTTCGTTCAGGCCCGGGATGCGGGCGCCGCCGCCGATCGTGTACACCCGCGACAGTCCGCCCGCCGAGCGCGACGCCGTTGCGAGGAACGCCGCCGCCCGCTCCACGCCCACCGCGATCTCTTCTCCGCGCGCGTCCACGTACCCCGAGAGGTCGGCGCTTTGGGCGGCGCCCTGAATGACCTTCTCCGCATCCTCACCCGACAGTCCCTTCTCGCGCTGCAGGTCCTCGCGGAAGCGCCGAGTCCCGACCGACAGGTCCCGCGTCAGGACGGGGACGCCGTCCTCGAGGATGTTCACGTTGGTGACTTCGTGGCCGATATTGACCAGGCCCACCACCCCTTGCATGGCGTCGGGGTGATTGAGCTCGAAGGCGTTGTGGATGGCGAACGCGTCCACATCGATGATCGACGGCTCGAGGCCCGCCTCGGAGAGGAGACCCACCCGGCTCTCGACCAGCTCCCGTTTCGCGGCCACCAGCAGCACGTTCATCTGGAGGCCCTCGGCGTCAGGATCGAGGATCTGGAAGTCGAGCTCCACGTTGGCCATGTCGAACGGCACGTGCTGCTCGGCCTCCCAGCGAATCACCTCGCGGGCGTCCCCTTCCTTCATGCGGTCCATCTGGATCTTCTTGACGATCACGTCCCGGCCCCCGACGGCCGTCACCACCGATCTCCGCTTGACGCCGGCGGTCTCGAACAAACCCCGAATAGCCTCGGCGACGATGCCGGGGTCCATAACCTCCCCCTCGACGATCGCGTCGGCGGCGACCTCGGTGGTGGCCACCTTGATCAGCTCGGGCTCGCTGCCGGAGTGGTCAATGACCACCAGCTTGATGATGCCGGAGCCGATGTCCAAGCCAACCGAGGTTTTTTTGCCGCCCAAGAAGCCGAATAGGGCCATGGTTCCCAGGGGTTAAAGACAAGATGGGGCGAGGGCAAACTACAGTAAGCCCTGCCCCTTATCCTGTCAAGCCTCGAACCTACGTGAAGTCAGAACAACAAGTAGTTTAGAGACTTAGACTTAGGCCTCTTAGAACAGCTGCGCCCACGCCCGCGACCGCACCGGCGTAACCACCTGTGTGCCCTCCATCGCGTTGGTAACAGCGCACTTAGAGTACTGCAGCGTGGCGTTACCAGCCAGGCTGTTGAGCTCCAGGTCGACGTTGCTGGCCATGACCGCCCCATAGAAGTGGGCGTCGGTCGAACCGCCACCTGCCGTCTTCATGCTCCCCTGGACCAGCACGATGCCGTAGAAGATGAAGCTGCCCTGGATGTTCAAGTCGCCGTCCACGAGGAGCACGCCCTGCCCCTGGTCGCCGTTCAGGGTCGCGTCCCCGGAGATGTGGATGATCGGGAAATAACTCCCGCACGGCTGCGTAGGGTTCATGCCGTCCCCCCAGTTCGTGAGGACCGCTTCGTTGCATGTCGTCCCCGCCACAACCGGGTCGATCTTGTAGTTGCCGCCCGCCAGCTGGATGTTGGCGCTCGCGGCCAGCGACGCGTAGCTGATGTCGCCGAACTGGTTGAACGTGCTGCTGTGGATGCTCGTGTCTTGCTTCACATTCGGATTGCCGGCCAGCTGGCCCGCCCGCTGGGTCGTGACCTGAGTCGAGTCGGGCGTCCGGATGCCCGCCTTGGTCGTATCGCCGATCGTGTCGCAGTAGGCCGGATCCCACCCCTGGGGGATCGTGTCGCGGCCGCTGACGAGCGCGTTACCCTTGAGGCTCACGCCGCCGCGCGTGGTGAGCGCTGCGCTGATGGCGAAGTTCACCAGCCGGATGCGAACCAGCTGGCCGAGGCGCTGGCGCGCGCCCCCGCCTGCCACGCCGCTCTTGGTCTGCTTGTCGCGCGCGGTGATGTCCACCAGGAAGACCTGGTCGTTTAGACGGTAGACGTACCCGCCGTACACCCCCGAGCGGTCCGGAGTGATGCTGTCGAACGGCGCGAGCGGCACACGCACCGAGTCGCGCGGATAGATCGGCATCTTATTGAGCGTCTGCGGCTTCCAATTCCGGATCACCTCGTTCAGGCCCATTTCGGCGGCACCGAACGACTGCTGCAGGCGCTTCGAGTTCTCGGCCACGCGCTGCTCCTGGGTGCCGGCGAAGAATGCGCCGGCGACCAGGGCCCCGACGATCACCAGGGCGAAGATGGCGATGGCGAGAGCCATGCCGCGCTCATTCCGAATCCGTTTCATACGACCACTCCTCCGATTCGCTCGGGGCGCCGACTGCTAGAAGCGCCGGTTATTGCGCAGCGCGACGCGGACGGTCACGCTGTCTACGACGTTTCTGTTGCTCGTGCCACCCGTCTGGCCGCGCACCGGTTGCGCCGTGCGGGCGCGCAGCGTGAACAGCACCGATCCCACGCGCACGCGATCGTTCGCGAGGGCCGGATTGAGCACTACGTTGTTCGTGTCGTTCAAGAACGTGAACGCCAGGCCATTCGAGAGCACGGGGCCCACGATCGGTTGGATCGCGCTGGCGCCGCGGGTCAGGCCGACGTACCACGACGTGTCACCGGCCGGTTCATAGAGGCTGTAGGTCGCGGTGATGAAACCGCGCACCGGCGCCCCCTGGTAGATGCTGTTGGTGACGTTGGGCGTCGCCATCTGCGGTGGCGCCGCGACCTGCAGCATGCTGGCCGTGGCCGTGACCTGCACGCCGGCGGCGCCGTTATAAGGCTGGCCGGCTGGGCAGTTCAGGTTCGCCATGCCCGTGATCAAGCCGCGAACCCACGCGTCGTCCTGGCTGGTGCCCTCATCGCCTTCGTAGCGAATCAGCACTGAGTCGCCCACCACCGGGGTCCGTTGCCCCATCAGCTTCTGGTTCATCACGGTGAACACCAGCACGGGAGTCTCCACCGCCGGCAGGGGACCAGTGACCGGCGCCGAGCAGATGATCCCCATCCAGCGCATCGCGCGGAACGTGACGCTCGTCGCGCTGGCCGCCGAGATGTCGCCCTCCGACGCGTCGAGTTCCCGCAAGTCGGCGGGCAGGATCTGCGCCGCGGCGCGGATGTTCTGCTGCATGTCGATGCGCTGCGTCTGCGCCTGGTAGATGCGCTGATTGCTGACGAGCACCCGGTACAGCGCCGCCGACACGATGCTCAGCAGCACCAGGGCGACGAGCAGCTCGACGAGGGTGAGGCCGCGACGGTTCAGATGAGGCATGGGACCCCCAGTTCGAGCGTGTCGGTGCGCACGCGGTTCTTCACGGTCTTATAGGTCGTGACGATGCGGGCGCGGTAGTACTCATTGCCCTCAGCGACCCAGGTCCAGTTGTTGATCGCCACCCAAGTGCTGCCGCGCATCAGCGAGTCGGTGCCGTTGGTGCGCTGCGCGGCGATGCACGCCGAGGGGCGGAGCAGTTCCAGCCGCTGCGCCGCGAAGGTCGAAGCCACGGCCGAGCGCTGACCGCGCGCGATCATGCGCGTCACGAGGGCCGCCGTCGACACGAGGCCGAGTAGGCCCACCGTGAGGACGACGATCGCGATGATGATTTCCACGATGGTGAAGCCTCGTGCGTTGTTCGCTTTCATCAGCGCACCACCTTCCCGACGGAGTTGACCACGACCGAATCGCTGTTCCCGCTGGACGTGAACTTCAGCACGGTATTGGCGGCGTTGCCGAGGCTGATGCCGTTCGGCATGAAGCGTATCGAGTCGGTCGATGCCGTGAACGTCACGTTCCAGCGACCGGCGATGCGCTCGATGCCGCCGAGGGTGTCCAAGCCGGCCGTATTGGTCTTGCAGGTCGTGACCCAGACGGTGCCGCTCGTGCCCGACGTGAAATGCACCGCGGAGGTACAGCCGCGTTGAATCGCGGCCGCCCGCGCCTTGACGACGATCGTGCCGACCGCGACGCGCGCCGAGTGCACGTTTTGCTTCTCGATGGCGCTCCGAATCCTCGGAATGCCGAGCGACGCGATGATCCCGATCAGCACCATCACGATCAGGATCTCGACGAATGTGAAGCCGCGTTGACGCATGACTCCTCCAGTCCGGGCCGTCCTAGTGCGGGATACGTGCCGTGTCGCAATATGTTACAGCTAAACAACTTACGTTAATCCGCGAGAGTCGTGCACCGCTGCAGGATGCTGCACTTATGCAAACCTCTGCATGACGGATTACTCCAACCCGTAGCGGCTCATTTTGTAGAACAGAGTGCGCAAGCTGACGCCGAGTCGCTTCGCGGCTTCGCGGCGGTTCCCGTCGACGGCCTTCAGGGCGTCGCTGATCGCTTGAGTCTCGGCGGCCTCGACGACGTCGCCTAACGTGCCGGTGGGTGGTGTGTGGTGTGCGGTGCGTGGAACCACCCGGAAATCCTCAGGCTCGAGTTCGTTGCGATCACTCAGGACCACCGCCCGCTCGATCGCGTTCTCCAGCTCGCGCACGTTGCCGCGCCACTCCTGCTGCGCCAGCCAGGCGACGGTCGCGTCGCTCAACGCCAGGGGCCGCCCGAAGCGCTGCGCCAGCCGCGCGACAAAGTGGCGCGCCAGCGGCGCGATGTCTTCGCGTCGCTCGCGCAGCGGCGGCAGCTCGATCGCCACGACGTTGAGCCGGTAGAACAGATCATCCCGGAATCGTCCGGCGGCCGCCTCGGCCGCGAGATCGCGGGCGGTCGCCGCGAGGACGCGCACGTCCACCCGCCTCGTCTTCTGGTCCCCTACCCGGCGGATCTCCCCCTCCTGAAGCACGCGCAGCAGCTTCGCCTGCAGACCGACGGGCAGCTCGCCGATCTCGTCGAGCAGCAGCGTGCCCCCGTTCGCCTGGTCGAAGAGCCCCGCCTTGTCGGCGGTCGCCCCGGTGAAGGCGCCGCGCACGTGGCCGAACAACTCCGACTCGAGCAGGCTCTCCGGAATCGCCGCGCAGTTGATCCCGACAAAGGGCCGCGGGGCGCGCGGGCTGGCCCGGTGGATCGCCCGGGCGATCACCTCTTTGCCGGTCCCGCTTTCTCCGGTGATGAGCACTGTGGTGTTGTGCTCGGCGACCCGCGCGACCAGCTCCAGGGCGGCCTGCATCGGCCGGCTCTCGGCAATGAGCCCACGCTCCGCGGGCCCGGTGGCGAGCTGAGCGCGCAGGCCCGCCACGTCGCGGCCCAGGCGCTCCCGCTCTTCGGCTTTGCGCAGCGTGAGGACCACCTCGTCGGGCCGGAACGGCTTGGGGAGGTAGTCGTAGGCGCCTTCTTTCATGGCCGCTAACGCGGCGTCTTCTCCGCCGTAGGCGCTCATCATGATGACCAGCGCGGTCCCACCGCGGCCACGGTACGTCCGCAGGAAGGTGAGGCCGTCCATCTCGGGCATCCGCACGTCGCACAGCACCAAGTCGAACGGCTCGGCGAGGGCGCGCTCCAACGCCTTGCGGCCGTCACTCTCGGCGGTAACGGCGTAGCCGGCATCCGAGAGGAGGAGGCCGAGCGATTGGCGGAGGCCAGGTTCGTCGTCGACGACCAAAACGCGTTTCAGAACTCACCCCCACGTTCCCCCTCGCCCCGAAGGGGAGATGGGGTCAGGGGGTGAGGGACCGCCGGGAAGAACATTTTGAAGACCGCTCCCCCCTCCCGCGCACCATCGACCCAGACCACCCCACCCATCTCGTCGACGCTACGGGCGACGATGGCGAGCCCCAACCCTGTGCCGCGGCCTGGCTCCTTGGTCGTGTAGAACGGCTCGAATACCTTGTCGCGATCGGCGCGGGCGACGCCCGACCCCGAGTCGGCGACGAACAGCAGCGCGCCGGGCTCACCCGCCGCGAACTCGATGCGCGAGGGGCGCCGTTCGGGCACGCGCGGATGCGCGGCGTGGGCGGGATCGCTGGCGCGCTTGGGCGGCGCGTGGCCGGGTTCGTAGGCCCAGCGGCGCGCGCCGATCACGATCTGCCCGTCGGGTGCCGCATCCACCGCATTCAGGAGGAGGTTCACGAGCGCCTGCTCGAGGACGTGGGCGCGGCCCAAGATCCGGGGCACATCGGGGCTCACATCCACATGGGCGCGGACGCCGCGGAAGGCGCCCTGCGCCTTGAGCAGCTCGAACGCGCCCGCGGCCACGCGCGCGGCGTCCACCGGCTGGAGGGGGTCCTCGTGCGGGCGCGCGTAGTCGAGGAGGCTGCGGACGATGCGGTCGATGCGCTCCAGCTCGCGGGCGATCCCCGCCGTCACCTCGGCATCAGCTCCGCGACGCCGCAAGACCTCGACATAGGTCCCGACGGCGCCGAGGGGGTTTCCCACCTCGTGCGCGACCCCGGCGGCGAGCCGGCCGATGCTGGCCAGCTTTTCCGAGCGGATGAGCTGGCTCTGTGCGTCGAGCAGGCGGTCGGTCATGCGGTTGAGGCGCTCGGCGAGCGTCGCGAAGTCGCGCGTATCGGCATCGGGGGCTCGGGCCCCGAGGTCACCGTCCGCCACCGCGTCGGCCGCCGCGACTACGCGGTCGAGGGGACGGAGCACAAGCCGGCTGACGAGCGAGCGGCCGTACAGAATGAAGATTGCGACCTCGAGGGCGACGAGGATCACGATCATCGCCACGCCCTGGTCGGGGGCGAGGGCGAGGGCGAGCAGCGAGGTGCCCACGCCCACCAGGAGGGCGAAGGCAGCGAGGAAAGAGAGGTAGAACAGCAGCTCGGTGCGGAGGGCGGGCTTGGTCACGGCACGACCTCGAAGCCAGCGGCCTTGAAATGATGGTCGGTGGAGAACGCCGTTCGTAGCCCTCGCTCCCGCATCACCTCGAATCCTACCGCGTCCACGAGACTGAAGGATTGATCGGCGAAGTGTCGGAGCCACCGATCCACCGCACGCCAGTGGAGTTCCCGAGTGACCCACACGACCTCGTGGAGCGGGTCCGCGCGCAACCCCTCGAGCAATCGAAGGCCCGGCGCCGGCCCCTGCCGGCGGCTCAGCATCGCGTGCAACTCCGCTATCACGAGGTTGGTGGTGACGAGGGCGAACCTGCCTGCGGTGAGCACGTCGCGGTAGTAGCGCGCCGTCCGCGCGTGATGCTGGTCTCGATCGCTCAACGCAGCGAACCAGGCGGACGTGTCCAGAAACAGCCCCGGCTTCACGCCGGCTTGTCGTGGTTGTCGAGGTATGACTCGGCGAGGTAGTCGTCGTGCCGCTCGGCCATGTCGGGGGGGTACTCGACACCCGCCATCGAGTCGAGGAACTCGAGCATCGGGCTCCTCCCACCGTGTTCGGTCGCGAAGCTCTTCAGCCCGCGGCGCAGGATCTCGGCGCGCGAGAGGCCCGTCTCACGGGCGAGGCGGTCGAGCAGGCCGCGCTCGTCCGGGTCCAAGTAGACCTGGAGCGGCTCGCGGACCTTGGCGGGTCTTTTCGTGCGTTTTGACATATTAATTAAGTGATGGTACTGATCTAAATTAATGATGGATCTTGCGCTTGGAAAGCCCTGTTGAGGGCAAGGAACCACAAAAAAAGCGGCGGGGAGAATCCCCGCCGCCTCCTCGCGTCAGGCTTGAGGCCTTACGCGCACTTCGGCTCGCCCTCTTTGTTAGCCGGGGCCAGCTGGGTCGACCCGACGTAGATGGAGCACGTCTTGGTGGTCGTGGTGTGCGACACGGTCGCGGTGAAACCATCAGCCGTCACCGTGATGGTGGGGCCGACGACGCCGCTCGTCGTGTTGTAGTTGGTGCCGAGGTTGCTCGTGTACTTCACCGAGTCGGCGAAATACGCCTCTTCGGCGGTGATCAGGTTACGCAGATCCGACTTCATCGAAGCCAGATACGCCTTCT
>WNFX01005251.1_pt1 | contig 13081 bp, 3 predicted proteins | sample 5400111 | NCBI WGS metagenome assembly WNFX01 (sample SAMN13153363, study PRJNA577476) | soil metagenome | isolation source: 40 cm soil or saprolite under grassland replicate 1 | place: USA:California | collected 2016-06-15
AGAGTTCCGTCGCGAGGCTACCACCGCACAGCGGGAGCAACTGACACGCTTTCGGTTCCGTCACAAGCGCGAGGCCTATCTCGCTTCGCTTGAGCAGCGCTGGGCTGCCGCTGCTCCCCCGCGTTCTTTGCCCTGACGGAAAAAAATTGGTTCGGGTGCCTTGAGTTTGCGAGGACGTGTGGTACACTTGGAAGAGCAGGCAGGAGCGCCCATGAGAACCTATGAGGGGTGGTTGGCAGGGCAATGTCCCTCGCCAGAGGGAGATGCTTCGTGCCAACTCTGCTCTCAAGAAGAACTGTGGATAATTCACCAACATATGTGGTTAAGTCGTGGGCTAACGATAGCTGAGAGAGGCGGTAGCGCCTGGGCGGGAGGAGGTAGGGCAGGTAGAAGGTCTTGAAGTCGTAGGCTTCGATGACCCCTCTGGGTTCGTGAGGACTGGAGGGATCGTGGATGATGCCTTCAATAAGATGCGAGAGGACGAGCGCCTTGCCCTTGATGCCCACGATCTTTCTATACCGGGCCTCGCTCACCGGAAACACCAGAACGCGTTCGCTTATCCCTTCCAGGTCAATGGGAATTGGCTCGGGTCTATCGCCCTTCTTCTCCTCGTCTTCAGTAGCGGCCTCTTCATACCAATCCGCATTCTAAATAGTCACATTGAGATGGGGGAATCCCATCATGGATGAGATACGTTCTTTGTCATCAGCGAGTTCATTGAGTCCCTGGCAAAGCCTTTCAACTAAGGAATCAAGTGATGGAAAGATTCGGCTGTTTGCATGACGATGAAATAGTCTCTGAATGTCTAGCTCACGTGCTCCAGAAACAGATTCATCATAGCCGTGTTGGCAGTTGGCAAGATCAGCGCAGAAAGCAGTCCTTGGGAAGGAGCAACGGCGGCAAAGATATACATTGACTCGCGGACGACTTGGGCCGGAGCATGTGGTCGTATGCCAGGTGGAGCCCAACACCGTTTTGGCCGACTAATCCGCCCGAAGCGTCCTTCATCTTGCCCCATTATGAGAACAGGCCGCTTGTCTTCTGCTGGGCGCACTGCGATTGCCGCTTGAACCTGCGTCGCAAAGTTTTTTTAAACTGTTCCTGGGCTTCTGTGTTCGCCTTCGGGTGCCTGGGGCGTGGCATGAGCTTGCGCCAGTCATGCCGGTTGAGGAGACGATAGATCGTGCTGTCATCAACCTCGTGGCCTACCCGGGCCTCAAAGGCCCGCTGGATCTCGGCAGAAGTGGCAATCTCGCCGCTCTCGGCACGAGCGAAGAAGGGAGCTAACAATTGGCGCTCTTCTTCCAGACTCAGGTATTCATGACGACGTCCACCTTTGCCTGGCGTCTCGACGGCCTGGACTCCCAGTCGATTGTAGCTGGAGATCACTTGATGCACCGTTGCTTTGGACACTCCGCAATGTTTGGCAATCTCCTCCGCTTTCCTCGGCTCAACCAGTGCATTATAGATAATCAGCCATCGTTGCCGACACCAGGAGCGGGGATCTGTCTTGAGCCGATGCTTGACTTCTTCCACTGACAGGTGCGCTGCTGCCCGTGTCACTCGTGCCATATCACTCCTTCCTCTCCTTGGCTTCTCTCGAAAATTTTCACCTCCTTTATTCTATCTCAGATTGCGGATTGGTATTCCAATCATGCCGCAGCACCATAAGAACACCCGAAGTAAAATCAACAAATTCGGTGGGAGCCGAAGATAAATAGATTTCCTTCGGAAGAGTTCAATCAGGACGGGCACCAGGAGTGGTTCGTGCTTGCACATCGGCGAATTGTAGAAGAGCTGATTGAGGGAACTGAACAGCACTCTCGAAATTCGCCGGCCCGGGATGTGAAACTCCGCTAGGGCACCCCTTATCCAGTCGACAAACCGATCGGCCGCCGGCGCGGAAGCGGGTCCGCTTCGATCGAGCCACGTCTCGCTCTTGCGGTCCTGACACAAGGAGAGACAACGCGGCGGCGCCCCTGAATGCGCCCTGCGTACGTGGCATACCACGCCTCACGGCCACTCCGGCGTGCGCCCCGCGTACGTGATCACCAGCAGGATGTCGCGGATCTTCTCGTCACTGAAACGCTGGCGCACCTCCGGCGTGTCGGCGAACGAGAGCTGCCAGCCACCGACGGGCGGCCGGCCAATCATCGGGATCCACGCGTTCGCGTTCCCGCGCCGCGTGCTGATGACCGCGTCGCTCGATGTGGCACCACCGCCAATTGGAGTCGTCTCCCCCGCTGGAGTGAACAGCAGCTTCGTCACCTCCATCTCGAACGTCTCCCCCTCCGCCAGGCTGAAGAAGAGGGTGACCCCGCGGATCTGGAGGCCGGTCAGGTTCGGCACGAAGTCCTTCCGCGTCGTGCTGAACCGCACCGTCATCGGCGTCGCCGTCTGGTCCGGGTTGTTCAAGTCGAACCACTGGTCGGCCAGCTCGTAGCGGAAGGTGAACGCGCGGTCGGCGCTGAAATCGCGACCCAGCCGGCTGACGACCTCCTGCCGGTAGTCGGCGTCGAAGAGGGCCGTGTAGTCGAACGTCACGAGCACGTCGGCGATCGTCTGGAAGTCGAAGTTGTTCGCGGGCAGCGGCAGCTCGAACGTCCAGTTGGCCGCGACGCCGCTGCCCTCGAACGGGTGGAGGAGATCGTTCTCGGGCTCGAGCGCCAGCTCGAACTCCCCCGTGGCGTTGTTCGGAGACGTCAGCGACATGTGTTCCGGCTGGCGCCGGACGACCGTCTCGCGGAACGACGCGTTCCGCGTCACGACGCGCGAGATGCCGCCGCACGAGAGCGTCGCCTTGATCCCCTCGGTCGGCGGGATCAGCGCCACCACCGACACGCGCACGCGCTTGAGCAGGCGCAGGAAGTGGCCCGGGAAATCGGCGTCGAACATCGACAGCAGCGTAACGAAGTGGAGGACGCCCGTGTCGCGGAACTGCTGGAACTCCGCGGGCGCCATGCGCGAAAGCGAGAAGGTCTTGGTCAGTTCCTGCTTCCGCTGCTCGGTGTCCACCGAGTACTGATCGAGTTGGAAGATGTCCTGGAGCAGGCGCGCCGACCCCGTCAACCCTCGCCGATCGGGCTGCTGGTCGTTGGCCGGCACGGCTTGCTGGCTGACCAGCGCCTCCCAGTAATCCGCCTGGATGAACCGCGGGATCGGCTCCTGGCGCTCGAACGCGAGCTGGTTCTCGGCCTGCTGCGCGACCGACGTCGCCTGCTGCAGGAAGCTGCGGTAGACGCCCTCCATCACCGCGCTCATCCAGTCGTAGAGCTCCGCGTTGGTGAACTTGTTGACGAGGAACTCGAGCGTGTCCTGCGCGTGCGTGCTCTGCAGGTTCCCGATGTTCAGCTCCTGGCCGCGGATGGCCACCTGGTCGTTCGCGAGCCGCACGCCCTGCGCGCCGATTTGCACGTCCTGCTTCGCCAGCGTCAGCGCCTGCTGGATCTCGTCGCGGCGCTTCGACTGGTCGCTGCCCGTCAGCAGCCCGCCAAGCGTCGACAGTCCCGAGACGACGGCGGACGCGCTGCCCGTCTCGATCCCGACAACGACCGCGACCGCGCTCGTGATGCCCGTGGCAATGAGCTTCAGCTTCTCCGAGGTGCTGTCCAGCTCGTCGAGCAATCCCTGGTAGTGATCGGCCTGCAGCTGCGCGCGATCGAGCTGGAGCGAGGCCAGTCCCACGTTGTCGCGCGCTTCGTTCAGGTTCAGCTGCTGCAGCCGCACGCCGGCCAGGGTGAGCGTGAGGTCCTGCCTCGCCTTCAGCAGGTTGTAGTACTCGGCGTCGCGCTTCTCGAGGATCGACAGGAACGTGGCTTCGAGCTGCTGCGCCAGCGCCACGAGCTGCTTGGTGCGCTCGATCAGCGTGCGATAGCGGAACGGCGTCGGCGGCGCGGGCAGCCGCTCGGGCAGGACGACATTGCCCTGCCGATCGAGCGCGGACACGCTGCCGTTCGCGATGCCGAACGGCTCCAGCTCCCGTTCCTGGCCGGCGATGTTCCGGCAGCTGCGGATCTTCTCGAGGTTCAGCGCCACCTGCGAGCGGAGCGACGCGATCGTCGGGTTCGGCAGGATGCAGAAGTGGTCCTGCGGCGCGACGAAGAAGGTGGGTGCCACCTTCTGGTTGTTGGCGAACACGACCAGCGGCTGGCTCTGGGCAACGCGGCTCAACACGTCGACGTGCGCGATGCCGTCCTCGGCGTTGACGAATGGCGAGGTGAGCTGCACGCGTTTCGCGGTCGACCCGAGCCACGACAAATCCAGCTTGTCGAGCGTGCCCCTGTCGATGCCGGTCAACGACGTGACGGTGTGGCCGAGGTCGAGATCGGCCACCGACGAAACCTGGTTGAGGGCGTCGACGACTTCGGGGCGCCGCAGGAGAATCGCGCGAGCCCGAGCGCTCCGGTCCTGCGCATCCGCGCGGATGGCCGCCATCGTCGAAGACCGCGGCTGCGCGTATGCGGCCGTGTGCACCGCTCGACTCGCCTGCCCGAGGCGATCGAGTACCGAGCCCTGGCCCGCGATGAGATCGCCAAGGGTCCCGGCGGTGGCCTGAAGGGCGGTTCCGGGCTCGAGCGCGGTCAGGCCGTTGACCACATCCGTCCACGCCCCTCGAACGCCGGCCGGCTCGCGGCCAAGCGCCTGGGCGATCTGCTGATCCAGGCCGTCGAGCGTGGCCTCGCACTGCGTCGGCTCGGGCGTCAGATCGTCCAGGCCGAGCAGGTCCAGCGCGGTCGAGTACAGCACCTGCGCCCGCGTGATCGACTCCGGCGTGTCGCGGCTGAACTCCGTGTCGCCGAAACCCAAGAAGCACTCGGCGAGCGACCGGATCGTGAAGCGCGTGTAGGTGTTCCGGCGGGTGACCGCGATCGCGTGCGGGTTCAGCGGCTCGAGCAGCCAGGTGATGTTCCGGTCGTAGTTCCACGGGAGCGATTCTTCGGCGACGAGGCCGAAGTAGATCTTACGAAGATCGTGCGGCTGCGTGAAGTCGTAGACCGTGCGGAACCAGTCGAGCGCGTCCAGGTAGTGCCCGCGCCGCTGCACCTGCTGCGCGATCAGCACCGGAACGAAGTAGTACGCCTCCTCGAGGTAGCTCATGTTCGATCGCGGGGAGCCCGCGTTGTCCTGGAACGCGGCCGCGATCTTCCCCTTCCGCACCTGCAGGTCGCTTTCCGTGAGCCGCTGGACGATCTCGACCGGCTGCCTCAGGAGCGGCGCCAGGCGGATGCGATTGAGCTCGGTGAGCGGCAGCTTGTCGGGTGGCGGCGGCGGGGGCGGCGGGGGCGGCGGCGGGAAGCCGTCGCCGGGCCCGATCACCCTGCCGTCCGAACCGACGTGAACGCCTGTCCCGGTGTTCATCGCGAACGCCACCCGGGCCGTGCTGTTCGCGGTGATCACGCCTCCCACCTGCGTCACGATCCCGCCGAGCACGCCACCAATCGTGCCGTTCGGGTCTCTCGAGAAGAACCCGAGGAACGGCCCCCGGTTCACGCCAGCGAGCTGATACGTGATCGTCCGTGCGAACGAGGGCGCGACGTACGCGCCTGAATCGACCGCAATCATGTCAAGCGCGTTGAGAGACGGCAGGTCGCCGAGTGAGAGGTTCGGATCGTTCGGAACCTGCTGGAGCACCCCCTGGTTGAACGCGATCGCGTTGTGCTTCAGCGCCCCGCCCTGTATCCAGAACGTGTAGACGAGATTCGGCGACCCGGGCCAGAACAGCGACCCCTTCCATGTGCCGTTGGCCAGCAGCGTGACCGAGGTGGTCCCGTACGTAGCGTCCATGTCGTCTTCGTTGGCGGGCACGAACAGCTTGAAGTAGATCTGCGTGCCATTGGTGCCGACGACGACGAAGAACTGCGGCAGGACGTAGTTCCGCCCCGGAAACACGTCGAGCGAGACCATGGCGCGGACCGTGAGCAAGGGTCCGTTCCCGACGTGGAACAGGAAGCCACCGAGCGCCGTCTGGACCGCCGGGTCCAACGCGTTGCCTTCCCGCGTCAGCCGGTTCAAGTGCACGTTGCCGTTGAACGTGAGCACCATCGCCGGCGGCTGCGACGAATCGTTCGACTGCTGGATGGCGCCAGAGAAGCTCGTCACGCCGTCCGGCAGATCGAGCGGGAACGGCCCGCCCGGCTCGAGCTTCTGGGCCTCGAGATCCCACCGCACGTAGAGCAGCGCATCCTTGCCGTCGGTGGTCTTCTTCGCGAAGACGTAGATGTAGCGGCTGGTGGCGGAAATCTCGTAGACCGACGCGCCGAGGATCTGGGCGACGCCGCCCAGTTCCGCGATCGGCGTCCAGAACGTCTGGTCGTACCCCGTGGCCACGCCCGGCCGGTACATCGACATGTAGACGTTGCCGGTGGCTTGCGAGCGGCCAAACAGGAACGTGAACAGCGCCGTGCCGACGACCCCTTCGCCGGGGCAATCGGCCGTGGCCAACGGCGCCCGCGCCTGGCAGCTCGCCTCGACGCGTATCGCGCCGACATCGTTCACATACTTCGCGTAGCTCCGCGCCTCGTTGCACGCGTCGACGGGCGTCAGCGTCGTCTTCGTGCGCAGGTCCTGCACGAGCTGGGCGAAGGCCGGCGTTTGCGGCTGGCGCAGCGCCGAATCGAGGACGTTCTCCGGGTAGAGAAACACCTTCATCGCGGCGCGCCATGCGTCGAACGACCCGATCCACTTCCATTGCTCGTCGAAGTCGTCGGCGAAGACGTCGAGCCCCGGGCGGCGATCCGCGAAGAGCCCGATGCGCACCGACCAGATGAACGTCTGCAGCGTCTCGACGGCCTGCCCGACCCTCGTCGTCCGGAGGCAGGCATCCATGCGCGCGTCGATGAGCAGGTCGCGCGTGATGAAGTCGGCCTTGTCTTCGAGGGTCGTCCCCTCGGCGTCAGATGCCTCGATCAACGCGTCCCGCAGCGACTCCAGCGTCTCGCCTTCCACCGCATCGATCAGCTCGCGGTGTCCGGCGATGAGGCGATCGCGATCCTCGATCCGCGACGCGATCGTCTGCTGCTCCCGCCTGAACGCGTCCGGATCCGCCCGGAACGGCACAAGCTCGCGCAGGCGCTCCGACAGGTTGTCGCTCGGCTGGAAGAAATCCGGCGTGAGCCGGATGCCGGCTGCCTGTTCCTCGGCGACCCAGGCAGCGCCCTGCCTTCGCTTCTCGACCTCGACGAGAATCGAGATGACGTTCTCCCATTCCTGGGCGAGAACGGGCAGCGGAGCCGCTGCCGAAACCGCGTCGTGAATCTGCTGCAGGAAGGCGCGCTCTGCGTCGGTCAGTTCGGTGCCGCCGAGGTCGACGTTGGCGTCCGCGAGGAGCGCGGCGAAGCGCTGCGCGTCTCCCAACGTGGTCCCGACCGCCCGCAGCGCGTCCACCCGGGCCGCGAGTTGTGCCGATCGCATCTTCCAGATGAAAAACGCGGCATTCTCCTCGACCGGCGTCCGCAGTTCGGCCAGCGACACGAGATCGGGATCGACCACGGGCTGCGCCGGATCGTCGAGGAGCAGCCACTGGCTGTAGAGGAACTGCAACCGGCGGCCCAGGAGCAGCGGCACGACAGAAATGCGCACGGTGTCGTCCGGTGCCTGGAACTGCAGCGAGATCGTCCCGTGCGGGCCGCTGCCCGGAGCGTTCGCGCCGGGATCGGGCGGGGCGAGGACCACGGTGCCGTCAGCAGCCGCCGCGTCGCCCGACGCGACCAGCTGCGTGCGTTCCGCGTCCTTGAAGGCCTGCACCCGCACGGTGCCGGCCGACGGGCTGGCGATCGAGAGATAGATGAAACCATTCGCGTCGGTGTTCTTCGCCCACGACACTCCGTCGAACGTCCACCGCGAGATCTGGTTGTGCGAGTCGCCGATCGTCGCGCCCATCGAAAACGGATCGCGCCCGGTGTCGAGCAGGCCGAAGACCTGCTCGATGCCCCGTTCGGCGTCGGGCAGCGTCGACGCCGGGACGTCGAGGACGAACGGCTGCAGCGAGCTGTCGGGTGGCACGCCAAGGCGGAGCGCCACCGCGGCAAGCGCGTCGGGAGTGCCCGAGCGCAGCGCCTCTCGCAGATCCTCGAGCGAGACACCAAGGCGGGACAGCAGCGCGGCATAGGTCGCTTCCAGGTAGGCAGTGGTGTCGCGCTTCAGGGCCGATTCGGCGGGCGATCCCGGCACCGGGAGTGCCTTGGCAGCCAGGTATCGCCGCAGCACCTCGATGCAGATTCGCACCTGCGCGAACGTCTTCGTTACGTCCGCGCAGGAGACCGGCAGATCGCCGAAGGCCTGGAAGAACGTGGCGTCGAGATCCTCGACCGTCAGGCTGTTGCCGTTGTCCTTGACGTAACCGGTCGTGTAGTCGAGGAGGTCCGCGAGGTACGCGGACAGGCCGACAACGGTTTCGCAGTCGGTGCAGGCGCAGGGCTCCGGGACGGCCTGTTCGAGCTCGAGGCGCAGCGACGTCTGCACGTCCGGCGCGGCGCCGCCCGCAGGGACCGGCGCGGGGAACCGGTCGACGCGCAGGTTGGCCAGCATGTTGCGCATGAGCGCGTCGCTGACCCGCGCCTGCTTCTGCAGGCTCGCGGCCGGAAACGGATTGATGCCGGCCTTCACGCGCTGGACGAGCGTCGGGCGGTCGCTGGCCGCAATCGTCGAGAGGCTGTCGAAGCCGGCGCCGATGACGCGATCGGCCCGCGACGGGTCGTACGCGGACAGGACCGAGAGGTTCGCGTGAGCATCCAGCCGCTTCAGCGCCGGATGATCTGCAGGGACTGGCAGACCGGCAATGTTCCGGAAGCCGCCGGCACGAAGCAGGTCCGCGAGCGTCCGGATGCCCTGCGCGTCGAGGAGCGGCGGGAGCGCGTCCGGCAACTGAAGCCCGATCGACTGGCTGAGGTCGACGATGGTCGGAGACGGAATGGCGCCCGGCTGGAGCTTGACCCCGATCTCGTGCACGCCGCGCGGATCGTCGAGCTGGATCGTGACGGTTTGAATCGCGGTCCCCAGCAGGTCCGAGATGTCGAGCTGAAACGCGTCCACCTGCCCGGGCACCGACAAGTACGCGAAGAGCGCGATGCCGTCCGCGTCGGTCAGCGTGGCGCCGAGGAGCGCGCCTCGGTTGACCTGCGTAGCGCGGACTTGCAGCTTCTCGAGCGGCGCGGACGAGGCGTCGTCGACGAAGCGAAACGCCACGCGTTGCGTCGCGGCAGCGCGCGACTGGAGGCGCAGCTGATCGAGCAGCGCCGCGATCGGGTCGAACACCATCGCGGGGATGATCGCTTCCTTGATGGCCTGCTGAAGCAGGCTGCGCAGCGTGTCCCGATCGATCGCGGTGAAACGTTCCGGCGCGAGGGGAGGCGCGATGCCAGCCGTGCGCGAGATGCCGTAGTAGAACGCTCCCGGCACGGCGGTGGCGGCGCCGAGCGCCTCGGATGCCAGCCACAACCGGATGCGATCCTCGGTGATCGACGCGAGGAACGGCAGCGAGGGCGGCAATCCTTTCACGCGCTCGGCGAGGAACGGCGCGTCGTCTTCGGTGAGCGGCTGATCGGTGTCACCCGCTGCGATCCGGATCGCGCCCGCGACCTGCTCGTACTCCGTCAGCGGCGCAGCGTCCACCGCGAGATCGATCCGCTCGAGGACGGCGGCGTTGAAGTGCACGGGCGAGGTCGCGAGCAGCTGGCCGGTGAAGGAGAGCACCTGCACGTGCACGTGCACCGGGCCTTCAGCCGTCGGAAAGTAGCCGACCGCATACTGGCCCATTTCGTCCGTCAGCGCCTCGCCTAGCAGCGTCGAGCGCTTCAAATCGACCGAGAGCGCCTGGACGTTCAGGTGAGCGGCCCCGCCTGCGGTCGTGCTCGTGACCACGCCGGTAACCGTGCGCTTCGTCGTCGCGGCAGCCCGGGGTGTTGGCTTTCTCATTGACGACCTCCTCGTTGTTTTCGCTATAAGTAATCAGCCTCGGCTCGATGCGAGCGTCAGCAGGCATTTCCTTCGAAGGCGTAGGCCACCAGCTCGTGCAGCGTGTTCGGATACACGCCTTTCATGAAGTAGGAGCCGAACCCCGACACGCTGCAGTGCCCGTACAGAAGCCAGTACGGAAGCACCGTCGCCACTTCATACGAGACGACCACGAGCGGGATGTAGAACGGACCGAGCAGCCGGGCCTGATACGCGTGAACCGACTCGTGCGTCGGCACGCTGGTGCCGACCGTCACGTTGCCCAGCGTCGTATCCTTGGTGGGGATCCATCCCGTCTTGAAATACAGCTCGTTGGTGTTGCGGCTCGTCTTCTCGTCGATGTCGTTCCACGGCAGGTTCACCGCCGCGAAGACCGAGCCAACGAATGAGTTGGCGAGGCTCCAGGTGTTGTCGGAGATGAAGGACAGCCAGCCCAGACCGTACTGACCGGTCCAGTTGTAGCTGCCGGCCTTCGCCATCGCGAAGCCGTGCGCGGCGCCGAGCAGGGCGCCGATGATCGCGCCCGGGGTGCCGAACATCGCGTAGCCGAACGCCGCATTGCTTGCAATGCGGATCGCGGGTGCGAGCACCCACTCCCACAGTGACTTCCCGGCCAGCAGTCCAATCACCGCGATCCCGATCGCGATGCCGCCCGCCAGCAGCGTGTGGTTCTTCGCCCAGCTCCAGATGGTGCCGGCCGCGTTCTTGCCCTTCTGCCACATCAGCTTCATGGCATCGAGCGTCCACTGGAACTCGTGCCGTCCAATCTCGTAATCGGTGCTGGCAATCCATTTTACGCCGGACCAGAGGTGCGATCCGACCCATTCGACGGCCTGCACGAAGCGGTTTGGCGTTTCCGGCTCGGGTGGGAAGATGACGCCCTGCCATTCGTGGTAGACCGTCGAGCCGATGTAGCGCACGCCGTCACTCGACTGCGTCCCGGACGCGTCGTAGTAGCGGATCGGGTTGCTCCGGCCGTATTGATACAGGTTCAGGCCGTCGATCGTTCCGCGCGGATCGGGGCTGACCCAGCGCGCGAGCGCCGGGGCGTAGTAGCGGACGCGGTGATAGCTGAGGCCGCTTTCCTCGTCGCGCTCCTTTCCTGTGAAGCGATAGCGCGCCCTCGCGAAGCTGCCGAAGCTGGTGCCGCCGTACGGGTAGAACTCTTCGCGCCGGATGAAGGCGCCCGACTGGTCCACGACGACGTTCGTGCACCCGACCTGGTCGGTGAGGAAATACTGGATGTCCGGTCCCTCGTCTCCGGCGAAAGCAGGACCGATTCGCCACTGGCCCGCGCGGGTGACGACGTCCTGCACGAGGATCAGGCTCTGCTCGACGTCACCCTCGCGCAGATGCTCGAAGGAGTTCCCCACGTACGTGACGCTCCGCACCGTCCCGTCCTGGGTGCGGACGACCTTCTTCACCCGCTGCCCGCTCGCGTCATACAGGTAAGCCGCTTCGATCGACGGCACGCTGTCACCCGCCTGCAGCCTGAACCGGACGAGCCGGTTGGCATGGTTCCACTCGAAATGACGCGTCGTGTCTTCGCCCGTCAGGTTGCCGCACGGGTCGTAGGCGAACGGGATCTCGAGTGTCCCCTGTTGACTGGACGCTAGGTGGTTCGAGGCGGCGTCGATCGTGAAGCGGCGCGTGAAGTTAGCCGGGTCTCCGGCCATGTGGCGGCACAGCGTCAGGTTGTCGTTCGGGTCGTATTCGTACTCCCGCGTGTAGGTCCTCGTCGCGGTGTTGTCCTGGCTCGTGGGCGACATCTCGTCGAGCCAGGGATCCGACGAGGGATTGCGCGAGTCGTGCTCGCGGCCGGTGGCGGACAAAAGGCGGTAGAGCGGGTCGTAGTGGAACACCCGGTCGAGCGCGTCGGCCCCCAGCAGCGTCCCCGGCACGCCGGTGCCAGGACTCCGCTCGGACATGCGCGTGATGTTGCCGACCAGGTCGTGCTCGTAGCCGACGTCCTGCAGGACACCGCCCGCCGGGACGAAATCGAACGGGCCCGGCTGGACGTAGCGCTCGGACCGCATGCGCGACACCTGGAAGGTCGCGGCATCATACGCGTAGCGCGTCATCACGCCGTTGCCGTACGCCACGAGCCCGCGCTGCCCGCGCGCGTTGTAGGCGATGTGCACGACGAACGGCCGATCGACCGTGCCGTTCTGCTCCACGATGTGCACCTGCTCGAGCGCGTTGTGACGGGTGTACAGCGGCACGAGCACTTTCCGGTCGCCGGACACGTCTTCCGGGAACGTGACGCGCTTCACCCGGTTGAGCGCGTCGTAGGTGCAGTCGGTGCGATGAACGCGCGGGTCGAGCGCCGCCTCCTGGTCCAGCCGCTCCCAGTCTACCTGGAACGGCGTGGTGTCCGCGCCGCCCATCACGGCGACGAGCGCAGAATCGGCGATCACCCGCCGGTTCTGCACCAGAACGTTACCCCTGAAGTCGTACTGCGCGATCTCGACCAGCCCGGCCTCGTCGAACTGCTGGTGAAACCTGCCGATCATGTTGAGCGCGGCCGGATCGGCCAGCCCGGCTACGTCGCCGTAGACCAGCCGCTGGCGGAGCGTCACCGGCAGCCCGTCGCGGTCGCGCGCCCACAGGTGCGTCGGCCGGTTCGCGGCGTCGTACGCCTGCAGCGTGATCGCGCCCTTGCTGTCGCGCCGTTCGATTTCTCTCCCGGCGGCGTCGAACACCATGCGCCGAATGCCGGCGTCGATCCCTTCCTCGCGCAAGATGCGCGACGACTTGCGGCCGCTCGACTCGAGGTCGTAGACATACGAGCACGCGTCCCGCCCGAGCGGATCGACCACGCGCAGGATGTTGCCGCGGATGTCGTACACGGTGCGGATCGTGTGTTGCTCGGTCCCGGACGGGCGCGCGACGGAGCGAACCACGCGCCCGAGCGCGTCGATCTCGAGGCTGGCCGGCGTGTTCAGGTGCGACGGGTCCACGTGATGCGCGCCCTGGAACCCTTCCGCGTTGTCGTTGGACCAAGCCGTCAACTACACCGTCTCCATCTCTAGCAGAAGGACTTTTTACAGTGACCCATCCCTTCCATCCCTTGTACGGCCAGCAGTTTGAGATCCTCAACTACCGCCACAGTTGGGGAGAATATCGGGTC
>WNFX01006700.1_pt1 | contig 13081 bp, 10 predicted proteins | sample 5400111 | NCBI WGS metagenome assembly WNFX01 (sample SAMN13153363, study PRJNA577476) | soil metagenome | isolation source: 40 cm soil or saprolite under grassland replicate 1 | place: USA:California | collected 2016-06-15
AAGCTCTCGTGAATACCCAGTATGGACAAGGGCGACATGCGCATGTTGAACTGACGAGTCCTGAACAGCTTCGCGTCTGGCTGGTTGCGCATCGGCTGCTGGCAGATGGCACCCCGGTCACGCAAGGAGATTTTCGGCGTGTCTTACTGCTGCGCGAAGCGCTGCGCAGCCTCTTGCGCGCCAACAATGAGACAGGGATAATTGCTTCGCAGATCGAAGTACTCAATCTTCTTGCCAGCAACGCCCCGCTCACGGTTCGCTTTCAGCATGACGGATTGCCTACACTCGAACCGGACATTGCCGGAGTGGATGGAGCGCTTGCCCGTCTGCTGGGCATTGTGTTTACAGCGATGACGGACGGCACTTGGCTCAGGCTCAAAGCCTGTCGCAATGATCGGTGCCAGAAGGCGTTCTACGATACCTCCAAGAATCGTTCAGGGACGTGGTGTTCGATGGCAGGGTGCGGGAGTCGTCTTAAGGCGCGTGCCTATCGACACCGGCGCACGGCGCACCCGCAGGGATGACGAGAAAAGAGAGCCGGTTGGTAAATTGGGTCAAACTTGGGTCTCCCGCTGGTTTGGTGAAGCCGCTCGCGTGCGAAGAAGCACATTGACAGGGAATGATATATTCCTCATGAAAAAACAATGCTTGTTGTTAGCTCATGAGGAGTCCGATGTTGATGGAAGTGTCATCTCTACTCTCGCTTCCCGAAGGATTACATGTAAAATGGATAGAGCCGCAAGGTGCAGATCTTTCGATTGGAGTCGTTTCGCTCCTGCCCTCTTCCTGTTGCCCGCTCTGCTCTCAAGCCTCATCGCAGGTCCACAGCCAGTATCAGCGGACGCTGCGGGATGTCCCGTGTGGAGGGCGCCCGGTCGTCCTTCGTCTCTCTGTCCGCAAGTTCTTCTGCCGGAATCCTGATTGCTCTCGCAAAATCTTTACCGAAAGGCTTCCTCCCTTTGTTCAGCCCTATGCGCAGGTGACGACCCGGCTGTTTGAAGCAGTGCAGGCTATCGGACTGGCCACGAGTGGGGAATTGGGAACACGCCTGGCTGGACGTATCGGTATGCACACCTCACCCACCACCATCCTTCGCCGCATCATGGCCCTTGCCCCATGCTTTGCCTCGCAGGTGTCCTGCTTAGGGATTGACGACTGGGGTGCGACACGAAGTCGCATGTGTAGCTGTAAGGACTCACGAAAGGAGGCTCTTACCTGGGGTTCTGCCCTCAGTGCCCTGCCAGGCTGAATGAAGTGCGCCTGGGACAATGTAGCCGCGCCCGCAAGGGCGGTAATTGAACCGTGAGGGGAAATTACGACTGCCAGCATCAGGTGGTTAGGAGCTAGGGCGATGCATGGTATGGCCAACGGAAGTAAATCGCTGATAAACGTCGTGATCGATCACAAGCCAAAGATGCTGAGAGGCTTGACCAAAAGGTAGGTGGCGGGTTGAGGGGTTCCCAGTTCTCCTGACGCAGACACTAAAGCCACCGGCGGAGAGGCGAGGCCTAACCCATGTGCGGTACACATGCGGAACGTGGTAAACCGGCCACGCTCCTGGAGCACAGGAAAGCTGATTGCAAAGTCAGCTGATGGCGTGGTCGGCAAAGGATGAGGGAAAAAGCGAAGGCTGCTCTGTAATGGGGCAGATAGGGATTGCCCCGGAAGGGAAGATCATCCCACGCGCAAGCGAGCAGACTTCCCTCTGGTCTTTCGGCGCGAGATCGTTTGACTAACCGACTAAGGAGGTAAAGCAGATGACAACGGAAACATCTAAGGCGCAAGCTTTAGACCCCTCTGTTGGTGCGACCACCGACATGGCGTGGGCATGGCACCAGATCAACTGGCGTCGTGCTGAACGGACTGTTCGTCGGCTCCAAACCCGTATCGCGGCGCGCCCGTAACTGGGCATCAATTCCAGCAGAGTCTTAGACTCTACCCCCTGTGGGAATGGGGGTTGCTCAGTGCCTTACCTCAAGGTTGAAAGACCGAGAGTGGACCAGAGCATGGCATGAGAAGGGAAAACGAAGGCTCCAGCAAGTCAGCGGGTTTCCCAGAGCAATCTTGACACGGTGAAAGCTAGACTGCTTTGACCCTAAAACCGAGCGGGACAACGGGTACCGGATGGGAAGCTGGTGACACCCATCCTCTCTTGGACTGTGATGATTGCGCGATGCGTTACAGTACCCACCCAGGAGACGCAACCTGAGTATCCAGGACAAAGGTTTAAACGGGGCACCTAACTCAGGAGCATCTGGATTGATGACTAAACGGGGATAATCCGAGTCTGAACGCGAGCCGTCGAAGAAGACCGCACGCTATGGCAAAAGAGCCTGAAAATCAGACCAGATTACGGAACGTCCGTAGTAGTCGATGGGAGAGACATGACCCATCCACGGAGCGTCAGAAAGCGGCGTACAAGGCGAAGGGACGTAGGTTTTCCAATGGCAAGAAACGAAAGAGGAGCACACAGTGCAACAACCAAACACGTTGCTTGCGATACTTCGCACAATGGCCAAAAAACCAGAAGTTCAGTTCGATAAGCTCTTTCAAAAGCTGTACAATATCGACTTGTGGCTCCTGGCATACCAGAGTATCGCACCGAAGCCTGGGAACATGACTGCCGGGGTGGATGGGAAAACCATTGACGGTGCCGGTCTCAAGTTGATTACCGACCTGATCGCTGACCTGAAAGCATCTCGGTACACACCGCACCCTGTCCGTCGGACATATATCCCAAAAGCGAATGGCAAACTCAGGCCGCTCGGAATACCCAGTTTTCAGGAAAAATTGCTTCAAACAGTGGTGAAGCTCATCCTGGAAGCCATCTATGAACCGACATTCTCAGATGTGTCACATGGCTTCAGACCACAACGAAGTTGTCATACGGCCCTGGAACAAATCAAAAATGAAATGTACGGTGTGAGATGGTGGGTAGAGGGAGACATCAAGGGTTTCTTCGATAACGTCTCCCACGATACCTTAATCACCATTCTGAGTAAGCGTATTACCGATAAGCGATTTCTTCACCTCATTGGGCAATTCCTCAAGGCGGGCTACGTCGAAGATTGGAGGTATCATCAGACATACTCAGGGGTACCCCAAGGAGGCAATCTCTCACCACTACTCAGCAATATCTACCTGAATGAGCTAGATCAGACGATGGCGAAGAAGATCGCCGAGTTCAACCAAGGCACAGACAGGAAGAGAACGAAGGAGTACCAACAAATCAGTGCCAAGGTCGCCAGGGCCAAGAAGAAGGCAAGGAAGACAGGAGATTGGACGCGCTACAAAGCACTTCGCAAGGACATGCTCAAAACGCAAGCCAAAGACCCACAAGACCCGGACTATCGACGGCTCCATTTTGTGCGGTATGCTGACGATTGGCTCGTGGGAGTCATTGGCAGCAAAGCCGACGCCGAGGAACTCAAGCGATGGGTAGAGACGTATCTGAGGGATGAACTTCAGCTAGAGTTATCAGTAGAAAAGACGCTGATTACCAACTCGAAGCAACGGGTACGCTTCCTGGGATACGACATCAAACGCTGGGCAGGAGAACGCATCTATCGCTTCCGCACCAAAAAAGGCCAGGTGATTACCAAACGCACGGGAACCTATCAACTCCGGTTCCTCATGCCCAGAGACAAAACGATGGCGTTTGCAAAGGAATATGGAGATACGAGGAACTGGCATGGCAAGCATCGAAACCGCTTACTCAGACTCAGTGAACTGGAAATCCTCCTGATGTACAACGCGGAAATCAGGGGATTTCTTGGGTACTATGCCCTCGCAGACAACCTTGTTGATGTAGCAGACAAGGTGCTCTGGCTTACCACGAGCAGCTTCTTCTGTACCCTGGCGGGAAAACGGCAGAGTAGCGTGAAGAAAGTGGCAAAAAGCCTGAAAAGAGGGCCTGGACGATATGTTATTACTCTGCAAAAGGAAGGGAAGCCGACGAAAGACTATGAGTTGGTGTCCTCGACTCGGCAACTACAACAAAGAGTAAGCATGTCCCGGCAACTCGACCTCAAACCCAACACCTGGATGTACAGAAATCGAACCGAGTTAGGAAAGCGCCTGCTCGCTCACCAGTGCGAATGGTGTGGGACCCGACAGGGTCAGATAGAAGTCCACCACGTCAGGAAGTTGGGAAACCTCAAAGGAAAGGTCTCGTGGGAACGCCAGATGATTCAGCGTCATCGGAAAACCATGATACTCTGTGCTGAGTGTCATGATGAACTACACGCAGGAACGTTGAGCGAGAAGAAAAAGCGACGGGAAAACGGGAGAGCTGTCTACCCTGAAAGGGGTATGGGCGGTTCGGAGGGGAGTTCAGTGAAACCTGGCGTAGCAATATGTTAAGGCGCACGGTGCTTACCCTACCAGGCGACTCAACAAGGCAAGTGGGGGAAGGTGAAAGCCTTGCAACATTTGCTGACCCACTCGTACAGTGGCAAAGCCCTTGCCATCAGACGAGTGACGGAAAATACTGGCAAACGGACACCGGGGGTAGATGGACAAACCTGGAATACCCCCGAACAGAAAGCCACAGCCATACACACGTTACGGCAACGGGGCTATCACCCGCTCCCGTCGCGTCGTGTCTACATTCCCAAAAGCAATGGTGCGACCCGAATCCTCTAAACCGTGAGTACACGGGGGGTGAGGAGCAGTGTGTTGAAACACTGACAACTGACCTTCTGACGTTGGGCGCAATTCCCAACCAGTTGAATGAGCGACTGATAACGCATCCCTCCTGTAGCGACTGGTCATCAATCAGGAAAGCGGGATGAAAGAGGTGACTCGAACAGAAGCCTACTCTGAGAAAGGTCACTCGTTGGTTATGACGATGAACAGTGTTTCCAACCGGAAACATAAGTGAACGTGCGATGGAACCGCTGTAATAGGGGACCAAGCCGACGTAGGATGACAGGCTTGACCAAAATGGTAACGGCACCGCCAGCGACAACTGGACTGAGGGGAAGGATCGTTCGCCTTTCTCTGCTCATCTAGGAAGGTGCCCGGTGGACAGGCACGCATCTACAGTAACGCAAAACAGAAGGTTGGAACGGGGGAACCACAAGAAGACTCTCACCACATTGGTCGATTGAGTGAGTAGGTACCAACCAATGCCTCTTGTGGGACGATGGTCCAAGAAGCAAATGCCTCTGGGAAAGCCAGAGGATAGGCTGACGTGGACCCTGCTGTATGGAAGGTAGAAAGTAAGTCAGATGAGAGATAGGAAAGCACCGCCTGAAAAGACGAGTGAGACTTGGAACCGTGTGCCCTGGAAGAAACTCGAGCAACACTGCTTCCGCATCCAAAAACGCATCTACCGAGCCAGTCAGCGTGGCAATCAACGAGCAGTTCAGAAACTCCAGAAACTACTGATGAAATCGGAAGCCGCACGCATGCTGGCAGTACGACGGGTGACACAAGAAAACCAGGGCAAGAAAACAGCGGGAGTCGATGGCGTGAAATCCGTCAAACCCAAAGAACGCTTGCACATGGCACAACAGCTTCACCCCAAATACTGGAAGCACAGCAAATCCAAACCGGTACGACGCGTATGGATCCCCAAGCCGGGAAAGGACGAGCGCAGGCCACTGGGCATACCCACCATGTTCGAGCGGGGACGGCAATGTCTGGCAAAACTCGCCCTTGAACCGCAATGGGAGGCATGCTTTGAAGCCAATAGCTACGGCTTTCGACCAGGAAGATCATGTCATGATGCCATCGGAGCCATCTTCAACGGCATTCGCTTCAAACCGAAATTTGTACTCGATGCCGACCTGAAGGCGTGTTTCGACAACATCAAGCAGGAGGCCCTTCTGGAAAAACTGCACACCTACACCGCCATGAGACACGCCATCAAAGGATGGCTCAAAGCGGGAGTGTTGGAAAATGGGGTCTTTACTCCTACGGAAGCAGGAACCCCGCAGGGTGGGACGATTAGCCCATTACTGGCCAATGTAGCTCTTCATGGAATGGAAGAAGTCGTACAAAGCAAACGCAACCGGAAACACCAGGAACAGCCGATCCTGATCCGGTACGCCGATGACCTGGTACTCCTTCATTCAGACCGGGAAAAACTGAAACAAGCAGAACAGAAGCTGATCAACTGGTTAGCCGACATGGGCCTGTACATGAATCCTAAGAAAACGAGGATTACGCACACCTTGACGCCGTATGAAGGCAAGGTGGGCTTCGATTTTCTGGGTTTTTCGGTGCGTCAATTTCCTGTCGGGAAAACACATACAGGGAAAAACACGGTCGGAAAGCCTCTTGGATTCAAAACCATCATCAGACCAAGCAAAGAAGCCATCAAACGGCACATCCTGGCCCTCAATCACCGGATGAAGAAGATGCGATCATATCCGCAGTGGAAACTGATCAAAGAACTCAATCCGGTCATTTGGGGATGGTCAAACTACTACCGTGCCGTCGTGTCCTCAGATACCTTCTCAGCCTGTGATCGTCATGTTTGGTTCCAGCTTCAAAGCTGGGCAAGAAGACGACATTCGAGGAAGAAAAGAAGCTGGATCGATGCCAAATACTGGAAACAGGTGGATGGCAGAGACACCTTCTGCACACCACTGGGAGCAAAACTTCGACTGCACCGAGACACGATGATCCAAAGACATGAAAAGGTGAGAGGGACAGCCAGCCCATACGATGGAAATCTCCTCTATTGGAGTCAACGACTGAAAGCCCACCCCTTGATGCATGCGAGGAAAGCGAAACTTCTTCACAAGCAACAAGGGAAATGCCGCTGGTGCGAACTGCACTTTCGAGATGAGGATATTCTCGAGATTGATCACATCGACCAGAACCACGACAACAACACGTTGAGCAATCTCATGCTCCTTCATCTCCATTGCCACGATGAACGACACTCAAAGCTGACGAAAACGATCATAGAGAAGAAAGTACCCAGCAAGCAGAGGAGGAAATCAGAAAACACACTTCCTGATGGATATTCTCAAGAAGAATGGGATGCCGAAATGACTGTGATCAAAGAACGACTTCGGAAGTTAGAGCAAGAAGGTATCTCTCTCAAATGAGACCGTACACTGAGGAGCCGGGTGCGGAGCAATTCGCATGCCCGGTTCTGGATTGGCGGCGGATGGAGCGATCCATTCGCCGACCATACGGCAAACAACGTCGGCTGGGTATTCTCACGATGCGTGATCGAGCCATGCAGGCCCTCTACCTGCTGGCTCTTGACCCTGTTGCGGAGACGACGGCTGACCCGAACTCGTCTGGATTTCGGACAGCCCGCTCGACAGCAGATGCCATCGAAGCATGCTTCATTGCCTTGTGTAGGAAGGATCGTGCACAATGGATACTCGAAGGCGATATTCGCTCCTGCTTTGACCGAATTTCGCATACATGGCTCTTAGCCCACCTGGTAAATTGGGTCAAACTTCGACCGATTTTGAGGTGAAATGTAGGAAATCAGCGCCAATCATGGGAATCGGCGTTCGTCATCCTGGCCATGCCGCTCCCGATGCGGCTTCTTCCCTTGACCTCTTGTAAATTGGACCCCTTTTATCTAGTGGCGCGAACCTGTCTGCACGCTTTTTGATCCGCGATCACTCCTGCCCGACGCCAGAGGCAGATGCAGACAGGTGGCGCAGAGTCCCACAGCTACCCGCACTGGTGAACCGATCGACCCCTTGCCGAGCCTTAGCCGCTCATCGCCCTCCACGCGCTCGCACACCTCGCGCGCGTCATCGTGGTCGAGCATGCCCGAGAGCCGAACCGAATTTACAGCTTTCAGGAGAAGGAGACCAGGTGTAGCGCGGGACGAGCAAACGGCTTCACCAGGATTCCTAACATTGGCGCCGATTTCCTACATTTCACCTCAAAAATCGTCGAACATTCACGCTATTTACTACTACAGTAGCCTGCATTTAGATACCTCAACTATCCAGCTAGCTGCACAAAAGCTCTACCGTAAAAATGGCTTTAAGGAGACAGGTGAGGTAAAAGTACGTAGAGGCTTCACCGAAATATTTTTTGAAAAGCGTTTGACATAAAAACTGTTTTTACCAGAAAGATCAGTGTCCTCCAATCTCTGCAACCCAATACAAGATCAAACGTAGTTAGAATAGTTATGTTGGCAGTACCGTTCGCACATGTAAAAGATTGAAGGAGTGGAGATATCATGTCGCAACAGATGAATTTTGAAGAAGCCAATCGTCAACAACCAGCTTCCTCTTTTGATAATTATGAAGCAGGTTATCGCGACCCCTTTGTGAACACCTTTGGTACACAAAAAGTCTCAGGACAACCTCTAGGTAGAGGGGCATCGGCAGGTCAACGCCTGGCTCTCGCCATCGTCTCCATATGTGTTCTCATCCCCTTATCTGGCATCATCCTGGGAGTCTTTGCCAGTAGTGGCCTTATCCTGGCCGGGCTAATCGGCCTCGGTGTCGTCTGCTTCACCATCATCGCCGTCAATATTGTCTTCAGTTACAGGCATTAAGCTTCTTCAGCAGAAACAAAGGAGCCCTCTATACCATCATAGTTATTAACATTGCTTTTAACCGTCACTAATCTGCGGCTCCTCATCCCTGGGCGAATAAATCTTCAGGTGCTTGCTGTGGCACGATCACTTTCAAGCTATGAGGTACTATGGTGAAGACGGCAGGGGTATGACCTATGGGATCACCGTCAACCTGCATGGCGATTGGTTTAGATGTATTAATTTCGATGTGATCACAGGTCTCGTAGTCAACCCATTGCTGGCGTCGCTCGTGATGCAACAGGAAGTCCAGGAGTACCAGTACCCGCCGCAGTTTGCTACGCTTGTGTACAACACAGATATCCAGCAACCCATCATCGCAACGGGCTTGCCAAGTAAATTTGACGGCTCCCCCGTACAATTGGGTATTGCCGATCACAATTTGTATCGCTCGCGTCTTGACTTCACGGCCAGCGAACTTCAATGTTGTCGCAAAATTCTCATAGCCAAGATTCATCCAGAAACCTGTAAGCAAATAACCTACCACGCCCAGACGTTTCATTGGCTTTTTTTCAACGGCATGCGTTACCTCGGCATCAAAGCCAATGCCCACCATCAGCAAAAAATAGCGATCGTTCACCTTTCCCACGTCGATGACTCGTGTCTTACCATGCACCAGCACATTTTGTGCCCCGGCAACATTCAAGGGAATTTCCATCTCTCGCGCCCACACGTTTACCGTCCCAATGGGTAACACGCCCAGTGCTGTTTCGCTACCTACCAGTTCCTGAATAACCTCATTAATGGTGCCATCTCCGCCAGCCGCAATCACTATATCTACCTTCTCCTCTACTGCCTCACGTGCAATGTTCAGTGCATCGCCAGCTGCCTGCGTCAGTCGCAACTCAATGCGCCAGCCAGCACCACGCAAAGAGGCCACAAGCTCTTCTATTTGGCGGGTATAGAGAAAATAGCTCCCCGACCTTGGATTGGTGATGACGACGGCAGAATGTGGGTGGGTTGTTATAGTTGAAGTGGGCAGAGAAGGTGAGGTTACTTGCGTGCTATCCTGTTGTGTCATTATGTATCCTCTCATGCAGCATGGTATTATGGTCGCTCTCAGGGAGCAATCTCTAGTGTGTCACTTTATCTACGTCTCGATTGCCCTTTTAGTTTTACTATGAACCGCTAAGCTCATAAACCTCATGTCAATCCACTCTTGGTACACGCGCCAGAATAGCCGAAACGACTTCGTAATTACTGGTTCCCAATCGTTGGGCTACCAGTTCCGCACTCAATGTAGCATTACCTTGTCGTCCAATTAGGACGACCTCGTCGCCCACCCGTACCTGTGGAATGTGCGAGACATCGATCATACATTGATCCATACACACTCGTCCCAGGAGCGGGGCCTCTTGCCCATGAAGCAGCACGGTCCCCCAGTTTGTCGGCCCTCTTCTAAAACCATCGGCATAGCCTACTGGCAGCACCGCCACACGTGTCGGCCTCTCGGTCACATACGTTCCCCCATAACTGATCACTTCGCCCGCCGGTATCAGTTTCACCTGGGCCACTTGTGTCTTGAAGGCCAGAGCGGCGCGGAAGCCTTCGGGGAGTTGCACCTCCGACGATGGATCAAGTCCATACAGTGCAATGCCTGGCCGCACCATATCAAAATGCGCTTCGGGCAGACTCAGTAGCGCGGCACTATTGGCAGCATGCACAAGTGGGGGATGTAGGCCCTGTTGCTCTAATGAATGGAGTACAGTCTGAAAGCGTGCCAGTTGCACACGTACATGGGTCTGATCCTCTATATCTGCCATGGCAAAATGCGTAAAAATGCCTTGCCATTCCAACCTGGGCACGGCTACAATCTCACGTACTAGCATCACCACATCATCCACCTCTTCCGCACGTATGCCTAGTCTCCCCATACCTGTATCTACCTTTACGTGAACCCCGACTACCTTATCCAGGGCCTGGGCGGCACGTGCCAACGCCTGGGCCGCTTCTAGCGAATACAAGGTAATGGTCAGTCCCAGGCGTACGGCTTCGCGCATCTGCCACGGTGGCACGTAGCCGAATACCAGAATGGGCGCACCAATGCCTGCTTCGCGTAGTGGTACAGCTTCACTGACCGTCGCTACTCCCAGCATACTTGCGCCATTCAGCAGCACCGTCCGCGCCACCTTGACCGCCCCGTGACCATACGCATCGGCTTTAAGACTTGCCAGCACCTCTACCTTTGGCCCCACCAGGGTCTTAATGTAGCGTGTGTTATGAGCAATCGCACTCAAATCAATCTCCAGCCAGGTTGGACGCTCCGCACGCATCACTACAATCTGCTTCCATCCGGGTGTCTGGCGTACCAGTTGCTCCCGTGCTCGCTCCGGCTTAGCCATCAATCGCTCCGTCACGCGCTCCATGCGTGCCTCTTCGGAGCCCTTGAGCAAAAGGGATGGGAGGACACCCACCAGGGGTGTTCCTACATTTTGGAGATGCACTTTCTCGATCAGTGAGTATACTGTTTGGGCAGCGTCCTCGTGTGTCGAAGTAAGAATAATCCGTTCTTGTGCTAGGCCTGCTTGTTGCGCCGCCTCGGCCATTATTATGGCATATGTGCCGCGTAAGATCAGGTAATCAACGCACTCAGCAGCCTTTTGTCCCACCTGTTGGTGGGCTTGCTCGGCATAATTTCCTAGCCGTAACATATCACCTAGTATGGCAATACGATAATCGGCTGGTAGGGTCTTGAGGGTTTCCAGTGCGGCAAGTGTGGAAGCGGGTGTGGCATTATGGGTATCGTCGAGGAGTTTTACGCCACCTATGCCTGCCAAGGGACGTAGCCTTCCCGGTAATGGGCGCATGTGTGCTAATGCCTGCTGCACCTCTTCTGCTTTTAACCCACAATACGTTCCTACTGCATAAGCTGCTAGCATGGTCGTTACGTAATGCGCTCCCAATAAACGCGACGACAAATGAGTTCCTACACGTATCTCACAACCAATCCCTTCCCACGTCACCTCTACATTCTTTACCTGCGACGGATGAAGCATCGTGATGGGAGCGGTATACTGCGCTGTTCCCATTACCATCTGGATCAATGCATCGTCGCCATTCACAAAGGCTCTACCATGTTTTGGCAAAGACGTTAGCAGCATGCCCAGTTCGACTGCCAAGCGTTCTATCGTGCCAAAATACTGTAGTTGGGCCGGGCTGATATTTGTCAGCACGCCTATCTGTGGCTGCGTGATGGCGCACAATTCGCTGATCTCTCCTGGATGATCACAGGCCAGTTCCAGCACTGCGTACTCGTGCCGTTCTTCTAGTCTACCCAGCGAAAGCGGTATGCCCAGCAAATCATTATAGTTTTGCCAGCTTCGAAATGTGGCAAAGTTGCGAGCAAGAACAGTCGCAATCGCCTCCTTCGTCGTCGTTTTTCCGGTGCTGCCGGTTACAGCGATCACGGTAGGCTGCCAGCATTGCAAGATAAAGCGTGCATACTGCTGCAAGGCGATACGAGTGTCTCCTACGGTAATTACGGTAATACCGGCCTGCCCCAGTTCTCTGCGTGTCTCTTCTCCAAATGCTGCCAGGGCCTTCTCTTCCAATAAAATGCCTGCAGCTCCCCGTCGCACTGCGTCCAGGACATAGTCATGTCCATCTCCATGTTCTCCACACACGGCTACAAACATCTCTCCCGGCATTAATATGCGTGTATCATGGCTGAACGCTTCAAAACGCTTCTGTCGGCCTGGATGTCTGAGTACTCCTTGTGTGGCCTCAAGCAAATAATTAAGATAGATCATGTAAGCTCTTTCTAAGCCGAAATTTTCGACGTACCCGCACTTTGATCCATACTTTATCATACCGTTCAACTCATATGCGTTTTCATATTCATCTCACAAGGGGCGTTCCTTTTGGGGCATGATGGGAGAGGGGAATAACTAGCCTTTGCATAATCTATTGTTTTGTGCGATACTAGAAGTATGGATACAGTAGTTAAGAGCAACCAAAATATTGTCTATAGTTGCCACTATCACGTGGTCTTTTGCCCCAAGTATCGACGCAAGGTGTTGGTCAATGGCGTCGAGACGCGCCTCAAGACGCTCATCCAAGAAATCGTGGAGAAATGGGGACAAGAATTTGTAGAATGTGAGGTCATGCCTGATCATGTGCATCTGTTGGTCGGATGTGATCCGCAATTTGGCATTCATCGGCTGGTGAAGTTCATCAAGGGGGCGACGTCTCACCAGCTCCGGCAAGAGTTTCCCCTTCTCAAAAAGAAATTGCCCTCGCTGTGGACGAACTCGTACTATTGCGGGACCACTGGGGGCGTGACCATTGAAACCGTTCGCAAGTACGTCGAAAAGCAGAAAGGCAAGTAGGACAGCATGACCAAGAAAGCGTACAGGTATCGCTTCTATCCCACTCCTGCCCAGGCGCATAACTTGGCCTGTACGTTCGGATGTTGCCGCTTCATCTACAATTGGGCTTTGCACAAACGCAAGCGGGCCTACTTCGATCAGGGCATCAAGCTCTCCACGAAAGACTTGTCAGCCGCGATCCCCGCTCTCAAGAAAGAAGAGGGAACGGCCTGGCTTAAAGAGG
>WNFX01004872.1_pt1 | contig 13080 bp, 13 predicted proteins | sample 5400111 | NCBI WGS metagenome assembly WNFX01 (sample SAMN13153363, study PRJNA577476) | soil metagenome | isolation source: 40 cm soil or saprolite under grassland replicate 1 | place: USA:California | collected 2016-06-15
CCCAACAAGCCCAAGAAAGGCCGCCAGCAGGACCCCCGAACCCGCCCGAGCCCGAGAGCCCGGGTCCGATAGCCAATCGCAAAACGCGACTGCCGCCGCTTATCCACGAGCACGCGACAGCCGCGTGACCAGCCCTCATGGCGTAGCTCCGTTCGCCAGAAGGCGGTCGGCTGTTCCGAGCAGTCGGCCGGCCCGCTTCGGCTCACCCGAAGCAAGAAGCTTGCACCCCCGAGCCGCGAATCCATCTATTTATTAAGCTGGCAATAATAGTTGGCGTCCACCGAGACAAACATCACCGGAGGAACGCATGAAAAAAGCAGCGAAGCGCGGCAAATCCACGAAGCGGGCACCGCTAAGGTCGAAGGTCAAGAAAGCGCCGAAAGCCAAGACAAAATCCGCGAGCGCCAGATCCACGGCCCGATCATCAAAATCAAGAACACCGTCTATTCCGAGGGCTGGGTCGAAGCTCAAACGGGTGGCAAAGAAAGCAACCGCGGCGGCAGTAGTCGCGGCCGGCACGGCTGCGCTGGGAACCACCCTTGGCGAGCTGAAGCCCGATCCCATCGAGTGCCGAGGCACCGTCGGTATAGGTCATGATGCGATAGCCCTCCGCTTCGAGTGCGATCGACACCGAAGTGAGAATGTTACGGTCGTCATCAACGAGCGCGATGGTCGGCATGGCCTAACCTTCCGGTAATACGCCCGACGCGAGTCGGAGACTTCCGCCTTGAAGCCTGGGCGGTCGTCCAGAACCAGGGTTCGGTCGAAGTCCTTGGTGTTGTAGATGCGGTCCTCGACCAACTCGCCCTCGCGGTCGAGTTGACCCTTCACCGGCCTGTAGCCTTCTACGTCCCGGTCGATATGAACCTTGACCACCTTGTAGGGCGCGAGGAAGCCGTCGCGGATGCCCTGCTTCAGGGAGTAGGAGTAGACCGGTGGTCCGAAGTAATCGATGTTGGAGACATATTTCGTTTCCTTCGGTGTTGCCGTAAGGCCAATCTGCGTGGCGGCCGAAAAGTATTCCAGAATCTCGCGCCATGCGGAATCCTCGGCGGCGCTGCCTCGATGGCACTCGTCGATGACGATGAGGTCGAAGAAACCCGGCGAGAACTTGCGGAATATCTTCTGCCGCTCCTCGGGACCGGTGATCGCCTGGTACAGCGCGAGATAAATCTCGTAGGCCGTATCGATTGTGGCCGTGTCTCCTTCATGTTCGATCGTCTTGGCTTCGGTCGAGAGCTTCGCCATCGCGGCCCCGAACGGCCTGAAGTCGTTCACCATCGTCTGGTCGATGAGCACGTTGCGGTCGGCCAGATAGAGGATGCGCTTCTTTTGCCCCGCCTTCCACAGCCGCCACAGAATCTGAAACGCCGTATAGGTTTTACCCGTCCCCGTTGCCATCACGAGCAGGATACGGTCCTGGCCCTTCGCGATTGCCTCAATGGCGGCGTTGACTGCGTTGACTTGGTAATACCGTGGGCCCTTCCCCCTGGCGTCGTCGTAATAGTCCTGCAGGACAATCTGCTCGGCTTCCTTCGTCAGGCCCTTCCATTCGCGGTAGCGTCCCCAGAGGTCGGCCGGTGGCGGAAAGTCATCGAGGGACAGGTTCGTCTCGGTTGCGCCGCCCTGGCCGGTACGGTCGTGGAACACGAAACCGTCGCCATTCGAGGAGAACACGAAAGGAATGTGCAGGGTTGTGGCGTAGTCGAGCCCCTGCTGCATCCCGTCACCGATCGCGCAGGTGTTATCTTTGGCCTCGATCAGCGCGAGTGGGATGTTGGGCTTGTAATAGAGGACGTAGTCGGCCCGCTTGGCCTTACCGCGAGTGACCAGCTTGCCGCGAACGATGATGCGGCCCTTGGTGAAGCTCACCTCCTCGCGGATTTGCGACATCACATCCCATCCCGCCCGCCGCAAAGCGGGCGTGATGAACTTGGTGCAGATGTCGCGTTCGCTGAGGGTTCGCTTGTCCAGGTCAGCCGTCCCGTCTCGACCGGCTATGGTTGACCACGGCAGTTATGGCCGAAATATGGCGCCGATATGCTACCCACGCTGGCCCCAGGGGAAGGCGGCGCCGCTTGCGATGGTGGCGGCGCCGTTTCATTTTGGAGCCGGCGCATCAGGCAATACGCGCTGATCCGCTCGTTGGCGCGCCGGGCGGTCGATGAGATCGTCGCCGACGGCTCGATCGATCTTGGCGACCCGCGCATTGCGTCAAGCATTGTGCGAGGTGATCCGGCCGGGGTGATCTCTCGGGACAGCGTTTTCGGGCCGTGATCCCTTGCTGTGTCGATCTGAGGGCGAATCTGCTATCGATCTGTTACCGCCGATTGGGGGGACGGGGCGCTCGCGAGAGACCGAAAATAGCCGACCTGGATGTTCCGAGCCGATGCAGTTTGCGAGCCCGGCCGGCCAAGGTCGTAACGGGCCATTTACCCGTTTCTTCCACTGTGCAAGGGTCGCCCAGCCCAGGAGGTCGATTTGGCTGAAGAATCCAGGGGAGACGGCGGGGGAGTTGCCCAGGAAGTCGCTTTTGACTACATCAAAGGACAGTTCTTTCGCGTAATCCATGCGGATGGCGCGATAGGCGGCATTACCCCCCAGGGCCTTGTCCATATCGGCTTCTTCTCCGAAAGGCCACCCTTTGCCCGGAGGATTGTCCAACGGGCGAAGCCCGATGGCACCTTGGGTGAGACGGTTGTCGAAAAGAGTGTGGTTCGTGATGCTATTGTTAGAGAACTCGATGTCGATGTAATCATGACATACTCGGTTCTCGAAAATCTACACGCCTGGATTGGACAGCGCTTGGAAGAACTGAGAAAGCTCAGAGAAGAACATAGGGTGAGCAATGAACGTCATGGTTAATCTCGCCACGGCAGGCAGCGCGTCGGATTATCGAAGATGGGATTCACCTGTGCCGACAGCCGGCTTTGTGGCCGTTGGACTTGCAATGGCGCTTCAGCAGGCGGTCGGCGTTAACTACCAGCGCGGCGTCACGCCCACGGTCGCCCGCTTCCGACAGCTCGCGGATCAATGGATTGCTGAAACCATCAACATATCTTCGGTTTCGGACATGCTCTTGCATCCCGCCTATCAGGCAATCATTGGTATGGGTCCAGCCATCATCCCGCTACTCCTGGACGAACTCAAGCGGGAGCCGAATCACTGGTTTGCGGCATTGAAGGCTGTCACGGGCGAAAACCCTGTCTCTCCGGCGTACGCCGGAGACGTTGATATGATGGTCGATGCTTGGCTAGCGTGGGCCGAGCAGCGCGGGTATCGCTAGAAATGTTTCACCCGGTCGAGTACCCCAACCTTCAGGCCGAAGGTTGGGTCGTCCGGAGTCCCCCCAGCGCTAAGTACAATTGCATCGCTTGGGCTGTAGGGGAAAACCGCAAATGGTGGTGGCCTGATATCGGACTGCAGTATTACTGGCCGCAAGGTGCTGTCCGCGCGGAAACCGTGGAAGCCTTTGTGCAGGCGTTCGCGCTGATGGGGTTTCTGGAATGTGGGCCCGGTTACGACGTTGGAATTCAACGTATTGCTTTGTATGCTCTGAATGGCGTGCCAAAGCATGCGGCAAAGCAGATTGATGATCGACTTTGGCACAGCAAAATGGGTCGTAACATAAACATCGAGCACACGCTGAGGGGCCTTGAAGGCCCGGTGTACGGGCAAGTAATCAAAATCTTCGGGAAATCCGCTTAGACCTTTAACCAGTTTTGCTTGTACGGGCAAAGCTCGTGGCATCTCGTCAGATCGCAAATCCAAGTCATTCCCTTAGCCGCCGCCACGATCGCCGCCAGTGGGCTTCCTTCGGGCGTGGCGGGGCATCGTACTGCTTCCCGCGGGCTTCCCATGGCGGGATCCGGGAAGCGGAGCGCGAGAAAGCCCGCATTTTACGGGGATTTTTTGGGAAGCACGTCACACATGGAAGATCTGGGAATAGCGCGCCTTGATCTGATCGCTCTGGGCCTCGACCGCGACCGGATCGTCTTTCATCAGCTTGATGTCGCGCAGCGGCTTGCGGCCGGCCTTCTCCTTGACCGCGGGATGCGCCGAGCGCAGGCCCCCGAGGTCCGACATGAGCTGTTGCGCCTCCGCGGAGAACATGTAGCTCTGGAACAGGCGCGCCGCATTGGGGTTCGGCGCGTTCTTGAACACGCCGTTCGGGCCGACGATGAGCGGTGAGCCTTCGGTCGGATAGACGAGTTCGACCGGCTGTCCGGATTCCTTGAGCAGGAAGATGTTGTACTCGTTGCCGTCGGCCATGATCGCGCGCTCGCCGAGCGCGAGCTTCTTGGGCGGGTCGGCCGAGGACTGCACCTGCATGACGTTCTGCTTGGCAAGCTGCTCGAAATACGACCAGCCGAGATCGCGCGACATCTGAAAAGTGGCGGTGAGAATGGTGCCGCTGTAGCCGGGGTGCGCCTTGACGATCTTGCTCTTCCATTTGGGGTCGAGCAGATCGGCGAAGCTCTTGGGCGCTTCCTCTGGTTTCACCAGCGTGGTGTTATAGGCGATCACGCTGAGCCAGGCGCGCCAAGTCGCAAACAGGCCGTCGGGATCCTTGTGCTCGGCCGGATAGAAACGCGCCACGTCCTCCGGAACGTAGGGCGCGAGCAGCCCTTCGCGCTTCCACACGATGAAATGCGCGGCGTCGGAGGAATTGACGACGTCGACGGCGTAGATGCGGCTGCCGTACTCCTGGCCGATGCGCTGGAACACCCGCTCGGCCCCGGCGCGTTCGACCCGGCACGCGACACCTGGATATTTTGCCTCGAACGCGCGGGCGATCTTCTCCGCGACGGGAAGATCGACCGACGTGTACCAGGCGAGCTTGCCTTCCTTTTGTGCGGCGGCGATCAGTTCGGGCGTGATCGCGGCGGCCGGCGGCGCCGCCGCCATCACCCGCGTCTCGGCGACCCCGAGTGCGAGCGCGGCCGAACCGATCAGCACGTCCCGCCGGGAGAGTTTTTTGCCTGGCATCGCGTTTCCTGTGCGTTTCCTACACGGTTCGAGGGAGCTTGATGAAGCGGGCGCGGAAATCAAGCCTCATCACGCGGCGGTCGGAACCGGGCGGCTGACAGGCGCGTTGGCTGGTCGAAGATGCCCCAGGCAAAGATCGGGACCTGAATTCGGCAGCGCCGGGCGCACGAAGCGGAGCTCGCCATGACCATCGCCACTAGCGCGGAGCGCGTCCCCCGCACCATCGAGGAGGAGATCGACCGCCGCATCCAGGCCGAGATCGAACGCACCGTGCGGTGGCATGCGTCCAATCCGCAGCACATCGCCAAGCGGCTTTGCGAGCTCGATGCCGAATGGGACGTCGAGCGCGCGATCCACGCCAATGCTTCGACCCTGGCTTTCGCCGGCATCGTGCTCGGCGCCAGGGGCAGCAGAAGCTGGCTCTTGCTCAGCGCGCTGGCGACCGCATTTTTGTTGCAGCACGCGCTCCGGGGCTGGTGCCCGCCGGTTCCCGTGCTGCGCCAGTTGGGCTTCCGCACCGCCCGTGAAATCGAGCGCGAACGGCAGGCGTTGAAGGCGTTGCGCGGCGACTTCGCGGAGGTGCATGCGGGACCGGAGCCGGGTACGAGGGCTCAATCCGCGCTCCGCGCCGCGCAAATCTAAGACGGCCGGCCACGCGAACAGATCAGCCGTGGCGCCGTTCGAGATCGGCGATCCACCGGAACCCGTCGGCAAGCCCCAACCATTTTCGTTCCATTCGCAGATAGAAATCACGATCCGCGGCGCGTTTCGCCGACGCGGCCCGCTCGGAATTTTCCACCGCCTTGATGAAACAATCCTCGATCTCCGGCACGTCCGACCACTTGCCGGGGTCGACCAGCAGGGCATTTTGCTTGGTCCAGACGTGTTCCTTGCGACAGAACGGGCACTCAACGGTCCTCGGCCCGTCGAAAGCAAGATCGAAATTGTCGGGGTCGGCCTCGATGCCGGTGGAGATGCAACGGCCAGTTCGAGGACACTGGATGAGGACCAGAGTCATTCCGGCCTCCTGCGATGCCTCATCCCCACCCCAGTACAGCCCCGGCCGCCGCTGCAGTCAACCCGGAAGTCTGCCTTCATTTTCCGCATCCATGCTGTTCGTCGCATGCTCCATCTGCGCTGGGATCAACCGGACGCTCCGATCAGGTTTTCCTCCTCGCGTGCCGTACCGGGAACCTTGCGTTTTGCAGGGCCCTGCCGCACAAAGCCTGCGAATAGTGTGGGCCCTCGACGGGACGAGCTCATGATCGACTTTGCCGAGGCGCGGCGGACAATGGTCGAGGGCCAGGTCCGCACCTATGACGTGACCGACCTGCGGGTCTTGGCCGCGATGCTCGAAGTGCCGCGGGAACATTTCGTCCCGGACGAGAAGCAGGCCCTGGCCTATGCCGACGGGGATCTGAGCTTGGTCAACGCGAAGGACGGGCGGGCACCGCGTTATCTTCTCAAACCCGCGGTTCTGGCGAGACTGATCCAGGAGGCGGAGGTCGCGGCAACGGATCGCGTTCTCGATGTCGGCTGCGCGACCGGCTATTCGTCCGCCGTTTTGAGCAAGCTTGCGGGCAGCATTGTCGCGCTCGAGGAAGATTCGCACCTGGCCTCGCTCGCCAGGGAAAAACTCGCCCGCGTTGGGGCGACGAACGTCACGATCGTGATCGGTCCGCTCACGGCGGGCGCGCCGGCACAAGCCCCGTTCGACGTCATTCTGCTCAATGGCGCGACAGAGATCCTTCCCCAAAGCCTGTGCCGACAGCTCAAGGACGGCGGGCGGCTGGCATGCGTGTTCGGCCGAGCACCCGGAAGGGCGACGGTTTACCGGTCGGTTTCCGGACACGTGACGGGGCAGCCGGTGTTCGATGCGGCCGCGCCCCTGCTGCCTGGCTTCGCCAAGCCGCCGGAGTTCGTGTTTTAGCCGCGCCGCAAATCGCGTCGAAATCCCTGAATTTGCACCCGTTGCCGGGCCGGGACTGTGGCGCGAAAGCGCTACCGGGCATCTTTTTTCCGGAAACTCGGGGTCCGGGGGTTTCAAGACTCTACCCGCCCGCCTAAGCTTGGCACGTACTCCGTCACCTCCGGACAGCAAGTCCGGGGGGCGGAACCTGTTGGGGACCGTCGACGGGTGGGTAAGGTGCGGAGCAGGAACGTCCGCCGAGCGATCGGGGCGGCTGCAATCGTCGGCGTGGTGGGAGCTTGGCCGCAGGTCTGCGGTGCCGAGACGATGGAGTCTGCCCTCGTCCAAGCCTACCAGAACAACCCGCAGCTCAATGCCCAGCGCGCCAGCGCGCGCGTGACCGACGAGGCGGTTCCGCAGGCCCTGTCCGGGTATCGTCCGCGCGCCAGCGTGACGGCGACGCTGGGCGAGCAATATTCCGATGTCACGACCCGAGCCAACAGCCAGGGCATCAACACCTACGCGCGCAGCCACGCGACCACCACGCCATACAGCGGCACCGGGACGGTGAGCCAAACGCTGTTCAACGGCTTTCAGACGGCGAACCGGACCCGCGTGGCGGAAAGCCAGGTCTCGGCCGCGCGCGAGGGGCTGCGGATCATGGAGCAGACGGTGCTCCTCGCCGCCGCAACCGCCTATATGGACGTGCTGCGCGATACTGCAAATCTGGAGGTCCAGCGCACCAACGTGCGGGTGTTGGAGGAGACGCTCAAGCAGACTCGCGACCGATTCAACGTCGGTGACTCACCAGGACCGATGTGGCCCAGGCGGAGGCCCAGCTTGCCGCGGGCCAATCCGCAGTGGCTGCCTCCGAATCGATCCTGAACACTTCGCGGGCGAACTACCGGCAGGTGGTGGGCACCGAGGCGGTCAATCTCGCCCCGGGCTCACCGGTCGACCGCTTTTCGCCGCGGGTGCTCTCCGCCGCGATCGATAACGGGCTTTCCGAGAACCCCAACGTGACTTCGGCCATGTACGGCGTCGATGTCGCGCATCTGCAGGTCAAGATCAACGAGGGCGCGCTGTTTCCGAATTTGAGCCTGCAGGGCAATGTGCAGTACGCCAGCTTTCCCCAGCTCTCGATCGTCCACCAGTTCAGCACCTCGGTCATAGGTCAGCTGACGGTTCCGCTCTACCAGGGCGGCGGCGAATTCTCGCTGATCCGTCAATCCAAGGAGAGCCTGTCGCAGCAGCGGCTCAACCTCGATCAGGTCCGCAATCAGACGCGGCAGGCCGTGGTGCAGGCATGGGGCCAGGTCCAGGCCGCCAAGGCTCAGATCGCGGCCGCGCAATCCCAGGTCGCTTCCTCGGAAGTGGCGCTCAACGGCGTCCGCGAGGAAGCCCGCGTCGGCCAGCGCACCACGCTCGACGTGCTCAATGCCCAGCAGGCTCTGGTGAACGCCCGCGTTCAGCTCGTCACCGCGCAGCACGATCGCGTGGTCGCCTCCTACAACTTGCTCGCCGCCGTGGGCAGGCTCTCGCCGCAGGTGCTCGGGTTGCCGACCAGCGTCTACGACCCGATGGTCCATTATCAGCAGGTGCGCGATGCCTGGACCGGCATTCGCAACCCCGACGGGCGCTGAATTGGACTCTGAGCGCGATCGGTGCCCGCGGTCGTGTCCACAGGCCGTTGCTTGCCTTCGATCTGCCCCGTGCCATGATCTTGCGCGAGTGATTCGCTGCACCCGGAGCGGCGATCGCGCGATTCGCGCGGTGGTGAGGATGCGCGCATGACGCAGCCGGCAAAGTCCCAAGAGCCGTCGATGGAGGAGATACTGGCCTCCATCCGGCGGATCATCGCGGATGAGGAAGCGACGAAACCGCAGACGCGAGCGGCGCCCGAGCCGGATCTCGAGCGGTCGGAGCCCGCCTCACTCGGCGTACTACCCGTTGAGCCCGTCGAGCAGGACGAGATCGAGACGGCGCCGGCCGCGCCGGTCGGGCAGGCGCACCCGGATTCGAAGCCCGAGCCCGACAGCCTCGGTCTTGCGGAAAGCATGCCGGATCCCGATGCCGAGGCTGGTTTCTCCGACATCGATGCCTACGCGAACGAGAATTTCGAGGATCCGCCGGTGTCGCCCGCGCATGCCGCCCGGCAGGCCGGCGGACCCTTGCGTGCGCTGGAAGCCCCGAAGCCTTTGCTGTCGGCGGAGGCGACCGATGCGGTCAATTCCGCTTTCGGCACGCTCGCGCATACGGTCCTGGTGCAGAATGCGCGCACGCTCGAGGATCTCGTGAGAGAAATGCTGCGTCCGATGCTGAAAACCTGGCTCGACGACAATCTGCCAAATCTGGTCGAGCGGCTGGTCCGCGCGGAGATCGAGCGCGTGTCGCGCGGTCATCCGGGCTGAAAACGGCCGGGGCGCCGCAACCGGCCGAACCGGCTGGGGCTTTCGGAATTGCTGCCCTCCTCGCCGGACATTGACAGCCGCAAGGCCGCTGGGCTTGTTACCGGCCTTCGCGAGCGCAGCATGATCGAGAAGACCTACAACGCTTCCGAGCTGGAAGGACGCATCTACGCGTCCTGGGAGGCGGTCGGCGCCTTCCGGGCGGGCCGGCCGGAGCGCCGCGATGCGGCGCCGTATTCGATCGTCATTCCGCCGCCCAACGTCACTGGCTCGCTCCACATGGGGCATGCGCTCAACAACACTCTACAGGACGTGCTGGTGCGGTTCGAGCGCATGCGCGGACGCGACGTGCTCTGGCAGCCCGGCACCGATCATGCCGGGATCGCGACCCAGATGGTGGTCGAGCGCCAGCTGATGGAGCGCCAGGAGCCGGGCCGGCGCGCCATGGGTCGCGAGGCCTTCGTCAAGCGCGTGTGGGAATGGAAGGAGGAATCCGGCGGCACCATCACCCGGCAGCTCAGGCGATTGGGCGCGTCGTGCGATTGGTCGCGGGAGCGCTTCACCATGGACGAAGCGCTGTCGCGCGCCGTGCTCAAAGTGTTCGTGGAGCTCTACAAGGCCGGCCTGATCTACAAGGACAAGCGGCTGGTCCATTGGGACCCCAAGCTCTTGACCGCGCTCGCCGACATCGAGGTGCAGCAGGTCGAGGTCAAGGGCCAGCTGTGGTATTTCAAATATCCGCTGGAGGGGCTCGACAACGCCTTCATCACCGTCGCGACCACGCGGCCCGAGACCATGCTGGGCGACACCGCGGTCGCCGTGCATCCGGACGACGAGCGCTACCGGGATCTGATCGACCGGCACGCGATCCTGCCGCTGGTCGGCCGGCGCATTCCGATCATCGCCGACGAATATTCCGATCCCGAGAAGGGCACCGGCGCCGTCAAGGTAACGCCCGCGCACGATTTCAACGACTTCGAAGTGGGCAAGCGTCACGATTTGCCCCTGGTCAACGTCATGGACAAGGAAGCCCGTATAACAACCGATATTTTGTTTGCAGAATACGAACATGAACAGTTCTACAAACACACTCATCCCGAGCGTATTCAGACCACTTTTGCGTCCAAACCAGAGCCCGCTTTGAAGGCGCTCAACGGACAGGATCGCTTCATTGTCCGCAAGGCCATCGTCGAATTGATGCACGAACGCGGCCTTGTCGAGAAGATCGAGTCAACCACGCACGTGGTTCCTCACGGTGATCGCTCTGGCGCAGTGACCGAGCCCTTCCTGACGGATCAGTGGTATGTCGACGCCAAAACGCTGGCGCAGCAAGCAATCCGCGCCGTGCGTGACGGCCGGACCGTATTCGTGCCAAAACAATGGGAGGCGACCTATTTCAATTGGATGGAGAATATCCAACCCTGGTGCATCTCGCGTCAGCTGTGGTGGGGACATCAGATCCCGGCCTGGTACGGACCGGATGGCACAATTTTTGTCGCGGAGACCGAAAAGAAAGCGATTCAGGAAGCTTCGAGCCATTATGGAAGATCAGTGGCGATTGGCTACTCGACTGACATGTCCGTTGAGCAACGGATCGTCGATCAAATAGACCAAAGGTCCTCATTGAAGGAAGATCGGGATCGGGCGCTCGTCTTGACGCGCGACGAGGACGTGCTCGACACTTGGTTCTCCTCGGCGCTGTGGCCGTTCTCGACGCTCGGCTGGCCCGAGCAGACGCCGCAGCTTGAGCGCTATTACCCGACCAGCGTGCTGGTGACCGCGTTCGACATCATCTTCTTCTGGGTCGCCAGGATGATGATGATGGGGCTGCATTTCCTGAAAGAAGTGCCGTTCCGCACCGTCTACATCCACGCGCTCGTGCGCGACGAGCGCGGGCAGAAGATGTCGAAATCCAAAGGCAACATCATCGATCCGCTGGGGCTGATCGAGGCTTACGGCGCCGACGCGCTGCGCTTCACGCTGGCCGCCATGGCCGCTCAGGGGCGCGACATCAAGCTCGCGACCGGCCGCGTCGAGGGCTACCGCAATTTCGCGACCAAGCTGTGGAACGCCGCGCGGTTCGCCGAGATGAACGGCTGCGTGCGCGTGGCGGGATTCGAGCCGCAGGGCGCCACGGAAACGCTCAACCGCTGGATCGCGCACGAGACCGCGGCCACGACGCGCGAAGTCACCGCGGCACTCGAAGCCTTCAAGTTCAACGAGGCGGCGGCCGCGGTCTACCGCTTCGTCTGGAACATCTTTTGCGATTGGTATCTGGAGCTCGCGAAGCCGGTGCTCACCGGTCCCGACGGGCCCGAGAAGGCCGAGACGCGGGCGATGGCGGCCTGGGCGCTCGACGAGATCGTGAAACTGCTGCACCCGTTCATGCCGTTCATCACCGAAGAGCTGTGGCGGGTGACCGGCGAGGTCGGACCGGCGCGCGAGGATTTGCTGATCCTCGCGCCATGGCCGAAGCACGAGGGATTGGAAGATGCGGCGGCGGAAGCCGAGATCGGCTGGGTGGTGGACCTCATTACGGCGATCCGCTCGGTGCGCGCCGAAATGAATGTGCCGCCCGCTTCGCAATTGCCCTTGGTGCTCGCCGCAAGCTCGGCCGAGACCCGGGAGAGGGCGCGGCGCTGGGAGACCTTCATCCAGCGGCTCGCCCGGGTCTCGGGCGTCGGCTTTGCCGAAGCGGTCCCGGCGGGTGCGGTGCAGCTCGTGGTGCGCGGCGAGCTTGCGGCCTTGCCGCTCCAAGGCGTGATCGATCTTGCGGCGGAGCGCGGCAGGCTCGAGAAGGAGATGGCCAAGGTCGCCGGCGACATCGCCCGCATCGACGCCAAGCTCGGCAATTCCGATTTTCTCAAACGCGCGCCGGAGGAAGTGGTCGAAGGCGAGCGCGAGAAGCGCGAGGAAGCCGAAATTAGCCGCGTCAAAATCCTCGAAGCGCTGGAGCGGCTGAAAGGCGCGGCGTAGCCCTTGCGGTCAACATCTTACCGGAACGACCGGCTCAGAAATGTCGAGCCCGCCAGTCCGTACCGCCATGGTTTGTCCGCCGCCTTGGTGATGCCGATCCGCGGCCCGACCAAGATCTCGACCGGACCTTCCCGGGCGCGGAGCGTAAACGGCGGCCGGTCGAGCGCAAGCCGGTCATGCTGACGCGTGATGCCGAGCGCCTCGGTGAGCCGCCCCGGCCCGGAGCAGAGCACGCGATCCTCATCCGTCCCGCGGCGAGACCGCATGGTGGCGACGCCGATCCTCGGTTCGAGCGCCCGGATTAGAACCGCGCTGGCAACACCCTCGCCCTCGCAGACGAAATTGATGCACCAATGCATGCCGTAGGATCGGTAGACATAGGCATGGCCGGGCGGGCCGAACATCGAGGCGTTGCGGGCGGTGCGCCCGCGAAAACCGTGCGCGGCCGGATCCTCGTGGTCGTAGGCCTCGACCTCGACGATCCTGCCGCCGACGCCGTCGACGAGCAACTCGGCCCCGATCAGCTCCGGGGCAACGTCGTGGACGCTGCGCGCGAAGAAAGCGCGGCGGAGGAGGGGCGTTTTGGCCATGGGGGATCTAGAGCCGGTCCGAGCGTGGCTGGATCGTTTGATGGTGCAGCGCACAAAGGCGGCACGCGGCGTTGTGTCTCACCAGCAACACGTTAACAACATTCACGCAACACTCTGTCCGCGCCTGCGGACCGCCGCGATTCCGCCATACAACAAAACGACATCGGATATATTGCCGGATTGGAAATGGATTTCACCCGCCGGCCGA
>WNFX01007803.1_pt1 | contig 13076 bp, 11 predicted proteins | sample 5400111 | NCBI WGS metagenome assembly WNFX01 (sample SAMN13153363, study PRJNA577476) | soil metagenome | isolation source: 40 cm soil or saprolite under grassland replicate 1 | place: USA:California | collected 2016-06-15
GTCTGGCGCTTGATGAGAGACTCTGCCAGGTCACCGAGCGTCGCAGCTATTGCGATTAAAACGCCCAAGAGGATTGCCAGGTACCAGGGAACACCGAGAGGCCAGGAGGTGAATAGAAGGGCTGCTGCGATTGAAAGTATTAGCCCACCCGCTGCCCCTTCCCATGTTTTAGCAGGGCTGATAGCAGGTGCCAGTTTGTGTCGACCAAAGAAATGCCCGGCAAAGAATGCACCAGTATCAAACCCCCAGACACCAAGAAACACCGTCAATACCCACCAGAAGCCAGTACTGACACCCACCTGAGACCCGCGCAATAACAAAAATACACTCAAAGGCCAGCCTATATACACTGGAATAGCCAGGGTAAGAGACCAATCGACCATTGCCCCTTCGAGTTTCTTGCGGAAGAAAAGGAGTGGCAACGTAACGAGCACGGCTGCACTCAGACCAAGCTCAAGAAGAATGATACGCTGCTGAGGCAGCATCGCAGCCACAAGAAAAAGGATGCTTAAGGCAAAACTGACCCATATCAGTGGATGATAGCCTTCGTGGAGCATCATAGTATGAAGTTCGTAGATGCTTAGTATTACCGCAAGTGTGGCTGCAGCGAATCCCCACCAACCACCTAGCCATACAAAAGCCAGTATAACCGGTATGGCGATAACGGCCGTGATTACTCGTTGACCAACAGAGCGATTCCATTGCCTGCTGGCCTTTTCCGATGCATTCGTTTTCACTTCTTGCTCGCTTACAGGTTGCACGCTGCTCCTTATAGCAGCCGTCAAACCATACGAGTACTGGCTGCTATTTTGTTGTGATATGAGGGGAGATACCTCTGCCTGAGATTCTTCACTTCGTTCAGAATGACACTAGAAATGAGGAATGTTACCTCTGCCTGAGATTCTTCACTTCGTTCAGAATGACACTAACAATGCTATTTTGTTGTGATGCGAAGCGTAATACCTCTACCTCTCCTCATTATATACTATGATGCAGAGAGGCGTCCAAAACGGCGCTGCCGTTGGCGGAAGCTCTCCAACGCAGCGCGTAAATCTTCTCGCCCAAAATCGGGCCAGAGAGTGGGCGTCGCGTAATATTCACTGTAAGCTGATTGCCAGAGCAGGAAGTTACTGACGCGCATCTCCCCGGCAGTACGAATGACCATTTCAGGATCGGGGAGATCGCGAGTGTACAAATAGGAACTGATCAATTCCTCGGTGATTAAGTCGGGAGTGCGGCCATCGGTGATAATCTGGCGAATAGCATCCACCAGTTCGGCTCGTCCACCGTAATTAAAGCAGACGTTGAGCCCGATACGGGTATTATTGCGAGTCAGCTCGACCGAGTCGCGTACTGCTTGTTGAATATCGGGTGAGAGGTCTTGTAAACGACCAAGATGACGCAGGCGCACGCCTTCGCGGTGCAACTTCTCTATATCTGAGCGGATGGTCTCCCAGAACAGGCGCATCAACCCCTCCACCTCTATACGTGGTCGGCCCCAGTTTTCAGTAGAGAAGGCATATACGCTGAGCATCTCGATATGTTCATCGACAGCGTCCTCAAGCACCCGCCGCAAGGCATTTACCCCGGCCTTGTGTCCTGCGAGACGCGGTAGGTGGCGTTTGGCTGCCCAGCGCCCATTACCATCCATAATGATAGCGAGGTGACGCATTGTATAAGGCATTTGATTTGATGTTGGCTGATTTGCTGCATCGGATTGCGACTGCGTCTTCTCTTTCCCTTTTGAGGAGGGAAAGAGATGTTGTACCCTGGTCAAGGTTAGACCTCCAAAATTTCCATTTCCTTCGTTTTGCCGACCTTCTCCATTTCGTCGATGAAGCGATCGGTGAGCTTCTTTAAACGATCTTCGCTACGTTTCAGCTCATCTGCAGAAATTTCTTTCTTTTTCTCACGATCGCGCAATTTATCGTGTACGTCACGACGAATATTGCGAATGGCGACTTTGTGCTCGTCCAATTTCTTGTGGAGGATCTTGACCATTTCACGACGACGCTCCTCATTGAGCGGTGGAATAGCCAGTCGAATCACCTGACCATCGTTGTTTGGATTGATACCCAGATCAGATTTCTGAATGGCTTTTTCTATATCAATCAGAAGTTTCCGATCCCATGGCTGAATTACCAACAAACGCGCTTCAGGAATAGAAATTGAGGCGACCTGGTTGATGGGTGTCGGTGCACCATAATAATCGACTGTAATTCGTTCCACAAGCGCCAAACTGGCACGGCCAGTGCGAATTGACGATAGGTCCTGTTTCAGTACTTCGACTGCCTTTTGCATACGTCGATCAGCATCCTCGAAAATATCGTCTACCATCGTAATGCTCCCTTTATAGGGGTTGGAGTGTCACTCCTGCCCCCTGCGTTGTCAATCATGCTACATGGGTGCAATAAATTGGACCTCTACATCATTCAAGTCATGAACAAGCGTTCCGCACTTCTTGCCGCGAATTATAGCTTCGAGCGCACCTACCTCATTCAGGTTGAAGACCACAATCGGCAGGTGGTTATCCTTGCAAAGCGAAAGCGCGGTGCTGTCCATAACCTTCAGTCCCATATTAAGCGCCCGCATATAGCTCAATTCCTCGAACTTCTGGGCATTTGGATTACGCATGGGATCATCGTCATAGACACCATCCACTTTGGTTGCCTTGAGCAACACTTGAGCATTGAGTTCAACAGCACGGAGGGCTGCCGCAGTATCGGTTGTGAAAAATGGGTTTCCGCTGCCCGCTGCAAGGATTACCACACGCCCCTTTTCCAGGTGACGCACGGCCCTACGGCGAATAAACGGTTCAGCCACAGGCGGCATCTCGATGGCGGTCTGCACGCGTGTAACCATACCCAATTTTTCCATGGCGTCCTGCATAGCCAGTGAATTCATAACCGTTGCCAGCATTCCCATGTAATCGGCAGTTGCACGGTCGATACCTGTAGCGGCTGCATCCGCGCCGCGCCAGATATTGCCACCACCGATTACTACAGCTATCTCTATGCCTAGAGCATGCACACGTTGAATCTCACTAGCGATACGCCGCACCGTCTCCGCATCGATGCCGTAGCCCTTGTTGAGACAGAGCGCCTCGCCACTCAATTTAAGCAGTATACGTTGATATGCCAGGGATGAAGTCTTTTGAGACATGCTTTGTGGTCTCCCATGCGCTAATGTAGGGGCGGGGCTTGCCCCGCCCAGAACGGTGTCCCGCCCAGGACAGAGCTCAGTTGGTGATCTTGATGCCGTTATCCGAGCTCGTATCGCCGCCCAGAACGGTGTCCCGCCCAGGACAGAGCTCAGGGCGGGGCAAGCCCCGCCCCTACATTTAGTTATTCCTCGCCCAGTGCAAAGCGACTAAAGCGTCGCAATACAATATTTTCACCGGTTTCGGCAATCACCTTTTTCACAAGGTCGCCCACAATAATTGTTTCATCCTTGACCCAGGGCTGCATCATCAATACCTGCTCACCCAATACCTTCTTGAGCTTGTTGTTAATGACCTCAGCGCGCTTGGCTTCTGGAACGCGTTCCATCGATGGATCTTCCAGAATGACCTTGCGAGCCTCTTCCACAACATTGGCTGGCACGTCTTCAAAGTTGACATACCTGGGTGCAACACCTGCGATTTGCAAGGCAAGGTCACTTGCCAATTGGCGAAAACTCTCGCTACGGGCAACAAAGTCGGTGCTGCAATTAAGCTCTAGCAGTACTCCCAGGCTGTGATTATGGTGGACATAGGAGAATATTCCTCCTTGCTTGGTTTCACGACCAGCAGCCATCATTTTCTCGGCCTTGTGACCGCTCCTGGAATCAAGCCATTTGACAGCTTCCTCCCAGCTCTTCGACTCGGTTAATGCATTCTTGCAATCGGCAAATGTTGCGCCTGTTTCGTCACGCAACTTCTTGACGTCGGCAGCAGTGTAGTCCATAATCTGTTTACTCCTCAATCTCTCAGTTTTATCATACCCAGGCCGTAGATGAAACTTCAATCGCCTCTGTCCATCTTTTTTGGTCCCTGAGTGCTTGACAAAAATGTCCCAATATGATACCGCGTACAGGATAAGGAAGGAGATCACTCTCCGTACAAATCTCATAACTCCGTCCCCGCTTGTATGTAGTATCATCGCGCATACAATATGAAGCGGGAGAAGGAACACGGTTCTATCTCCCGCCTTTAAGTTATAGATATCTCCCAACCTGCTTTTACCTGAGTTTATGCAGGTATTGGAAATCTGATCTTAGATAGGTCCGGGGTGGCTTTGCATACAAGAGCCACCGTCCCTACTTTGCCTCTTCCGCAACGAGTTCGGGTTCAGCAGATGTTTCAGGAGTCCCTTCCAGTATTTCTTCTGCTGGAGCGGATAAAGAAGCACCCTCTACTTCGCTGGCAGAAGGCTCTTCTGGCGCACCCGCTTCAACTTCCTCTGGCTCACTGTCTTTCTGTTGAGCTTCCAGTTCGCGACGACCTTCAATGACGGCATCGGCGATTTTGGCACAGAACAGGCGAACAGCACGAATGGCGTCGTCATTGGCAGGAATGGGATAATCTATCTCATCAGGGTCGCAGTTTGTGTCAGCAAGAGCGATGATAGGAATATCCAGGCGGCGAGCCTCTAGCACGGCGGTGCGTTCCTTGCGTGTATCAATGACGAAGATTGCATTCGGTAGGCGTCGCATATCTTTGATACCGCCCAGGATGCGCTCCAGGCGTGTGATATCGTCTTGCAAATGCTGCACTTCTTTTTTAGGTAGGCGTTCGAAATCTCCCCGTTCGCGGCGAGCCTCTAACTCGCGTAAGTAGCGAATGCGCAATTGAATGGTCTGGAAGTTTGTCAGCATACCACCTAACCAGCGTTGGTTGACAAAGTACATGCCACAACGCCTGGCTTCTTCAGCTACAGCTTCCTGTGCCTGCTTCTTGGTGCCCACAAACAGAATGGTTCCACCGTCAGCAGTAAGTTGTTCTACAAATTTATACGCCTCATTCAGGCGCGATACCGTCTGCTGCAGGTCGATGATATGGATGCCGTTGCGATCCATAAAGATGAAAGGTGCCATCTTGGGGTTCCAGCGACGGGTCTGGTGCCCAAAGTGAACGCCAGCTTCGAGAAGCTGCTTCATTGAGATAATGTTTGCCAATAAATGGATCCTCCCTTTTTGATCCTCCGCTCTTTTCTTATCAACGCAAGGGTTCCTATATAGATATAAAGGGTCATTGGTGAAAACATTTCTTCACTTAACCCCTACCTACTTACCACCGTATCTTCAATTCGTCAGATCGAGGTACACCAGGGCTATTTCGTCGATCGAAGAGCGTGCGTATTTGATGCATGATTATTTAAGCGCGAGACACGTCTCCCGCCAGAATGTGAGTATATCACAGAGCAGGTGAAGACGCAAGAAAAATGGGCCATCTTTCAGCGAGTGGGATTGACCGCGCGAAGCAGGCTAGTCTATAATACGGTATCGGCTGAATAATACAGCCAGCTATCTACAGTTGTCGTCGGGTGGCCTGAGCCGGATGCTCGGGCAGAATAGGGAAGTCGGTGTAAATCCGACGCAGTCGCGCTACTGTAACTGGTGAGTCACTCATCCTCTCGTCTGACGAGAGCCAGCCACTGTCCCACCATTGAATGGGATGGGAAGGCCAGGTGAGGAGCGTTTGGAACCAGGAGCCAGGAGACCTGCCCGATGCAGTATGCTCATGATCCTTCGCGTAAGAGGAGCGAGCCGCCGAGACATCGATGGTCTGAGTGAAGCGAATCATTTCGCCTATGTCTTCTGGTTGACCTCCATCCCACACGAGGTGACAGCGGGCGTTGACACGTCTCGGAGGTTAAGCACTATGCGCTCTCGTATCATCTCTTCTCGTTTTTGCTTGTCGTTACTCCTTTTCTTTCTTGTCTTTCTCGCTGCTTGTGGGGGGACCAGTCAAAATTCTAGCTCCACTCCGTCGCAGACACCTACTGAAACGCTGGATGCTTACGGAACGCCGATCGTGTTCCCGACGAAGGCGCCACAGCGAATCGTTTCACTGGTGCCCAATATCAGCGAAATACTCGGATTTTTGGGTCTGGGAGGCCAGGTAGTTGGTGTTGATTACTACACGAACTATCCGACTAATTTGACATCGTTGCCCAAAGTTTCGGATGTGAATGGAAAGTATAACGTTGAGCAGATTGTAGCGCTCAAGCCTGATTTAGTGCTAAGCTATGGCGAAGATACCAAACAGTACGATGCCCAACTCCAGAATGTGGGTTTGCATGTAGTAGACCTGCCTTCCGGCAATCTGAGCTTGATACTTCAGGAAATATCGACAGTAGGTCGTCTGACATTCACGGAGAATGCTGCAAACAATCTCGTAAGCCAACTTCAACAACAAATCGATACTATTAAAGCAAAGGTGACAGGCACAACCGCTCCGAAAGTGTTGATTGAGTCGGACTATAGCACACCAGGCAAGCCATATGTCAATGGGGGTGGCTCTTTTGGTGACGAACTCTTACAGGATGCGAATGGCATAAATATCTTCCATAATAATACCAGTGGCGTCGGTTTTCCACAGGTGACTGATGAAGCTATTATTAGCGCGAACCCGCAGTTCATCATTCTGACTGAAGACCCGGCGTATGGTGGCAATGTCAGCGCAGTCTATAAGCGCGCTAACTGGGGAAGCATCGATGCGCTCAAGTTACACCAGGTCTACCGCATCAATTCTAATATTATTGGGCGTCCAGGTCCACGCCTGGTGCAGGGGTTGCAATGCCTGGCCCAGATTATTCATCCAGACAAGTTTTCTGGTGCATTGCCGGGGTATTGCACTGGAACTGTATGAGTTGGTTGTGCAGGAGCATTCGCGTAGCATGCCTTCTTCCCCGTTTCCCACATTGCACAGGAATGGTGTGAGTTTCATTGTGTAGGAGCGAGGAGAAGAGGCAGGGGCAAGTGAAAGTGTGCAAGGCAAGAGACAGGACGGGGCAAGCCCCGTCCCTACATTACGGTTATCGTTCTGGCTTCGTCGGTCTGAAATGATAAAACGGATGAAACTTGCGACACAGGAAACTGAATCAAAACGGATTCGAGGAGGTGTGCGGGCGTTGCCTGCACCATTCCTCTTATTGGCGTTGAGCTGCCTGTTGCTTGTCGTCATTTTGCTGGCGGCTAGTTTTGGTTCAGTACCTATTCCTGTTGGCACCATCTTGCAGATTCTCTTGAATGGTACTGGCCTGTTCCATTTTGCCCGGCAGTGGGATATCACCGCGGAAGTAATTGTGTGGCAGGTACGTATGCCGGTCGTAATTGGGGCCGCTCTGGTCGGTGCTGCGCTGGCTGTCGCAGGCGTTCTCTTTCAGGGCATGTTGCGCAATCCCCTGGCTGATCCCTATCTCATTGGTTCCTCGTCTGGCGCGGCATTGGGAGCGGCAATAGCTTTTGTGCTGCCAGTCGATGTCATCTATGGATCGTTCTTTCCATTGACGCCTCTCCTGGCATTTGTGGGCGCAATGCTGACGGTGCTGGTGGTGTATGCTATCGCTCGTGTTGGTGGGCAAACTCCTGTTGTGACACTATTGTTGGCCGGCGTCGTCATGAATGCTGTCCTGGTAGCGTTTCAGACACTCATATTGACGCTCAGCCCGCATGCTCAGTTTAGTGTGCAGGCCCTGTTTAACTGGCTATCCGGTGGAATAGCTGTAACGAGCTGGTCGCCAATTGTTGTAGTTGGCGTGATTTTTCTAGTTGGTATGGTGTTCTCTCTGATGCTCTCGACGGTGCTAGATGCTTTCGGATTGGGTGAAGAGAGCGCAGCACACCTTGGATTGCATGTCGAACGCTATAAATTACTGATCATCATCGTAGGATCGCTTTTAACGGCTGCGGCTGTCTCTATCAGTGGGCTGATTGGTTTTGTGGGCCTGGTGACTCCCCATGTGATGCGGCTCTTGCTTGGCCCACGTCACCGCTTACTACTTCCAGCATCCGCGCTGGGCGGCGCAATTTTTCTGGTACTGGCTGATCTGCTGGCGCGTGTTGTAATCGCGCCTGCCGTTTTGCCGATAGGTGTGTTCACAGCACTGGTGGGTGCGCCCTTTTTCCTGTTCCTACTCAGAAACAATAAGCGAGTGTATCGATGGTAGTTGAAAATCCAGGGACACAATTGATTGCGCCAGTCTTAATAGAGATCAACGGCGTTACTTTCGGGTACGAACGCGAGCCACTTCTCTACGATGTGCACGTGCGGGTTCGCGAGGGCGAGATGGTCGGGTTATTGGGGCCAAATGGATCAGGCAAAACGACCTTGCTTCGCCTGGTAAGCGGCGTCTTACATCCGCAGCAGGGAACGGTTGTATTGGAAGGACGTGATTTGCAGGATTGGGGGCGGCGCGGCATTGCTCGACGTCTTGCCGTAGTTCCCCAGGAATTGCACGTACCCTTTGCCTTTACTGTTGAGCAAATGGTAAGCCTGGGACGCACCCCTTATGTTAACCTGCTAGGATCAAGAAGTGCACAGGATGCGCTCATTGTACAGGATGCGATGCATGCTGCCGATATTACTGCGCTGGCTCAGCGTATCTTCAATGAATTGAGCGGGGGTGAACGACAGCGGGTGATGGTGGCAATGGCACTGGCGCAACAACCCAAATTGCTACTGCTCGATGAACCGACGACCCACCTGGACATCAAATATCAGATTGAAATTCTTGAGCTGGTGCAGCGACTTAACCGCGAACGTCGTGTAACCGTCATTGCTGCTATGCATGACCTGAACCTGGCAGCGCGCTATTTTCCGCGTCTCCTGCTGTTCCAGCGTGGTGTAGTTGCCGACGCTGGTCCTGCCGAGGTTTTGGAACCACACTTGCTCAAACGGGTCTATGGCATTGATGTACAGGTAGGTATCCTGCGTGGCGCGGAGCATCTGAGTGTCTTACCTCCAGGCATTGATGCTGTAGAAGACGAACGAGCAGAGGAATTGCAATCTCAAGTGCTTGTAATGGCAGGTGGCGGTTCGGGCGAACGATTGATGCGCGCATTAGCGGACGCTCATATACCTTTCATAGCGGGTGCGCTCAACATCGGCGATAGTGACCATACCCTGGCGCTGCGCCTGGCCAATGAGGTAATCACAGAGCAGCCCTACGCGCCAATCTCACCGGCAATATTGGAACAAGTGCATAAGAGCCTGGCGAAGGTGACGCTGTTGATGCTTTGCCCGATGCCTGTTGGACCCGGCAATCTTGCTTTACTACAAGAGGCGCTTACAGCAGCCAAACACGGTGTAAAAGTACTCATGCTTGCTCCCCCTGTAGCTGCTACAAGTATTAATGGTGATGAGCAAGCCACCATCGGCGCTACCAATGCTGTTGATGATGTGTTACAGCAAACAGGCATAGCCAATCGTGATTATACCAATGGTGAGGGCGTGAGATTGGTGCGTGACTTGCTGCAAGCAGGGGCTATTGTAGTGGAGTCTGTAGCAGGGGCGGTAGATGTGGCAAAAAGATATACCAGATTTCCTGGCAAATAATTCACAAATTTTACATAATTTTACTTGCAAGCAGCATTTCTTAGGAGTATACTCCACGTTGGACAAATTGAATGCCATTTTGATGGAGCGCACCGATTGTTTTTGTGAAGGAATGACAGCGAATCATCACTCTATAGAAGCTGAATGACATGGATGAGGAAGTAAAAGCGACCGTGATGCTGCGCCTGCCCTCTACGTTAAGCGCCTACAGCGGGGGCAAAAGTCAGTTACTTTTGCGGGCCGGTACAGTAGAGCAACTTTTGCATGAGCTGGAGCACCAACATCACCAGGTTTGGGAGCATCTCTGCACAGAGCACGGTCATGTAAGGAATCACGTCCAAATTTTTGTAAACAATGTACTGATTACGGGTGATGATGGATTAAAGGTATTGCTCAAGCCTGGACAGGAAGTGGTTGTATTACCTAACGCGATTGATGCTTGAAGAAAGAATTCGTCTACGCGGGTGGATTAAATCGTACCATGGATGGATGTGAGCTTTTTTTCATGAAGACCGAACCACCAAAAGAAACCTTTACCGACCAACCTGGTCAAGCGACATCACCAACCACCTCCGAAGTTGCACATCCTACTAAGCATCGACTTGGACCCTGGAGGGTACTACGTAACCGCAACTATTCACTGCTCTTTTGGGGCCAGTTGATCTCTTCAGCAGGAACACAGATGCAAGTAGTGGCTGTGGCATGGCAGGTCTATCTGCTGACTCATTCGGCCGTTGCTCTGGGTTTGATCGGACTTGTTCAGGCAATCCCTCGTTTGATCTTTTCCCTGGTGGGTGGTGTATTCGCTGATGTATTTGATCGGCGCAGATTGCTGATTGTGATCGAGATAGTACTCGCAACGACGTCAGCCGTGCTGGCGCTTTGTACGGCATTTCAAGTAATCAATATATTTATCATTTACGTTGTTGTGCTGATAGCTGCCAGCGTTTCCTCCTTTGAATTTCCCACCCGGCAAGCGATGATCCCTACTCTGGTACGCCGTGAAGAAATGTCCGACGCCTTGTCGCTGAGCATGGTTATGATGCAGTTGACCTTTATCATCGGCCCGACCGTTGGTGGTTTCGCCATTGCCTGGATTGGAGTTGCAAATACCTACTGGTTCGATGTCATTTCCTATTTTGTCGTTATCGGCTCATTGCTGTTGATGATAGTACCGCGAATTCCAACCGAAAAGCGAGCGCAGGTGGGCATTGGTGCGCTCATAGATGGTATGAAATTTCTGCGAGCGCACCCGGTGATCCTGGCTGTGCTCTCACTCGACTTTTTCGCCACGTTTTTTGGTTCGCCGCGAGCGCTTCTACCTGTCTATGCCAGTGATATCATGCACATTGGCCCCCAAGGACTTGGCATATTAATTGCGGCGACCTCTATTGGTGCAGTTGCTCTGGCGCCTTTCACAGGACTGATTGGACGCATTACCCGCCAGGGTCTTGGAGTCGTGCTTGCGATTATCGGCTGGGGGCTATGCATTATGGCATTTGGTCTCTCTCCTACACCTTTATGGCTTGGAGTTCTTTTCCTCGCTGGAGCAGGCGCGGCAGATATGGTCAGCATGGTTCTGCGCGGCCTGATCATACAGCTAACAACTCCTGATGAGCTTCGCGGTCGTATTAATTCCGTCAACGCTATGTTTGTCATTGGCGGCCCCATGCTTGGCCAATTCGAATCAGGCCTGGTCGCTGGCATATTTTCCCCTGAATTCTCGGTAGTGAGTGGCGGTCTCGCCTGTATCCTCGCCACCCTGGCTATTGTCGCTCTTGTCCCGAGTCTCTTACGTGTGAAGGTGAAATAACCTCCAATATTATGGGTTGTTTTCAAGCACCGGCGCAGCCGGTGCTTGAAAACAACCCATAATATTAAAATGCTTGTGTTTCTACTTCAACTCATGCATAATACGTCTAATAAAATACCGAGGAGGCACGTGATTTTATGCTGGCAAAGGTACGTAGCTGTGCAGTCGTTGGATTAGAGGGCGCACTGGTCGAAGTAGAGGTCGATCTTTCCAACGGCCTGGCAGGCTTTATGATTGTTGGACTCCCAGATACCGCGGTAAATGAAGCCAAAGATCGGGTACGAGCGGCAATCAAGAATAGCGGCTGTCTTTTCCCCTACAAACGCATCACTGTCAATCTTGCCCCTGCTGACTTACGCAAAGAAGGCCCATCATATGATCTTCCTATAGCCATTGGGATATTGATGGCATCAGGACAGATAAACCTGGATGAGGAGATATCGGAGTATCTCTACCTGGGAGAACTTTCACTGGACGGAGGCGTTCGCCATACCAATGGCATACTGCCAATGGTAGCATTAGCGCGAGAGAAGCATGTCAAAGCAGTTTTTGTCCCGGCAGCAGATGCTATGGAAGCAGCGCTTGTGCAGGAGGTGACGATCTACCCGGTCGAGACGTTAGGGCATCTTGTCGCCCATCTGAATGGTGAGCGGCAGATTGAACCATATATTGCTGATCCGCGCATCCTGGATAATGCGGAAACAGATGTATACGCTCAGGATATGGCGGCGGTTCGTGGACAGGAACATGTCAAACGTGCTCTAGAAGTTGCCTCGAGCGGTGGGCACAATGTCTTGATGAGCGGCCCTCCTGGTTCTGGCAAAACGTTGTTAGCTCGCGCAACCCCCTCAATTCTGCCACGCATGGTGATCGAGGAAGCTCTGGATGTCACGAAAATATATAGTGTCACGGGCATGTTGCCTTCGGAAACCCCACTTGTGTTACAGCGACCATTTCGTGCGCCTCATCATACTATCAGCCATGCAGGTTTAGTCGGTGGTGGTCGTATGCCGCGCCCCGGCGAAATCAGCCTTGCCCATCGCGGCGTACTTTTCTTGGATGAACTACCCGAATTTGGGCAAAACGTGCTCGAAGTTTTACGTCAGCCCTTAGAGGATAAGATTGTAACGATCTCGCGTGCCCAGGGTACGGTGACTTATCCCGCAAATTTTATGCTGGTTGCGGCTATGAATCCCTGCCCCTGCGGGTATTACGGAGATCCCGTCAAAGAGTGCAGTTGTTCCGCCATGGCGATCGCTCGCTACCAGAAGAAGATCAGTGGCCCTCTCATAGACCGTATCGATATCCACGTTGAGGTTCCCCGGGTGGATTATGAGAAGCTGGCCGACAAGAGACAAGTCGAAGATTCAAAAACCATCCGCGCTCGCGTGCAGGCAGCGCGAGAACGCCAGTTGGAACGATTTAAGGGAACGAAGTTGACCTGCAATGCGGAGATGGGGCCAACGGAAGTGCGGGAGTTCTGCCAGACGGATGCATCGGGGGAGAAGTTGTTGAAGGCGGCGGTACAGCAGTTGCATTTGTCGGCCAGGGCGTATCACCGGGTACTGAAGTTGGCAAGGACGATTGCGGACCTGGCAGGGAGCGAGATGATACAGGCGAATCATGTGGCGGAGGCGGTGCAGTATCGGCCGAGGGTGGGGATGTAGACAGTCGAACTACCAATTCTGTCTTCTCTGGTTTTTTTCTATATGAAAAAAGGATTCA
>WNFX01012874.1_pt1 | contig 13076 bp, 13 predicted proteins | sample 5400111 | NCBI WGS metagenome assembly WNFX01 (sample SAMN13153363, study PRJNA577476) | soil metagenome | isolation source: 40 cm soil or saprolite under grassland replicate 1 | place: USA:California | collected 2016-06-15
CGCAAAAGTATGCTTACGACGATTTCGTGGAAGCCTCGACTGCAGCCCGCTATCAGAGCCTCGCCGGCGAGCGCGGCGGCGTGTTCCGAGATCCGCCACAGGTGCGAGAAATGGGGAAGCGCTATCTGCAAATCCGGGGTGACGCGATGAAGCACTGCGGCGTGCCGCGCTAGCCCGAGCACACGCTTGCGGCGGCGCAGCATGGCTTCTGCGGCGCTACCTCGGCCTGAGTACTCCCCGCGCCCGCATGACTCCCATTTTTTGACCCAGCGAACCCCGCGACTGTTCGCTTTTGGAACAGTAAGGGGCGGTGCGCGTTCTGCGCGGAAAAGCGTCCTCGCGAGAGATGCATTTTCCCCAGCGCGGGTATAAAGTTTAAGAAGAAGTGCGCAGGGTCCTTGTTGTGCGCCGCGTAAGTGTTATGCGGTCCACCAATCAGCATGCAAAGGAGGAAATCCAGATGGCATCAATACGCACGTACAAGTGGGGCGTTCTGCTCGGCCTCGCTGCTCTTCCTGGGCTCGCGCTCGCCAATCAGGAAGTCATCAAGCTCACGCAGGACTCCAAGAACTGGGCGATGCAGGCGGGCAACATGCAGAATCAGCGCTACAGCGCGCTCAAGCAGATCACCAAGGAAAACGTCAAGAACCTGCGCGTCGCCTGGACGTTCTCCACCGGCGTCTTGCGCGGCCACGAAGGCGGCCCGTTGGTGATCGGCGACATGCTGTACGTCCACAGCCCGTTCCCCAACAAGGTGTTCGCCATCAGCCTCGCCGATCAACAGATCAAGTGGAAGTACGAGCCGAGGCAGGACCCGACGGTGATTCCGGTGATGTGCTGCGACACCGTCAACCGCGGCCTCGCATACGCCGACGGCAAGATTTTCCTGCAGCAGGCCGACACCAATCTCGTCGCGCTCGACGCCAAGACCGGCAAAGAGATGTGGAAGGTCAAGAACGGCGACCCCAAGGCCGGCGGAACCAACACCAACGCGCCCCATGTCTTCAAAGACAAGGTGATCACCGGCATTTCGGGCGGGGAGTTCGGCGTGCGCGGGTTCGTCGCCGCCTACGACATCAAGAGCGGCAGGCAGGTGTGGAAAGGCTACAGCACCGGGCCCGACGCCGAGATGCTCATGGATCCGGACAAGACCATGACCTGGACCGACGGCAAGATGGCGCCGGTGGGCAGGGACTCGTCGTTGAAGACCTGGCAGGGCGATCAGTGGAAGATCGGCGGCGGCACGACCTGGGGCTGGTACAGCTACGACCCGAAGCTCAACTTGATGTACTACGGCTCGGGCAACCCCAGCACCTGGAACCCGGTGCAACGCCCCGGCGACAACAAGTGGTCGATGACGATCTGGGCGCGTGACGTGGACACCGGTCAGGCGAAGTGGGTGTACCAGATGACGCCGCACGACGAGTGGGATTTCGACGGCGTGAACGAGATGATCCTCGCCGACGGCATCAGCGTGAAGGGCAAACCGCGCAACGTCCTGGTGCATTTCGACCGCAACGGGTTCGGCTACACGCTGGATCGCGTCACGGGCCAGCTGCTGGTCGCCGAGAAGTACGATCCAAAGGTGAACTGGGCGACGCACGTCGACATGAAGACCGGCCGCCCGCAGGTCGTCGCCAAGTACAGCACGCAAGCGCAGGGCGCGGACGTGAACACCAAGCAGATCTGCCCCGCGGCGCTCGGCACCAAGGACCAGCAGCCGGCTGCATACAATCCGGCCAACAAGATGTTCTACGTGCCGACCAACCACGTGTGCATGGACTACGAGCCGTTCAAAGTCGAGTACACGGCCGGTCAGCCGTACGTGGGCGCGACGCTGTCGATGTTCCCAGCGCCGGGCAGCCACGGAGGCATGGGCAACTTCATCATGTGGGACGCCGGCACCGGCAAGATCGTGAAGTCGAAGGCCGAGAAATTCTCCGTGTGGAGCGGCGCGCTCGTCACGGCAGGCGGCATCGCCTGCTACGGCACGCTCGAGGGCTACGTGAAGTGCGTCGATGCCAACGACATCAGCAAGGAGTTGTACAAGTTCAAGACGCCCTCCGGCATCATCGGCAACCTGAACACCTGGCAGTACAAGGGCAAGCAGTACATCGGTGTGCTCTCGGGTATCGGCGGTTGGGCCGGCATCGGTCTTGCCGCGGGCCTCGAGAAGGACACCGACGGCCTGGGCGCGGTGGGAGGCTACAAGGAGCTGAAGAACTACACCGAGCTCGGCGGCGTCCTCACTGTCTTCGCTTTACCGTAAGACTCATAGCATCAAGCATTAGGAGGCTGACATCCTTCGGGGTGTCAGCCTTTTTGATCTCGTAGAGATCGCTGAGCATGAAGAACACACAATTCATCGCCGGGATCGCATTCGCGCTCGCCGCGTTGGCACCGCGCTACGCCGTCGCGGCCGACGACACGCCCTACAAGGTCGCCGACGGAAACAAGGTCGACAAGATCACGCTCGAGGGCTGGCGTACCTGGCGTGCGCTCGCCTGCGAGCGCTGTCATGGCGCGCGGCAGGAAGGCCTGGTCGGGCCGCCCCTGGTGGAGAGCCTGAAGCGGCTCTCCAAAGAGGAGTTCAAGCAAACGATGATGAAGGGGCGCCCGGAGAAGGGTATGCCCAACTTCGACGGCAGCAAAATGGTCACCGAAAACCTCGACGGCCTCTACGCGTACCTGAAGGGACGCTCCGACGGCGCCATTCGGCCCGGCCGCCTCGAAGAGCTGAAATGAGCTTCCCCCGGCATGCCATCGAGCTCGCCATGGCGGCCGCCTTACTGCTTCCGCGGTTACCAAGCGCCGCCGAATGGCCCGGCTACGAGAAGCTGACGCGCGAACAAGTCATCGCGGCGTTGGCTAAAACTTCGGCTTCCGCTCCGGTCGATTTGTATTCCAAGAACCTCTCCGGGCTGGACCTGTCAGGCATCGATTTCAAAGGAGCGAATCTCGCGGCGGCGGTCCTCAACCGCAGCAACCTTGCGAGCGCCAACCTCTCCCGGTGCAATCTCACGGTCAGCTTTGCCGAAGGCACGAACCTGACCAACGCCAATCTGCAGGGCGCGATGATGTTTTCGATGCAGCTTCAAGGCGCCAACCTGAAGGGGGCGAACCTTTCGGGCGCGCGCTTGATCGGCGATCTGAGAAAGGCGAATCTCGAGCAGGCCGTGCTCGCCAAGGTGGATGGCGCGGCGGACATGAAGAACCAGTCGATGGGGCTCATGCGGGCGAATATCCTCTCTGCCAACCTGAGAGGCGCGGATCTTTCCGGGTCTGATTTCTCCCGCGCTGATTTCAGCTTCTCGGACCTTTCAGGCGCCAACCTGGCCGGCGCCAAACTGAACGGGGCGGAGTTCAGCGGCACCGATATGCGCGGCGCCAACCTCGCCGGCGCCGATTTGAGCGGCTCGAACTTCATCGACACCGATTTCACCGGCGCCAATCTCGCCGATGCGAATTTCACCGCCGCCACCTTTCGCAGCGTAAGAGGGATCGACCGCGCGAACACGCAAGGGGCGCGCGGACTGCCGGCCCGGACGAGATGACCCGAAAGACCCCCGAATACTTTATCGGCCTCGACGCGTGCGCTCCGCGGCGCTCGCGGCGCCCGCGGCGCCGGGCATTCGTCATAGCGGCGGCTCTGCTGCTGTCGCTCGGCGCACCGGCGCAGCAAAGCGAGACGGTCGACGGCGACCGGGTGCTGCGCGTCTGCGAGGACCCGAACAACCTTCCATTTTCCAACCGCGCGGGCGAAGGCTTCGAGAATAAGATCGCCGAGCTCTTCGCGCGCGAACTGGGATGGACGCTCGAGTACACGTGGTTCCCGCAGCGCATGGGATTCATTCGCAACACACTGCGCGGGCGCGATCCCGATTCCAACCGCTTCAAGTGCGACCTGGTATTGGGGGTGCCGGTCGGCTTCGAGCTTGCGTCCACCACCAAGCCCTACTATCGCTCGACTTACGCGCTCGTCTATGCGAAGGGAAAAGGGCTCGATAGTGTAACCGTTCCCGAGGGCTTGCTCAGGCTAGAGCCGTCGAAGCTGAAATCGCTCAAGCTCGGCGTATTCGGGCAATCGCCCGCGGCCGATTGGCTGCTCAAGCACCGCCTGTTCGATCAGGTCGTTTCCTATCAACGCCAGTCCGGCGATCCCGAGCGCTATCCGGGAGAAATCATCGAGAAGGACTTGGCGACCGGCGCGATCGACGTCGCGTTCGTATGGGGACCGATCGCCGGCTACTTCGCGAAGAGCGCGACCTCCGCTACGGTGGCCGTCGTGCCGTTCCAGCCGGACCCGGAGATCCAGTTCGACTTTCGCATCGCGATGGGCGTGCGCTTCGGCGAGCGCGAGTGGAAGGAAAGGATGGAGCGGTTGATCGACGCCAACCGCCCTCGCATTCAAGCAATCCTCGCCGCTTACGGCGTGCCGCAGCTGGATAACGACGGCCGGATAATGACCGTTCCGGCCGATCCCTCGCTCACTCGCGGCGCGGAGCCCGGAAAGTAGGCGCGTGCAACCTGATTCATCACCGCGCGGCCCGGCCGTGTCGGTGGCCTGCGTAGTGCCCAAAAGGAGGAATCATCATGGCTAGTGTCAAGATACATCCAGCGGTCGACGGCGGGCTCAAACCCGCAGCGAAGAATTTTGCCGGCGGGACGCTTTATTGCAACTGCTCGCAGAACAGGGTCGAGATAACGATCAAGGGGCAATGCGCGCACAATCACGTGTGCGGCTGCACCAAGTGCTGGAAACCGAAGGGGGCGCTGTTCTCGCAGGTCGCCGTCGTGGGGCGCGACAACCTGAGCGTCAAGGCGAACGGCAACAAGCTCGCGGTCGTGGACTCCAAGGCAACCATCCAGCGGCATGCCTGCAAGGAGTGCGGCGTTCACATGTATGGCCGGATCGAGAACAAGGGCCATCCGCTGTACGGATTCGATTTCATTCACACCGAGCGCTCGAACGAGCCGGGGTGGGCGCCGCCTGAATTCGCGGCCTTTGTTTCGTCGATCATCGAGTCCGGCGCGAGCCCCGACAACATGGGCGCGGTCAGGGCAAGGCTGAAGGAACTGAAGCTCGAGCCCTACGATTGTCTGTCTCCACCCCTGATGGATTTCATCGCGACTCAAGTTGCCAAGGCCTCCGGCGCACTGCGCGCGTGAGCGGCCCGCTTTTGGGCGACCGTCGCGCGAGCATCCATGGTTCTCTCCCTTGAGGAACACGAATCGGACTACTGTATGCTTGCGCGCAAACGCACGAGACCCGGAGGGCAGGGATGTCGCAGGGCACCTGGATCGATCACTTTCCCGGCAATTTCATGTGGTCGAACGCGACTCTCGTATGCAAGGGCATGGCGCCCTACGGTGCGGTCGCGATCGGGGAGATCGACAGGATCTGCGAGCGGCTGGCCGCGCGCGGCATGGGGGACCCCGACGCCTGGTGGCAGGAATGGTGCTCGATGGCGGAGAAGAACGAGAAGCTCGGCGACGACGCCGCGGTCGACGGCCGCGACTTCACCGCCGGGGACCACTACCTTCGCGCGGGCAACTACTACTACACCGGCGAGCGCTTCGTTCCGCCGGGGGAAAGGAAGCTAGCGATCTACAGGAAGGCGCTGCGCTGCTACCAGGAGGGCTTGAAGCGCCGGCACGGGAATATCGAGTTCGTCGAAGTCCCGTACGCGGGCAAGACGCTGCCGGCGTACTTCATGAAGGCTCAGGGCACGAAGAGCCGCGCACCTACGGTCGTCCTCTTCGACGGCATGGACAACTGCAAGGAGATGAGCGTGCTCTTCGCGGGCCTGGAGTTCGCGCGGCGCGGGATGAATACGCTCGCGATCGACGGGCCGGGGCAGGGCGAGGCGCTGCGGAAAAAATCGCGATCATGGGCTACAGCTTCGGGGGCTACTACGCGCCGCGCGTCGCTGCCTTCGAGCGCCGCTACGCCGCCTGCGTGTGCCTGGGCGCGCTGCACTGGGACCTGCACGCTTGGCAGTCGAGGATCAAGGAGCAGCTCAAGTCCGATCCCAAGAAGAGCGCGCAGTCGAATTTCCAGTTCCAGTGGATACTGGGGCTCAATGACTCGGAGGCAGCGCTGGAGCGCGCGAAGGAGTTTTCTCTCGCCGGAGTCGCCGACAAAATCACCTGCCCGATGCTGATCACTCACGGGGCGAACGACCGCGTCGTGCCGGTGGAAGCGGCGCACAGGCTGTACGCCGCGCTCACGACAAAGAAAAAGACGCTCAAGATCTTTACGCCCGAGGAGGGTGGGGCGGAGCATTGCCAGGTCGACAACCGGCCGCTGGGGATCAGTTACATCGCCGACTGGATCACGGCGAGCCTCTAGTCTCGCCATATGTACCAATTATTGGTACAATGTGGCATGGCTCGCACGACCCACCCGCTTCACGAGCTGATCGGCCCGGCACGCGGGCGCCTCATCGAGGCGCTCCGCTCCGGACCCGAATCGGGCGTGCACCTGCGCGAGCTGTCCCGCGGAGCGGGACTGTCCCTGTCGTCGCTGCAAAGGGAGCTCGAGCGCCTTCTCGCTTCGGGCCTCCTCTCCCGCAGGACGCGGGCCAACCGGGTCGTCTTCGACTTGAGGCGCGACGAGCCGTTGGTGAAGCTGTTGCTGGCGACTGCAGCCGCGCTCGAGTTGCGCGAAGCCCGGTTGACGAGGATGCCGTCGGATCGTGATGCGGAAAAGGCGTTCGTCGATCTGTGCGCGCATTTCCCGCCGGACGCCGAGCTCTGGAGACGGCTGGGCGATGCGGAATTTCTCGCCGGCGTCGCAGTCCTCCTCGCCGGACATTCCGGCTTCGACCGGCCGGCGTATCTCGCGCTGGCCGAATCGCTTTCACCGGGCGCGAGCACGCCGGACTCGCACGCGGCTTGGCATCGGGCGCATCGGCCGAACCTGCCGCGGCTCTTTTCGATGATCGATCGCGAGCGGCGAACACGTGCGCGAGCTGAGAATCAGTAAGCGGGCCGATCCTGCTTACGTGGAAGCGTTCAGGACGCTTATCCAACGGCTGCTGCGCTCGACCGGTTCAAAAGAGCCGATCGCGATGTATCTTGCCGGCGGCGCGGCAATGCATCTCTACACTGGTGCCCGGATGACCGACGACGTCGACGCGGTGTTCAACCGGAAGCTTCTCGTGCCCGCGGACCTCGCGGTGATCTACCGCGACTCAGAAGGCAAGGCGAGGTCGGTCTTCTTCGACGTAAACTACAACGAAACCTACGCTTTGCTCCACGAGGACGCGCGTCAGGATGCGGTGCGTTTGCCGCTGAAAGGAATCCGCGGCGCGCGGATATTCGTTCTGCAGCCCGTGGACCTCGCAGTATCGAAACTTGCGAGATTCGCGGAAATCGACCGGGAGGACATATCGGAGCTCGCGAGAAACCGGCTGATCACCGCGAGAAGCTTGCGTGAGCGGGCGGAAGCAGCGCTCCCCAACTATGTTGGCAACCCGATCACGGTGCGAACGTCGATCGATATCGCATGCCGCGACATCGGGCCGCTCGAACGAGCCGGCAAGCGCGGGCGAAAGCGGAGCCGCGAGCGGCGGTAATCGACCTATCACGGAGGAAGTCTCATGATTCGCAGGTTTTCTTGTTTCGCGTTGCTGCTGATCGCGATAGAAGCGCTCGCGCAAACTTACCCCGCCAAGCCGATCCGCCTCGTCGTGCCCTTCCCCGCGGGCGAATCGGTGGACGCGACCGCGCGCCTCGTCGGCCAATCGTGGTCGGCGGCCCTCGGGCAGCAGATCCTGGTGGACAACCGCGGCGGCGCGGGTGGGACGATAGGCAGCGAAGCGGTCGCCAAGTCGCCGCCCGACGGCTACACGCTCCTGTGGGGCAACGTCGGGCCGCTCGCGATCGGGCCGGGCCTCTACAAGAAGCTCGGCTACGACGTCGCCAAGGACTTCGAGCCGGTGTCGCTCGTCGCGACCCTGCCTTTCGTGCTCTTCGCGAGCCCGGTGCTGCCGGCGAATTCCGTGGTCGAGCTTTTGGCCTATGCCCGAGCACATCCAGGCGAATTGAATTTCGGCTCGACGGGCGTGGGCTCGGGCCTGCATCTCATCGGCGAGCTCTTCAAGAGCGTCGCCGGCGTCCAGATCGTCCACGTGCCCTACAAGGGCGTCGCGCAGGCGCTCCCCGAGATGATGTCGGGCAAGGTGCAGATCGCCTTCAATACCATCCCCGCGTTCCTGCCGCACGTCAAATCCGGGCGCCTGAAGGCGCTCGTCATCACCTCGACCTTGCGCTCGCCCCTCCTGCCCGACGTCCCGACGACTCCCGAAGTCGGGCTCCCGGGCGTGCTCGGCGCGTCCTGGCACGCCGTGGTCGCGCCTGCCGGAACGCACCGAGCGATTATCGAGAGACTCAACCAGACGCTCGTCGCTACAATCTCGGTTTCGGAGCTGCGCAATCAGCTTCTCAACCAGGGCGCGCAGCCGGTGGGAGGCTCTCCGGAGGAGCTGAGCAAATTCATGCAGACGGAAAGGGAGAAATGGGGACGCGTAATCCAGTCCTCCGGCGCGCGTGCCGATTGAAGACCAACACAATGGGGGAGAGGCCATGGATATTCGTTTTCGAGAATTCGCCGTCGTCGCGGTCGCCGCGGCCGCGATGACAGGCGCCGGCATGGACAAGGCTGCCGCTCAGCAAAAAACCACCGTCGTGCTCGGCACGGCGACGCCCGGCGGCGGCTTCCAGGTGTACGGCGCCGCGTATTCGGCGGTTCTGAACGATATGGACGCGACGCTCGCGGTCGAGCAGCGCAGCACCAAGGGCAGCACCGAGAACGCGCCGCTCCTCGCCGAGGGCAAGATCGACATCGGCCTGGCGACCGGGGAAGTCACCCACGAAGCGCTCACCGGAATCGGCCGTCCGCCCGCGAACCTGAAGATCGTCAACGCGATGTATCCCAACTCGGGCATGTTCATGGTGCGCGGGGACAGCCCGTACCGGACTATCGCCGACCTGAGGGGCAAGCCCATCGCCTGGGGCGCGAGCGGTTCGGGCTTCGTGGTGCTCGCCCGCTATGTGTTCGACGGGCTGGGACTGGACATCGACAAGGACTTCTCGCCGATCTACCTCGCGAGCGCGGGCGACGGACCGAAAATGGTCCTCGACGGCCGCGCCGCGGCGCAATGGGGCGGAGGCGTCGGCTGGCCGGGTTTTGTCGCGATATCGAGCGGGCCGGCGGGAGCGCGCTTTATCACCCCGACTCCCGAGGAGTTGAAGCGCGTCCTTGCGAAATATCCCTTCATCAAGCCGATCACGCTGCCCGCGGGCAGCTACAAGGGCCAGAGCGCGCCGGTCGCCGCGCTCGGCTCGTGGTCCCTCGTGCTCGCGCGACCGGGGCTGCCCGACGAGGCCGCGTACAAGCTCGCGCGCGCTCTGCACAAGGGCGAAGCGGCGCTCGGCGCGAAACTCGAGCAGGCGAGGGAATCCACGCTCGCCAACACGCTCGCCGCCGCGCCGCGGCAGGACCTGATCCATCCCGGCGTGCTGAAATACATGCGCGAGGTTGGGATTCTCAAATAGAACGGGAGATCATGAAAACCATCGCCAAATTTTCCGCCGCCGCAATCCTCTGCGCGGCCGGCACCGCCCTCGCGCAGGACTACCCATCCAAGCCGATCCGCGTCATCGTCCCGCTCACTCCCGGCTCGGGCGCCGACATCGCCGGGCGCATCGTCGCGAAGTACCTGGGCGACGCGCTCAAGCAGCCGGTGCTGGTGGAGAACCGCCCCGGCGCGGGCGGCATCATCGGCACGCAGGCGATGCTGAACGCGGACGCCGACGGCTACACGCTGTTGGTGCAATCGGCCTCGCACGCGGCGAACCCCGCCATCTACAAGACCCTGCCTTACGATCCGCTGAAGGACATCGTCGACGTCGCGCTCATCGGCAACACGCCCTATGTGATGATCGCGGCGAAAGGCGGCGCCTACCCGACGCTGAAATCGCTGATCGACGCCGCTCGCGCGAAGCCCGGCGAGATTCCATTCGCATCCGCGGGCGTAGGGACCTCCACGCACATGGCGGCGGAATACGTTGCGCAGGTTGCCGGCATAAAAATGCTGCACATCCCCTACAAGGGCTCGCCCGAGGCGATCCAGGACACGATCGCAGGGCGCACTTCGTTCTACATGGCGCCGCTCGACGCTTCCATCGGGCACCTGAAGGAAGGCAAGATCACGCCGTTCGGGGTCTCCACCGCGCAGCGCTCGCCGGTCGTGCCGGACATTCCCACGCTGGCCGAGCAGGGCTTGAAGAACTACAACCTGTCGCTGTGGTTCGGCATGTGGACGCGGGCCGGAACGCCGCCCGCAACAGTCCAGAAGCTGAACGCCCGGGTGAACGCGATCCTGCAGGGGAAGGAAGTGCGCGAGCAGTTCGGCAGGATCGGCATTACGTCCGTTCCGATGAAGCCCGACGAATTCGGCAAGTTCGTGCGCGACCAGATGGTCGTTTTCCGGAATATCGCAAAGCAGGCGAATATCCAGCCGCAGTAGGCGCGGACCGGATCGGCGCCGAACTAAGGCGGCGTAGGCCGCCCGGATAGAATTCCGTTTTCCCGCCGCCGTCTGAAGGAGGCACCGTGAGCCCGCTCGTTCGACGTCTCTGCACCGCCGCTTTCTTCGCGACCGCCCTGCCGGGTCCCGCCGCCGCGCAGCCGGTGGAACCCGTGCTCGCGCTCGCAAAGAAGGAGCGCCAGCCGTTCCTCGACACGTTGAAGGAGCTCGTCTCGATCGAGACCGGGAGCCGCGACCTCGAGGGCCTGGACCGCGCCGCCAAGCTGATCGCCGGGCGCCTCTCCGCGCTGGGCGGCAAGGTCGTGCTCGTGGATCCGACCGAGGGGGCGTACCGCATGGAGGACACGCCGGCGAAGATCGGCAAGGTCGTGCACGCGCGCTTCGAGGGCAAGGGAGCGAAGAAGATCCTGCTGCTTGCGCACATGGACACGGTGTACCTGCGTGGAATGCTCGCGAAGCAGCCCTTCCGCATCGAGGGCGACCGCGCCTACGGCCTGGGCATCGCCGACGACAAGAACGGGGTCGCGCTGATCCTGCACGTGCTCGCGATGCTGAAGGCGATGGACTTCCGCGGCTACGGCCTCGTCACGGTCCTCGTCAACTCCGACGAGGAGATGAGCTCGCCCGGCTCGCGCCACCTCCTGACGCGCCTCGGGGCGGAGCACGACGCCGTATTCTCCTGCGAGTCCTCGCGTGTCGACAGCGACAAGCTCGCGCTCGCGACGGCGGGCATCGCCTCGGTGATCCTCAAGGTGAAGGGCCGCGCATCGCACGCGGGCTCCGCGCCCGAGCAGGGCCGCAACGCCCTCTACGAGCTCGCACACCAGATGCTCCAGACGCGCGACCTCTCGAATCCGGCGACCGGCCTCAAGATGAACTGGACCCTCGCGAGCGGCGGGAGCGTCCGCAACGCGATCCCGGCCGAAGCGAGCGCGACCGCGGACGTGCGCGTGCTGCGCGTGTCGGACTACGACGGCATCGAGCGGGCGGTCCGCGAGCGCATCAGGAACAAGCTCATCCCCGACACGCAGGTCGAGATGACGTTCGAGCGCCGCCGCCCGCCGCTCGAGGCGACGGCGGCTTCGCGGGCGCTCGGCGAGCATGCACTGCGCATCTACGCAGAGCTCGGAAAGGAGCTCGTGGTCGATGCGCTCGCCGAAGGCGGCGGCACCGACGCCGCCTTTGCGTCGCTGAACACGAAAGCGCCCGTCATCGAGCGCTTCGGCTTGCAGGGTTTCGGCGCGCACTCGAACGACGCCGAGTACGTCGCGGTCGACTCGATCGAGCCGCGCCTTTACCTCCTTGCGCGCCTGATCATGGACGTGTCGCAGGGGAGGGATCGGAAGTGAGGCGGAGCAAATCTCCGAGCTGATCGGCGCAAGAGCCGCGAATGGGAACCGGCCGTGAAGACTTACGCGCTCCACGCGGGGTGAGCTCTCTTGCTTCGGTAGACGGCGTGAAACTTCACTGCGAGGAGCGCGGCGGGGGTCCGGTGGTCCTGTTCGTGCACGAGTACGGTGGTTCCTGCCGCAGCTTCGACCTGCAGGTCGAGGCTTTTCGCGCCCGCCATCGTTGCGTGGTCTTCAACGCACGCGGTTATCCTCCCTCGGAGGTGCCCGCTTCGGTCGGCTCTTATTCGCAGTACCACGCGGTCGCCGACATCGGCGCGGTGCTGGACGGGCTGGCCATCCAGCGGGCGCATCTCGTCGGCGTGTCGATGGGGGCGGCCTCGGTCTTGCAGTTCGCGCTCAAGGAGCCGGGGCGCGTGCTCTCGGCGACGCTCGTCGGCATCGGCAGCGGTTCGGACGATCCGCCGCTTTTTCGCCAGGGAGCGGAGACGAACGCGAAGCAGATCGAATCGGGCGGGATGCGGGCGTTCGCCGAACAGATGAGTCGGAACCCCAACCGCGTCCGGTTGATGGAGAAGAATCCGGGTGAGTTCCGCCGCTCGCTCGAGGAGCTTTCCAAGATGTCGCCGGTCGGCCACGCCAACACCCTGCGCGGAGTGCAGGCATGCCGGCCGCCGCTCTACGCGCACGAGAAGCGGCTGGCGACGCTGCGCGTGCGGACGCTCGTCGTCGTGGGAGACGAGGACGCGGGCTGCCGCAAGCCGAGCGAGTTTCTCGCGCGCGTGCTGTCCGACGCGCGCCTGGTCGTCGTTCCAAAGACGGGCCACGCGGTGAACCAGGAGGAACCGGCCGAATTCAACCGCCTGTGCCTCGCGTTCATCGAAGCAGTGACGGTCGCAGGCACGTAGCACCCGCTGCGCCCGGGAACTATTGTCGTGACGCGGGAACGAATGATGGGATAATCTGGCCGCGATCGTCTTGGAACTTCACTCTAAGAGGAGCCCTATGCGTTTGCGTCTTTTTGTGTTTGTCTTGCTCGCGACGGCGAGTTTTTCGGCCGCTGCGGGTTCCGTGGACGTCAATCTTTCGAACGACACGATCGAGGGCAAGTTCTACGCGAATGCAGGCGCCGCGGACTGGACCTTCGGGGGTTTGTACAACCGCGACACCA